>OFRM01000403.1_pt1 | contig 18686 bp, 36 predicted proteins | sample 1543101 | NCBI WGS metagenome assembly OFRM01 (sample SAMN07774223, study PRJEB24372) | wastewater metagenome | isolation source: Exp Tend VB 0WW | collected 2016-02
TTCTCCGCGGCACTTCTCGCCGCCCTGATTGGCCTCAGACCAACACGGAAGTCCGCAAGGACGCACACGTCGCAAGCAGCGACCATCTGCGGAATCTCCGTACAAACACGCCAACAAATTCTTAGGCTGAGCGCCCCGAGCGGGATTTTTTATATGGGAACCAAAGAACCACAGGAGCACTCGGAGTGCACGCCGGCAGCGGCAATGCGAAGGGCTTACCGCTGCCGGCAACCCTGTGGGGTTAACGCGAAAGGATAACTAATGGATACCGCCGAAAGACCCGTACTTGTCACCACCGCGCATCGCGGCGTGTTCTTTGGATACGCAACAGACACCAACGGCGACACGATCAAACTCCGTGCGTGTCGCAACTGCATCTTTTGGTCGCGTGCGATGAAAGGCTTTATCGGCCTTGCTGCCCTTGGTCCCGATAAGGATTGCCGCGTTGGCCCGCCGGCTGACCTCGAACTCCGCAACATCACCTGTGTTGCCGACGTATCGCCCGCCGCTGTCGCCAACTGGGAGGCGGCCCCGTGGGGCTGATGCGTCGTGAAGATCACCAAAGAGCATCTTGAGTTGGCGGAGAAAGCGGGCGCGTGCAGCGACCGTAGCGCCAAGTACAAGGCAGGGCAACAGCTTTGCGAAGTGTCGGCCGACGATCTGCGATGGATTGAGCTAGTCATTCCGCAGGAGGCGGCGGCAATCGCTGAACAAGCCGTCAGCACGATACCTGAAATCGTGTGGGGCGTGCCATTGCTTTCGCTTCTTGGCTCCGGCTACGGCGACGGCTCCGGCTACGGCGACGGATACGGCTCCGGCTACGGCGACGAATACGGCGACGGCTACGGCGCCGGATACGGCGCCGGATACGGCTACGGATACGGCTACGGCGACGGATACGGCTACGGCGACGGCTACGGCGCCGGATACGGCGCCGGATACGGATACGGCGACGGCTCAAGGGACATCGTTACTACCAGCTAGCAACCACGCGAAAGGAATCGCCATGCTTATTTTGCTACGCAAAGAGGGCCAGAAAATCATGATCGGCGACGACGTGATTGTGACCATTCACCGAGTCCTGGGAGAGCGGGTGTCGGTGGGGATCGAGGCGCCGAAGGATGTGGCTGTTCATCGGGAAGAAGTTTACTTGAAGCTGAAGGGGGAGGGAGTAAATGACGCCATTAGATAAAGCACTCGCCCGTATTGACGAGCTCGCCACGCCCGACGATTGGGTGTTGGCGGCGACGATCCGCGGGTTGCTGATTGGGTATGACGCGCGATGGCGGGAGGAGCAAGAATCCCTAACCGTCGTCAAGGTCGAGGAGGGCTACCAGTCTCCGCTGACCAATATCGAAACAGGTCGAACTAGCCGCACGTTCACCGTGGCCGGCAAGGTAGACAAGATCGTCGACGACAACGGCCCGGTCCTGTACGACCACAAAACAACGTCTAGCGACATCAGCGATCCCAGCGGAACGTACTGGCGTCAACTGGCGATCGACAGCCAGGCGAGCCACTATGAGCTTCTGCTGCTAGCCAACGGCACGCGGGTTAATCGCATCGTCTGGGATGTGACCCGCAAGCCAGCGATCAGCCCTAAGCAGATCGTGAAGGCCGACCATACCTTAGCGATTGCCGAAGGCACTTATTGCGGCTTCGATGTTAGTGAAGAGACGCAAGCCTACCTGCACACCAACCAGCGCGAGAATGGCGAACTGTTCGGCTATCGCGTGGCCCGCGATGCCATCGAACAGCCTGAGAAGTTCTACGCTCGCCGCAGCGTTCCCAGAACCCGAGATCAGCTAGCCGAATACGCCAACGAACTTTGGCAAGTAGCGGGCGACATCCGCAATTCACGTCGGACCGGCGAGCACTACCGGAACGCCGGGGCCTGCTTCAATTACGGTCGCCCCTGCCAGTTCCTTTCGCTCTGCGATGGATCCGACACGCCTGATAGCGACCGGTGGCGCGAGAAGGCCAAGAAGAATCCCGAGCTCCCCGATTGGATCGGCGGTAGCGACGTGCTGACTAACAGCCGCCTCAACACGTTCAAAACGTGTCGGCGCCTGCATCACTACAAGTACAACCTCGGCATCGAGAGGGCGACTGAGGAACGTGAGGAAGCACTTTATTTCGGAAGCCTGTACCACGAGGCGTTAGATGCGTGGTGGATTGCCTTTGACCAGGAGTTAAATGATGGCAACTGCAACGAGCAGCCGTCCCGACGCGACGGCAGCCGGCAAGCCGAAGCGGGATTGGCTCGCTGAGATTCAGCGTGAGGCCAAGTCTCGGCCGACCGCGATGGTGGCCTACGGACCGCCGGGAATTGGAAAGACCAGCTTCGGCTGCGCTTCGCCAAGTCCGGTGTTCCTTATCGACAGCCAGGAGGACGGCATTGGCACGCTCAAGGCGTCTAAGCTAGTCGCCGCTGACATTCCTGTACTGCCGCCCTGCAACTCGTGGGAGGACGTTCTGGAAGCACTGACGGCGCTGGCTCAAGGCGAACACAAGTTCAAGACGTTGGTAATCGACACGTTGGGCGGGCTGGAACGGCTGCTACACGAGTACGTTTGCCGCGAGCAGTACAAGGGGGACTGGGGCGATAAGGGCTTCACGTCCTACGCCCGCGGCTACGAAGTGTCCCTGCCGCACTGGCGGGACTTTCTCAACAAGCTCGACCGGCTGCGGTCTGATCGCACTATGTCGATCATCGCCTTGGCCCACTCGCACGTGCGGCCCTTTAAGAATCCAGAGGGCGAGGACTACGACCGCTACATCGTGGACATGCACCCGAAGACCTGGGCAGTCACGCACAAGTGGGCGGACATGATCCTGTTCGCCAACTACTACATCCAGGCCGAAAAGGAACGCGGCCAATCTCGGGCGAAAGGAAAGGGCGGCCAGATTCGGTTCTTCAACACCGAACATCACGCCGCCTACGACGCCAAGAATCGCCACGGCCTGCCGGCTGAAATCTCGATGGGAGATAGCGGCCAGGATGCGTGGGAGAACCTAGTCACAGCCATCAAAGATGCCAGAAAGGACGGTTGAGTTTTATGCCATCACCTCATTACGAAACTGGAAAGTACCGTGCGGCCATCACCGGTCAGCGGTTCGGCACGCTCCCCACGGGGACCGATTATTTCGCCCTGGACTTTACGCCGACTGAATCGCTCGGGGCCAACGAACTGCCGACGACGATCTATTCGCGGGAAGTGCTTCTGTACTTCAGCGAGAAGGCGGCGCCCCATAGCGTCGAAAAGCTGCGGAGCATGGGCTGGAACGGGGCTCGGCTCATGGAGCTCGAACCGGGCGCCCCCAACCATCACTCGCTGATCGGTACGGAGATCGAGGTTGAGTGCGGACGGAACGACAAGGGCTACGAGGACTGGCGGTTCTCATCGACCGGTGGCGGCCAGCCCAAGGAATCGGACAAGGGCGTTGCCGCCAAGCTCGACAAGCTATTCGGCAAGGCGCTGATGGCTTCGGCTGCTGCTAAGAAGGCGGCGCCTAAGAAGGAGACAGTGCCGCCAGCGGGAAAGGAGGAGGACGATGATAGCTGCCCGTTCTAAACAATGCTTTAAGTGCGGTCAAACCAAAGCCATCGGCGAGTTCTACAGACATTCGCAAATGGCGGACGGGCATCTCAACAAGTGCAAGGAATGCACAAAACAGGATGTGTTTCGGAATCGGGGATTAAATCTCGAAAGCGTTCAGGAGTATGACCGCCGGAGAGGCAGAACTGATGCGAGAAGGGTCAAGAACCAACTGAGGCGAGTTAAGGCGATGGAAACGGAAGAAGGTCGCAGACGCCTCAGCGAGTACAAGCAAAAGTGGGCGCGGCGTAATCGTGAGAAGCGATACGCCCACGGAAAGGTTCAGCGAGCGATTCTCGCCGGCCTATTGGTTCGTCAGCCATGCGAATTGTGCGGACGCGATGATTCTCATGCACATCACGACGACTACCTAAAGCCGCTCGAAGTTCGCTGGCTTTGCCCTGCCTGTCACGGAGGACATCACGCGAAAGCGCGAGATCTAGAAAGAGCAGCAACGTAGTCCAAGCCCCACCCGGTGGCGGTGCCCTATCTAGCGCCGCCGCCGGGGTTTTGTTTTGCACTGACGCACGACCGCGACGAACCGATGAGCAAGAAGCTACCAGCAATTCAGTTCTACACCGGCGACTGGTTAAAGGATCCGGCACTCTCAATGTGTTCCGCGAGCACCCGTGGCATCTGGGTCGACTTATTGTGCTGTATGCACGAGTCGGGCCGATCCGGTCGGCTGCGCGGCACAGAGGAGCAGTTGTCACGCCTTGGCCGTTGCACCGTTGAAGAAATGAGAAAAGCGCTGGAAGAATTAGCCGCGCAGAAGGCAGGCCTCGTTGCGCGTGCTGACGGTTGCGTTACGGTGACTAATAAGCGGATGTTGAGGGAGCATAACGAACGTCGCCAAGCGGCTTTACGACAACGCCAGTATCGGAGTCACGACGGCGTAACGGTCGGAGAGACGAAAGAACGACGCTCCTATACTTCATCTTCATCTTCAAATACCCCCTTACCCCCTCTTCCTGACGGGCTTGCTGACACACGGCTGAACGAACTCTGGCAAGCGTTCGGGCGCCACCGGTCTGAGCTCCGCAAGCCGCTAACGCCCCAAGCGGCAACGCTCACGATTCGCAAGTTGGAGAAGTGGGGGACGGCTCGGGCGATCATCGCTCTTGAGCACAGCATCGCCAACGGCTGGCAAGGTGTGTTTGAACCGACAGGGGAGGCCGCGAAATCTGCCGCTCCCAAGAAGCTCCGGTCTGAGATGACGCCCGAAGAGGTGGCCGACTTCGGGAGGAATTACCGGGCATGAGATCAAACTACGAACAAGCATTGGCGACTGGCGACCACGCGGTTGAATCAGATTGCTGGGCCGACTTCGACGCCGCGATGGAACGCCTGAGCGATTATTTCACTGTGCTCAACGAAGTGTCCGGTTGGTATCTACAGCAGCGTGCCTTCTGCCAGCCGAAGCGTCCGCGCATCGACCGGATCCTCACGCCCAAGAAACCGTTGCTGGCCGCGGGCTGGGACATCGGGCCGATCGGCGTGGAGTGCAAGCGGTCGGGCGAGAAGCTGGGCCCGGCGATCAGCCAGTGCCTCGACTATCAGCGGGCTGTGTTTCCAATCCACGCCGGCTGGACTGTGAATCTCGAATGGGTTTTTCTCTGGCCGTCAGGCGTGATCGCTGGCGACATCGGCAGCATCATGGCGCAACAGCGTATCGGGACCATGCAGCGATTCAAGAGCGGCATCGAGCTCGGTTGCGGCGACGGTTACGACCGCACGATTACCGCCGAGTTCGGCGTCCGCTATTGCCGGCCCAAGTGCGGCTACAAGGTGGGCAGCCGATGACACTCGCCGCCAAAATCCTGTCGCTGTTCCGCGGGCGAGCCGATCACGTTGCCGTCGCCAAAGACGATGGCTTCAATCCTGCGCCGCTCAGCGCCCCGCTGAAGCCGTCCTGGCTGGAATCGGAGCACCTAAGCCAAAAGCGCTGCCTGGGCTTCTACGTGCTTACCAGTGGCTCACAGTGCTATTGCTCAACGGTCGACTTCGACAACAAGCCCGACAAGTCGCCAGATCCCGCCTGGCGCGACAAGACCGAAGCCACCTACTTCGAACTCACCCAACTCGGCCTGACGCCGCTAGTCGAGATCAGCCAATCGGGGCAAGCCGCCCACGTTTGGTTGTTCTTCAGCGAGCCGGTTGACGCCTGGCTGGTGCGCCAGTTTTGGGCTGCCGTCAGCGAGTCGGCCAAGGTTGCTTTCGTCGAGGTCTATCCGCGGCAGGATGTGCTCACCGGCAAGGGCCTCGGGAATTTGATGCGTTACCCGCTCTACGGCCAATCGCGGTTCGTGGAGGTGGAGCGGGATTGGGAAACGATTGAGCCAGAGTCCGCCTTGGCCGACGTGAGAACGACGGACGCCCTAACTCTTGGTACTTTGATATTTCAACTAACGGGGCGGAGCGCCCGGCGGCCAGAGGCAGGGATTGCCGAGAGTGGGCTGACACGAAGGGTGGAGCGGCTAGTCTCCCGTGAGCATTCGTTGCTCGGTCGCCGATGGCGTGGCGACATGGAGGGGCTGAAGGATCCTAGCCGCTCTGCCCTGTGTCAGTCGATTGCTTGCGAGCTCGTGCGGCTGTACGTGCCGACGCCCGAAGTCGAGGCGGCGCTTAAGCAATGGTGTCAGCAAGCCGGCTACGAGAAGGGCGAGCGGGAGGATTGGATTGGCTCGACGGTCGGCAAGGCTTACGAGTTCGTGACCAGCCGCGATACGGAGCGGGTCGCCTCATCGTGGACGATGGCCGACGCCCTCCACGAGTTCGTTGAGCAGATCGGCACGGAGCCGCCCCATATCCCCAGCGGCCTGAAGGAACTCGACGACAGCATTGACGGGGTAGGCATCGGGGAGATGTGCGTCATCGCGGCCCGCCCCTCGCACGGCAAGACCGCCTTCGCCATGCACTGGCTCGACAACGCCGCGTTTGATGTGCCGTGCCTGTTCATCAGCGAGGAGATGAGCCGCACGGAATTGGCGAAGCGGGCGCTGTTACGCATCAGCGAGTTCGAGGCGTCTAACTGGGGCGAGGTTAAGGCGGAACTCCACGCCGACATCGACCGGTATCACAACCAACGCAAGCCGATCTACGGCGTCGAGTCGTGCCAGTCGATCGACGAAGCGGAGCGGGTTATCAACCAGCACTGCGAACTGTACGGCGTCAAGCTGGTGGCCGTCGACTACTTGCAGCTTCTCGACTCCAAGGGAACCAGCCGCTATGAGAACGTGACCGACATCAGCAAGCGTCTGAAGCAAGCGGCGCTGCGGAATCGGTGCGCGGTGATAGCCTTGTGCCAACTCAACCGCGAGATCGAACGCCGCGACGGTCGCCAGCCAAAGATGAGCGACTTGCGTGAGAGCGGCCAGATCGAGCAGGACGCTGACGTGATTATGTTTCTTGAGTGGCCGTATCGGAACGAACCGAAAGAGGATCCCGAACTCTATCAGATTTATTGCAGCAAACGTCGCAACGGTCCTATTCGAATGCCGCTGGTGCGCACGGTGTTCAACCCCGAGCGCCAGCTATTCGGCCGCTTCCAGACTGACCTGGACGTGCAAACTCTTCCCGGCAATTACGCCGACATCGTTGGTTAAGAAAGGATTCCCCATGCCAATGTGCGAAAAGAAAACGCGAGTCCACATCCGGTGGTGCATCCGCCGCGACCTGGCGGAAGTGCTCGACATCGAGCAGCACAGCTTCGAGTTCCCGTGGTACGAAGACGACTTCGTGCGCTACATGCGTCAAAAGAACGTCATCGGCATGGTGGCCGAACGCGACAATCAGGTGGTCGGCTACATGGTCTACGAACTCCATCGCCATCGGATCGACGTGAGCAACCTCGCCGTCCACCCCGACCTTCGCTACCAGTCCATCGGCGAGCAGATGGTGGCGAAGCTGATTAGCAAGCTGTCGCCCGACCGCCGCCACACGATCCGCTGCGAGATCAGGGAGCGGAATCTTGGGGCACAACTGTTCTTCCAGAAGTGCGGGTTTCGTGCGACGAACGTGCTACGCAACTACTACGACGACTCGCCGGAAGATGCTTACGTGTTTTGTTTCTCCACCCGCCACCTAGCCCAGTAAGCCCCGAGAGCCAGCGATGAGACTCCTAGACCTATTCTGCGGCGCCGGCGGTTGCTCAGTGGGCTACGCTCGCGCGGGCTTTGAAGTCGTCGGCGTCGACCTCAATCCGCAGCCGCGTTATCCGTTCACGTTCCACCAAGCCGACGCCCTGGAATTCCTCGCGGCGCACGGTGCGGAGTTTGATGTGATTCATGCGAGCCCGCCGTGCCAGAAGTACACGCAGGTCAATCGCTACCAAAAGACCAAGGGCCGCGAATATCCAGACCTAGTTGAGCCGACCCGGACGGCGCTCGTGAAAGTTGGCTTGCCTTGGATTATCGAGAACGTCGAGGGGGCTCCGCTCGGTCCGGCAATTCGGTTGTGCGGAACGTCGTTCGGACTGCCCATTCGCCGCCATCGCTATTTCGAGTCGTCGGAACTTCTGTTCGGCCTTGAGTGCGAGCACTGGCGTTTCAAGGAAAATATTTACCCGACGTGCTTTCAAGAGCGCGGGGCAAAGCGGCGGAAGTCGTCAGTCGTTCAGGTCTACGGAAACACGTCGGGCGTTGGCTTGTGGCCGGCAGCAATGGGCATCGACTGGATGAACCGCTACGAGATGACGCAAGCCATCCCCCCCGCTTACACGCACTACATCGGCCGCCAGCTAATGCAGCTCGCAGCCCCCGCCCAATCAGGAGCCCCGTGATGGAAGCGCAAGTCAAAGAGCGGACCCCCGCCCGCAGCGAAGGAAGGAACGGAATGAATTATCTAGGTGTCGACCCAGGCGTTGGCGGCGGAGCCGTGTGCGTGACCACCGAGTTTGACGGAGGAATGCCGCCGACTGTTAGGTCGTTGAAATTCAAGGACAAGACAGAACGCGAGATCGACGAGTGGTTCCACGCCCTGGAAGGGCTATCGCTCGCCGTAATCGAGCGGGTCAGCAGTTCCCCGCAGATGGGAGTAGTTTCTGCGTTCACGTTTGGCCGCAGCTACGGATTCTTGCGAGGGATGCTTATTGGCTACGGGCATCCCTTCGTTGAAGTCTCCCCCCAGAAGTGGCAGAAGGCGATGGGCTGCTTATCGAAGGGGAATAAGAACGTGACGAAGGCGAAGGCCCAGCAGCTTTATCCCAACGAGAAGATTACGCACGCGATCGCCGACGCCTTACTGCTGGCGACCTACTGCAAGCAAAACTACGACCAACTGTTTTAGGAGCCTGACGATGAGCGAAGCAAGCGAGACGTGCCCGAGGTGCGGGATGTCCCAGATTGGTACGCCACTGAGTGGTTATTACGCATACCGATGCTCTAGCTTCTCGCACCTAACTGGCGAGTGCTTCGAGCAAGGCCCGGCGTGCAAAGCCCTAGCCGCCGCGCAGGATCGGGTGAGGGAGTTGGAGAAGCTGCTAGCCCAATCGACGAACTACGTGGCCGACGACGAAGTGCTGCCGACCCAAGTGGACTTCGCCAATGGCCGCGTGGTTAGAGTGGCGACCAACTATGGCAAGCCGTATCTGCAAATCGGCATGAAGCGAGACGAACAATGAAAGCAATCATCGCCGGCAGCCGGACCATCGCCGACTACGCCGAAGTAGAACGCGCCGTGGAAGCATCGGGCATCAATGTCACGGTGGTCGTCAGTGGCGGCGCTCGTGGCGTCGACAAAATGGGCGAGCGATGGGCCAAGGAGCATCGGGCCGACGTGGCGTTGTTCATCCCCGACTGGAACCGCATCGGCAAGAAAGCGGCGCTTGTCCGCAATGGCGAGATGGCCGACTACGCCGACGCCCTGATTGCCGTCTGGGACGGAGAGAGTCGAGGCACTTGGCACATGATTAAAGTCGCCAAGGAAAAAGGATTAGTCGTTTACGTTCACGAAGTTTCCGCCCTCAAGGAGCCGACCGATGCCCAGCACTGAAGCAACGCCGCGGCCGTGGATGAAGCAGCCCGGAGAACTGCACGACAAAAAGGGCGTGCCGATTTACCCCGGCGACCTGCTGCGATCATTCCACTTCTTCGGTTCGCGCAAGAAACGTCACTACCTTTATCACACCGCCGTGTTTAGGGACGGCGCGATGTTTGTTGTCCCGACATCGCACCTTGAGCCTACGAAAATAAGCGGCGGCGGAAGCTGCCCGCTAGATGAGCGATTGGCGGCAGAAGCCGAAGTGATTAGCGGCCACGGTCCAGGGCGAACGCTCAGCTTTGAAGACCGCCCGAAGGCCGCCCTCGCCGCGCTCCGCGAGACTGGGGGTGTGGGGTGAGCGAACCAATTCCAGCCTCGATAAACGCCTGCTGCAAGCTCTGGCACGTCAACAGTGGAGAGTTCACCCGCGACGAAGATGCGCCGCACTGGGGCGCGTTCTGGGAGCCGCTGAATGTGAATCTGCCAGAGTCGGCCCGTCCGTCGTGCTGCTATGGCCGCGACATTATTTTCTACGACCGCACCGGCAACAAACTGCTGGTTGACCACGTTCGCCATTACGACTTCATGGGACCGCATCCGCACTTACTCTACGTCGGAGACGCATGGCGAGAGGTGGTCAGCGGTCGCGTCGAGTACCGCGACGGTAACTGGTACATGCGTTGGGCGGTTGCTACGAACACGCGGTTTGCATTACTGGCCAACAAGGCGCAAAGCGAGCCGACGTCCGAAGAAATCATGTCATTCATCAGAGACATTAGCTGCAATTACGACTGCGATGACGACGCGCATAAATACGGCACGACTTGCCGCGCATGTGAAGCGAAGGCGCTGCTATTTGCTCTTAACGCAACGGAGTCCCCATGACCCAGCCCGAAACCTGCGAGCGATGCCCCAAGTGCGGCGAGCCGGTCCGCCGCGACACGTACCAAGTCGGCGACCGTCATTTGCAACGCTGGCTCTGTGGAACCAGCGAGCACGTCAGCGGTCGACTGATGGTTGGCGAGACTTGCTACGAACGCCAACTCTCCGCCCTCCGCGCCGAACTCGAAGCCGCCAAGCGGGATACTGCTTACGTCTTGGCCGGCTACGAACGAAGCGAATTTGACTCGGCCCCATGTCCCGGCTGCGTCTACGACAACGGCACGTTCATTCGTTCGTGCCACCTACATCAGCGTCTAGCCGAGAAGGAGGCGGAAGCGGGCAGGCTGCGGGAGGCGATGGCGAAACTGGTTGCTGAGTGGGATTTGAAAGCCGATGGCGAAGATGACTTCGCGCGATTCCGACCGCACATGGCCCACGACTCCGAGCACTTACGGTCTTGCGTGCGAGACCTGGAAGAAATCCTGGACGACCTGCCACAGAGGGAGAAGAACGATGGATAGCGTTTACTTAAGCGGCTCAGAAGAAGTCGCGCAGGCCGCATGCAATATCGTTGGCGCCGCTGACACGATGAACCGCGCTGCCCAGCAAATTGATTCGACGCTGACAATTCACCAGCGATGGCTCGACGATTGGCTGTGCCAGTTGCGCGACCTCGTGAACAACTTGGAGGCCGCCCTGTCCCCAACCACGAAGGAGGAGCCGACCGATGCCAGTACCTGAATGGGTTCCGAAAGATGCTATCTGCGACCAGTGCCACGGGACCGGCGAAGTCGAATGGCAGGGCGAGATGGTCGAGTGCCCTGATTGTCTTGGGCAAGGCTACATAGATTTGAAACTCTAGGAGAAGAACGATGCAAGCGAGTGAAGCTAAACGCTTAGCCCAAAAGATTGGTGAGCGCGTTGAGTCCTGGTTTCGTAAGCCGCTCGATGGGCTTTCGCAATACAACTTCGTGTACGTCGTTACTGATGTCATCGTGGACCACTTCGCCAAGCTCTCCGCCCCATCGCCGCCCGCTGTGGAGTGGGAGGAGCGGTGGAAGGATATGAGACGACGGCTCGACACCCCTGAATACTTCACATTGTTTGGTACGGCGTGCCATCGCATTGCCGAAATCATGGACCGCCTCGCCCCCGCAGCGGAGGAGCCGAAGCCAGAGGATGAGCGAACCAATTCAGCAGCGGGCTACGTCGATGAGTTGGCGGCAGAGAAAGCCAAGGTGCTGGCGTTCAAGTCCGCCAATGGCGAGTTCTTCAACCGCCTCTTGGAAGGAAAGCTATACGACAATGAGCCGGCGTATCCGCCCGATCTGTGCTTCGACGTGGCCGCCGCCTTCATGCGCGTTCTGAGAGAGCACGTCTGCAACAAGTCCGAACTAGCCGAGGCCGCCACGTAGGCAGCCGTAACCGCGGGTGGGTGAAGCCCGCTTAACAAAGGGAGGAATGGGATGGCCAAGAAACGCCAAACAAAGCAGCAGGAAGAGAATCGTGAGACGCTTGTTGCCGGCGTGACGGGCCTCATCCTCAAGCGAATGGGCGAGTGCCAAGTAACGCCAGCCCAGTTAGCTCAACGCATGGGCAAAAGCCGTCGTTGGGTGAATGAAGTCCTCGACGGCAAGAACGATAACGTCCGTGCGTTGTCCGATGTGTTCGTAACGTTGGGCCGCGCTTTGAATTTTAGTTTTGTTCCGAACAGCGACACTGCGCCGCCCATTGTTCAGTTTTCGGTAGCCGTAAGCTGTGGATGGGAAGGGCTTCTGGAAAAGTAGCAACCCCCTGAACCCCCGTGCGGCCCCGCCGCGGATGGAGGAGAGACGTTGGACCCGGACGACTACGTTTTCGACCTCGACGGAGCATGCCCGCGATGCGGCGAGCAAGAATTGCGGTGGCGCGACTGCGATCAGATTGGATGCGAGGACGGGTTTATCGACGAGCACGACGACGATCCGGTCAACTTCGCGCCAGGCGAAGAAAGTTATATGTGCGAAGAGTGTTTTGGAACCGGAAGCCAGAAATGGTGTAGCAAGTGCGGCTTAGACATCACGCGGCAAGAGCACTACAAATTGCGCCCCCAGTAGACCCCACCCCCCAGGAGCGCGGCGGACGCCGCGGGATGTGATGGACCCATTACCAGACAGACTGGCCGAACTCGACGCGCAGCGAATGAAGGCCCTCAAGGAAGCGTGCGGCGACTACCACCGCAAGCACAGCAAGGGACCGGGCGGTGCTGCCATGTGCATCTGCGGCGCAGGCTGCGGAGGTTCGGCGGCGTGCTGCGGACTCGGCACGCTCAAGGACTTGCTGCGGTATTGCCAGCCTGACTTGCCGGCATGGCAACGCAAGCGAGATGAAGTTCTTCAGTGGCTTTAAACCACCTAAACCCGCCGCCACGCGGCACAGAGAGGAGCGAGGGGATGGAACGCGACCTTTCCGCTATGGAACGCGACTTTTGCGTCACCGAAGAAGTAGATGGCCACCGCTGGGGACGCTTCAAGGCGTCGAACCTTCTCGGCGGCAAGGATTGGGAGATGTGTTTCAACTGCGGCATGATTCGCCGCGCCGACAAACAGAACAAGCCCTGCAAGGGAACGCCGTGGGTTGGTCCGCGAAAGCCCTCCCCCTAACCCCCGCTCCCGAACCCCAGAGACACGCGATGCCCGACATAACCATGTGCAGCGGCGAGGGCTGCCCGCTGAAAGAGAACTGCTACCGATTCACGGCTACGCCTAATCCGGCTGTGCCTATTCACTCGCAGAGCTGGTTTGCAGAGCCGCCGATTCAGGGCGACGACTGCGAGTATCAGATCCCGCTGGGGGCTAAGAGCGAGGGAACGCCGTGAGACAAAAGAACCGCCCCAGCCACCAACGCTTCGTCGCCGCGCTCGAAGCGATCAACGGCAACCGCACCTTAGCGGCCAAGCACTTCGGCGTCGGGCTGACGACGGTTCACGAGTGGATCGCCGACTATAAGAAGCACGGGCTCCCCGTCCCCAAACCGCACGGGCGGGGCGTCAACTGCGCCGAAGTTTACTTGCCGACATCCGAAGAGATTGCAGCGGCGACGGCGGCCATTCGAGAGACGTGGACGCGAGAAGAACGCTACAAGCGCGGCGGCCACAAGCACTTATTGGAGCCTTACGAAATCCCCCGAGAAGCGACCTTCGACGTGCTCGACGGTCGCAAAAGGAGACGAGCATGAGCGTCACGATTCTAAAGCGAGATTGGTCCAGCCCCGACGCCTGCTACATCCGCGAGGAGGCGTGGGCGATGGTTAAGGAGGGCTACGACGTCGATGCTGTGGTGGCGGTATTCCAGGTGTCGCCCGCCGTCTACGCGAAGATGCTGGCATATCAGGCCGAGAAAAAAGGGGTAGTCAAACCGGACTGAGGGGTAAGGATTACAGCGACCCACCACGCAAGAGCAGCGGATGGCTGAAACCAAAGGAAGGTATGTGAATCTTCCGACGCCCTCTGGCGTCCAGCGGTGGCGCATCGCTTACCGCAAGCAACGCCACTACGGCACGGTCGATTGGGACGCCAGGACGATCTGGCTGCGGCCTAATCAGTCACGCGAAGAACTAGCCGACACCCTGATCCACGAGTGCGCTCACGTCGCTACGGGACTAGGGGACGGGCAGGAGCCGAGCATCGAGGCGCCTATCTCACGCATCGCCCAAGGAAGTACGGCGGCGCTGCTAAGGATGGGGTTGTTGGTGGTTGAGGGGGACGATTGATGGCCGACCTCGACGACCTCCCCGCTGCACTTGCCGAGAAAGACCTGAAGGCCGAACGGGCGAAGGTGAAGCGACTTGAACGCACGATTGAAGAACTCGAACGCCAACTCCACGACGCCCGCGCCAGCAAGTTTCGTCTGCCGTCCGGCAAGCCACGCACGAGCAGCGGGCGCAAGAGCTTTTGCCGAGTCATCGTTCCCGACAGCCACGGATGCCTAATCGACGCCGCGGCTTGCAAGGCGTTCCTAGACGACCTAGAGAAAATCGACCCGCAAGAAATCGTGATGCTGGGGGACCACTTGGACTGCGGCGGGTTCCTGGCCCAACATCACACGATGGGGTACATCGCCGAAACCCGATACACGTTTGAAGACGACTGTAGCGCCGCCAATCAGTTCCTAGACGCCATTCAGAAGCAGGCGCCCAATGCCGCAATCCACTACCTCGAAGGGAACCACGAGCGACGAATCGAGACGTGGATCGTCGATCAAACCTTGCGGAATCTCGCGGATGCGAAGTTCCTGCACTCGATGTTTAGCACGACCTCAGTGCTGGGCCTCAACGAGCGTGGCATCCGCTTCTACCCACAAGGCAAGGTCAACGGCGGAACGAACATCCCCGCCATCATGCAACTAGGAAAGTGCCGGTTTACGCACGGCATCTACACGACGAAGAACGCCGCAAAAAGCCACGTTGACGAATACGTCTGCAACATCGTCTTCGGGCACACGCATCGCGCCGACAGCTACACACGGCGAACAGTGGATGATACGTATTCAGCTTGGAATCCGGGATGTTTATGCGTCCAGCAGAAATATTACATGCACTCAAGAAACACGCATCACACGCACGGCTATGGCCTGCAAGCTGTCCAGGGGGACGGCGGGTTCTTGCATCTTAACATCCCCATCATCGACGGCGTGAGTTACCTCAAACCCTTAGCCTCGCAATTGGGAGCGTAAATGGCCGACGACATAACCCTCGCCGAACTGCTAGCCGCCTTTAAGGAGGCCGGCTTCTCGGGTTCCGAAGACTCTCCCGGCAAGACAGCCAAGGAACTTGCGGAGTCGTGGAAGTGCTCAGAGCAGAAGGCCAAGAAGCAACTAGAGCGGGCCAAGGCCGCCGGCTACCTGCGTGTCGGCTCGCGGATGATCGTCCGCATCGACAACAAGCCGGGGGTGGCTCCGGTGTACTCGTTTGTGTTTCCGGTGAAGAAGGGGCGGAAGCGATGACCCCCGCCGAAAACATCCGCAGACGCTTCAACGAATCCTGCGCCCTGATGGAGTCAGCCGAACGGATGTACCAATTGGCGAAGGACGACCACCGGACGCGGATTGCGGAGATACAAGACATCTGCACGCACCCGACAAGGACGGAGGGCGTGTGGCAGTACGGGATTGAGTGTACGTGTCCCGATTGCGGGAAAAGATTGGATTACTACGAGTGAGGGCGATGGATGCCGGACAGTAAGGTTCTCGACTGGGGCAAGCGCTACGACTTCGGCGTTCTCTACAACATCCCCGCGCTAGTCGGGCATGAGTTCGCGCTGGTGTCGAGCGGCATACGCGGCGGGATGCTTCAGTACCACCCGCCGGAAACTATTGTTCCAAGCGGGGGCGATGGCGTAGAATGGGAGCAGCAGACGGGTCCCTTGCGACAGAGCCAGTGACATCTTGGAGGGACAAGACGCCAGACAGGCGAGCCGGATACGGTACTGGCTTTTAATACAACTTGACGCCCTGAATTGGGGCACCGCTCAAAGGGCGGGAAACAGACCTGAATTGGGTCTAAGTTTCCCGCCCTTTTTTTATTGCGCTTACGGGAGTTATTTGATGGACTTAGACGCTGAGTTCCAAGAGTTCCTAGCGGCCGTGAAAGCGGCAACCGCTGACGGCAAGCTGACGCTCGACGAACTCCCCGAGATCGTCTTGCAGTTCATCGACGTTCTGGCGCCGATCATTGCGGCCATGACCGGGGACGACGCGGCGATTGAGGCCCTGAAGGAATCGGCGACCGACGCCGCCAAGAAGGCCGTCAACATGCTCCCCGATGGCCGCTTTCTCTCGCGGCAAGCGGTGCTTATGGGCGTGTCGATGGGCGTGCCGTGGCTGGTGGGCGCCATCGCCAAGGTGGGCAAGCCGGCGACCATCTGGGTCGAGGACCATCTTCGCCCGTATCTGGTGTTCGGCGAGCAATTCTGCCATCGCCTCAACGTGGCGCTAGGAGCCTAGTCGTGTCGCAAAAACCCAAGTTCATCGACACGTTCCGGCGATATGTCGCCCTTGTAAGCATATTGCTATCGGCCCCCGCCTACGCCCAGACGCTCACAATTGAGCCGGCTGTGGCGAAGCCGGGACAGGCGATTGTCGGCACGCTCTCGGCTGTGCCAGACCTGCCAGACGGCGCCATTGACGTGCAAGTCGCACTGACACTTGAAGGTGGCGACTCCCGCGAGTGCAACGCCACGGAGTTTCACTTCTGGCCCACGCTGCCGAAGTCTACGGCGACCTGGAAGCGAACGGCCCACGTGCCGGTGCTCGAAACCTACTTTGCGCCTGGACCGGGATTCAACCCCGCCAAGCCCCGCATCGAGGACTTAATCCTCAAGCAGCGGGTTGTCAGTGACACGCCTGTTGAGCAGGTGGTTACGGCTACGGTGGTGCTGGAAGGGGCTACGCCGCCTGAGCCGCCGAAGCCCGACGTACTCCCCGGCAAGCGGCAACTCGTGGTCATCCGCGAATCAGCCACGCTCGACCCCTCAACCGCCAACATCCTCGCCAGCCTACGGGTGGGCGATAACGCCAAGTGGCTCAAGGAGCGAGGGCATACGCTTACCTATTACGACCCGGACGACCTGCCAGCCGGCGTTAAATCGAAGCTAGGAACGCTCCCTGTGCTTCCCGCCCTGTTCGTCATCGACGCCTCTAGCGGCGTTGTAGTGGCCGCACAGACGCTCCCCGTGACGGTCGAGAAGGTCAAAGAACTTGTGACGAAGGGGGGCGGCTGAGATGAACGACGAATTTCTGGACGTTGATTTCACGAAAGACCCCCGCTACGTGGCCGGCGCCTTGGCTGACCGCTGCTTCCGTGGAGCCCCCAACTTCGCCGACTCGATTGCCGTGATGTCCGATTCGGAGATCGCGGCGTGCGTCGAGCGGATGGATGCGGGCGAGCCGACGTGCGAGCAACTGGTGACGCGGATATTCGACCAAGGGCAGGAGGGCTCGTGCGTGGCGAACGCCAGCAGCCAAGCCCTTGAGATCATCCAAGCCCTTCAGTTCGGCAAGGAGAACGTCGTCCACCTGTCCGCAATTTCGTTATACAAGCGGATCGGCTCAAGCGCCCAAAGCGGCGCCGTCGTCAGTGACGCCCTCGATGAAATCAAGGCCCGGGGCGTGCTCCCGCTGGACACTCCCGAGAATAGGAAAGTTTTCGGCGATGCGGTGATGCCCAATACGGGCTTCCGCGAAAAGTATCCCGACAATTGGGAAGCGACCGCCGCCAAGTTCAAGGGCGTGGAGGCGTTTGAACTGCGGAAAATCGCCGAACTCAAGACGGCGTTGTGCCTGCGCTACCCCGTTGTGGTGGGGCGTGAGGGGCACTCAATCTGCTACGTGCGGTTAATGACTCGCAACGGGCGGCTTGTCGTGAAGTACCCCAACTCCTGGGGCTCATGGGGCGATGTCGGCGGCGAGAACGACGAGTTCGCTGGCGGCTTCGGCTACGACTCGGAATCACAGATTCGCAAGTCGGCGAACTGGGCCTACGCTCTGCGGACAGCGAGTAACCGGGAGGCCGCATGATAACACGCCTTGTGTTACTGTGCCTGTTGGCTGTTACCAGCGGAGCCCGCGGCGCCGAGCCGTTGGACGCGATTGCCAAGTACGCCGCCGCCCAACCCGCCAAGCCCGACCTCTACGTCATCTCGCTGTCTAAAGGCTGTCCCCATTGCGACGTGCTGAAAGCCGAGTTCAAAACCAACCCCGCCGTCGTCGCCTCGCTCGCACGATTCCATGTGGTGTATCTGGCCGACGTGTCGCCGACTCATCCCTGGATGCTGTGGCTCAACCGCCAGAACGCCGGCGTCACGCTCTACCCCTCCATTCGCGTCATCGCTGGCGGGCGTCTCAAAGCCACGTGCGACGGCCGCCCCCACGATCCAGCCGGCCGCCCCTCGCTCGCCGCCACGCTTCAGACCTTGGAGCAGTGCTACCTCATGGCGACCGACACGCCCCAGCCGGATCTCGTAGACATCGACACAACCAACCTCGCCAGCGGCCAGCCCTTACTACCGGGCTCGCGCACCAGCGCTCAAGACGGCCGCAGTGGAAGCGAGACGGAGTGCGGGCCGAACGGTTGCTATCGACCTTCGGCACGCGCATCCGGCTTTGGGCAGCGGGCGACGTTTCAACCTCGCGGGATATTTCGTGAGTTTCAATGACATGGGTTGCACGGGAGACAACTGCGTAGCGTGTA
>OFRM01000404.1_pt1 | contig 18681 bp, 19 predicted proteins | sample 1543101 | NCBI WGS metagenome assembly OFRM01 (sample SAMN07774223, study PRJEB24372) | wastewater metagenome | isolation source: Exp Tend VB 0WW | collected 2016-02
ACTCGTAGGTGGTGACGTCGTCGGGCCCCAGCGGGTTGGTCTCCACGTTGCTCGAGCGCTCGTCGCCGACGCAACCCGCGCCGGCCAGCGCAACGACGGCCAGCAGCCCCGCATCGAGGTGACCGACCAGGGACTCGTGCTGCTGTTCTCGCAGGACCACAACCCCAACCTGACTGCCGCTCTCGCCCACTACGGCCCGGCCGAAACGCTGGTCGGCCGCTGGGCGATCCAACTGCGGGTGGTGCAGCCGTGAGCGACCGACTGAGCGACGAGCAGGTGGCGTGGCACGTCAAGTATCACAACGCCGATTGGGCAAGACACAACCTCGCCTGCGAGGTGCTGGCGTCCCGCAAGCTGATCGCAGACCTACGGGCACTGGAACCAGAACGGGTGACGCCAGGATCACTCAAGCACCAGGGCTACATGCGGGCACTACAACGAGTGCGCCGACTGATCGAGGAGGCGGGGCTGTGACGAACGAGCGTTCGGCCGATAGACTGACGGCAAAAGCGAACCCCGCTAGCCGTACTTGGACGGTCCGGCCCGCGGGGTTCTACGAGGAAAGTGAGTCCCCGCTATGAGCGATGATATCGCACCCGTCAAGAGACGACGCAACCGGCTGTACGTCCCCCTCGACGTCGAGTTCGCCACCGACCCCAAGATCCTCGACGCCGGCCCCCTCGCCGCGTACCTGTACGTGTGCTCCCTCGCCTACTGCAAACGGTCCGACGAAGCCGGGAACATCCACCGCGCGCAGCTCAGAGTGCTCGCACTTGGCCTACCTGGCCGCCCCCAGCAGTACGCGGACGCACTGGTGAAGGTCGGACTTTGGGCAGAAACTCCGGAAGGTTGGCAGATTCCCTCCTGGTTGAAGCACAATCTCAGCCCCGACCAACTGGAGGAATCCAAGGCCCGCGCCAAGGCCAAATCTGAGCTCGGAAACCACCGCAGACACCATGAACAGAAGGGTGTCAAGGTGTCCGACTGCTCCCTGTGCTACCCCGATGACACCTCCCCACGGGGAACGTCAACTCTCCCCACGGCATATGAGCAATTTGACTACAACGTTTTCGGACATACTTCAACTGACGTGGCAGGCAATGCTCAAAGCGGCGCTTACGTCGGACTTCGCCTCGCGGCATCATAATTAACGGAGAATTAAACAATGCAACCAGCAGGTTATTTTTTGCCCGTCATTGACCCTACGCGATTAAACGGCGCGACAGCCGGAGCGCAAGTCATTGACTTAAAAGGGCATAATTTTTGCGAAATTAACGTGCAAATCGGCGCGACAGACGCGGCGGCTACGGCGTTCAAATTGCAAGAATCAGACGTAAAGGCATCGGCAACGGCACTAACAAGCGGCGCGGACATTACAGGGCTGACTTTCGCAAGTTCTTTGCCGTCCGCTTCAAGCGATAGCACTATTTGGCAGTTAGCGTTTCCAACTTCGGGGCGCAAACGTTACGTTTTGCTAGTTTATACGGCAGCATCGGCAACCGGAACGGACATTGCGGCTCATGCCCGATTGACACAATCCGACAGCGTAACACCGACGGCAACGGGGCTTAATTTAGCAGGTCTCGCAGTATTACCGTCTGCATAATAACAACGGCGGCGGCGTAAAAACCGCCGCCTTGTATTTATCAAAAAAAGGAGTTGAAAGTATGGCTGAAAGTTTAACGGAACGAGTTAGGGCATTGCAAGCGGCGGCGCGGGCGGCGGGCGCAACGGAGAAAACAACGCCGGATAATGACATATTATTACAAGCATATAAAGACAACGGAAATAGATTTTACGGGGAAGAAAAGCCGCGAATACTCTTTATTTACGAGTATTCCGACGATTTTATCAGGCATTTCTACGCAACTAATCCGTTCTTATCGGTTGAACCGTATGACGGGCAATTACAGGCGGTATTGAAGGCGCGTTTCGGCGGCGAAGATTCATACGCCGACGTGATGAAAAAACACGGGTGGAATGCAGCAGAAATAATAGCCAATGCCGCGCACTTGCAAAAGGCATGGGCAACAAAAAACAAATATGAAAAGCAAGGTTTTTACGAGATTATTTTTCAACAGGTTTTGCAGTTCAAACCGAACGCGATTTACTTCGACGGGGCAATGTCCTACGATGAAAACTTCATAAAAGAACTGAAAAAACACGTTAGAATTATTGCCGGAAATGAAACGTCTGAATTACAGGATTTACTTGATATTAAATTCTCTGTAATGCCGGACGCGGGCGAAATAGACACACGGCTCAGGGCGGCTATTGCAACGGAAGCGACGCAGCCGACAAGCGCCGCAACAACGGCGGCAATAGCCGCGCCGCCGCCATTTGGCAACTTGACTATTTGCACTATTTACTGCGATGAACACGCGCATTATTTGCCGCATTGGTACTACTCAATAATGCCGTTATTAGAAGGCGGCGCTTCGACGGCAATAGTAAAAACTGTGCGGGGTGAAGCGGAAAAAGCAGCTGTAGTAAATACAGATGAATATAGCACAGCGGCGGAATATACTTACGCGGGTATATTTGATTATGGCAAGGCAAAGAATGTTTGCTTAGACATGGTATTAACCGAGTGGGTTTTGTTCTTAGACGCTGACGAACGGCTCTGCTTAGACCCTGAAGCGGTTTTGGAAGTGTTGAACACGCCGGACGCGGACGCGGCTTACTGCAAAATTCACTCTGTTTTCAACAGGAAAGATTTTGTTGAAAAAATAGAGTTGCAATCGCAGCATGAGATACAACAGGATAGCATTGAACCGAATATACGAATGTTTAAGCCGAATATCCATCGGGCGGACGGCAACCATGAAATAAACAGGTTTAGATTTAGCGTAGGAATACATGAGCAGGTCAAACCGTCGCTTGTCGCTAACAATGCAAAGATTTGTGATAGTTCTGTGCGTATTTTCCACGTCGGCTACAAAAATCCGTCGCACAACTTTATTAAATCAATGCAACGCATTAAAGGCATTGCCGATTACCTCGAAAAAAACCAAGACACAACAGACCCGACGACACTCTATAACCTTTGGGCGTTATTTCAGGAAATAGGCGGTTCGGATATGGAGAAAATAAGGGAACAAGTAAATAAAAGTTTCAAAGTAATGCCGGGAACTATTCGCTTATGATAACGACGCTTGCCGATGCAAAAACCTATATGAAAATCGGTTCTGACACAACCGATGATTCTTTTATTACCTCGTTAATTGTTGCTTCGCAAGACGAGATAGAAGCATATTGCGGGCAAAAATTTGAGCAGTCGGCACGCACTTATATTTTCAACGGGACAGGCAGTAGTGAATGGCTCATAGGAACGCTCCCTATTGCCGTTTCACCAGCCGCCGCGTTATCGTATCGGGAAACGCCTTTTACGTCGTGGGTAACGGTTTCTACGACGTTATTCACTATCCTACGTCAGTACGGAGTGAATTATCTGTACTACGACGGGACGCTGACAGTTGGCACGCAAAATTACAAACTTGCCGTAACGGTTGGCTATGCTTCTAATGCACTTCCGGCTGACATTGTTTTGTGTTGCAAAGAAATGGTTTTTGCGCGGTATCGTGAGAGCGCCAACGGCGCGGCTATGCTTGCAAAAACGAGCGTATCGCGGACAACGGACGGCTATACTTCGACGGAAAGTTACGAAGATTTGCGCCCGAAATGGAAGCGCCGATTAGCAGCGTATAAACGGATAACGATATGACGGTAGATGAAAAAATAGCGCGGGTTATTGCCGCTATTCCGGCGCTTATGACCGCAACGGCTGAAATGTTAGGGGAAGATTTTCCGGCTTTTATTGAGGCGGAAATGACACAATCGAAAATAGCAGCCGCAACGTTTAACACGTCGGACGCATTGCACAGTAACCGTCCCGTTGGCGGGCTTGCCGATTCGTTCCGACCGGACGGCGAGGACTCAGGCACAACAATAACGGTAACGGCAAGCGGGATAACGGGCGAATTTGGCAGTAAAAAGCCGTACGCACGAATACATAATACGGGCGGCTTTATTGCAAGTAAAGGCAATATGCACAAATTTTTTTGGGCGCAATATGCGAAAACAAAAGCGCCCTTTTATAAAATAATTGCTTTGTCTGTTATGAAAAAGGGCGGCGTAAATATCCGCAAAAGAGCGTATTTCGACAATGCCGTGAAAGAATTTAACGACAAGGCAATACCGCAAATAAGGGCGAATATCTTGCTTAGAGTAAGACAGATTTTTGAGGCGCAATAATGACAACCTACGAGGCAATATATTCGGTACTAAAAACGGCAATGCAGACAACAAATGCAACGATATTGCCCGCTATTGACAGCGACGAGGTTGCCTATTCGGGCAATACTCCGAACGCGCTTATTTTAGTCGGTGATGAGAGTTGGGAAAATGATTTAACGGAATCGGGCAGAACGCCGTCAATCAAAAATAACTACGCACTAATTGCATTCTCGATAGCAATTTACGCGAAGTGCCAAAGCGATACGACGGGCGAAAATGTTCGGGCAAAAATCGGCGAGTTAGGCGACAAATTACGCGCCGGTATTTGGGCGGCAACACTACCCACAACGTACAACACAAGTACAGTCGGGGCGGTGAATGTCAAGACAAAAATAATCGGGGTGCAAATATCCAAAGTATTCAATGCTCCGATGTACAAAGAAAACCGATTGCAAATACTTGCCGTCGGAAATGTAAAAATACACATTCAATAAGGAATAAACATGGCTTCAACAACCTACGCTCCGGGAAAGATTTCCGGCGCGGTGATAAACTTAGGTTCTGAAAATTGCGTTATTGCCGAAGTCAATTCGTCCGGTTCTCGTATCGGAATATACGGGCAAATAGGTATCGTTAAGGACTCGCAATTAACCGACAACACAGACCAAACTGTACTAACGTCGGAGGGCGGCACTCAGTACAAACGGGACGGCACGCGCAATGTAGAATTTACGCTGACTATCATGCAGTCAGACCCGATTTCTGTGCAATCCGTGAATCTCATGCGCGGCAAGTACTTTGCTATCGTTAAGGAACACTCGCAGACGACCGTTAGCAACGGCACGACCGACAAATACCCGTTCATACTCATGCCGTTGGCGAAGTTCGTACCGGAGCAAACAATCAAACAGCCGGGCGGCGAAACACAGTTGAAATTCGCACTCGAAAAAGTGCAAGCATCAACTACGATGGACTTAGCAGCGGCGGCATTAAACAATACTTTCAGTACGACAATTAGCGGGAACTCTGTTTTTGCCGCGAATGAGTATTGGAAAGTCGCTGAATTTTCCTAATAATTAACAGGGTACTTTATGCCAACAGTAATGTCAGCAGAAGGAACGCCGCTCACCTTCACGGTGGGCGGCAAATCCTTCACAGTCAGGGATTTTGAGAATGAATTAACGATGGCGGAAAATCGGCTTTTAATAAAAGCATTTTCGCCCGTCGTGAAGTATTTTGCCGTTCAATCGGGTGATGAATCGGCGGCGGCGGACGCAATAATGAGCGGCGTTTCAATCATGGCGGAATTGGATTTGCCGCTTATCCTTGCGATTTGCACACGCCCGACAAACGGGAAATTTGATAAGAATAAAGTACAAGAATGGCGGGAGTTTTTCGACGGCAACCAAATGCCGGAAGCGACGCGAGAAATATACAAACTTTTTTTAGTTATCGCGCCCGCTTCAATAGCAAAGTATTCGCCAATCTTTTCGGCGTAACGGGCGCGAATAAATCCGAGCAAATACGGCGTTTTTATTCTAAGCATCCTGAAATAACGCCGCACATTTACGACGACCCGCCTTTTGAAGATTTCTGGTTATGCGAAATAGTATGTAAATACTATGGAGATAGCCCGCTTAACATAGCCCGATATTACGACACAATGCCTCTTTATCATTTGTACGCAATCGCGGACAAAATGCAATATAATACCTCGCAAAAATAATGGCAACAATCAGCGCAGATATTGACTTAAATGTCAGCAAACTACTCGCTTCTTTGCGGCAAGCGTCCGACGCGGCAAAGACGGCGGGGACGGCTATTACAAGCGCGTTTCGGGACATACAGCCGACGGTAGATATTAAGGCGGAAATTGACACGACGCAAGCGAAAACGGACGCGGAAAATCTATCGAAAACATTAAGCGGACAACTCACAAATAAGCCCGTTACTGTCGCGGTAACGGGCGATTTTGCGAAAGTTGCGGAGCAAGCAAAAGCGGCGGGCGCAACGATAAAAAACGCAATCGGCGATGTCAATATCAGTACGAAAATTGATACTACTGGTGTTAGCAAAGTGTCGAAGGAATTGAACGAGGCAACGGGCGAAGCGAAGAAACTTGACAATGCACTCGAAACGGTAGATAAAGAACTGACCGGATTAGGGGATAAAAAAATAAATATCGGAAGTGAATTATCCGAAGGATTAAAAGGCGGCTTGCTTGGCGGTCTAATCGGCGGCGGCATTGCGGGCGCGGTAACTACCGGGCTTGCGGCTATCGGCGAGGGATTTAGCGCAACAATGGAACTCGGAAAAGAGTTTGAACAATCCCTTGCAGGGTTGTCAGCCATTACGGGTGTGCAGGGCGCGGGGCTTGCCGATTTGGGGCAACGGGCGCGGGACTTGGCAAAGGAGTTCGGCGGTACGGCAACGTCGCAATTAGAGAGTTTTCAGGGCGTATTATCGAAATTTGGGGCGCAACTTGCCGATACGCCGGACCAACTCGGCGAAGTATCGAAAAACATAAATATACTCGCAAAAGCGGGCGGTTTGGACGCAAAAGGCGCAATGGACGCGCTAACAGCGTCTATGCTGCAGTTCGGCGTAAATGTCAATGACGCAAACGAAGTTGCAAGCGAGAGCGGGCGGTTTATTAACGTCCTTGCGAAGTCGGCGCAAGTGGGCGCGGCTGAAATTCCGCAAGTTGCCGAAGCGATTTTACAGGCGGGTGTTGCGGCAAAAGGTGCAAATTTGGGTTTTGAGGAAACGAACGCCGCGATACAAGTTTTGGCGGCGGGCGGCAAAGTTGGAAGCGAGGCGGGTGTTGCGCTTAGAAACGTATTAGGATTGCTCATTAAGCAGTCGGGCGAGGGTGATAAAGTACTAACACAATTCGGCACTTCTACGGCGGAATTAGGCAAGATTTTGACCACCGAAGGATTAAGCGCTGCGCTTGAAAAAGTGTCCGGCGGCATGGCGAAACTCGGCTCTGATGCCGAACGTTCGGCGGCATTGGCGCAATTATTTGGTTCTGAAAATGCGGCGGCGGCGGGTATTTTGTTGAAAGGGTCGGGGACGTTAAAGGACTGGACTTCACAGATGACCGGAACACAGTCAGCGGTGGAGCAAGCGGCAACGAACATGGCAACATTCGGCGAAATGATTGAACGGTTAAAATCAAATTTTCAGGATTTCGGGCTAACAATTTACAATGCCGTCGTTCCTGTTGTTACTCAAATTTTCAGCACGCTTGCCGACGTATTCAGCCAAGTTTCGGGCGTTCTTTCGCCCGTCATTGCTGACATTAAAAATAATTTCTCGCAAATTTTCGACGTAGTAAAACCGCTATACGCGCTCTTAGGCGGCGCAATAATCGCGGTAGTTATTGAGGCATTCACGGCATTTTCGTTGTCGATTAAATTGGTCAGCGGTTTTATTGCGGAACTTTATACCGGAATAAAAAACGCGCTATTGCCCGTGTTTAACGAACTCGGTAATTTGTTCGGCGAAGCAGGCGGCAAGGCACTGACATTGTCCGATGTTATGGAGGCGTTCGGCGGCGCGGTGGAATTTGCGTCCGACGTTGTTGGAGTGTTAGCAAAGGTGTTGGCACAAGCGATAATTATACCGTTCCAACAGGTTACGTCCGGTGTTGCGTCTGCTATTGCGGCGTTCGGCGAATTTGCCTCTTTTGTTGGCAACATTGAGAATAGTGTAGGCGGTTTTGTTCGTGGTTTATTAGGCGTTAAAGACGCGGCAACGGGCGCAACAGAGGCAACAAATCAGAACGCCGATGCAGTCCTGAAAAGCGCAGAAGCAACGCAAAAAAGCATATCCGCGCAACTCGAAGACAACAAGCAAAAACAAATCGCGGCAACGGGTGTGCAAGCGCTCGTTTCGGAGTATCAATCGCTTGCCGGAAAGTCCAAACTTACGGCTGACGAACAAAAGAAACTCGAAACAATACAGGCGGAATTGGACAAGCAATATCCCGCGCTAATTGACCAAACAAAATCATTTGCAAATAATCTCAACGGCGTATCTGAAATCGGGAAAATGGCAGACGCTTCACTCAAAGGATTAGCCGCGTCAAACGCCGATTTGCAGAAACAAATGGAGCAAACGGGCAAAGCGATTGCAGGGGCAAAACGCGATATTGCCATTACCGCTCTACGGGACATAAGCGAAACATCGTTTTTTGAGGGCGGGGCGCTAACCAAGTTCAAAACTGATTTTGCAAGCGTACGAAAGGATTTTGAGGCAGGTTTATTCGCGGCAAAAACGGAAGAGGACGTAAATGCGGCGCAAAAAAAGATATTTGAGTTTTTTAATGCGAATAGGAAAACGCTGACAGACGCGGGAAAAAATGACGAATTTCTTGAATTTGAGGCGAAAATTCGCGGGGCTATTGATGCCACGCGGACGGCGGTTAAGGCATTCAGCGGGGACGCAAAAACAGCAAAAACAGCGACGCAAGGGCTGGCAACGGGCGCAACTGACGAATTTGCGGCATTGCAAGCGCGGCTCGATACGTTGCGCTCCACGTTCGGGAATTTGACCAAGACGCAACAAAAAGAGCAGGGCAGTATAATCGGCGATGCTATTGACAAAGCGCTGACAGTAACGGACGGACAACGGAAGAAATTAGACGACCAATTACAGGCAATACTCAATCCGAAAAAGGAAGGGAAAGACGGCAAGGAAGGCAAGGAAAAAACAGAAATAGAACTGCTTAAAGAAAAACTTGCACTAAAACGCGATGAAATACAGGATAAAAGAAAAGATATTGATTTAACGAACGAATTAGCGCTTGCGGAAGACGGAGTGCAAAAAGCGGACATTGAACGGGTTAAGCAAAATAAAGCCGCCTCAAGAGTGCGTGCGGCTCAAGAGGAATTGGACGCGGCTAAGGAATTATTTAAAGCCGTTGCCGAAGGCGACACATTCACAATCCCGGTTGCAATAAAGGGCGACGGTAAAGAGCGTCAAGCGGCGGTGGAATTATTGGAAGATATAAACCGCGAATTAAAAGCGGCAAAATTTGAAGCAATTAAAGTACAAGCGGAAATTGACAAAGAAGCAACCGCGAAAAATATAGCCGTTCTTTCGGAGAGTATAAAACGCGATGAAAAAACATTAAAAGAAACGATTAATGTTGAAACTGCTCTGAAATTTCCCGATAAAGAAGTATTTAAAACAAAGGTGCAACAAGGGCTGATTTCACTCGCAAAAACCGAAGAAGGGTTAAAAGCAAAACTTGCCGTTGCGGTAGATGCTGACATTATCGACAAAATAACAAAAGAACTTGAAACGATTGCCAAAGTCCGCGAAGATGCTGAAAAGAAAAACGTCGAAGTTCTTGCAAAAATTGACGGTCAGCGCCGCGAAGCCGAAATCGCAGGGATTGCAGACGACGTGCAGCGGGAACTCGAAACAAAGATTTTTGCACTCGAAAAACAGCGCGATAAAGAACTCGAAAACGAGGCGCTAACGGGCGCGGCGCGGATGGTCATTGCCGAACGGTATCAAAAGCAAATAGACGCTTTGCGGAATAAAAATAATGCGTCCGGCGTAATTGAAGCGGCGGCGCTGAAATTCAGCGAAGCATTGCAAAAATCCTTCACAAGGACGGTTACAGCCGAAGAGAAAAAGCGGACGGCGGAACGGATTGCCGAACTCGATAAACAAAGTGAAGCACTACTGCAAAACCTCAAATCAGGCGCGGCGAATTACGAAGAAACGATGAATAAACTCGCCGAACTCGACAAGGAACGGGCGGCGGCTACGGCTGACAACGGCGGACTTGTCGGGGCGTTTGACGCAACAACGGCGGCGTTAAATGCGACGGTTGCGGAAACGCTGAAAACACTCGCAGACGCACAAAAAAAGGCGGCTCAGGCGGCGTTTGACGCGGCAAAAAGCGGGATAGATGCACGGATTGCATTGGAGCGGGAAACAGCGGACTTAGAGGCGGAAATTGACAAGGCACGGGCGGACGGTAAAGTTGAGCGCGAACAGGAATTGCAAGCGCGGCTGCTGAAAATTAGGGCGAATAGCGAGAAAAGCGGCAATGACCTTGCCGCCGATGCTGCGAAATTACAACAGAAAATAACCGAAGCGCGGGCGGGCGGAAGGGCGGACGAAGAAAAGAAATTAACCGCCGAACTTGCCGATGTGCAAAAAGAGCAAGCGGCTGACACAACAAACACGTCGGCAAAAATAACCGAAGCGTATGTGAATGTTGCAAGCGCGGCGGCTCTGTCGTTGGGCGAAGCAGTTGCAAGCGGTAAAAATTTCGGAGATGCCATTGCCGGAATTGCCTTCGATACGCTAAATTCACTTGTACCTATTTTCGTGGCGCAAATTTTCGGGACAACATTTGCGACACTAGGACCGATACTAGGACCGATTGCAACGGCGGCAACGACGGGGCTGCTTTACGGGCTTGTGGCACTCGCAAAACCGAAGGGCGCGGAAACAGGAGCGCCGGACGGCGTAGGCGCGGGCTATAACGCGCCACGCGGCGCAACGGATACAATCCCGTTGTGGGTTGCGCCAGGCGAGGCGATTATTAACGCTGCACAGTCGGAGCAATGGCGCGACACCCTGCGGGCAATAAATAGCGGCGGGGACGTATTGCAGACTGTTTTTAATAATACTAATCCCGCCGAAATTGCAGCATTATTACGCGAGAATTTCACCGCGCCGGAAATTGCGGCTATTGTTGGCACTACGGACGGCGTTACTGCAATGCCGGAGTTTCGATTGCCGAACCTGACAACGCCGCCGCTGACTATTCAGGCGGGCGGCGGCACGGGCGCGGTGGAACTTGAACGGCAAACCGAAGCGCTGACAAACGTACTCGAAAAAAATAATAGCAAACAAACGCAAAATTTACAACGCCTTGCAAAAGTATTCGTTGAAAATGGCGGCGTTTATGTTGTGCCAAATAATAACGACGATGCGGTCAAACTTGAAAAAGCGCGGCGCTCACGGATAAAACGAGGTGGAATATAATGGACTACAAATATATCAAATTATTTGGCTCGGATAATTCGGACGGCACGGGGTCTGTTGTGTCCGTCGAAATTCCTATTTTAGGGATTAAATTATCCGAAGAAATAATAGGCGAAACAGTTACCAATGCGGACGGCACACAGGAGCAGGGGAAACAAACGCGCTATCTGTACGAAATCCGCACGCCGCCTTATGAAACGAATGACTATACGGCGGGATTTAAGTTTGCGAATATACTGTATATTATGCAGACAATTCGCCCGAAAACCTGTAAATTTATTGCTGTGCCAACGACAAGCGGGCTTGCAATTTACCCGCGATGGGGCGATGCAACGAATTACCCGTTATCGGCGTTCCCTTCGGATAAAATCAGGGTAGATGGGTTTTCTATTGGCATTGAGGAAGATTGGGAAACGGGCGGCGAAAGTGCTATTATTTCTTGTGCCAAATACTCTATAAACTAACTACATGGCAACATCACGCGCAAGACGTTTTTTGTATGAATTAACGGCGCAAAATGGCTGGCGGTGGCGGGTTGAAATAATCCCCGCGCAACAAGATTCACTCACGAATGTTACCGCGCTGACAGATACGACATTGCCGTCAAATGCCCTGATTGCCGATTCTGACATAGTGTTAAAAGGCAATTTTGAAAAGCGTCCGGTCGGATTAAATGCGGCAAGCGGCATGACGGTTAAATTTAATTTAGACGCGCTAACAGGCAGCACAGCACTTACCGATTTACGCGAATTTCTACTTTCGCCGACGGTATCAGGCGCGGGATTGTATAATTCATCGGGCAATGTTGTATCGGCGGGAACGTATTGGATTTCATCGGATTTACCCTCTCCGGCGGTCAAATTCACAGCGGCAAACGTCATAACATTACGCTCCGATTTTGGCAATGCAGGTGCAACAATGGCAACGGCGGACGTGGTCTTTCAGGGCGTTCAAAAAAGAACTTCGGAGAATAAATTTGACTTAAAAATTGAAAATGCTCCGTTCGATGTTGAGTTCGTAAATATAGGTCATTATGTCCTTGAACAATTACCGCAGAAATATCTCGATTCGTTAAATATAGCGTCTGCCGTTTCCGCGATGGCAACGCCGCGATTGTACGATAGATTTCCCGGAACAGATGCAATTTGGTCTTTGGTATGTCCTTCGGATTGCACCGCTTACGTACTGCGGATTGATGACTTCCAAACGAATATAAATAATGCTGCAAAGGCAATGTATCGCGGCATGGTGCGGAGTAATTCGGCGAATTTTACACTTGAGTTAATCAATAATGACACGGGTGGAACGGGGACGATGAAAATGTACAAGTACGGCACAAATAACGCACTTGGCACAGCAGTTGGCGTAATTTATATGATTTATGCAGTCCGGCAAGGTTCTTCCACGTTATTTCATGCGTTTGAAGATAAAGATTATTTCGGCTCATATAAAAACCTGTTAGACATTTTCAAAGAATTTTGCGAAATAGGTTTTTCAAAGCGCGTATTGCGGAATTACAGCGGCGAATATATTTACTCTTATCAGTCCCGAATTTGGGACGATTGGAACGCCGGAACAACGCCGGAATTAACAGCAGCAGACGTGCAGGACGGGACGGCTGCGATAAACTTCGGTGAGTTGGTTTTACGGGCGGCAAAAGTGAATTTACGGGACGCGGGCGATGCTGACATACAAGAAACGGAATATATTAAAGCGGGTTCTTTTTCCGAAGAAGATTACGGCGTTCCGGCGGTAATAAACAACATTCCGCAAGCGTCCCGATTTACGCTAACTTCTGCGTCCGGCTCATACTTCGGCATTAACGGATTAGAACGCGCCTACTCTGCTGACAGGGGAAAAATTTGCTATAAAGACGGTACGGACTACGTAAAAATCCATGACCAAATAGATTATTTTGACGGCGCGGGCAATACTTTCACAGGCACGGCAACAGCCGACGTTTCGCCCGCAACTTCGACGCTGACTGCTGTTAAAGCAAACATGATTTACAGGCAACAAACCTCGTGCATACCCTTCATTTTAGCCAAAGCAATTCAGACTGCTTTTTCAGGGACAGACCAATGCGTAATGGAGTGCGAAGCATTGCGCCCGTCGAAATTCCGCTATTTTTTGCCTGATTTAATCGGCGATATTTGGACAATAAACGCAACGTCTTTTAAGTCGTATTTAACCAACGTCGGAAGTACGGCAACGGGCGTATTACTCGAAACGGAGTGCAGTATAATTGCCGCAAAAGTTAAGGCGAAATTCCTAATAAAAGGAGCATATTAAATGCCTTCTGAAATTGAACTCGGCGGCGGGCGTATAGGGCGCAAACAACTAAATTTTACAGTCGGAACGAGCGGCGGGAATTTGCTTGCCGTTACGTCCGACGGCGGGAACAGCACACAAGCGCCGACGGGTATTATTAACGTAACTTATATCTCGTTCGTAAATATCGCGAATTTCGCCGCGCCCGGAAGTCCCGACGGAACGGCACTTGCCACGAATGACCTTGTCGCAGTTGTGGCACAAACGGCGGCAACGGAGAATGGAATTTACGGCACAACGTCCGGCGGGGCATTAGTGCGGACGGCGCACGTGTTAGCGCCCGGCACTCTGATTGCCGCCGCAAGTGGTACGCAATTCGCCAATTCCGTTTGGATTATTCGCAACACAACCACGCCCGTATTAGGCACGGATAACGTCGTTATTCGCCCGCTAAACGTTGTCGGATTAGACGTAAATACTACCAACGTTACAACGCCGTATGTTTGGGATTTGATACAGGGGACGGGTATTTTGGTAACGGCGGCGGGCGTTAATGCGATTAGAAATAACATTACTTTTACCAACACGGGCGTAATTTCCGTCAATGGCATAACAAGCACGGCGGCGGTTACGATTGCCGCCGGAACGGGTATCGGGATAGCGACAGTTGGCAGTACGGTTACTGCGAGCAACACGGGCGTTCTGTCGGTAACGGGCGAAGCGGGCGGCATTGGCGTATCGGCGGCAACTGGCGCGGTAACGTTTACAAATCTTGGCGTAAAAAAAATAACGGCTGATGGCGGTGATTTAACGGGCAATTTGACGCTGACGGCGGCGGGCGGTTTGAACATAAATCGCTCAGGGCAGAATATCGAATTTGAGCAAACGGCGGCGGGCGGCGGCGCAACGGACATACAGGACTTTGTTAGCAGCGGCACTTGGACAAAACCAGCGGGCGCAAAACTCGTGCAGGTTCTTTGTATCGGCGCGGGAGCGGGCGGCGGGAGCGGTGCAAGGGGCGCAGCGGGCGGTTATCATTCCGGTGGCGGGGGCGGCGGCGCGGGGCAACGTTTATTGATGCGCTTGCTTGCGTCTGACTGCGGCACAACGGAGAGCGTAACAATCGGCGCGGGTGGTACGGGCGGGACGGCGCGGACGACGGACGGAACGGGTAACGATGGCGCGGCGGGCGGCAATACGACGTTCGGCGGCTTGCTGACTGCACTCGGCGGGGACTACGGGCGCGGCGGAATAACCAGCAGCGCGGGCACGGCAATCGGTGGCGTATCGCGGGAGAATTGGTATTTATTTGTAAGCATCGGCGGCTCGCAGGGTAGTTCGGGCGCAAGCGATGCGGCGGGCACGGCGGCGGTTGCATCGTTGGCTCAACGTTCAACGGCGGGCGGCGGCGGCGGAACGATTAGCAGTACAGGCGCGGAACGGGCGGGGAGTGCGGCGGGCGCGGTAACTACTCCGGCGGGTGGCACAATTAACAGCGCAGGGACGGCAGGCGCAAGCGCGGGCGCGGCGGGCGGTAACGGCAGTTCCTCGAATGTGCATACAACGGCAAGCGGCGGCGGCGGCGGCTACTGTGGCGATGCCGCTGGGACGGTTGCGGGCGGGGCTGGCGGCAACGGGGGAGCGCAATATGGCAGCGGAGGCGGAGGCGGCGGCAGTTCGGTTACGGGCGCAAATAGCGGCGCGGGCGGCAATGGCGGAGACGGATTTGTGCGGATAATTACGTACTGCGGGTAATAAAAAAGCCCCTGCACGGCGCAAAACGTGCAAGGGGCGTTATTCGAGGCGGTTGTCAATCGCAAAAATACGGAAAAGTTTTCAGATACTAATCATGTCGTTTAGAATAGTATTCTAAGCACTGACGGCGCAGCGTAGGTTATACGTTGCGCCGTTTCTTTATCAAAAAAAACGCCCTGCATTTCTGCGGGGCGTTTTTGTGGGAGCATTGGGCGTTGTTTGGCTTTTTCCGGTTTCGGGGGGCGTGTGCGCTTTACGCGCCCGCCTTGTGTAATTTTGCGGTGTTCGCAACGTAAATAATTACGAAACCACGTTTCGGTTGTCCATTTTTGTATTTCTTGTGTCTGCATTGTCGTTACTCCTTATGATTTTCCGTTGAAAATTTGTTGTATAGCAGGGTAAATTCGCGTTCGGGGAATCGAACCCCGCAAGACCAGCAGCCACTACGCGAAAGGGGAAAGAAATTAAGGAACAACTGTAAAATTTTCAGTATAGGACATTCTACCATAACCTTCGCGCCTAATACCGATTTTCGACCAATTTCGCGCAACGTCCCAAATTGTGTATTTTTTCCCCTTTTCGTCTTCTGCATGATGGAAATTTGTCAAATCGGAAACTTCCCCCCTGTAGTCTGTATAAAAACCGAAATTACCTGTAATAGTGTAAACCTTATTTTGTTTTGCACCCGTCGCCAATGACTTCCCTTCTATCTGATTAACCTGTATTTTCATTTCATTTCTCCTGTTTTTCGCCCCTTCGACGGCGGTGGCGTACCGTTTGCGCTTACTGCGCTTATTTTCTAACACAAAATTACGGAAAATCTCTTTCACGTGCAAGCGATTTCTTTACTTTCTGAAAAACGGCGTTGTAAGTCGTTTAGAACAACGAAATTATTTTGCGTTTTTCGGTCTTCCTATTTTCGCCCGCGCAATTATTTTCGCGAGTGCGGATGGGAAATAGACGTTTTCGGACTTTTGCAGGGCGGTTATTCGCACCTCATAATCCGCGTCTTTTTCAAGGATCGCGGCGGTGAGTTGGCTGACCCTCTGCGGCGTTATTCCGCAGCGGCGGGCAATCTCGCGCTTGGTCATGGTCAAACTCGATGATGAATAAAATTCACGGCGCGGACTACGCGCTGAATCTCGCTTGTTAAAACGAGTTCGTTTTCGCGGCCATGCCAGCGTGGGTGCGTCAGCATAGCAACAGTTTCTATGCTGTTAATCGCGCCAATAAGTTCAATCATTTGGGCGGCTCTTTGGTGCGAAACATCGTTCATGTCAAATTCCCCCATGCAGTCTTCCGCTATTTCGTAAGCGTCATGAACGCTTATGCGGGCATCGTCGTTGATAATTTCCTCTATCCACCCTTCGTAATCGCTTAGAAACGAAGGACGTGGCGCATATCCTTCGTTTATTGCTGATTGAGGAAGCAGCAGTTGCGCTGCGGCAAACATATTACCTTTGCGACCTTCAATGTAGTCGCCGGTAATCACTTTCATACTCATTACCATACTCCCTTAAGTGTTGTTTCACCGCCGGGCTTTCCGGCAGTTTGTTCGCGTTCGGGGAATCGAACCCCGCAAGACCAGCACCCACTACGCAAAAGTGTGCGGGGGATTGCTCCACCGCACAAGGTATGGAAATTAAGCCATTTCACTTCTAAGTTTTACCAAGCGCGTCCATCTTGCCGTCATTAAGATAGAGTTATTTCCCGACGATAAAATCAACAGAATCATTCTGTTGATTTGCGTAAGTTTTTGCTCTTTACTTTTCATTTCATTACTCCTGATGTTGTGTTTCACTGCCGGACTTTCCGGCAGTTTGTTCCGCGCCGGGAATCGAACCCGAACAACCGTTTCCGGTTGTCCTGACCATCAGGCGCGGAGTATGTTTTAAGATTACGAAATACAATTTCCTTCATAGTCATAATCGTCATCATTTAGTAATGATGATGCAAGTACGCACGGAGCATCTAAGTCATTATCGTCCCAAACTATGCGCTCACCGTCGACATTTGCGACGGTAATCATTGTCCCGCTTAATTTGTTAATGTTGCCGTTGTCATTTTGTTTTGCGCCGTATTTTTCAAAATAGGCCAAAATTAAATCATTATGATAAGCGTTCATCGCCATTCTCCCTGAATTGTGTGTAAATTTGCCCCTTCGTCGGCGGTTGCGTACCGTGTGTTTGTTATATCCGAACTGAATTTACAATTTTAACGATTTCCTGCAATTCGCTTGCGGATACGTATTTTTTTATGATGTTTGCGTTGAGTTTAACTTCGGATTGCAGCGCAAGGCGGGTAATGAATTTAATGTCAAATTCGCAAGCATCAACTTTTGCAAAGTTACGATTTTGGCAGTGCTGCACAAATGCAAATGCCTTCAATTCAAAAAGCGACTGCACTGATGCAGTTTCGTTACCCGTTTCTTTTGCGTAGATTTCACCGAAAAAACGATTGCCGTTTGCATTGCAATAATCTACGTTATTTTCAACGTCGTGGATAAACGCCTTTGTGGAGGTAGTGTCATTTATCAGATAATCTACGTCGTCAGTGTGCCGCGAAGAGCCGAGATTTTTAAGTGCCTGACCGCCGATTAAGATTCTTTTCATGTCCGTTTTGCTATTGTTGTGCTTAATTTCTACTGCAAAAATACGGATAATTACTTTCACGTGCAAGCGATTTCTTTAGTTTCTGAAAAACGCCGTTGTAAGTCGTTTAGAATATAGAAATTATTTTCGTTTTGGGGAAAAATAGGCGGCACGACAAGTTTTGTACGAAACTCGCAGAGGCGGTTGATGCGTAAAATGGCAAAATTTCGCCGTAACTTTGTAAGTATTCATGTACTAAATTAACGGGGCGGCAATGGCACGGAAACGAAAAACACCATCTGACACAAAAAACGATTCTTGGGGTAATCTTGCCCTGCCGGATTGGAATGTTAATTTGCCAAAATGGGGCGCTAAAACTGTGGTGGCAGACCGGCGGGATAGCGAAGAACTTGTCGAGGAGTCTAAAAAAAAAGGTACTTACAAACAAATTCTTGACCCCGCCCGCGCTCGTCAGATAACGCACTACGAAACAAATTTTCTGCGGATTATCAACATTGAACAACTCATAACCCTGCCGTTGCCAAATCAGCAATGGCGAATTGTTACACAACAGCATTTTAACACGTTTACGTTTATTCTCTACATTTTGAAGCATCGCGGCAACATTGATTCTTTGGATATTATTACGTTTAATATAAATCAGCCCACAATAAGTAATTTATTGGATTTATTTGATAGCGGGAAAATAAAACAACTTTCAATTACCATTTCTGACAGTGTAAAATTCCGGATGCCAGAACGGGTAACGCAACTTCGGAAGGCGTTTGAAGCGCGGCGGCATACCGGAAGA
>OFRM01000407.1_pt1 | contig 18479 bp, 23 predicted proteins | sample 1543101 | NCBI WGS metagenome assembly OFRM01 (sample SAMN07774223, study PRJEB24372) | wastewater metagenome | isolation source: Exp Tend VB 0WW | collected 2016-02
TAGTTATGGCGGTAACTATGTTGAACATTTATTTTCCTTACAGGGGGAATGCCCGCCAGCATGAACCTTGTAAGGAATTTTATTTTATGGAAACAGAAATTTGGAAAGACGTAGTAGGATATGAGGGGTTGTATCAAGTGAGTAGCTTAGGTAGGGTAAAAAGTAGATACTTGGGCGGTAGGCAATTAAAAATATCCTCTCATGTAAGAGGCTATTATATGGTTACATTAGTTAAATGTAAAAATAAAAACGCGGGAAGAATCCATAGATTAGTAGCGAGTGCGTTTATAGAGAATCCGGAAAATAAGCCATGTGTTAATCATAAAAATGGATTGACATACGACAATCGAGCAGAAAATTTGGAATGGTGTACTTATTCTGAAAATATGCATCATTCGTATGACAAATTAAGCAGGAAAAGTGATAATACCTCTCATAAAATTACGTTGCAAATATCCTTAGACGGGTTTTTGATTGGCGTATATAATTCAAGAAAAGAGGCGGCCAATGTAACAGGTGCATACGTGGAAGGCATTATTAAATGTATTAAAGGTGAGTATAAAAAATCAGGCGGGTATGTCTGGGCGTAATATATGTTTATAATTCCAAGTGTTTTCACGGCGGTAGATAAATTTAGTCCGGTAGTTGCCCGTATGGGTAGCGCCCTGACTACGTTTGAGCAAAAGCTGAGTATTGCACAGGCAACGAGCGAAAGGTCATTCAGGCGCAATACAAATTTCTTTTCAAAGTCGGCAAATTCAATGTTCGACTATGCTAAAAGTGCATTAGCGGTAGGGGCAACCATTGGTGGCATAGCATTTACCACAAAGTCATTAGTTGATTATGAAGATGCGGTAGCCTCATTTCGCACGATCGTATCCGACCTGAATAATACGGAATTTGCAAGGTTTGAGGAAAAGATAAATTCAGTCGCAAAGACTACCCGAAAAAGCACGATTGATGTAGCTAAGGCATTTGAAAATATCGCAGGTCTTGCCCCTGAATTTGCCAAAACAGCCGATGCGATAGGCGATGTATCAGCGGCAACGATTACGCTCGCCAAAGCATCCCGCATGGAGTTGGGAGAAAGTGCCAGTTCTTTGGTTGGCATAATGAATCAATTTAATTTTGAGGCTTCACAGTCAACAAGGGTTATAAATGCACTCGCAGCAGGTCAGGCGGTCGGAGCGGCAACGATAAGCCAAACAGCATTAGCATTAACTAAGTTCGGAGCAACCGCAAAGGGCGCAAATATTACATTAGAGCAGTCGGTCGCATTGGTTGAATTGCTCGGCGCAAAGGGATTCTTTGCCGAAGATGCAGGGTTTAAACTGAATAGCGGCATCGTAAAATTGCAGGGCGCAACACTCGGCTATAAATCAGGCGTATTTAATCTTGTTGACGCATTAACCGAACTGAAAACTAAATACGATGCGTTGGGTAGTGCCGCCGCAAAAGACGCTTATCTACAAAAGGTATTCGACATAACCCAAATTAACACAGGGCGGATCCTGATTGAAAACATTGATAAGTTTAAGCAGACCACGGCGGCAGTTACCGGCACAAATGAGGCTTTTAAGGCAGCAGATATAAACAGCAACACTTTATCCAACCGCCTGACTGAATTAAAAAATGCGTGGATAACGATTTTTACTACGTCAAATGCGGCGGGTGTTGGGGTGAATGCGTTTAAAAGGTCGGTTGTTTTTCTTACGAATAATCTTTCCGGATTGGTCACGGTTGGCATGTCGATAGTTGCCGTATATGCTACATGGTGGACTATAAACAAAGTTATTTGGGCTATACGTGGAGCGTATTTAGCATGGAATTTCGTTTTAGGGGTAAATGCAGCATTACAGGGCAGGGCATTAATGCTTATAGGCACAAATACGGGCGCAATCGCAGGATATACGGCAGCAACTACGGCAGCGGCGGGGGCTACGTCTGCATGGAATGCGGCGCTAACTACAACGGGGCTTAGGTTGGGGATTATAGCTGGTGGTCTTGCCTTAATTTATTCCTATAATGACAGCATACAAAATTGGGCTAATGATAGCAGAATCGGCATGGGGTACAATAACCTTATTGGAGATAAAGCCGCCGTACGTGAAACATTGGAGCGTAAGTATATTGAAGACCCGACATCTGCAAGGAATTTCATAAAAAACAACCCAAAGTACAATACTCCGGCTATTCAGCAGGCGTTTCAAAATATTGATTTAGGCATCGGCAATGATGATGGAGCCGATGCTTATATGAATCAAAAGTTATCCAAAATTCAGCAGCTAAAGGCTAACCAAAATGTGAATTTGCGGGAAACTGACGAAAGAAAAATAATGCACGACTTTAAAATAACATTAGAGGACAGTAACGGGAGGACATTGAGAGTAATAAACAGTAGTGATTTAGTACCAAACGTAAGTAGCACATCGCAGTAGCATGGCAGACATACAAGTATTAGAACAGGGCAACGGTGGCGAAATATCCATATTAGGTAACGACTTAGTAGGCGTTAGCGGTGTGGAAAATATGCCGTATTTGGCTATGTTTGGCGGCGATGCTAACTATTGGGGCAATGACTTGTTATTCGCTGATAATGAATCTTTCCGCTTTACGTCCGAAACTGAAACGCTTTTAAAATCGGTATCCCTGACAAGTGGTAACAGGATATTGATTGAAGAGGCGATAAAGCGTGATTTACAATTCTTATTGGACAATGTACCCGATACGGTTTTGACCGTTCAAACCCAAATAATCAGCGACAATAAACTGCTTATAAATGTTGACTTTGGCGGCATACCTTTTTCTATGTTATGGAATCCAACAGCGGCGGCGGTTCTCCCTGCTCCACATGCCCCAATGCCTACGCTTATATGGATTTCCCCGATACTATCAGGCGAAAGCAGCAGCTATGCGATAACTGATTTTACTATGTCTTATGGCGCAACCGTAGTGTCTTTTTCCGCCGATGTTTTTTATTCAACCTCAAATGAAACCGCAACAATAGCCGGATATAACGCTTTGGCTTTGTCGTATGGCATGGCGGGCAATTTTGCTATTGTAGATAACAACATTGTGTATAATCAGGGCGCAAGTGAAGCGTGGAGTGTTACTTTATCTCCGGTTGTATTGCCTGAAATGATGGTAGTGGAATTAGCAGTTCCGGTGCCAAGCGGTAGTACGCAGAATTGGAGCTACGGCTACGCTGGCATTAATTCAAATCAGGTAGTTGATTTTGGGGATGCTCAAAGCCCCGTATGGTATCACCCATCAGATATATTTGTTCAAACCGCATCGCATAGCTACATAGACGGATTAACGGCAAAAACTGTTAATATTTTCCATGATGACACTTTGATTCTTGTTATGGTTTTCGGAAATTCATCAACAGCTTACAGGGTTTCTGCCGTTTCAAACCCACCAATAAGCATTGAGACTCTTTCTATTTCATCGCAAAAACTAACCAACCCTTGCAATATTGATCTAACTGGGTTATTGTCATTAAATACCATTTCCATAGTAGGCAGTAGCGTTACTGCATTTACGCCATCTCTATTCCGTTCGCCTAACCCATCGCTCAGGCTTGTATTGTTGGGTAATAACAATCTTAGTTCAGCAGAGGTAGATGACGCATTTGTAACTTTTGTAGCTGAAAATCCGGCGTTAGCGGATATGGCTACGGGGCAATTTAGAACAGTAGGACAAACACCGGCAGCAGCGCCAACGGGAACAAGTTTAGCGGCAAGGACAGCATTAACAGGAGCGGGATGTTTAGTAGTAACAGATTAATAAAATTCAGATGACGCAATTACCAACGCTTTTAGCACTATATAACGAGATAATAGCCGACCTACAAACGGAGTTCGGAGTTACGATAAGTAATTTCGGCAAGGCATGGCTAAGGGGATTCGCTGCGACACAGGCAAAGAAATTGAAGCTATATTATTTGGCGTTGGGTAATGTTCAGAATAATACAAATCCGATAACAGCCGAGCCGGCATCGGTGGGCGGCACGTTAGAAAGATGGGGGGCGGTAAAAGGATTGACTATCAGACCGGCTACACAGGCGCAATATACATGCACGGTAACAGGATCAGTAGGCGGGACTATACCAGCAGGCACTACGTTTAAATCTGACGATAATAGCTTAAATCCGGGGTATTTGTACCGTCTTGATAATTCATTTACACTCAGCGGATCAAGCGGGTCAATAACACTCAGGGCGTTAACGGCGGGTACTGATTCTATATTAGCAACAACCAATACGCTTACGTCAACAAGTCCGATTATAAATGTCAATTCAACAGCAACGGTAACGGCGGTATCTGTTTCGCCGGTTGAAGCTGAAACAATAGAGGAATTTAGGGCAAGAATACTATTGGCGTACCAACTTAGTCCGCAGGGAGGCGCACCGGCGGATTACAGGCTATGGGCTTCGGATGCAGCGGGTGTACGTACATCCTATCCATACGCAGCGAGCGGAGTAGCTAATGAAATTAATTTGTATGTAGAGGCGGTGCTTGCTGATAGCGTAGGGCCACCATACAAAGGCGTACCTACTTCAACCATATTAACAGATGTTGAGGCGGACGTTGAAACCGACCCAGATACAGGTATAGGGCGCAGACCGTTGGGCGTGTTCGCTATAAACGTACTACCAATTGCCCCGCTTACTATTACTATTCAGATTGATTCAGGCGGCACTATCACGGCAGATCAGCAGGCATTAATAAAGTCGGCATTGATTGAAGACACTTACGACATACGACCATTTATCGCCGGTATAGATAATGCAGCAACGAGAAAAGACACGTTAAGCACTTTCGGAATTGGCAGCGTGATTATAGCAACTATCGGCGGGGTGGTAATAAGCGATATTGATTTGACGGTTGACGGTACACCCGAAGTATCGTATCAATTTGATAATGGTGAAATTCCATACTTAGAGGCAGCAGACATAACATTTATTTAATGGCATGGATTAATGACATACTATCAAAATTAACGCGCCAATCGTACCCTGACGCAAGGGCTTTCAATTACCCTTACGGCGGTATATGGGACAGGCTGCACCGTGCATTATCTCAAAGCGAGGGGCGGGCTTACGATGACATGGTATCTACGCTCGATAGTATCATACCTGATAATGACAATTTTACAACAGACGATGCGACTACATTAGAGGCGGTATATGGAATTATCAGCAGTTCATCGGTAGCATTAGCTGATAGAAAGTTGGCTATCCTGCAAAAGATGGGCTACCCCGGTACGACTGCGCCCCGGTGTAATTACCAATACATTGAAGATCAGCTAAGGGCGGCGGGGTTCGATGTGTATGTATATGAAAATCGTTTCTTTCCGGGGCCGGTAACAAAAACGCCATCCGAACTATTAGGCATAACGTCAGGTATAGCTATGTTGGGTTCTTTTGAATTAGGTGAGGCGATGCTTGCCGAAACATGGGCGGATTCAGGCGTGACACTATGCGTTAACTATTTGGAAGAGGCGAAAGATGCGACCTTTTCAATCCCAGCTACAAACTACCGGACTACATTTTACATATCAGGCAATCCGATTACAACTTTTGCAAATGTTCAGTCGGAAAGGGAAGATGAGTTTCGGCAATTGATTTTACAACTAAAACCCGCACAGACGGCGGCATTTTTATTCGTCAACTACGTATAATGGCATACGAAATAGCAGATTTTACAGGAACGGTGCTACCCGTAAGCGGCACAAACCCATACGGTTATCCGGTTGACGCACCCAGTGGCACAGTAGTAGATACCGTAATGGTGGCGGATGCGTTGGTGTTCTTTCAGAAACTAATGGATGAGGGCGGAATTACGCCTAATGGATTGCCCGATAATTCAACAAATACATTTCAACTATGGCTGGCATTTGTCGCATTGGTGTACGGCAACTGGACAAATACAGGCGTTACGTTTGAAAATGACGTACCCGGATTTAATGTTTGGGATAACACAGGAACGCCATACGGTAAATTCCACTACCTGTTACAAAGTAATAAGGTAACCTTATCCGGCGTAATGCACAATTCGTCAGGCGGCTCGCCCGCTACTGCATTGGTTATGACGCTACCGGCGGCGGTTCGCCCAACATATACGGTAACGGTAGAGGTGTGGGATAGCTTACTTGGCGCAACGGTTCAATGCGATATTAATACAGATGGGACGGTATGCCCTCTTACTGGCGGGGCTGGTGGTACAGACATATTTTTTGAAGGCGTGACGTATAAAATAGGTGCAAACACTTACTAATATTTGAAAATAAAAGTACTTTGAATTGCAAAGTATGTTAAATTTGTAAGCGTGGTCTTAGATATAAATTCAGATGCCGTAGTAGCTTTTACTAACACCCTCGAAAAGATGCACCGATCCGCTTTTCCCGTAGCGGTTCGAGAGGCGTTGAATATGGCTGCATTTGACGTTAAGAAAGTGACCATGCCGAAAAGTAGTAAGGTATTTACGCAGCGTAACCCTACATTCTTTAAAGCCACGTCAAAGGTTGCGCCGGCTCAGGGATTTGATATTAAAACAATGAAATCGGTAGTGGGCTTTATGCCACAATCAGGAGTAAAAGAAAGCGGCGGGGCTACTAAGGATTTGGAGCAGCAGGAACATAGCGGGTCTATTGAGCATAGGTCTTTTATTCCATTGGCGGGCGCAAGGACGGGCAATAATTACAATCGTGGTGTATCTGCAAAAATGCGTATGGCGGTAATTAAGAGCAAGATAGTAGATGCCAAAAAGAGTAAGGCGAAAACAAAAGCGGGTAGGTTTTTCAGTAGCGCCACATTTGCTAACAATTTTTATGGATTTGGCGGTGGCGGCTTTGTTTTATCTGAATGGAAAAACAGTAAAGGCAATCGGTTGTTAATGTCGATAGCGGGTATTTCCCGTAGTGGTGGTAATACAAAGGTTAAATATAAGCCTGTTTACGCTGTCAAAAGCAATCGGAGTGTAAGGGTTCAGGCAACTCATTTTATGAGTAAGGCGAGCAATACAAGTGCAAATAAGATTGAGCAGGCATATATCACAGCAGCTAAAAAGCAGATAGCAAGATTAACAAAATGAGTTGGTTTAATAACATAAAAGAGGGCTACACCATAACAACGGGTGACGGGGTAAAATATACCGTCAACTGGCTCAATGCTCAAAGGATACGGGAGTACAATGTATCTGAATTTAACTTTAAGGGCGTGGCGGGTACATTGATTGATAGGCGACTCCCAATGGGTACGAGGTACGACATTGAGATATACTTTCAGGGGGTTGATAATCTTATCCACGCTCAGAACTTTTTGGAGAGTGCGGACGGGTCTACAAAGGCATGGAACGTAAACCATCCGATGTACGGATCTTTATTTGTTCAACCGCTTTCTTTAAAGTTCGATGACAGCCAATTTAATGCAACCCGAATCACAGGAACGGTAATAGAAACGATAGGACGGGCAAGGCTGGCAAATAACATTTCTCCAATAGACATTATTCAGGCTCAAAAACTATCCACAGATGCGGCATTTGCGACCGCTTTCGTAACGGCTATACCTACCCCAACGACAGCAGATATAATAAGCATCGGTGACGATATGACCACCATTGAAAAGCTGCAATCGGCTTTTGTGACTGTAACCGAAAATGCAGAGGCGGTACAAAACGCATACAATACCGTAAATGCTGCTTTAGATGCCACAATAAGAGACGCTTTTACGATTGTCAATACTGCGCAGGCAATGCTTAATTTGCCCGCTACATTTGCCAATACAATTACAAATCGGGTTAACTTTTTGATCCGCAGCTTTCAGGCTTTAGCGGCTAAGGTTGCAAGTTTATCACTCCCTGATTTAAAAAGGATATGGGAGATAAATGCAGGTACAACGATTGCAGCTTTATGCAGCACGACAGTAACGGGCATAGATTCCGACAGCTACCCGAATCGCACAACTGTAATACTGATAACTGAAAACATTATTGATGCGTACAATGATTACATATCGAATTTGGACACTTTACAGTCTGATTTTGGAGGTAGGGCGGATAGCTACATACCTGATTATACGGCAATAAATGCAGTAACAAGTCTTGTATATTATACTATATCTAACCTTTTTGGAATAGCCGAAAATGCACAGCAGGAACGTATTTATACGTGTGATGCTGATACTAACGTAGTGCTATTGGCTTACAAACTTTACGGGCTTGAATCAGATGACAGTACGATAACTAAAATCATAAATGATAATTCAATCGGGCTTTCTGAAATGCTACAAATCAAAAAAGGGAGGGAGATAATTTATTATGTCTAACACAATCCAATATAAGAAAGTAACAGCTATTTCGATAAGCGAAAAAGAGTTGAATGAGTACGGGGCAGACGGTTGGGATAACTACGCAATCGTAAATAATAATTTTTATTTTAAGCGGCAAAGAGGCGAAGTAAAGCCAATTTATCAAGCAAACGCAAACGGACTAAGTAATGCAGCTAAAGGTAAGCGGTAGAACCATTGACAAGTATAACAATGTCAGCGTATCATTAAAATATGATGCGGTCGGATCTACTTTTGCCTTTAAACTATACTTTGACCCCGGCAATGCCAACGATAAAAGAGCGTACCAGCCCGGCGGGTTTAATCTTGTAGAGGTTATCCATAATAATGAATTACTAATTACAGGCGTACTATTATCGCAGGGTTTTGAAAGTTCCAGCACAAAGCAATTAACAACGATTGCCGGATACTCAAAAACGGGTGTTTTGGAAGATTGTACGGCTCGAATTGGCGAAACATTGCAGCAGGATGGAAAGTCACTTATTCAGATTGCCACACAGTTAATACAACCATATGGAATAGCTTTGTTTGTATCCGATAATGTGCGGTCTGTATGCGATGAGGTGTTTTCAACCGCTACAATGAATCAGTACGAAACGATCAAAAGTTTTTTATCGAAGTTAGCGGCTCAGAAAAACGTGGTAATATCTCATACTGCGGATGGCAGTCTTTTATTTACTCAGGCGGACAGCAATAAAAAGCCAATATATAATTTTACTTCGGGAACATGGATAACTATGTCGCTCGCCTTTGACGGGCAGCAGATGCACGACAAAATAAATGTTACGGGGCAAGCCAATGTTTTAAGCCCGAACAGCGCAGCCGACAGCGTACAATTAAACCCATACCTATCCAGCACCCGCGGCCCGAATACAACAGGGGCATATTTCCCTTTATTTCGCCCGATAGTATGGGAGCAGACAGCGAGCGCAGATGTAAGTACAAGCCCGCTAACCGCCCGTAAAAAGTTAGGAAATGAGTTAAAGGCAATACGCCTGAAAATAGATATTAACGGGTGGACTTTGGGCGGGAAAATACCACGACCGGGGGATATTGTGACCGTCACAAACCCGGACATATTTCTTTATCAAAAAACAAAATGGTTTATTGAGCAGATAGATTTTAGGGGCGATGAGAAAAGCGATACGGCTACATTGTCGCTTGTATTGCCGGAATGCTTTAATAACGACCCAGTAGTTAACATTTTCACCGGCACTAATTTAACCGTACCATATTCACCCGACCCTAAACCAAATGAAAGATTTTACGCCGTATGACCTCTTTAGTAACCATATTATCAACGCGAATTACAGCAGGGGCAAGGCTTATAAAGGCTATTTGCTCAGGTAAAACAAACGTGCAGGAAGTCAGGGAGATAGCCCCGCATGGGTACGATGGCAACGCACCAAAAAACAGGATAGCGGCTTATTCCGATACGCCTATTCAGGGAGTGAATATAATATACGGGTACATAAACACATCTCAGGCGGTTGATGTTGGAGCAATGAGAATATATAGCACCAATACGGCGGGAACAAGCGTACAAATGTACCTGCATTTAAAAAACGACGGAACGGCGGAATTTGGTGGAACGGCGGATAATTTGGTGAGGTACACACCATTAAATTCAGCTATTCAGAGTAGCATCGTAACATTCATAAATACACAGTTGGGATTAATAGCGACAGGCATAATAGCGGGCGGCGGAAGCTACACCCCCGGCACTATGTCGGTTGATATTTCAGCGGCAAAAATCACAGAAATAAAAACTTCATAAAATGATAGTTTGGTTTAATAAAGATGCGATAGAACAAACGGAAACCCCAACAACGATAGCGGCGGGTATTGCGGCTATTGATGCTATAATAGTCACGTTATTGGCTGCGATGGCTAAGGCTGCGACTACCGCCAATATGCAGGAGTACCGGCTTGATGACGGACAAACAAAAGTATCCGTAACGTATAAAGACTTAGAGGCGCTTTCCGCCAGTTTTAACGCACTTATACGAATTAAGCAGTATTATATAAATGCCGCTAATGGTAGAATGTTCAGGGCTATGGATAGTAAAAACTTTATTAATTGGAGACCGGGTTGTTAAAAAATAGATACAATGGAAATTAAGATATTTGGTAAAAAGGTTTTTGAGTACAACAGCCCGAAAGCGGAATCGGTCGAGGCAATAAGCGAAACCCCATCCACTCAGGCGGCGGGTTTTGTTGATGCGTCCGGCGGCTATGGTGCGTATAATCGCATATACCCCGTTATTTATGACGGCGAAAACGATTTATGCGAAATAGGGCCGATAAAGGTCTATACGCTTGACCATCGGGCTTTGCGGCTCAGGTCGTGGCAGGCGATGTTAACCTCTGACGTTTGCGCAGCACTTGTAAAAAGGTCATGCGATTGGGTTATTGGTACAGGCTTGAAATTACAGGCGATGCCTAAAGAAAAGGTATTGAAAATGCTAAATACCGATATTGGGGATATTGAAACCTTCGATGAAAATGTAGAGGCGTTATTTGATTTGTTTGCCACTACCCGAATGGGAGACTATTCCCAAAAAGACAGCCTGAATGAGATAGCCCGTGAAGCATGGAAAAATTGCATTGTAGCGGGTGATGTATTGGTATTGCTGCGACTTGTTGACGGGATCCCGAAAGTTCAACTTATAGATGCTCAGCACGTTTGCACCCCTTTATCTTTCGGTACATCTACCGGAATGGATATTGTCAACCCTGATACGGGTAATGTAATCCGGCATGGTGTAGAAATAAACAGCAAGGGGCAGCATGTAGCATATTGGGTGGCAAAGAATAATATATTTAATTCGATTGCCGATTTTGACCGTTACCCCGTTGAAATGACATCATACCCTTATTGCCAAACCGCACGACTTATTTACGGGCTTAAATACCGGCTCGATAATGTGCGGGCAATACCAATGATAACGGCATTAATGGAAACAGCCGTAAAGATGGGACGGTACAGGGAGGCAATGATAAGCGGTGCGGAGGAAAGGGCAAAGGTATTTATTACGATAGAACATGAGGCTTTTAGTACGGGCGAGAATCCATTGACAGCACAAGCGGTAAAGGCAAGCGGATTCGGGCCGGAAACAGACTTACCAGCAGACAGCCTCGGCAATCAGTTGGCAAATAAGGTTTATGCCACTACCAATAAGCAGGCGTACAACATGCCGAACGGGGCAAGCATGAAAGCCATTGAAAGTAAGCAGGAACTTTCCTTTGCTGAATTTTATAGCGCTAATTTTGATATTGTTTGTGCCGTGGCAGGATACCCGCCGGAGGTTATATTGAGCAAGTATAATAGCAACTATTCAGCATCGCGGGCGGCAATAAAAGATTTTGAGCATACGATAATTACGCAAAGGCAATATTTCTCCGAACAGTTCTACCAGTTTATTTATAACTTTTGCTTAGATGTTTGGGTAGTTTCCGACCTGATAAAGCTATCGGGATATATGACTGCTTTAATGAATAAAAACCAGCTTGCATTAGCTGCTTATCGTTATGCCAAGTTTACGGGTGACGTAGTGCCGCATATTGACCCAAAGAAAGAGGTTGATGCATGGAGGCTTAAATTAGGCGAAGACAGTAAGAATATACCCCTTTGCACGGTTGCGGATGCTATCGAGGCTTTAGCGCCATTGGGCGGTACTGACTTTAATAGTACGATAAATCAATATGCTAAGGAACTGGAAACAGCCAAAGGGTTAGGGATAGACAAAGTACTCCCAAAGGGCGCTGAATTGGAGAAAAATGAAGATGAAACGGGAGAAAGTGAAGATGAAGACGAAAAGCCGAAACCGAAACCCGCTAAAAAATGATGCACCAATTAGTAACGATTATCACCCCAACAACGCACGAAAGGCGGGAATTTAACGGGCGTATCATTAAAATGGTAGAGGCTCAGGATTACCCAAATATCGAGCATATAATTGATTTTGAAGGCGGCTCAGTAGGCGCTAAAAGACAGCGTATGTGCGAATCCGCTAAAGGAGAAATAATAGTACATTTTGATTCAGATGACCACTACGCCCCCGATTGGGTAAGTAAAAGCGTATCGGCTCTACTTGCATCGGGGGCTGATATTGTCGGTCTTGCTGCTGCTAATTTTTACGATGTTGATAGCAAAGAAACATATCAATACACATACCCGCCTAATGATAATATCCACGGGGCAACTATGTGTTACTTTAAAGACTTGGCAATTAAAAACCCATTCAGCAAATTAATGGAGGGTGAAGATAGTCAATTTTGCAGAGGCAAAAAGACGTTCAGTCACGGGTATATAAATGGGTTTACGGCTACTATTCACGGTGGGAATACGTCTAAAAAGAATGTTACGGGTGATCGGTGGGTGAAGGTTACTCCCTCTCCCTAAATAATTTAAAAAATGCAGCCGCAATATTTGGGTTTAGCTTTTCAAATGTTTCTATATCCATTATTGACGATTCGCCGTTGACTGCAACCATAGGCATTTCAAATCCCCCTGACTTTAAAAACGCATCGCGTTCTTCCGGTGACCATAAGCGATTTTCGTTGATTTCGGTAGGGCTCATCCTGTACCTATTGTCATTTTCGGGAACCGACCCCTCAAATCCAGCCATATACCAGCGACCGCTTGTGTACCATCCAACAGTCCAAAAGTCGCTATATTTCACCCAATAGTATCCCTCTTGCCTATTTTCCATAAATCAAATTTAGTAATTAATTATGAACCACCAAACATTTATCTATCTTAACAACACGGGGATTTGTTTCCATAACAGATAATGCAAATTGCCCGTCTGCCTGATGAAAGCGATGCACTAAATTTATTTGCTTTGCCAGTTCGGTGCGGATTGCCATATTTGACCAGTCTATAAATGTCGGCTCAGGCTTAGTATTATGAATGTGATTGTCGTGGTATAAATGGTTTATGCCGTTCCAGTGGATAAAGTCGGATTTGTCCGCTACGCTTAAAATGCTTTCTACTGTTTTCGGTAAAAAATAATCCTGTATTGAAGATGAAACAACCCATTCAGTATTTACTAATTGCCTAAATGCCGTTTCCCTGTTTATTGTATCTGTGCCGTTATTTGCATGGGTTTCTACGTAGGTAATTCGCCTGTCATGCAATGATACTATCATTCGGTGCATGTCGTAATTAATGCCATTATGAAAGACTATCGCTTTCCAATTCGGGTTTGTTTGACATAACAAGCTACCTAATGAAACGTAAGGGTCATTAACTTCATTATGCGCGAGTAGGACAAATGTTATCATGGATTTAAAATACATTGTTTGTAAAATTGCACAGCTTGACCTACAACCTCATTTCGCCTGTCATTAATATCCCATTTGCCCGAAAAGAAATACCTGCCAAACGCCTCCAACCGTGTATTGTGCGGGTTCACTTTAGGCGATGGACACGCCAAATCTACTGTGTATTCGTGAAATTTATAATCGTTTGTGTAGTCTGATATGTCGTGAATTTCATTGTCATCGAAATACACCCAAACCAATTGCTTGCCATTTATTATTTCGTAATTAGCTTCGCATAATGATGAATTATACTTAAAGAAAGAAGTCGAAGATGTTGAATTTATAGACATTAACACACCGAATACGATTGCATTTGCCTTGAATTCAGATATAACATCTTCCTTACTTTTTGCGCTCAGGTCTTTCATGTAGTCGGATCTAATTTGAAGTTTTTGCAGTACTCATTGTAAGCCGCGCCATCCTCTGCAAATAACTTGTTGTTATCCAGCCCGCTTGTAGTTTGACAGAAAAAATGATGGATATAGCTCTCCCTGATATGCCCTGTCTTTAATTCACGTACACGCGTCATATCCTGAATCCAATTGTCCCCAAAATATATCCTGAACTCTTCAGGAAAATACCCAATAGCCTCTATTAATTTTGGTTGGAACATAAAACACGCTCCCAATATCTTCATGGCTTCGCTTACCGGGTTTGTATGACGGTTGCCACCATTGGGCCAGTCGTTCGGTAATGTCATTTCGGTACTATACGGGCTTACCAACCAATAGCCATTATTCAGCGCATCTATTAGCGGCAAGTCCCAACCATCCGTAAATAGCAGGTCATTGTTGGCAATACAGATATTTTCGATACCCGTAGCCATTGCGATACGCAGCCCCGTATTCCATGCCGCATTTACGCCGATATTCTTTTCATTCTTATGGTAGTAAAAATGAGTACCGTTCTCATTAAGCCTATGCCCCAATTCAAGCGAATAACTCATTGTGTCATCGGTGCTATTATCGTCAACAAGGATAATCGTAAGCTCCGATTTTGTGCATTTTATCAGGCTCTCAATGGTTTTTTGTGTCCAGTAAATTTTATTCCACACGGGTATTACTACGGCTAATCTGTTCATGTTGTTTTATTTGCTACGTACTTATAAAAATAAATGGGTGTCGTAATTAAATGTTCAGTCTGTATAAGCGGGTTTATTTTCTCTGAATAGATTTTATCCTCTCCGAAGTTGGTATGTTGAAATACTGCCGATTTTGCTATGCTTGCTTTTATCGGGCATACATGCTGAGCGCTGCGGTAGTAAACATTATTCTTTTCCTCCCATGCATAATCCTTTGAGCATAGTACAAGTTTGTGCGCTCCGTTATTGGGCTGAAATAACATAGCTATTCCGATATGGTCAACGCCTTTATTTACGCCCTCAAAAATCAAGTGTAAATAGTCAAACGAAATTACATCGTCATCGTCTATAAATACAACGTACTCGCCCTTTGCCGATGCAAGCAATTCATTTCTTTTCTGCCCTATTGTCTTTGCTTTGCCGTCTATGCTTACAAGTACCTCCGTATGTTTCAGACACTCACTATCTTGCCTACCTATTAAGTCAAGTAGCTCACTCAGCGAGGCTTTACGGGAATACAACGATGGAATAAGTATAGATAGTTTCATTGTTTACAAATAAATAGCGTTACCCGAACGGCATATTTCCTTATCGGTATAATTTGTTATTACATGTTTGTCTTCATTGCCGCAAATCAATAAATATTTCTTAGCGAAAAGCAGGGCGAATATTAATCTTAGTTTCATCATTTTTCCATTGGTTTACGATAGTGAGCAGGTGCATTTGATATTAATGCCAGTAGGTTTACTTTAAGGTAATCAGTCACGCTTATACCCAAATGTGCGGCTATATTCTTAATGTCTTCCTCCATCATAACACTAACGCGCCTTATCCTTATTTCACGATTGTTTCTTTTTTCGCCCAAAGACTTAAACTCAATTTGCTTTGTCATAAAAAGTTCTTTGAAATACAAAGTTAATTGAAATTTCAATAAGTCCCCCACGTGTGGGACATTTTTTTTAACAGATTTTCCACATGTTTAATATTGTTTCGTAATGGCAAAAGAAATTCTGTTATATTTTCCGATTTACTCTTATACAGCCGAGCGTTTCATAAACGAAATGGAGGCTAATAAGGACGATGATGTATGTATCAGAATGAATTGCCCCGGTGGTGATGTTATGGCTTCAATGGGTATGATTGCCAAATACAACGAGCATAAGGGCGGCAAATCTGTAAAGGTTGACGGGCGTGCCGCTTCGATGGGTGCGTATATCTGCGCAATGGCAGACGATGTTGAATGTCTTAATACATCTGAATTTCTTATACACCGTGCCGCTTTTCCTGATTGGGTAGAAAATGATAAGAATGTTTTTACCGATGACATGAAAGCTATGCTTACAAGGCATAACGGAGTATTACGCAGTGCGCTCGAAAATAAGATTGATGGAGCGAAATTTAAGCGTATAACCGGCAAATCATTTGATGAGGTCTTTTCAATGGATAGCCGGATAGATGTAAGCCTTACTGCGGATCAGGCGCAAAAGCTCGGTCTTGTTACTAAGGTTATCCCATTAAATCAGTCAAAGAAAAGAGAAATAAACGCACTCGCCTCACAGGTGGGTATCGCTGCTTTCTACAACGAATCGGAAACTATTGAAGCTAATTCAGAAACACCAATAAAAAACACAGTTATGACTATACAGGACGTTAAGGCTAACGCCGAAGTGTACGCCGCAATCAAGGCGGAAATAGTAGCGGAAGAGAAAGACCGTATCGGCGCTTTTGCTGAATTTTCAACTATTGACCCCGCCGCCGTTCTTGCTGAGATAGTAGCAGGCAACAAGTTTACGCAGACTTTCGGAGCAAAGATGCACGCCGCATCAATCAAAAAATTGGGACTTGGCAACATCGCCGCATCTACTGAGCAAAGCACACTTACGCCGGAAGCGGCAGTAGAAACACCCGAAAGCGCAACCGCCGCCGCCGAAACAGCGGCGTTCTTTAAGAGTGTGACAGCAAACGCACTCAGTCATTTCGGAGTAACACCGGCAACAGCATAATATTTTTTAACAGCACAATAAAGCTAAAACAATGGCAGACCGCATATTAACAACAAATTACAGCCAACGGAATCTATTTGTATGGAACAACAGGTACAACAGCATTACGCTTGTTTATACCAATAGTTCAGGCAGTTCGGTTGACTTGCTTAAAGGCATGATAATCGGTCGTATCACAGCGTCCGGGCTTGCAAAGCAGACTGTTTCGACCTCTACCGATGGAAGTCAAATACCTATCGGGTTGCTTGCCGAAGACTATACAGTAGCGGACGGGGACAGCGTGAATGTATCTATCTGCATACAGGGCGATGTAGATTACGGCCTGCTGGTATTTGGCGGATCACCTGCTGATACTATTGCATCAAAGATATACACCGATGCGGGCGCGGCTTACCTCGGCACTATCGGCGATATGCTGAACGGCAAAGGAATCATACCAGTAGTGACTACTGAAAATACCTATCAGGATAACCAATAATTGAACGAAAAACATTTTCAAAAAACATAAATAAATCAAAATGTCAACAATACCAGCTAATCAGGCGTTAGGCAATTTTACACAGCAATTGGTAACTACTTACAAGCAGATACCAAAGCCTACAAACTTTTTGGAAATGTTCTTTCCTACCCCGCAAAGTGCGGTATCTTCATCACGGTATATCTATTGGGCTGTAAGGCGCGAGGGCGAGCCGGTTGCCGTTGACGTGACCCGTGGCACGGAGGGCAACCGAAACACGTTTTCCATCTCTACCGATAAGATAATGGATCCGCCTTTCTTTAAGGAGTATTTCGACCTGACGCAGACCGACCTGTACTATCGTGCATGGAATAGCGCGAATATCAGCGAAAGCGCAATGGCTGATTATATGGCATGGGCTTTGGATCATGCTATGTCAATCACGAACAAGATAAAGCGTTCGGTTGAATTGCAGCGTTCGAGCATCCTGAATACGGGACAGTTCACCCTGAACAACGGGGATACGGTAAACTTCAACAGGCGCAGCGCTTCAATCGTAACAGCGAGCATAGCATGGAGTAATAGCACAACAGCTACTCCGCTTACCGACTTAGGGGCCGGTTGTGAATTTATCCGTAAATACGGTATGACTTCGGGCGGCAACTTCATAGCTATTATGGCGGAAGATGCTTATGCTGAATTTATATCCTGCAACCAGGTATTGGATAGGGCGCAGAAATATTACCTGAAACTTACAGACCTTCAACCTCAGTTCAGGAGCGCAAACGGGTCAAGCTATCACGGGCGTTTTGATGCGGGCTCTTATACAGTTGACGTATTTACTTACCCTCAGTTCTACGCACCAGCAGGCAGCGCGTTAGATGGCAGCGCCTCTACTCCTTTCGTGCCAGCGGGTAAAGTATTTCTTATCCCTGAAAACCCTGACTTTATCACAGCATACGGAGCTGTTCCATTCTTACCAAAGAAAGGCACTTCACCGCTTGATATTGCAATACCGGGCATTATGCGTGGCCAGTACCTTATCGGGGATTACATGGACGAGCGTAACACAGCATGGAACTTGGCGGTATCGAGCGCACCAATACCATTGCCAACAGCGGTAGATCAGATGTATACCCTTACTACTTAGGCTTTAGTTTAACAGGTTAAATAGAATAAAAAGGGGCTTCATAGTCCCTTTTTTTGGAAATAAAAGAATATGGGAATTATAGCACAGGCTCGGCTCGATATAAATGACAT
>OFRM01000409.1_pt1 | contig 18465 bp, 12 predicted proteins | sample 1543101 | NCBI WGS metagenome assembly OFRM01 (sample SAMN07774223, study PRJEB24372) | wastewater metagenome | isolation source: Exp Tend VB 0WW | collected 2016-02
TCAAGCTGATGGGTACGGAAGTTGAACTGCGCAAAAACTTTATTCAGGCCAATGCAAAATTTGTGAAGGATTTGGACATTTAGTATGGAAGACGACAACACACCAATCGAATCAGTAGAAATTCCAGAGACTCCATCAGTTGATGAAGTAGCCCCTCGGCTCGATTTCGAGACGGTTACAGACATCACACACTCACGCAGTGTTGAGATTCGTACCGTAGAGAACGTCATGGAAGACAGCTATTTGCGTTATTCCATGAGCGTTATCATCGACCGCGCGTTGCCAGATGTGCGTGATGGCCTCAAGCCTGTTCATCGTCGCATCTTGTACAGCATGAACGAAAAAGGCCTGAGAAGCGGTGCTAAGACACGCAAGAGTGCCAACGTTGTCGGTGAAGTTATGGGTAAATACCACCCACACGGTGACTCATCCATCTACGACGCCATGGTGCGTTTGGCACAGCCATGGGCGATGCGCTATCCGCTGGTCACCGGTCAGGGTAACTTTGGTAGTATGGATGGTGATCCACCGGCCGCCATGCGTTATACCGAAGCTAAAATGGCACGACTGGCTGATGAAACCCTTGCAGACATTGACAAAGAGACGGTAGATTTCCGCGAAAACTATGACAACACAACTACTGAGCCAACGGTGTTACCAGCCAAGCTGCCGAACCTGTTGCTTAACGGTCAGTTGGGTATCGCCGTCGGTATGGCGACAAATATCCCGCCGCATAACCTAACCGAGTTGGTTGACGCTGAAGTTGCGTTGATTGATAACCCAGATGCATCGTTGGATGACTTACTTGAATTTATCAAAGGACCAGATTTCCCGACGGGTGGCGTGATTTATGGCAAGGAATCTATCCGTACGGCATATGCAACTGGTCGTGGTGGTGTTGTCACTAGGGGCGTGGCCGAGATTGTTGAGACGAGTAAGGGCAAACACCAGATTATAATTACCGAAATCCCATATGCACTGAACAAAGAAAGTTTAGTGCTCAAGATTGCTGACCTGGTGCGTGACAAAAAACTTACAGGTATCAGTGACCTTCGCGACGAAACAGCTCGCGGCGATGTTCGTATTGTAATCGACCTTAAAAAGGACGCTTACCCCAAGAAACTCCTCAACCAGTTGTACAAATTGACACCGTTGCAGACCAGCTTTCACTTCAATATGATGGCGCTTATTGACGGTATCCAACCACGTGTGCTTGGGTTGCAAGACATCTTGAGCGAGCACATTAAGCACCGACAAGTTGTTGTGCGACGCAGAACAGAGTATGAACTCCGTAAGGCTAAAGACCGTGCGCATATCCTGGAGGGTTACAAGATTGCTTTGGACCATATCGAAGAAGTGATTAAGGTTATCCGAGCAAGCCAGACATCCGAAGAAGCACAGATTAATCTGATTGAGAAGTTCAAGCTATCTGAAATTCAGGCGAAGGCAATCTTGGCTATGCAACTACGCGCACTGACGGGTCTGGAGCGTGGAAAGATTGAGGCAGAATTAGCTGAGCTGATGAAGCTAATCAGCAAATTGGAAGCTATTTTGGCTGACGAGAAGAAGATTTTGGCCGTTATTCGTAAAGAACTACTCGAATTGAAGGACCAGTATGGCGATGAACGTCGTACTAAGGTTATCAACGGTGAATTGGGTAAGATGAGCGACGAAGATTTGATTGCAGATGAGCAGGTTGTTGTTACACTTACATCAGCTAACTACATTAAGCGTAGTCCAATAGCTGACTACAAGAAACAGGGCCGTGGTGGTAAGGGTCGTCGTGGCATGGCTACTAGAGAAGAAGATGTCATTGAACACGTTGTGAATGCATCGACTCACGACTTCCTGCTGTTCTTCACCAATAAGGGTCGCGTATTCCGCTTGAAGACGTACGAAGTACCTGCTGTTGGCCTAAATGCCAAGGGTGTCGCTATCGTGAATCTCTTGCAGCTGCAGCCAGAAGAGACGGTGAGTGCAGTTATTAACGTGAGCAAGCAGAACCAGACGGGTAACTTATTGATGTGTACTGTGCGTGGTGTTGTCAAAAAGACACCGTTTGAACAGTACAAGAACGTCCGTCAGAGTGGCTTAATCGCGATTAACCTTGACGAGGGTGACGAGCTGAAGTGGATTCGCATGACCAACAATGACAATGAAGTAGTCATCTCAACTCAGCAGGGTCAGGCAATTCGCTTCCACGAGAAGGATGCTCGCCCAATGGGTCGTGTATCTCGTGGTGTGCGCGGTATCCGTTTGCGTGCTGGCGATCAGGTGATTGGGATGGATATAGTCGAAGAAGGAAGCAGTATATTCGTGATTAGTGAGTTAGGGTATGGCAAGCGAACCAAGATATCACAGTTCACCCCGCATGCACGCGGTGGCGTTGGCATTCGATCTGCTGTAGTGAATGGCAAGACAGGCACGTTAGTCGGTGTGAACGCCTTGAGCGGTGATGATACCCAGGAGACCATCATTATCTCGCAGAACGGTCAGACGATTCGTCTAGGGCTCAAGGATATACCTGAGCTGGGCCGTGCCACCCAAGGCGTCCGTATCATGCGGCTGAACGATGGTGACAAGGTTGTGTCGCTAGCCCTTGTCGACAAGGTAGAAGATGATGTTCCTGAGGCAGATGCACTTGAACTTCTCCCCAAAGAGTAAACGCCTGTTGGGCCTCTCAGCTACTTGCAATTCGCCCCACTGAGCGCATACTTCTAGGTGCAGCAACCATCTTTAACAAGGAGGTATACATTATGGGTAGCGGATTAGCGGAGAGCTTGCGGGCAACGACGTTGAGCGCAAGGGCGGCCGCAGATCAGGCAGCGGCCATAGAGGAGAGTGAAGCTCCAGCCAGAGCACGCAAGGCCGAGGCTACCAAGGCAGCAGCTATCGAGGCGTTTGTCGCAAAAAAATTCCAAGATGAAGTGGATGATACTTTGGTGGCGGCACGACTCGCGGCTGGAGAGGGCGGTGAAGACATTGTACGTTCATACGATGTTACTTGGGAGCGACGTGAGCGACCGGATGAAGACATCGCTCAGAGAACAGCACTTCGGAACAGTGTTGCCGAACACTTTATGGGGCTAGAATTTGAGGTAGAGCTAATTGACGGGAGACACCATACGCCTTCAGAAAAAAGACCAGAGGACGAGGGCTGGTGGGCGGCGTATGATACGCAGGCTATCGGCTTCAGGCTTAGCTGGGCAGAACAGAGTGAACAACAGGTTTAAATGACGAATAGTGTTGTAAAAAAGCTTATGTTGATAAAAAGTGTTGACAGGTAACCATTCCGCAGGGTATGATTGACCTCAGTCTTTGGAGTCTTTGTTAGAGTGTCTCTAAAAACGAACGTTAAAAACTTATATAGTGCAAATCAACGTCAGTTCATTTGAATTGTTTTTTGAAAATTAAGTCAGTGTGACCTTCGGGTTACATGTTCGACTGAAGTTCACGATTGAATTCTACTTTTTTGGAGAGTTTGATCCTGGCTCAGGATGAACGCTGGCGGCGTGCCTAATACATGCAAGTCGAGCGGTAAGGCTTTCACAGATTATTTAACCGGATAAGTCCCTTGGGATACTGTCCACAATGACAGCTCTGGCTAGAGAAGTTATGGTTGAATAATGCGTGAAAGTACACGAGCGGCGGACGGCTGAGTAACACGTAGGAACGTACCCCAAACTGAGGGATAAGCACCAGAAATGGTGTCTAATACCGCATGTGCTCTAAGGAGTAAAGCTTCGGCGGTTTGGGAACGGCCTGCGCATGATTAGCTTGTTGGTGAGGTAATAGCTCACCAAGGCTACGATCATTAGCTGGTCTGAGAGGATGACCAGCCAGACTGGGACTGAGAACGGCCCAGACTCCTACGGGAGGCAGCAGTAGGGAATTTTCCACAATGGGGGCAACCCTGATGGAGCAACGCCGCGTGCAGGATGAAGGCCTTAGGGTTGTAAACTGCTTTTATCTGTGACGAATATGACGGTAGCAGATGAATAAGGATCGGCTAACTCCGTGCCAGCAGCCGCGGTCATACGGAGGATCCAAGCGTTATCCGGAATTACTGGGCGTAAAGAGTTGCGTAGGCGGTTAAGTAAGTTGGTAGTGAAAGCGTGGGGCTCAACCTCATATCCATTACCAAAACTGCTTTGACTAGAGCATGAGAGAGGTGGCTGGAATTCCCTGTGTAGGAGTGAAATCCGTAGATATAGGGAGGAACACCGATGGCGTAGGCAGGCCACTGGCTCATTGTTGACGCTAAGGCACGAAAGCGTGGGGAGCGACCGGGATTAGATACCCCGTTAGTCCACGCCGTAAACTATGGATGCTAGCTGTTAGGAGTATCGACCCTTCTAGTAGCGAAGCTAACGCGTTAAGCATCCCGCCTGTGGAGTACGAGCGCAAGCTTAAAACATAAAGGAATTGACGGGGACCCGCACAAGCGGTGGAGCGTGTTCTTTAATTCGATGGTAAGCGAAGAACCTTACCAGGGTTTGACATCCTACTAATCTTGCCGAAAGGCGAGAGTGTCTTCGGACCGTAGTGACAGGTGATGCATGGCCGTCGTCAGCTCGTGTCGTGAGATGTTTGGTTAAGTCCATCAACGAGCGCAACCCTTGTGATTAGTTGAATTTTTCTAATCAGACTGCCCCGGTAACGGGGAGGAAGGGGGGGATGATGTCAGGTCAGTATTTCCCTTACACCCTGGGCTAGAAACACGCTACAATGGCCGGTACAAAGGGCTGCCAAGTCGCGAGACGGAGCAAACCCCATCAAAGCCGGTCCCAGTTCGGATAGCAGGCTGAAACTCGCCTGCTTGAAGTCGGAATCGCTAGTAACGGTAGGTCAGCACACTACCGTGAATACGTTCCCGGGTCTTGTACACACCGCCCGTCAAACCATGAAAGTCACCAATACCTGACGTCTTAGCAAGCCTAGGCCTAAGGTAGGGGAGATGATTGGGGTTAAGTCGTAACAAGGTATCCGTACCGGAAGGTGCGGATGGATTACCTCCTTTCTAGGGAGTAAAACTAGCATCATGCGGAGCAATCCTGTGAGAGCTAGGTCGATCTTGGTACGTTGTCTATTACAGTACTGACAACGTATGCACCCAGCTTGCTGGGCAAGATATCAGTTTCTGTAAAAACCTTGGACTTGACGTTTGATTTGCACTATAGAGGTTTTTAACGGAGAGGCGTTCTTATTCAGAGCGCCTCTTTTGCTAAAGACTAGTTGTTTAACAGATAAGTTTCAGGTACAATGTGTCGGTATTTTACGGGCGATTAGCTCAGCTGGTTAGAGCGCGTCACTGATAATGACGAGGTCGGAGGTTCGAGTCCCTCATCGCCCACCAGATACATTTACAGTTTGGGGCAATAGCTCAGTTGGCTAGAGCACCTGCTTTGCAAGCAGGGGGTCCGGGGTTCGAGTCCCCGTTGCTCCACCAAAGAAAAAACCTTCTCAAAAGAGAGGGTTTTTTCTTTGCAAATGATATTTGCACCAAAGGAGTAATGACACTGGCAGTGATAGCATGTAAGCGGTTTCGCGCTAACACCTTAGGTAATGTAGCAAGTTTTACGACGGTTAGGGGTTGACTGCCTCTGTTACAGATGCTAAGATGGTTCAGCTGCTTGAGTTTAGGCACGAGGTAACTCGAATAAATAAACCGCCAAGCTTCTAGCGTAAACTCAAGCTCCAAGGCTAGAACAGATATGTTTTTGTGGGATGTCTTGAGTTCGTATCATTAACAATTAGGATTCAAATTTGAAATATAGTTATGCATATATGGAATGCATGATGAATATACGGCAAACGGCAGTATTGGTAATACCAATAACTAGTCAATTGCACTGTACTTTGGGAGTAATCCCTAAGTACTCGTAAAAAGTTACTCAAGCGCACACAAAGGATGCCTTGACGCAAGATACCGATGAAGGACGTAGTAGGCTGCGAAAAGCTTCGGGGAGCTGCCAAACAAGCTTTGAACCGAAGATATCCGAATGGGGAAACCCGGCTAGAGTAATGTCTAGTCACCTGTGCCTGAATATATAGGGCATTTGGCGGGAACTGGGGGAACTGAAACATCTTAGTACCCCATGGAAAAGAAAGTAAACAACGATGCCGGAAGTAGTGGCGAGCGAAACCGGTACAGCCCAAACCTTTTAGATTTCCGTTTGTTCGCAAACGGATAAGTTGATAGACGAATATCTACAAGGGGTTGTGACACTACAAACACCCAGTCCTGATGAACTATCCTCGGATAGAGCATCGGGATTGGTAGCAGGGGCTATCACTACCCTGCATAAGGTTACAAATTTGCGAAGCGAGCAGAACTGTTTGGAAAGACAGGCCAGAGACGGTGATAGCCCGGTATGCCAAGCGTCGCAAACCTTATATTTGTAGGAGTTTGTATTTGAACTTGTTCAAAGCCAAACTCGTATGTCGAGTAGGTCGGAACACGAGAAACTCTGACTGAATCTGGGACGACCACGTCCCAAGGCTAAATATATCTTGCGATCGATAGTGAACTAGTACCGCGAGGGAAAGGTTAAAAGAACCCCGGAAGGGGAGTGAAATAGAACCTGAAATTGTGTGCGTACAAGGACTGGGAGCCCTTCGGGGTGACCGGGTGCTTTTTGTAGAACGATCCAACGAGTTAATTCTTGGTGCCAGCCTAAACCATTTGGTGGAGGCGCAGTGAAAGCGAGCCTGAATAGGGCGAATTAGTACCAAGGATTAGACCCGAAACCAGGTGACCTAACCATGGGCAGGTTGAAGCGTAGGTAAAACTACGTGGAGGACCGAACCGTCGAGTATTGCAACACTCTCGGATGACCTGTGGTTAGCGGTGAAATGCCAATCGAACCTGGAGATAGCTGGTTCTCCTCGAAATAGCTTTAGGGCTAGCGTCGTACGGTAGCACAATGGGGTAGAGCTCTGATTCGGACTGGGGCCCTCACGGGTACCCACCCTTGTCAAACTACGAATACGTTGTGTGGAACTACGGCAGTCAGAACGGCGGGGCTAAGCTCGTCGCTCGAAAGGGAAACAGCCCAGATCATCAGCTAAGGTCCCTAAATGTATGTTAAGTGGGAAACGAGGTGAGATTTCTTAAACAACGAGGATGTTGGCTTAGAAGCAGCCATTCATTTAAAGAGTGCGTAACAGCTCACTCGTCAAGAGATCTTGCGCGGAAAATGTAACGGGGCTAAACATACTACCGAAGCTATGGATGTCACATTTATGTGGCGTGGTAGAGGAGCGTTGATAGGGCGTTGAAGTTGGACTGCGAGGTCTGGTGGAGCGCTATCAAGTGAGAATGTTGGAATGAGTAACCATAAGGCAGGTGAGAATCCTGCCCGCCGAAAGAGCAAGGTTTCCTGGGCCACGGTAATCGTCCCAGGGTTAGTCGGTCCTAAGCCGAGGCGCGTAGCGTAGGCGATGGACAACGGGTTAATATTCCCGTACTAGCTATGTATTGTTCAGTGTGCGCGGCATATTAGTTGGAGCGGGTTCATGGTTATATCCGTCTAAGTATCAGAAATAGGTACGAATGAGATGGCCATTAGGCTAGATTCCAGTGAAAGTGCTGACCAGAAAAGCAACTGAACGCGTGTACATAGCTATCCGTACCGCAAACCGACACAGGTGCTCAGGTCGAGTAGACCCAGGCGTACGAGTGATTCTTCGTTAAGGAACTCGGCAATTTAGCGACCGTAACTTCGGGATAAGGTCTGCCCCGTCACTATGTTTACAAACTAGTGACATTGCCAGTTTTCTTTCTTAGAAAACAGAAATGATATCGAGATTAATTTGAGACAACACATCAGAAGGAAGAGAGCTGACTCTGTTTACTATGTCTTTGCAGATATAGTGACGGGGCCGCAGCTAAGGAGCCCACGCAACTGTTTACCAAAAACACAGGTCTCTGCGAACACGAAAGTGGATGTATAGGGGCTGACTCCTGCCCGGTGCTGGAAGGTTAAGGGGAGTGCTTTACGGTGCGAACTGAAGCCCCAGTGAACGGCGGCGGTAACTATAACCGTCCTAAGGTAGCGAAATTCCTTGTCTGGTAAGTTCAGACCCGCACGAATGGAGTAATGATGTGGGCACTGTCTCAACGAAGAGCTCGGTGAAAGTGCATTGACGGTAAAGATGCCGTCTGTCCGCAGCAGGACGAAAAGACCCCGTGGAGCTTTACTACAGTTTGACATTGTGTCGAGCTGCAACATGTGTAGCATAGGTGGGAGACTTTGAAACTTAGACGCTAGTCTAGGTGGAGTCGCAATATGAAATACCACCCTTGTTGTAGTTTTACACTCACGGGGACCACAAAGAGTAGAAGTCACAGCACGTTTTGATATATAACGGAGCATGATGACGTCTATTCTTTCTGGTCCCTGGACAGTGTCTGATGGGTAGTTTAACTGGGGCGGTTGCCTCCTAAAGAGTAGCGGAGGCGTTCAAAGGTTGGCTAGGTTCGGATGGAAATCGAATCGATAGTGCAAGCGCATAAGCCAGCTTGACTGTGAGGACTACAATCCAAGCAGACGCGAAAGCGGGAGCTAGTGATCCGTCATACGTACATTTATGTACATGAACGTGGGATCGATGACGCAAACGGATAAAAGTTACCCCGGGGATAACAGGCTTATAGCGCCCAATAGTTCACATAGACGGCGCTGTTTGGCACCTCGATGTCGGCTCATCTCATCCTGGAGGGGGAGCACCTTCCAAGGGTCCGGCTGTTCGCCGGTTAAAGAGGTACGCGAGCTGGGTTCAGAACGTCGTGAGACAGTTCGGTTTATATCCGCTGTGGACGATAGGAAATTTGAGAGAATCTGCCCCTAGTACGAGAGGACCGGGGTGGACGCACCGCTGGTGTATCGGTTGTTCTACCAAGAGCATTGCCGAGTAGCTATGTGCGGAATAGATAAGCGCTGAAAGCATATTAAGCGCGAAACTAGTCTCAAGATTAGATTTCCCTATGAGGACACTGAAAGACGATCAGTTTGATAGGCGCAAGGTGGAAGTACGGTAACGTATGGAGCCGAAGCGTACTAATAGTCCCATTGACTTTTTACGTTTTCTTATCTGTTAGAGCTTGCTCTAGCTAGATAAGAGAAAGTGCATTGACTAGTTATTGGTGGTTCTAAATCACCAAAGTTTGCCTTCATATTTGAATCTTTAACATAATTACACCACCGTATGGACACCAATAGGTCGCGTCTCGTTGAGCTTGCTCAAATAGACGCCACTTGTTTGGTGCCCATGGCGCGAGGGAGACACCTGTTCCCATCCCGAACACAGCAGTTAAGCCTCGCAGCGGTTACAATACTTGGGTCATCAAGCCCTGGGAAAATAGCACGGTGCCAAATTATACAAAAGCCATCCGAAAGGGTGGCTTTTGTCTTTGCTTGAAATAGCAAGTTGTGGATAGTACCGATGAGGCCTATGCCTTGATTCTCTCTAAGGAAGGCCTTTGTGTGCCGATGAGACATCGTTGCATCCTTCTTCTCGCTCGGCATAAAGGTCTGTCCTGACTCGCTATGTATAGCTTTACTTGGTCTGTGAGGGCATCGAGTGATGTTACAACCTCAAGCTCTGGGCGATCCAGCCCAGTTTGAATCATAACGTCACTTGTGCGGATGTATTCATCATCGGTGCCGATAAATGCAGGCATCTTTGGTCGACTATTTACCCAGCGACCCAGCTCATAGAGAACGATTGGATTGATACTACCTCGGCTAAACCACATGGCAATAGCCGTAGCACTCTTGAGGTAGTCATACTCCCAGGTTATCTGGCGCACAGCCTCCGAAGGGTCATTCATGGGGTATGAGCTTCTGCGTGGATTGAATATGTTCAGATTCGGATAATTATTCAAATCTTGGACCATTTCACTTTGCCAGTCTGGGCAGTTTGTAATGCCACCAGCGAGAAATAAGTGGTGCTGTCTTGGCTCGAAATTCCGATTGGGCGCTTCAATAACAGAGGTGAGTGATTTATTAGTGTTTATCATACACTAAGTATACGTGCATATATTTGTTTTGGCAAATAGTCATGTAAGGGTTGGCGGTTCAGGATCTGTATAAAGTTATTGACATGAGCACAATGAAATGATATCATAAGCATAATTCTGAAACAGAAGAGAGGGAAACCGCCTGGCGGAGTCCCTTTTTTGTTTTTAGGAGGTGGTTAATCTAACTAATGGGAGGCCGATATTATGGCTGGAACAAAGCAAGGTGGCAAAGCTGCTGCCGCAACTAACAAAGCAAAATATGGTGCTGATTTTTATGCAAAAATCGGTGCTGCAGGTGGCAAAAAAGGTAAAACTGGTGGTTTCTTTGCAAACCGCGAGCTTGCTCGTGTCGCTGGCGCAAAAGGTGGCCGTATTAGCCGTCGCACCAAAACAGCTGCTTAACCTCGTTTAGGCACTAGCTAAATACCGTCTCAGATTGTTGAGACGGTATTTTTTTTGCTCGTGACTGCATACGATACGGTCTACAGAAACGTGAGGGCGATACAGACCAGGTCGTGCCACAATTTATGCATTTATATTGGGACCGAGTTGGTTGCGGCGCATTAACGCTACACGTCGGGCACGTACTACGTGCGTAGAGCCAATCTCTGTACGTATCAAGGCAATCTTCAATATGCTCGGCATCTATGGCTATTGACCAGTCTTTGGCTTTCTCGGTGGCTTTGTACCATGCAGCAGCCTCAAGTGATACGAGTTCCGCATCGAAGGTATAGGTGCTATGGTTGAGTATTGCGTGCCCAACCTCGTGCAGTAATGCCATCTGCCCCTCGGCTTTGTTAAGAGCAGATAAATCAAAGTGTATCGTTTTATTGCGAGGCGACCAGTAAAACGAAGTACTTGGCGCGAAGGTACAATGAGGCAAGGCTAGTCTGCACATCTCTAAGATTTTAGCGCTGTTGGCGGGCATATGCGTAGCATCCGTAGATTACTGCTTCTTCTGGGCGTTGTGCGGGCAGGACAGGGGGTACGAATATCATGGGGTTGTGGTATATCTTGAGTTCTTCAGTGAGCCTGTCCTGAAACTTCTCCAAGTGTGCACCGGCTCCTCCACCGATGACAATCGCGTCTGGCGTCAGTGTTGCACTTAGGTTACTAAGCCCAATCGCAATGTTTCGAGCGAACCAGTACCAAGCCTTCGAGTCATCAGCCTTGGTCTCACTTACTCTGTGGCCAAATTTTGCCTGGAATGCTTTGCCTGAGGCAAAATCTTCCCAATCCCGGAGTTTGCCCTCGTACTCAAAGAGCATCTGGCCAACTTCCATATCCAAGAAGTCGGGGTCTAGCTTGCCATCGATGACATACCCACTCCCAATCCCGGTACTTATAGTTACGTACAGGGTTTTGCGATACTTTGGATATAGCAGGAGACCTTCTGATAATCCTGCCAACCGTGCGTCGTTCTCTAGCAGTACTTTTTGACCGAATACTTCGCTTACTTCTGCTTGGATAGGGACGTCTACCCAGTCAAGGTTGCCAAAAGCCTCTACGACCCCTGTATTTCTGTTGATTTTGCCGGGTGCAGCAACAACAATGTGTTCAAATTCTTTTGTTGCTAATTTTGCTACGTTGGTAGCCAGTTCTATCTTAAAATTTTCATATTCAGTTGGAGTTGCAAATTTGATTTGCTCTGTGAGGGTTCCAGCATCATCAAACACCGCAATGAGTGTTTTGGTGCCGCCTATATCTACCGCTCCTATCATGCCACTGATTCTACCATGGTCCAGATAGCTTGACCAAACAGATACCAACAGATATAATTGTGCATAACCAAATTAATATCATTTAACTCGGCCATCTGGCCAACCGGTATTAAAGCGGAAATACATGAGAGGAGACATTTAAAACATGTCAAAAAACAGCATTACTATGGACGACTTGCTGGCGTCCACTAACATTGCAGGACTGAAAACCGGAGAGGTAATCGAAGGTGTAGTATCTTCAGTTCGTAAGCATGAAGTTTGGATTGACCTAGGAGCAAATGGCGTTGGTGTCGTTATGCGCAAGGAAATTGGCCATGGCCAGGTTATGGAAGAGGGCCAAAAGGTCACTACAAGTGTTGTAGACCCTGAGATGGACGAAGGATATGCGCTGCTGAGCATGCGCCGCGCAGCTAAAGATCGCGGATGGGATGAATTACAGCAATTATTCGAGAGCAAAGAGATTCTGGAAATCACACCATATGACGCTAACAGAGGTGGACTTTTGGTAGAGCTTGAAGGCATTCGTGGCTTCTTGCCGGTATCGCAGCTTGCAGCGGGTCACTACCCACGCGTATCTGGCGCAGACAAGGATGAAATCTTGCAGAAGCTGAATCAGCTTGCTGGCAAATCTATCCGCGTGCGTATCTTGGACATTAGCCGAAAAGACAACAAACTTATCTTCTCTGAGAAGGAAGCAGTCAAAGACGACATGCAAGCTCGATTCTCTGAGCTGAAGGTTGGCGATGTCGTTGAAGGTGTAATCACCGGTGTAATTGACTTTGGTGCATTCGTGAATGTTGATGGTATTGAAGGCTTGATTCACATTTCTGAAATCTCATGGGAGCGCGTGGAAGACCCACGTAAGTACGTGAAGACTGGCGAGACTGTGAAGGCAAAGATTATCTCTATCGACAAAGATCGCTTAAGCTTGAGTTTGAAGCAAACGACCGAAGACCCATGGTTGGGTGAAGTCAAGGCGTTCAAAAAGGGCGATACCGTAGAAGGCAAAGTTACTCGAATTACACCATTTGGTGCTTTTGTACAGCTGAGCCCCGCCGTTGAAGCACTTGTGCATGTATCTGAAATGAGCGACGAAGAAGGAATTGACCCAGAAAAAATTTTCCAGCTCAACGAGAACAAGAAGTTCAAGGTGCTCGACATCGACACCGAGGGACGCAAAATTGCTCTCAGCCTCAAAGACGCAAAATAAACTAGTGGGCCTCGCCCAGGGAAGGAGTGGTCATCATGGCAACAACCATCGAAATTGATTCAACGATCACTGTGGGTGACCTGGCTGAGGCTCTTAGTATCCCCGTAACACGGCTCATTACTGAGCTTATGAAAAACGGGGTAATGGCAACAGTAAATGAACGTCTTGATTTTGATACTGCTCAGATTATGGCGGGAGAGCTGGGGCTTGATATTGAGCTGCAACGCAAAATTGTGACGGACGTTGTGCCTGAGCGCAAAAAGGCCGTTGTGAGCGACACAGCTACGCCTAGGCCGCCCGTTGTGGCCGTAATGGGACATGTTGACCATGGCAAGACAAGCTTGCTTGACGCGATTCGTGGTGCGTCTGTAGTGAAGACAGAGGCTGGGGGTATCACTCAGCATATTTCTGCTTACCAGGTTACACAAGGCGAACGAAAGATTACCTTACTTGATACGCCTGGTCATGAGGCTTTTGCTGCATTACGCGAGCACGGTGCTCACCTGACGGATTTGGTTATCATTGTGGTTGCTGCAGATGATGGCATCAAGCCACAGACGGTCGAAGCGATTCGCTTTGCACGCAAGGCTGGCGTCAAGATTATTGTGGCTGCCAACAAGATGGATAAAGAAGGCGCTGACCTAAACAAGGTAAAACAGCAATTGTCAGAGCATGATTTGCTCATCGAAGAATGGGGTGGCGACACAGTAGTATTGCCAGTTTCCGCAAAGACCGGTGCCGGTATCCCAGAACTTCTTGATATGATTTTACTTGTCTCTGATGTTGAAGATTTACGCGCAGATGTCGAAGGCGACGCTCATGGATTGATTATCGAAGCGCACATGGAGCAGGGTCGTGGTCCCGTGGCTGAGGCGCTCGTTGAGGGTGGAACATTGAAGCCGGGTCAGTTTATTGTTGCTGGTGGGAGCTACGCCCGTATCAGAAACCTGGAGTCAACGGATAATAGTGCTATCAAATCCGCGGGTCCATCTACTCCTGTAATTATCACGGGATTCAAAACATTGCCAGAATTTGGCGATGTGTTTAGGGTGGTTAAAGATGAGAAAGCTGCTCGCAATCAGTCTGCGGCAGCGTTTGACGCGAATAAGGCAGGCAATCATACGGATATGAATAGTATGGAACTCATCAGAATGATTAATAGAAGTAATGACCTGAACGAACTGAACATTATTGTTAAAGCAGACGTGCAAGGCTCGCTCACCTCTGTTATTGATAGCCTCAAAGTTTTAGATACTGAAGAAGTCGCAGTCCGCATTGTTGGTTCGGGTGTTGGCCCAATCAACGAAAATGATGTGCACTTGGCGGCGACATCCAACGCAGTTATCTATGGATTCCATGTGGTAATGTCTAGCGGTACTAAGCAATTAGCGGCTCGCGATAAGACTACGGTTCGTCTCTACAAGGTCATCTATGAACTCATTGATGATGTAAAGGCCGAGCTCGAGAAGTTGTTGCCAGACGAGATTGTTGAGACAGAACAAGGACGCTTGGTCGTGAAGGGCATATTCAAGACAGCCAAAACAGAGATTATCTGCGGCGGTGAAGTTACCAAAGGCAAACTGACGCATCCATCACTGGCTCGTGTCGTCCGAGACAAAGAGGTGCTCGCAGAGGTAGAAGTTACGAACCTACGTCGTGGTCCGCAGGAGACCAAAGAAGTATTTGAGGGTGAGATGTGCGGCATTAGTCTATCCACAAAATCTCGCCTTGATATCCAAGAAGGTGACTGGGTCGAGGTGTTTACTCGAGAGATTGTTGCCAGAACGCTTGCATAGGAATATAAATAACCTTGTCATGGAACACTACTCGACACACAACCCAGAATTAAATACAGATGATTCGGAGAAGCCAGCCACAATTGAGAAGCTGACAAACTGGGTCGTTGGCTTGCAAGCAGAGACACAGCGACAGAAGGATGTTGAGAAGAAAGCCGAGCTGGAGTTTGAGCTGCGTCAAGAGATTCGAGATGACGCTCAAGTGTCACAACAAGGAAGTATGATTGCAGTTGGTGCAGTGCTGGCAGATAAGGTTGCCGATGACCGATTGATTGGGGCTACTGGGATACGTCGTGTTGCAAAACAGAAGAAGCTAGCCAAAGAAGAGACGCAAATTTCTACAACACCAAGGCCGGTGCAGGGGTCGGGTCTCACTTTTAGGCAAGCTGTCCAGCTAGGTATTCTTTGCGGCGTAGGCTTGGCTGTTGTTTTATTGGTTTGGCTTAGCGTGAAATGATACAATTAGGCGACATGAAAGGAAAACAGGATGTTTAAACTAGATAATCAACTACTCGTAGAACTTGGCTTGGGTAGCTTGCCTGCAGAAGAGAAGAACAAAATGCTTGCTCATATTTATGAAACACTCGAGATGCGAGTCGGCATGAAGCTTGCCGAGCAGATGACAGATGCACAGTTGGACGAGTTTGAGGGCTTCATTGATCGCAACGACGAGGCTGGTGCATTGACATGGCTCGAAACAAACTTTCCTAATTACAAGCAAGTTGTTGCGGATGAATTAGAGAAGCTAAAGGGTGAGATTAAAGCAAGTGCGCCACAGATTGTTGCTGCTGCGGCAGAGGCTGGCCAACAGTTGTCACCGCCACAGCCTCCCGTTGATTCTTCGCAATTTCCTCAGCAACCGCCAGCGACTCCATCTGCATAAGCTAGCCTTAGTCTTGTGAGGGTAAATCTTTGCCGTAGCCAGCGATGAATGCACTGGCGCTCATTGGTTTTTTGCCAGCAGGCTGGAGCGTGTCGACTATCAGACTTCCTTCAGAGGTGTAGATTACCAACTGTTTGGTGTTTGTTTTGAATACATTTCCTGGGTTACCTCCCAGGTTTGTATTTATATGTGCCTCAAGGATGATGACATCTTTGCCGGCAATGGTAGTTCTGCTTTTTGGCCAGCCCGCGAACGCTCTCACTTCTCGCTCAAGTACGACAGCTGGTTTGTTGAAATCCAGTATGCCGTTATTTTTGGTAAGTTTGCGGGAATAGGTGGGAGTGGTGGGATAACTAGGTATTAGAGCTGCCATTTCTGATTGTGCAATAGCTTGGCTGTCACCGGAGAGGTATCTTGGAATCTCCTTTTTGAGTAGTGTGTGACTAAGATGAATAAGGCCCTGTGTTAGTTCGGGAGTTGTTTCTTTGCCCGTAAGCTTGTAGATTCCGCAGGATATGAGTGGTCCTTCGTCCATGCCTTTGACGAGTTGCATCAAACTAACCCCGGTTTTTTCTTGTCCTGAGAGAATCGAGAAGGTGATCGGGTCTGCACCCCGGAGTTCGGGTAGGAGTGAAAAGTGGCTATTTATTATGCCAAACTCAAAGCTGTCAATTACCGTTTGTGAAACAATGATGCCGAAATCGATAAGGATGGCCACCTTGCTCGTAAAAGTTTGCTTGGTGATGAGCGCATCTAGCTCGGCCTTTGAACTTGCAGAGTAGATTGGTGTGCCGGTCGGCAGATTAGCTGATTGCATGTCATCCAGGGTCGTTGGTTTTGTGACAATGGCCTCTATGCCAAAATTCTCAGAAAGTAATTCAATACTTTTAGTCGCAACTGGCCCGCTCCCAAAGAAGACGATTTTCGTTTGTTTGCTAGTCCCAGAGAGATTTGTTGTTTTGGATATCTTTTTCATAATCGAGTGGTTCTAACTTGCCGTCGTTCTGCAGTTGAAAGAATGCATCTGAAATACCTTTTATATGGTCAATAAACACCACACCGTTAGTATGATCGATTTCGTGCTGGAATACACGGGCTAAGAACCCATTTGCCGTCAGACGGATTGGCTTACCGTTTATATTGAGCGCCTTAATGCGTACTTTTTCGTATCGAGGAACGCGACCATAGACATCCTTGATACTGAGACAGCCTTCGAAGTCCTCAACCACCTTGCCTTCGTGCTTGGTAATTTCCGGGTTTATAAAAACTTGAAATTTTCTATCATCTTTGTTGTCAAAATTATTACGAATAACGACAATCCGAAGCTTTTCATCTATCTGAATAGCGGCCAATGCAACGCCAACTTCGTGTTCGCGTGAGTCTTCCCAGTCAAGGGTTGCTGACTCCATGTTGGCGATAACTTCCCGGATTTTATCGTCAACAATACCAACTTTGCGTGAGCGATCACGCAGATGTTGGTTTGGTAGAGCGATGATGTCTTCTTTTTTGCCGGCCATGTTGCAGACAGTATACCGTATCTGTTGCATGGCTCCCAGTTTTTGTGTAGTTTAGTAGTTAACTGCGATATAATGACGAGAGATGTCATACGCCGAACTGATATTAACGGAAGACTTGTGCTCTGCTAACGAGTGGAACGCGATTGCGTTAGCGATTGCTAAAGTTGTGAAAGGCGTTCGGCCCTTCTCGCTTATTGTTGCGTTCGAGAAAAACGTTATTCGCTACTATATTGAGTCCCCAAAGGATATAACTGGGCTTTCAAATGCGCTCCCGGGTATTGTTATCAAGCAGTGCAAGCAACTCCCAAAAGCCGCTGAAACGCCACAGATTAGTGAAAAGATACGGCTGTTGAGACTGCCTGCTGGTGGCAATTTGATTGACGTCAAAGAGAAATATCATGTGCAAGAGAAGAAAAAGCTCGAGTCTATTCGTATTGATGTGCAAAAAATCGGACACAAGCTACTGAGCAAGATGACTCTCAACTTTACGATGGGTGCGGTTCACTATGTTGCTAAGCAGCAGTTGTCATTTTTCCCGGGGCATTTACTAGAGATAGACTTTAATGCCAATGCAAGCTACACGCGTACATCGGCACCTACGTATGTGAATCTTGAAAAAACAGTGCATATTATGCAGAATTTTGAAGAAGACGCAGTGCTGGAGATAGACGGGTTCCCGTATACCACAGATCCCTATTATCTGCATCTGGGTAGCTACGAGTTCGACAAGCATTCCTTTATTGTTGGCGCGAGTGGTAGCGGTAAATCGAAGTTTATAGAGCTATTCATAAAGCGGCTTGAATCAAATATGATGCTCAAACCAAATTACCGTGTGATTGTGATAGACCCACACGATAGTCTCCGTACTGACCTAGAGACAATTGCGGACTCGCACATTGTGAATTTTAATAGCGATACCGCCCAGCTTTTCCCGGACGCAAACTCTGATATTCAGGCTGCCACCGAGCTCACGACAACACTTTTTAAGTCCCTGCTTAAGGATCAGTTTAATCCTCAGCTAGAGAGAGTGATGCGATTTACTATTTATGTGCTGCTGACTTCCCAAAATATGAGTCTTCAGTTTATGAAACAGTTCTTGACCGATACAGACCTGCGCAACAGGGTGCTTGCACACGTGGAGGGCTATATACCACAGAACATCAGTCAGTTTTTTAACACAGACTTCAGCGAGATTCGAACCCAGTATTATGTTCAGGGTATTCAACCAATCGTAGCGTTGGTAGACGAGATGCAGATGACACCAAGCATGGTGAACGAGACCGAGATGTCGCTGGCGCAGACAATCGGTAACAA
>OFRM01000412.1_pt1 | contig 18392 bp, 17 predicted proteins | sample 1543101 | NCBI WGS metagenome assembly OFRM01 (sample SAMN07774223, study PRJEB24372) | wastewater metagenome | isolation source: Exp Tend VB 0WW | collected 2016-02
GTTTGTCACCTGTTTGGCCACGGCCACCTTGTTGCTGGTTCATAATACTCTCTAGGTCTGCAGTCAATGTATCGATATCAATATTCATATCAGCAAGAAGGCGTGTTGCCCGGGCGTTTTTCTGCGTCAGGATGCTATAGAGTATATGCTCCGTACCTGTGAACTCTTGATCAAAATCATTGGCAATTTCTTGTGCCATTTTGAGTGTCAGCTTTGCAGTTTCGCTGAGGCCCTTACTCCCCATGTTGATGACCATTGTTTTGGGCGCTAGGTTAAGCGCGATACGCGCTTGGTCAACAGAAACGCCAGCATCACTCAAAATCTTAGCCCCCATACTGCCACTCTGTGCGAGTACGCCCAAAAGCAAGTGCTCCGTCCCGACATATGCATTGCCAAAGCCACGAGCAATGCTATCAGCATGCTTCAAACTATTCAGCGCATTGTCTGTCAGCTGGTTGAGGAAGTCCTGGAAATCTGGTGTGTCTGGTGTCATATGAGTATGGATCCTTTCCGTTTGGCTTCTGTGTCAGAAGTACTACGTCCAGAATACTGCAATTAGCACTCACATGTCAAGAGTGCTAGTTTACTTCTTGGGCATATAGGGCAACATTCATCGGCAAGAAAGAATCTACCTCGTGCCATAAGCCGGTTTCATCATTTCGGAACTGCATCTTATAAGCATCTCCGGGAAATTGCATGAGCTCGGTCCTGGCAATGTGTGGCACATGATCAAACTCCACAAGCTTCGCACCAGCCAGCAAAAGAAGTGCACGCGAGCCATTAAACATGTCCTGATGGCGTGGCCTAGACCCTTCTTCGTCAAACAACAAACTAATATGACCTGGCGTGAAATCAGGATACGCGACATCTATCAAAGTTTTTGCACATCCTATCAGTGATTGTGCTCTCTTCACCGTCTGAGGATGTTCGAAAATAGTGTTTGAGCCGGCGTGGTCGTTAATTGGCTTACTCCATCCTACATGGAGAATGCCTGGGTGTTCCGGGTCAAACTCAACAAACGAGAGACTATCTCTTCTTCTGTATAGCGAAAGTGCGGTTCTTGCGGCATGATATGCCATGCCAGAAGGCACAAGCGCTGGAAACATTTCGACATCATGCAGCGGCTGAGGTAGACAACCCAACCCTCAGGTTGCGTAGATTCTGCCGCCATTATTAGTCGCTAGTCGCCGTGTTGTTCGATAGCTTCGAGTAGTGAGCTTTCGAGCGCTTCTTTTTTCTTGAGCTTCGGTGCGGCTGGCTTGACAGGTACTTCAGGAATCGGCTGATCGGCAGACAGGTCAATTTCGTATCCAGTCAGTTTACTGGCCAAGCGAACGTTCTGGCCACCACGGCCAATAGCAATGCTCAGTTGGTCTTCGGGGACGATTACTTTGGCACGGTCACCGGTGATTTCTACCTTGCTAACCTTGGTTGGGCTTAGTGCGTTGGTAATATAGGCAACTGGTTCTTCGTTCCAAACGACAATGTCAATCTTTTCTTGTTCGCCAACTTCACTCATGACAGCATTAACGCGCGTACCATGGCCGCCGACGAATGTTCCAACAGGGTCAACGCCTGCTACGGTGCTGGCTACTGCAATCTTGCTGCGGACGCCACCTTCACGAGCGATAGATTTGATTTCAACGGAACCGTTCTCCATCTCGGGCACTTCGGCACGGAATAGGAGCTCGATAAACTCACGTGAACCCCGCGATACGACAAGCTGTGGGCCACGGAAACCTTTTTCTACATCCTTTAGGTATACCTTCACGCGCTGGCCAGGGTAATAGTGTTCGCCCTGAATCTGCTCACTTCGCGGCATGATGCCTTGCGCTTTACCAAGATCTACTCTTACGATGTTACTTTCGACGCGACCAACGATACCATTGACGATGGTGCCGATTTTGTCTTCGTACTCTTCCATAATGTTGTCCCGCTCTGCTTCGCGCAAACGTTGTAATACAACTTGCTTGGCAGTCTGGGCTGCAACGCGACCAAAGTTCTCTGGTTTTTCGTGGACTTCGATTGTCTCGCCAAGCTTGGCTGCCTTGCTCATGACGCTGGCATCTTTGAGGCTAATCTGCATTGCTGGCTCGGTTACGTCGTCAACAATCTCTTTGCTGACATATACATCGATGTCTCCGGTATTGATATTGATACTCACGCGTACTTCTTGCTCGCGGTCGCCAAAATCACGACGGTACGCTGCTGCAAGCGCTTGCTCTACGATTTCTTGCACAGTATCTTCGGGCAAGCTCTTTTCTTCGGCGATGGCTTTGACGGCCATTGCAAGTGTTTTTATATCCATGTCCATGGTATTTTCCTTTCGTTTATTTCTACAATGTGGTTCGAGTAGGTATGAAAAAAGCCGACCAGCTGGCCGACCTGAACGAATCCATCATAGCAAACCATGACAGAAATGTCAATGTGCGAACGACTAACGGCAGCATGGTACACTGGTACGCATGAGTAAAGACGTCACTAGGTTGTTCAACCAATTCAAACCAAAACATTACGATCTCGAATTAGACATTGATGCAGTGGGGATGAAGTTTAGCGGCGTCGTGACTATCACTGGCCAACGGCACGGACGTCCCTCTCAACGATTTACACTCCACCAAAACGGGCTTAAAGTGACGAGTGCTCATGTGACACATCATGGCAAAAAAGAAGCCAAAGAAATTGTCATCGACCGGATTAATACACAACAGAAACTAAATGAGCTCCGTCTGCACGCGTCTAATATGCTGTACCCGGGCGAATACACCTTGGTCCTGCGATTCACCGGTGTCATTACCGAACAAATGAGCGGCATGTACCCATGTAACTTTACCCATGACGGTACTGCCAAAAAAATCATCGCTACCCAATTCGAGTCCCATGATGCACGCAGAGTGTTTCCATGTGTTGATGAGCCCGAGGCAAAAGCAACGTTCAAACTGCTGCTCACAACACCAAAAGGCGAAACGGTTCTATCAAACACACCCATTGATTCAGAGACTACAGCCAAAGGCCGGACAACAACTATCTTCGAGCAAACGCCGCGTATGTCAACCTACCTACTAGCCTTTGCATTTGGTGACATCCATTGCATTGAGGCAAAAACCAAGCGCGGTATCGCTATGCGCACCTGGGGAAGTGCCGCCCAGCCTGCGTCGTTCTTGCAATATGCCAACAATCAAGCGGTACGTACACTTGATTTCTTCGAGGAGTATTTTGACACACCCTTCCCCTTGCCAAAATGTGACCAGATTGCGCTACCCGACTTTGAGTCTGGGGCCATGGAGAACTGGGGACTTATCACCTACCGTGAGGTTGCGCTACTAACTGACCCAAATAACCGGTCACTCAGTGGCGAACAGTACGTTGCCATGGTTGTGGCGCACGAGCTGTCACACCAATGGTTTGGCAACTTAGTCACCATGAAATGGTGGGACGATTTGTGGCTCAATGAAAGCTTTGCTAGCCTCATGGAGCACATTGCCCTAGATAGTCTGAATCCAGACTGGCACCAATGGGAAGGTTATGTCACGTCAGATGTATTAGCCTGCTCCAATCGTGATATTTATAAAGAGGTGCAAGCTGTACATGTGCCCGTGCATCACCCGGATGAGATTCATACATTGTTTGACCCAGCCATTGTCTATGCCAAGGGTGGCCATTTGCTCAAGATGCTTCGTGACTACATCGGCGACAAAGCCTTTCGCGAAGGGCTCAAGCTCTACTTCACACAGCATGCCTACGCCAATACAACCGGAGATGACCTATGGAACGCGTTTTCCAAATCAAGTGGCCGTAATATCCACGAGTTTATGACACCATGGGTCCGGCAATCTGGCTCACCACTCTTGTCTGTGGAGCGCCCAGACAAAAACACACTCAGACTAACGCAACAACGGTTCCTGCTCGACGGCGAAGATACGACCAGCCACTGGCCCATCCCGTTGCTGGCGAGTAAACCGCTTCCCATCGACGTTTTGACCGCAAAGACACAAGAGGTCGACTATGCTGAACCAACGCCTGTCTTTAACCACAATGCCGCCGGTCACTTTTTGGTTGATTATAAGGATGAGACCGACCAGCTCCGTATAAATAAGGCCATCGCCGCCCAGAGCGTATCTGCCGAAAGCCGCATGAACATCTTAAACGATATGATGCTTTTGGCACGGCGTGGTGATAAAACAGCCGTTGACCTGTTGAAGCTCGTACGAGAATGTAGCAGTGAACCCCGCGAGGGCGTATGGACCCTAATCGCCCGTGGGGTCGGCTTTGCATCTAGTCTGACCGAAGGCGATAGCACTTGCGAAAAAGCTATAGATGCAATCCAATACACACTCGCCAAGGACTGGCACGCCAAACTAGGCTGGGAAGACCAAGACAACGACGATGCGAATACAAAACACATGCGTCAAACTATGCTCAGCCTCATGGTTGGCGCGGAAGACCAAAAGACCATACAGGAATGTATTCGCAAGTTTGACACTGCCAAGACAATCGATGAGTTACCGGCCGAACAGCGTGGATTGATTATCGGCGCAAAGGTACGTCACGACCCAAATGTCGATTTACCAGCACTATTTGCCGCCTACCAGGCAAGCCACAATCCTGACATACAGATGTCAATTTGTGCTGGGCTCTCGCGCAGTAAAGACACTAAACAGATTGCATTGATTTTTGAAAAAGCATTGGGCGAGGATGGATTTGTTAGACCTCAAGATATCTTCCGGTGGTTTGCATACTTAATGCGTTCGCGCTATAGCCGCGATGCAGCCTGGGAGTGGATTACAACAAGCTGGCCACGACTAGAGAAGATGTTTGGCGATTCTAAATCATTTGAGTACTTCGTGGTCTACTCTGCTGCATCGCTCAACACGCCCGAATGGGAGAAGAAGTTCCATGATTTCTTTGATTCTATGCTCAATAACATCATCCTTCGGCGCAACATCAAAGTTGCACACGGCGAAATTGCCGCCCGTGTAGCCTGGCGCACCCGCGACGAGCCACTGCTTAAAAAATACCTTTCGGCCTCAGTCTAGGATTTCCACGAAACTAAATTGGTTACCGTCTACCGCAACGGCAGCAAGTCTGATGTCGTATCCCCAGTCGTTCTCGGCAGCCCAGATTTCCGCAGCGAACTTCATCTGCTCAAGTTTCTTCGCTGTTATATAGTCTATGGCACTTCCCCATGCACTGCTCGCTCGCGATTTAACCTCAACAAAATATAGTGTCTTTTTCTTGCAAACCACAATATCAATTTCACACTGCCTGGTTCGCCAGTTTAGCTCAACAATCTTGAAGCCTTGTGCGCGCAACCACTCCGCCGCTAGCTTCTCGGCGTCATGACCTGTTTGATAATTACTCATACGAACTTGGCGACGGGTTTATAGCTCAGCCTGTGTACCTGGCTCACACCAAGCCGCGCCAAGCCTTCCATGTGTAATTTTGTGCCGTAGCCAACATGTTTTTCGAATCCGTAGCCTGGTATTGTCTGTGCGAGCTCTGTCATGTGGTTGTCCCTGATAACTTTTGCATAGATACTAGCAGCGCTCACTATAGGGTATGATGCGTCTGCGTCAATAACGGCTGTAACATTCGTGTAGTCTGACGAGCAATAATTGATATGACCATCCATGATAATCTGCTCGTGAGGGAGGGCACTCAACGCTTGGAGCGCTCTGGACACTGCTAGCTCCATTGCCGCAGTGAGCCCAATAGTGTCGACCTCTTTTGCGGTCACCCAACCCTCTCCAAGGTCACAAGATTGCTGTATCAAAGGCATTATTTTCTCGCGCTTCGCTTTACTCAAAACTTTGGAGTCGTTAAGACCCTCTGGAAGCAGTCCGATATCACGAGCAGCGACCACCAGCAATGGACCTGCCCATGCGCCTCGTCCAACTTCGTCTATGCCTATCATGTCACTCAGTATAGCTTTTAGAACACAAACTTGCACATCTGTTGAATCTATATAGACTAGGGGTATGAGTGAGTTACCGTACGCTAAAGAGCTACAATTTGCCCAACGACAAGCACTTGAGGCGGGTACAGTTATGCTCAGCTACTTTGATGATGACCAGGGCATAGAGATAAAAGCCGATGGCTCGCCCGTCACTGTTGCAGACACCACTGTAAACCAGAACGTCCTGAATGCTGTTGAGCAAGAATATCCTGACGATAGCCTGATCGGAGAAGAGCTCAGCAGCGAGATAACTAATCGCCCAAGGCGCTGGATTCTTGACCCAATCGATGGGACGAAGTCATTCACGCATGGCCTGACACTGGCGCGGTTTTCGTTGGGTCTCACAAAACAAGAATTAGCATACCTTGGGGTCGCTTATGACCCATTTACACAGCGAATGTACAGTGGTGTCAGTGACCAGGGTAGTTTTCGTAATGGACGCAGATTGCAGGTCTCGAACCACGGACTTCGGGGAGGCCTCGTGTCGGTTACCGGTAATCCAGCAAATGTAATCGGCAGCCAATTCGTCCGCCGCTTATTGGATGAAAAGGCAGATGTCTTACCAATTGACGGTGCGGTTGCCAAGTCTTTGCTTGTCGCCGAGGGGAAATCCGTCGGATACGTTGGACCGTCAGTAAAACCTCACGATATGGCTGCCGTTGACGTTATTGTCCGAGAAGCCGGCGGTATGGTAACTGACCTTGATGGGAATCGCCTCAATTACGAGCTAGGGTTCAAGGGAGCAGTAGTATCAAATGGTGTCGTCCACGAGCAGCTCCTAGACATGTATCACGCCGGTGTGTAAGTATTCCGTCTCCTGTAGTACTATCAGCTTTGTTTATTGCTATTTCTAGGTTTTCATTATAGGATATATCTCTATGTCTGAAGGAGTACTAGAAATTCGACAACGGCTTGTAGAGACTCTGTCATACCATGGCATCGGGACTCATGCCGAAGTTCCACTTGGGACTCTGGCTGATTTTGGCTTAATGAACGGAGCAATGATCGTAAGAGCAAGTGGTGTATACCTTGAGGCTGTAAACGATACAAAACCAGTGGAACCGAGCGTTGAGCTGCATGACTCTCTTGTACGAGCAAGTTTAGCCGCAACAAGCCACATCGCAAGCCTCAGTGATGTTGGAGGCAACAAGAAGATGGCCGAGATTTTTGGCGCGCAGTTTTTGGCCTGTTTTCAATTTATCAAAAAAATAGAGCGCATGCGCTCCAATCCATATGAGGATGTCTTTGATTTCCGTGCCATAACCGACGAAGACCAGGCTATAGCTGACACTCTGGATGCAGAAATGGCTCAACAAGGGGCAGAATACCTAAAATCACCTAACGGCCAACTACTGCTCTCAACTGAACCAGAAGATGTGCAGGGCCAGGGCTGCCCTCTCCGGCGCCGAAATAGTACACAATCGACTGAGCTCGAGAATCTAGTGTCTTCTTTGGTGAATGAGTACTTCGACTCTGATTCCCCATTCTACGGAACGGGCTTTCATGGGATAGGTAATTTTGCGCTTCTTCGTCTTCGTGCTTCGGGCCTATGGAACCCATCGGAGGATACCCGGCAATACGATTGGCAGCTACCGACTCCCAGCGAGCAACATTAGCTGCGGATACATAGAAATATGCGCGACTAAACGTATACGAAATAGTGCCGCGCAGGCTACTCTGTCGTTGTTTCGTGGGCGGCTAAAGCAGCGGCTGCCTTCGCTTCGAGCTCTGCTTCTGCAGCGGCTTTTTCTGCTGCCTTGGCTTCTGCCTCAGCTGCAGCGGCCGCTTTAGCCTCTGCTTCTGCAGCTTTTTCTGCTTCGTGATCACGGATTTCGTTTACTGCGTCTTTGTCGAAATCTACGCCTGTCAAGCGAGCTGACTTACCAGTACGCTCACGCATGTATGTAAGGTAGTTGCGGCGAACTTTGCTGCGCTTTGTAACTTCGACTTTTACGACAAGGGGGCTGTGGAGCAAAAAGCTCTTTTCTACGCCGACACCGCTAGCGATGCGGCGAACGAGGATGCGGCTTGTGTGGCTACCTGTTTTGCTGACACGGATAACAAGACCTTGGAAGATCTGTACGCGCTCTTTGCCACCTTCGCGAATCTTTTGGTGGACCTTTACGGTATCACCAGGACGCACGTCGACGACTTCGACTTTTTTGTAGCGGTCATTGATTTTCTGAATCACACTTTGCATAACTCGATGTAGTCTACACGAACTCTCTGTTATTTGCAACACCCTAATGCAAACAATGTATACTAATAATCTATGGATTATAAACAACTCGCATTGGATCAACACAAAAAGCTCCGTGGCAAGATAGCCATCGAGCTCAAAGACACCTTGGACACCAAAGATAAGCTCAGTACGTACTACACGCCTGGTGTGGCTGCAGTATCGTCACACGTTGCCGAACACCCAGAGGAAGCGCGTGATTATACCTGGCTCAATAATTCCGTGGCCGTCATCAGCGATGGCTCCGCCGTACTTGGGCTTGGCAATATCGGCCCCTACGGTGCGTTACCCGTAATGGAAGGTAAGTCGATGCTGTTCAAGCACTTTGCCGATATTGATGCCGTGCCAATTATCCTAGATGTGCACTCTGTGAATGAAATCGTGTCTGCAGTAAAAGCGATTGCACCAAGCTTTGGTGGTATCAACCTTGAGGACATTGCCGCACCACAATGTTTTGAGATTGAGGAACAGCTCAAGGAAGCGCTCAGCATCCCCGTGTTTCATGACGATCAACATGGTACAGCCATCGTTGTCCTGGCAGGACTCATTAATGCGATGAAAGTGACCGGACGCAGCCTTGCTGATTGCAGAATCGTCTGCGTAGGAGCCGGGGCAGCAGGTACGGCCATTATGAAACTTATTCACAAGTATGCTCAGCCAGAAATCCTGGCTGTTGATAGCAAAGGTATTGTGTCAGCTGATCGTAGCGACCTGAACGATGAAAAAAAGAAATTGCTGGGATACACAAATCCTAATAGTGTAAGTGGAAGTCTGGAAGACGCACTACAAAATGCAGATATATTCATCGGGGTATCCAAGGCGGGGTTACTGACTACCGACATGGTCAAAAGCATGGCTGCAGACCCTATCGTGTTCGCCATGGCTAACCCGACACCCGAAATTATGCCCGACGTTGCCAAGGAAGCCGGCGTGGCGATTATGGCCACGGGCCGCAGCGATTTCCCTAATCAAGTGAACAATGCACTTGCCTTCCCTGGTATCTTCCGTGGCGCGCTCGATAACAAAGTACGCAAAATTACCGACGACCATAAGGTTGCTTCAGCTGAAGTTATTGCAGGGCTAGTTGCAAACCCGTCAGCAGAAGAAATCATACCAAGTGTCTTAGATGATCGACTCGTTTCCGAAATCGCCAGAGTAATCATCTAACCATGAAAGCTGAGCACGGCACCTTGGCAATCCCTGACGATCCAACCCCATGGGTAATCGTACATTCAAAAGAAGAAAAGCACTGGTGTGTACTTTGGCTCCAGGGCTGGACAAGTACGATTGAAGGTCATCTAGGGGGCATAGAGCGCATGGCCCAAAAGAGTGGTGTTGCGTTTGCCATGCTGGATTATGCTGGCCATGGATCACATCCGACCACACTGGATAAAAGCACAAAACAGTCTCAGCATATTGAAACTCTTGCTGCATATGACGAGCTAACCAAGCTCGGCTATAAACACATCATCGTGATTGGCGGTAGTTTTGGAGGCTATATGACAGCGCTGCTCACCGGCAAACGTACTCCGAAAGCAGTTGTACTGCGCGCGCCTGCTGCATATCCAAATGATGAATTTGAATTACCAAATTCCAAAACGCGGCAATATACGGGCAGCGGCAGCGATCGGTTCGGGTTTGACAAAGACCCTGAAGCACACATGGGTAGTATAGCTTTTGAGGCAATCGCAGGATATACAGGAGCTGTGTATGTTCTTGAGCACGAGGACGATGAAGTTATCCCAAAGATTATTCCACGGACTTATTTCTCACATGCAAAACACGGTAATTACTTACTCATACCCAACACCAAACACTCCCCAAAGACCATGCCTAGCCCGGAGAAAAACATCGCTTATATCGAGCACTTACTCGTGAGCATCATCAAACTCGTTCAACTCACCCCTTAGTTATAAACGAGAAGCCTGGCGCGCTTCACGTTAGTCCCTTTCCATGCTGAGCGCGGTGAGCGTACTTGATGGCCTGCTGATCTTGGCCGATTGTTGTCATCACTTCTGCGGCTGTTCTCCCCAAGAATGACACATCCTAGGGGCACAAGTGGTACATCAACAAAAGGTTGGGCGTCATGGCGAGCTGTGTCATGGATAAATGCGTTTGGGGTTATGCGCCATGTCCATGGCAACTTTGATGCTTGGTAAAGCATGTAGCTCATTGTTACGCGTAGTTCATGGCTTTCGTTTTCATCCACGTGTGGTGCCTGAAAATTACTCCCACGTTTTGTGGGAGGTATCCCAACCAGAGAAGTAACAGCTGTCGTTGAAATGTGCCCGGCCCCACCCTCGCGCTGCTGGAGAATCAATGCTCCATGCAGCGCTGTAATGCGTGTGTGCTGTGGATGCATTTTTACGAATTTTGCTACTTCGGGAGGACTCTTGATGACACCCGATGTAATAGCATCGGTGACCTCTTCGACAAACTCTTTGTGGCCTGGTTCTGTAACCCGCTCAATGACCGTTGCATCCCGTGTCGCCAAGCTGCCAATTCCCATCTCTAACATGTCGTCAAACGTGGCTTCGGGCACAAAAGTAACGTCCACTGGCCTTTGGTCAGGTTTCATTTCGTACTGTATCATTCTGCATACAATAACACATTTACATGGTTCTAGTTATCCAACGACGCGGAGAATTTCATCTAAGGTTGTTTCGCCCGCAATAACCCGGAGAACACCATCTTGTAGCATTGTACGCATGCCGCTCGCAATGGCTGCGGACTCGATTTGCTGAGTCGTCAATGCATGGCCAGATATCAACAGTTCCCCGACTTTCCCAGTCATCATAAACTGCTCTCTCAAAGCAATTTGGCCCTTAAAGCCATAGGGGTTATCTGCTGTTTTGACGGGCTTGTAAAGCTTGAGACCTTCGAGGCTTGGCCTGTCGGTCCCCACAGGTAGGCTGGCGACGACTTGCTTGAGCCACTCGAGCGTCTTGGGGTCTGGGTCATAGGCTTCTTTGGTTTTCTCGTCAAGCTTGCGCACCAAGCGCTGTGCCATAACCAGGCGAATTGCCGACACAAACAGTGGATTTTCGCCAATAATCTCAGCTAAACGGGTCAAGGCCGCAGCAGCAGAACTGGCGTGGAAAGTTGATAGCACAAGATGGCCAGTCAGTGCAGCCTGCAACGCAGTCTTGGCCGTGTCACCATCGCGGATTTCTCCGACCATCACGATATCTGGGTCAAGGCGTAAGATTGCCTTAAGCCGTTCCGCAAAACCACCTTCGGTTACCTGCTTGCCTGTTAGCGGAATCTGAACAACACCAGCAAACTGATACTCCACTGGGTCTTCGATTGTTATAATTTTGCGCTCTTCTGTGTTGAGTGTGTTGAGCATTGAGTACAGGGTTGTTGTTTTACCTGAGCCAGTTGGCCCTACAACCATAACCAGACCACTTGGCTTGGATATGATATCGTCTACAATTTTGCGCTGTGATGTTGATAGTCCAAGCCTGTCCAGTGTGTACATGGACTGGTCCATGTTGAACAAACGCATGACGACGTCCATGCTATTGACAGTCGGCACAGTCTCAAGACGTACGTTAACATCAACGTTGGTACCATCGGCCATGGTGACTTTTTGAGATATATGGCCCTGCTGAGCTTCTTCTGATGCCGTAGAGACGTTGGCAGAGCTGGCAAGTACGGACATCAATATACGGTATTTCTCGGGATCAAGCCTGGCTATTTCGTGAAGCACTCCATCTATGCGGAATCTAATCCGAACGTCCTCACGTTGTGTTTCAATGTGGATATCAGACGCACCTAAGCCGTGCGCTTGGCTTACTAGGTAGGCAAGCATATCATCTGCACGCACCTGCTTGAGCACTTCTGAAACTTTACCAACCTGGTCTTTTTTGTCACCGGCTATAGAAATATCGTGATATTCGATTTTCTTTGGCGGATCGTAGAGCTGCATGTATTCGCGGTAGCCCGTGTCCGATATAAGCACAAATGCCGTCTTTTGATCGATGAATCGATTACGCAGATCGGTCATGGTTTGTTGCGAGGTATTGTTGGTGACACCGAATGTCACATTATGATCATCTGCGGCTACGGGTACGATGCGCAGGCTATACAGCTCTGGTACTGTCAGAATGTCTTTGTAAAGCGTCTTGTTTGGCGTTGAACTGTCAAAATATTGTAAGTTGAGTATCTGCGCACGACGCTGCGTGTTCTGTTCATCAAGTTGTCGCTGATCTAGAGCCATAAGCAGTATTATACGCGAGAAAGCGTCACTTTGACAATCGAGCTTTACGCCGTAGACTAGGTAGCGTGTCATCCATTGTATTGATTGCCCACAACCTGCGGAGCGCCCACAACGTTGGGTCATTGCTACGTACAGCCGAAGGACTAGGAATTACCTGTGTCTACCTGACGGGCTATACTCCCCACCCAGCCACGCACGAGGATAGCCGCTTGCCGCATGAAGCGCTCAAGACAACACGAAGCATAAGTAAAACCGCGCTAGGGGCAGAGACGTCACAAAACTGGAAGTTCAGCGCAGATATCAGTGAGGTGTTGTCAACACTCCGGGCTGATGGTTACGAGATAAGCGCTGTCGAGCAAGCAGATCAGTCAGTTGCACTGCCCGACTTTGTGCCACCGCCAAAGCTTGCGCTTATTGTTGGCAGAGAAGTCGAAGGCGTAGAAGGAGAAGTGCTGGAGCAATGCAACACAATCATCGAGATACCCATGCATGGGAAAAAAGAATCATATAATGTGGTCCAGGCCGCTGCCATGGCCATGTACCACTGTAGATACCCTGGCGCCACGCAAAAGTGACAATAAGCATTAGTTTGTTATACTAGATGTAACATGGCATACAAACAAAAACATAGAACACTTAGCGCCCCAAAACAAATCTCCAAGCGTGACCACCGACACTACTGGCCATATTTGCCTCTTGTGATTGTGAGCTTAGGGTTGGCGAGCATCATGTTTGTGAATAGCCTCCGAGCAACGCAAGTACTGGGTTCTTCCGACGGAGTTGCTGAACGCACCCTACTAATCAGCACCAACAAAAGCCGCCAGCAAGATCGCAAATCCCCGCTCGCTGATAGCCCCCAGCTTTCACAAGCAGCACAAGCGAAAGCAAACGATATGGTCGCACGTAATTATTGGTCGCACGCTGCCCCTGACGGCAAGCAAGCCTGGTCGTTTGTTGATGAAGCTGGGTACACATACCAAGTTGTTGGCGAAAACCTCGCGTATGGCTTTAGCAGCAGTGATGAAGTAATCCGTGGCTGGCTCAATAGCCCAGCACATCGAGAGAATCTGCTGGGCAGTGATTATACGGAGGTTGGGTTTGGGGTGGCACAAAGCGCAGACTTCAACAAGTCTGGCCCAGAAACAGTGGTTGTCGCGCTGTATGCAAAGCCCGGCATTGCAACAACGAGCTCTTCGCAATCGGTACTAGGGAAACACACTAATCAAGAGAGTTTTGGTATAACTCGGCTGGAAACACTCACAGGAGATTATGGATCGGTTGCAGTGTTTATCGCCGGGCTCATCACGGGCGCCGCAGCACTTGTCCTGCTCACAAAACACCTTGCAGCAGTCAAGCGGATCGTTGTTGACAGCGAAAGGTTCGTGATTCACCATCCACTACTAGACGTTACACTTGTAGCACTTCTAATCGTTGCGACGTTCTTGGCGCAAACTGCTGGATTTGTGCGCTAGCCGAGCTTGACGTTATCAGCACCAATCGCCTGCTGAAGTTCAGGTATGGCGGTTTCGGGCAAAACAAGCCCAGGGAGACGAATTGCCTGTTTATTTACTTCTGCTCCGATTACAAGGACAACCGGCATGTCGCCAGGGTTTGTATCGATTACCGTCTTGATAACCTTGAGCTTTTCCTGATCAGCCGAGGAAACCAGCCTAACATACACACGAGACGGAGGCGGTACATCGTTTGTGGCGCTGGTCTTTTTGACGGTGGGTTTTTTGGATTTCAGTACGCGTGGTTTTTTGCCAGTAGGTTGGTAGGCAGTAGCTTGCTCGTGAGTAACTTCGCGCGCATCATCAACGAGAACCTTGAGCTCCGTCGTCGAGTTACCATCCCTGTCTTTGGCGTTTAGCTTACCCCGCACAATCACAACACGATCGCGCTCCCAGAGACCGATAGTTTGTTGGTACACGCTAGGGAATAGGATAAGTTCTATCTCCCCAAGCTCATCTGTGATTTTGACAAACGCCATCTTCTGGCCATTCTTAGTCGTAATCTCACGAAACTCTGCAATTGATCCACCTACGGTCACTGGCTTGCCATCATGCTCTGGTAGCAGTGTGCTCAATGCAATTGTTTGCTCGGCAAGTAATGCCGCAAACGCCTCGAGTGGTTGTTGAGTTAAAAATAGCCCCAGTAGCTCTCGCTCCCAACCCAGTAGTTCCCGTGTGCCATGAGGAACAACGGGCGGGGTTAGTGCAAGCGCCGGGCCAGCACCGGATTCACCGCTCTGCTCAAGGCCACCAAATAAATCGGTTTGACCAAGCTGTCGTTGTTTCTGAAGCCGTTGTCCGTACGCGATAATTGAATCGATGTTGTGGAGCAAGGTAGAACGGTCTCCAAACCGGTCAAAGGCACCTGCCTTCATCAAGCTTTCAATCGCCTTACGGTTTACCGCTGAGCCATGGACGCGGCCCAAGAAATCCTCCAAGCTGACGAATGGGCCAGATGTGTTTCGGGCTTCGAGTATGGACTCAACTGCACCCGTCCCGACGTTCTTGATTGCTGCCATGCCAAATCGTATCTGAAGTTTGTCATTTGGTACAACTGCAAACTCTACAAATGATTCGTTCACATCAGGGGGCAAGACATCCATGCCCATGTGTTTGCACTCGGTGATTTCTATCGCTAATCTATCCGTATCATCAAAGTCACTTGTCATAACAGCCGCCATGAATGCAGCCGGATAGTGAGCCTTTAGGTACGCTGTCTGGTACGCAATCAAGCCATAGCATGCTGCGTGGGATTTATTAAAACAGTAGGCTGCAAAGTCTTCGAGCTGTTTCCAGAATCGCTCCATAAGATCAGCGTCAGCGCCAGATTGTTTTATTGCACCTTCTATAAACTTTGGCTTCAACTTTGCTAATACTTCAGGAATCTTTTTGGCAATACCCTTGCGAAGCGTGTCGGCTTCGCCACCAGTAAATCCGCAAAGGTCTTTACTGATCTGCATAACCTGCTCTTGATACACCAGCACGCCATAGGTCGTCTTGAGTGCCCCTTCCATTTTCGGGTGTAGATACGTGATTTGGCGCTCGCCGTGTTTGCGTGCGATAAAGTCGTCAATGAATTGCATTGGGCCCGGGCGGTACAATGCCACCATCGCCACAATATCCTCAAACACCGTCGGCTTCAGTTCCTTAAGGTATCGTTTCATCCCTGCCGATTCAAGCTGGAAGACTCCAGTTGTGTCGCCCCGCTGCAGCAGCTCGAACGTCATCTTGTCGTCCAACGGAATGGTGTTTATATCAATGTCTTTACCATAGACTTTCTCAATGATACGCAGTGCATTCTTGATAACCGTTAGGTTGCTTAGACCCAAAAAGTCCATTTTGAGCAAACCAAGTTCCTCTACTGGACCCATACTGTACTGCGTGGAAACCACGCCTTTTTGCGCCATTTCGAGGGGGGCAAATTTGACGATATCATCTGGTGCAATCACAACCCCGGCAGCATGGACGCCGTGGCTACGAATTGTCCCCTCAAGCTTGACGGCCTGGTCTATGACCATCTTGGATGTTGCATTTGTTTCGTACTCACGCGCAAGCTCCACATCATCCACGAGTGACTTTGCGAGTGGGATATGTCGACCCTGAACAGGCGGCGGAATCATCTTTGCAAGGCGGTCTGCATCCGCATACGGGACCTGCAACACACGTGAAACATCACGCACGGCATTACGTGCGAACATACGTCCAAACGTCACAATGTTGGCCACGCGCTCAGTTCCGTATTTGCGGACACAGTACTGTATAACCTCATCGCGCCGGGTGTCTTGTATGTCAATGTCCACATCTGGCATGCTGATACGATCGGGGTTGAGGAATCGTTCAAACAGGAGGTCGTAACCAATAGGGTCAAGCTCGGTAATTTTGAGCGAGTACGCAATGATGGAACCGGCCGCACTGCCACGCCCTGGACCAAATACAATGCCTTGGTTCTTACCCCAGTTAATGAAATCCTGGATGATTAGGAAGTAACCGTTGAACCCCATATTGTCAATAATACCCAGTTCATACTCTGCACGTTGTCGCACTTCTTTTTTTAAGAGTTTCTTGACCGACTCTATACTGAGTTTCTGGGATTCTTCCTCGGTTTTTTCGCCATAGCGCCACGCAAGACCCTCATAGACCAACTTATGCAGATAGGATTTCTCGTTTTCACCTTTGGGCACTGGGAATTTCGGAATCAGAATCTTGCCCAAGTCAATCGTAACCTCGCAGCGATCTGCGATTGCCTTGGTATTGGTTATGACTTCTGGGTTAGTCTCACCCCATCGCTCAATGACTTCGAGTGGTTCGGCAACATGTAGTGGATAGTCCTTTAGCGACATTCTCTTTTCGTCAGATAGGAACGAGCCAGTGCCCACGCAAAGCAAAATTTCGTGTGCCTCTTGGTCTTCATGCCTGAGATAGTGAGCGTCACATGTGACCACCACTGGTATACTCAGCTCTTTGCCGAGTTTTATGACCTGTTCGTTGATGGTTTGTTGTTCTGCGCTGTGCAAAGGATTATCTGGATGGCCATGGTCTTGAATCTCAAGGTAATACCTATCTCCAAATACTTTTTTGTACCACATAGCGATGTCTTTGGCCTGCTCGTACTGCTCTTGCTTGAGTGCGTTACCGACCTCACCACCCATACACGCACTTAGTACGATTAAGCCCTCGTTATACTTTTCTAATAAGTCGTGGTCAACGCGCGGGAAATAGTAGAAGCCATCCAGATTGGCAATTGTACTCAGTCTCATCAGGTTCTGATACCCTGTGTTATTCATGGCGAGCACAATAAGGTGATAGCGGGCTTTGTCGAGTCCGGGCTCCTTGTCGGTGTGCTTACGTGCAGCAACGTATGTTTCAATACCGATAATGGGCTTGATTTCGTTGTTGATAGATTCTTTGTAGAAGTCGATGGCACCGGATAGGGTGCCGTGGTCCGTCATGGCGACGGCCTGCATCCCTGAGTCCTTGGTGAATTGCACAAGCGGGCCAAGCTGCGTCAAACCATCCAGCAAACTATACTGGGTGTGGTTATGCAAGTGAACGTAGTCACTCGGCGTCAGTGCTTGCTTCCCTGCCATTATCTATATTTTAACAGCAAACACTTACTTTTGCTGCTGAACTTGTACCGTATTTCTGAGGTTTTCAGTCAGCCTGCCGAGTAATGGAACTTGGCTGAACAATGATAACAGCCAAATCACTAAGGCGACCAAAATTGTCGCTCCAATTGCCCCACCAAGACCCTGGAACAAGCCTTTCACGAAGCTCATTTTGTAGCTTTTGTGTTTATCCAAGTAACCGGTCTCAAACACACTTGATACGGCGCGTCCCAGTTCCTCGTACTGCTTGGCCGACTTATTTTGCGGCTTCTTTTGCGGCATCAGTGATGTGCTTCTTGAGGTTTTCTAGCGCTTTTGCTGCATCTTTGACTGCTGCATCTAAATCAGACTTGTCTGCTTCACCTGCATGCAGACTGCTCAGTAAATCTTTGGCCTTGGCTTTTGCTAGTTCTGCAGCGTTCAGGGCAGCTTTTGCTGTCGATTTTAGCTCTCCGGCTTTTGACTGGCCTTCAGCGATAGCTTTGTCTAGTTCGGTATGCAGTTCTTTGAGTTTCTTCTCTGCTTCGTTTTTGACCTTGCTTGCTTCTTGCTTAATATCTTCTCGGGTTTCTTTGCCACTCTTCGGCGCGGTGAGTATACCTGCAATGTATCCGCCGATTCCTGCTATGATTGCCCCGAGTGCCCATTTTTTGCCATTATTTGCCATTTTTATTGCTCCTTTTATTGGTTTGTTCACGGACTGATTCAACGATACCTAGTAGAAGTTTGGTAATTGCTACCGGCCCAGCCGCTTTACCCACGAATGAGCTTATGGCTTCTGCATTGTCGGCAATGCTTTCGGCTTTTTCGGTGACATGCCTCAGCTGCTTCATAAGCTTGATGGTCATAACCAAGATAA
>OFRM01000413.1_pt1 | contig 18324 bp, 18 predicted proteins | sample 1543101 | NCBI WGS metagenome assembly OFRM01 (sample SAMN07774223, study PRJEB24372) | wastewater metagenome | isolation source: Exp Tend VB 0WW | collected 2016-02
ATAGGCGGAAATGAATCCGGTATAGATCAACCGGCCAAGGGTATTATCGGAATCAATCGCATAAATCTTCACAATATTCATGAACGTGATCGTGGTTCCTTCGCCGAAATCATCGAACGGAAGCGCCAAATCAAGGACACACTGACCGAATCCGCCGTTGATTTGGGAAGTAAAAGTCGGGTTGTTCAAAACTTCCGACGGCTTCAGCGTTCGAAGAAACGTTGTTCCGTCGGAATCGTAAATTTTAATTGTGAATTTTTTCGTGATTAACATTAGACATTTTCAGGATAAATATTTTCAATGATTAATTTCACCCCGTCACCATCCCGAACAATTTTCATGCCATTAGTTGAATGATAGTTTTCTTCAACATCAATCGAAGGAAACTTTGGCATAGAATTTTCGCCGTCTGACATGCCCATAATTTCAAGATTTTCAGGTCTGTAGAATATTTTTCGCATAGTGTTTTTTATAATTAAATGACTAATTGTTGTGCGATCTTGATACTTGCCAAGCCATCAGTTCCTTTTGTTCCCGCAACGCCAACTGTTCCACTTCCGCCGGTACCTCTTGCACCACCAGCTCCACCAGTACCCGCAGAATTGTTGATCGTCATGGCCGCCATTGTTCCGTATGAAAAAATCATAACATCAGAACCTTTTGAACCGTTGCCGCCATTGCCGCCATTAGTATTTGCGGCCGTACCGACTGAAGTTCCACCAGCTCCACCAGCACCACCATTACCACCTTGGCCATTGATGGTTCCGTTAAATGTACAATTTCCACGAATAGCAATGTACAAAGCCGCACAACCATTCTTTGCATGGCCACCATTACCACCATTACCGCCAGATTGATTTGTTGAACCGCTCCAATCCGTACCACGGCCACCCGCACCACCCGTTCTACCATCACCACCCGTTCCACCGTCGGCGATTGTGATGGCTGTAATAGTGCCGGCTGTATAAGTTACGTCACCAGCATCACCACCATTGCCACCTGTTCCATAAGTTGAATTGCCACCGTTGCCAGGGGTTCCAAGAATATAGGTATTAGTGCCGGCTGTTGTGTTGATAGTCAGAGAGCCAGAAGCGCCACCATTACCACCAGCTGAATAGCCCCATCCACCAGCGCCGCCGTTACCCGTTCGCATTGTTGTAGTGCCAGCACCACCAATTGTACAAGATGCACTTCCGCCAGCTCCGCCAGCTCCACCGTTGCCACCTGTTGCGCCCGACGCGCCACCAGCTCCGCCTGACATAGTGCCAGCCGTAGCAGTACCACCACCAGAAGACCAGACTGTGCCAGTACCAGCCGCGCCGCCAGCTCCACCGTTGCCAGTTAAATAGCCGCCGCCACCGCCACCGCCACAACCGGCATTTACAGAGTTGGCGCCACCAGATGCCCCGTTGCCACCAGCTCCACCCGCACCGCCATTGTTCCCAGAAGCCGCGCTTCCATTCGAGCCAGCCGCACCACTACCAACAGCCGCACCGCCACCAGCTCCGCCGCCAGCTCCACCGGTTGAATTGCCACCACTTCCAGCTGTGCCATCCGCTCCTCCAGAGCCAGTACCACCAGCCCCAGTTCCAGCTGTTGTTGATGTGCCACCAGCTCCGCCAAGATAACCCCAGTTTGATTTTGTTCCTGCGTGTGTTCCGCCAGCTCCGCCAGTATTAGGGGCTGGCGTTGCTTGTTGCACGCCACCTTGAAGTACGCCAAGACCTGTCAAATAGAAAACCGAAACATCACCAGTTGAAGCATTTCGAAGCTCAATCGTTCCAGAGCCAGAAAGATTTCCAGCAATGTTCAGAAGCGCGATAGAACCGGAACCAGTAAAGGCCAAGGTTCCATTAACGACAACATCGTTGTAATTATACACCTGATTCAAATTCAAAGTTGTTGTTCCTGAAACAGTTAAATCACCATCGGCGCCAGTACCACCCCAAATATTCAATCTGTTCGCCCGCATTTCTTGCAGAACTTTCAGGGGTGTCATGTACTTTGTATCATCGGCGGCCGCTTCGGCTTCAGCCTGTGAAGCCTTAGTTAAGGAAGAACCTACTTGCGCAAAAGCTATATTATCGACTCCGATTGTTGGCGAATCAGAAGTACAAATCCAAACAGTATCAGCATTTGAAGTTCCCTTCGTGATTGCCACAACGGCATTGGTTATTTCTGCGGTAGCGTCGAAGTCAGTTGCACGGGTTGGCGCACCTGAAGCATTGACGGTATAGATTCCGTTTTCTTTCGGGTCTGCCTGATTTTTTATCAAAATTCTGTCGCCAGTAGCTAACACAACACCGTCAATCGTGTCGCCATTTTCGAATGATGTCGCCAAAGTTCCAGCACCAGTTGTTGCAACAATTACTGAATCTTTCCAGTTTCTAGCGGAAAGGGCGGCATTCAACATGACGATTGAAGCCTTCAGATCAAGTTGCTGGCTTAAATCGGCGCAAGCTTTTCTAAATTCTTGAAGCGAACGGGCGACCACGAACAGATTCACGTAGTCATCGGCTGCGAATGTTTGTGCAACTGAATCATCAAAGCCGCGACCTGCGGGGTCAACGGTCAAAGTGTCACTGCTTCTTGCAATAATTTTGACTTTTTCCGAAGCTGTAATTGTACCAGCTACATCTCTTTTATTTAAAGTAATGATGAATGAATTCACACGGTAGCCATCGGCATTCTGCCAAGTGTTATCAGAACCGCCCTGAAGTTCAGTCGTCACCAAACTGTCAGTATTGACAGTGACAACGTAGGCGTGCGAACCGTCAGTTGTGTTTTCAATGAAGTCACCGACGGCAATTCCTGACGCACCGATTCCTGTTTTGTTCATTGTCGTTGAAGTTCCGCCTGAAGTTGTCGTTCCTGAATAGGGTTGTGGAAAGTTTGCCCCTTCACCAGTCTTCAAAACGATCGACGTGGTTGACGCTCCAATGCCCGAATCCAGTTGACCTTCGGCATTGTCTTTGACTGAAAATTGTGTGTAATTCATGGGTTTGTGTTTATTGGCTTATAGATAAGGTGTTTTATGCTTAATTGTCAGATCGTAAGTGCAAGCGCTACCGGTCACTGTGATTGTAATTGAATTTGCGCCGGTTTCCAAAGTAGGAAACGCGCCAGTGAAGTCATAGACTGTTCCGTTGATCGTCACCTGCATTTCTTCAGAATCAAATTTAACGTAGTCGCCAGCAACAACGGAATTGGTCAGCTTGATTTCTTCGCCGGTAGTATTATTTTTAAAAGATATTGCCACGACGCTTGAAGCAGAAATGACATTTAAAATGATGACTGGCTTGGCTCTGACGGTTCCAAGGTTGTCGACCTGCTCATCGAAAACTAAATCAGTCGTTCCAAGAAAGCTTGCTGAATCGTATAAAACGGAATGGCCGAATGGTTCGACGGTGGTAAATTCAGCAGTGAAAGGACAAAAGGTCACGTGATAGCTTTGGCGCTCATCAAACATTGAATTGCCATTCGTCAAAGTGGCCTGATAGCGACGAACAGTGCCGTCATTGTGCGGAACCTTAATGTCCAGAATTCCTTCCGGAACCCGTAAAGCTTTTTTCATAGCGTCAATTTCAGCGTCCAGCAATGCCGCCGTGCCTTTCTTGATTATTCCTTTCACCTTCACAACCTTTCTTCGCCAGTAGTCACCAACAATGATTTCACCGTCACCGCGTGGAATTGGCGAAGTATCGAAGGCTCGATCGGGCGCATTGTCCTGAATCAAAATCGAGGTGATGACATCGGTACTTTGTAGATCGTAGCCGTTAAAAATTAATGATGAACTAGCTTCAGCGTCGGGCGCTAAAGCCAAAACATTATAGTTCGTTGTGTTAAAATTGAATGAATCAAACATTTTTCAAATTATAAAGAAGCTAATTGTTGCAGCTGAATTTCGCGGGTCAGTTGTTCTTTCATCTTGGCAATGAAACGATCGCCGTCAACTTCTTTCGAAATATTAATGTCGCCAAAGTTGAAGGTCACGACTATTTGTCCGCCCCTGCTTCCAGATATTTCGACCGGAATAGATCGACCGTTTGGAAGCGGAACCACGGCTTCGTTCATACTGCCTTCGCCGATCATCGCAAGGGTCGGTCGGTCAACAACTCCACCAGTGGCAAATTTCTTTGGTGCGCTTGTCGAACTGCTAGTGAGTTCTTGTGGAGTTTGAAGCGCTGTGATTTCGGCCATTGCTGCGCGCATTTGGGCAAGCTTCGTGTTGATGAAGTCAACCTTTTGCTGTGCAGTGACGGCCATCGTAGAAAGGCCAGTTGTGAAGGTAGTCTGCATGCTCACGAAACCAGCTTTGACAACATCGTATTGCGCCAGTTTTTCGGCATAAATTGCATTTTCTTTCGTGCGCTGATCTTCAAGGGCGGCTGTTTCTGAATCCAACATGGCTAGCTTTTCTTCGTGGTCGAGCGCCAAGCGAACTTTTCGCAGGTTCGCATCTTCAATGAAGCGCTGAAAATCAGTCAATCCAGCACGTCTTCGAGCTTCATTGATTTCGTCTTCGTAACCACTGGCCGATTTCATGAAGTCTTCCAATGCAGTTTTTTCTTTTTCAAGTTTGGCTTGTAGTTGCGAAGTATCATCGCCACCCTTTATTGCCGCAGCAATTTGATCTTGCAGCTGTTGAACCAAATCCTGTTGTTCAACAACCTTTTCACCGACCGAAGTATCAACCCCTTGAATATCTATTTTGTAGTTATCGTTCAGGTCTTTGATTTTGTCCTGTGTTTCCTTAATTTTTTGATTGATCTGTGAAAGTTCGTCTTGATGTTTAGTTTTCAAAGCGGCTAAGGATTCACCAGCCTTCAAGTTCAAGTCTTGGTACTCAGCTTTTTGATCATTAAATTGTTTTTGGAGCTCCGCAGTATGCGCTTTGACCTCCTCAGCAATCTTTGTGAAATTCTCCTGAATAGATTTATCTTTTGCCCATTCCTTCATAATTCTGGAAACTTCACCATCACTTCCGTAAACAGCTTTTAAAGCTTTCTTCATTTCTTCTGTTTGCGCAAAAACTTTTGGCTGACTGTCTTTCATACCAGCAACGAAGTTTTCGAGGAAATGCTCACCCCATAATTGAGCCGGTAGTTCAGGGTTGTATGATTGGTGAATTCGGTTCATGATTGCTTGAGCGCCAGCGATAGCCGTTCCAAGGATTGGCATTTTCGCCCAAATTCCAGAAGATAAATTCTGAATAAGATGTTGCCCCCATACCAAAGCTGACTGAGCCTGCGCGGCAAACTTTTCGTTTGCTATCGCATTGATGCGATCAAGTTCAGTTGCTTCTGCCTTCCTCATTTGAGCCAACTCAGCGGTCGAACCAAGCTTCAAGTCGGAAAACTGTTTCAAACCTTCTTCTTTCATGGCCTCTAATTTTTTGCGTGCTGAATCACGCATGTCGCCTGTTGACTTGTCGACAATATCGCGCTGCGCAGCAATCTGATCTTCAATGATTTTTTTCTGCGCTGACATTTTATCAGAGTGAAGCTGGTTCAATTTATCGTAGCCAACAGCAACATTGCCCCATGATTTTTGAAGATTTTCGTCCATTGAAGCGGCCAAGTCTTTCAACTCTTTATCAGTAGCCAAGGTCAATTGGCGAAGTTTCCAAATTGCAAGGTCGACATAGTATTCCGTCCAATACCAAAATTCAGCCCATACGACTTGAACCGAAACGCCGAATTCTTCCCACGACATGTTGCTTTCGGCAAGTTTTGCTGATAAATAACTGAAGGCTAAGACGACCGCCGCAACCGTCAGAGTGATTGGATTAAGCGCGGCAATAAGCAAGCCCGCGCCAGCGACCGCACCAGCCAATGCCGTGCCGACCAAGATGGTCTGTGCAATGAACTCTTTCTGGCTTGGTGTAAGATTTTCGAACCAAGTCACCAAATCACCAAGCTTCGCGGTCAATTCTTTCATAATTGGAATAACGGCACGGCCAAGTTCTTCAGCGATTTCGCCCATACGGTTTTGCATTTGCTCTAGCTGGCCAGAAAAGGTTTGGGCTGCGGCCTTTGCTGAGCCGCCGAATTCACGAGAAAGTTCCCCTAAAATAAGCTTTTGGGCGCCCATGATGTCGCCATGCTTTTGCATTGTTTTGATTTGCCTTTCTTGCTGTTCTGTAAATTTCACACCAACGCGGGACAACGCGGAAAGCCCTTCAGCGGGGTCGTTCAACGCCTTGCCAAGTTGTATTGCTTGCGCCTTCAAAGCTTCAGCGGAAGGGGTGACGCCTGCATTCATAGCCGTCGCCATGTCCAGCATGACTTCGGTCGTTTGTGGAAAAACATCTTTGCCGATATTTGTAAAAGTCAGAAGCATGTTTTCTCCGGACAAGATTGCTTCGTCGCCGATGGTTGTCACCTTCTGAAGTGAGCCGGCCAAGTTCAAAGCCATTTCGGAAGTCACGCCAGCAACCCCGCTTGTAGATTTTAAAACCGCATTCAACTGGCTGGTCACGCGTTCGGATTCGTTCGCCTGATCAACGAAATTTTTCAAGGCGAAGACACCAGCCCCAGCAACAACCCCAAAAACTTTACCGAACTCGCCAGCATCTTGCTGAATTCCTTTGAAGCCTTCTTGGAGTTTTTTCGAAGCGTCACCAACCTTCTTGAAGACCTTCGTCATTTGGTCTTCGGCGGTAAGTTCTGCATGTAGTCGTGCGGTTGATGTTGCCATTTTATTTGATTAAATTACTTTTTCATTTTCGCCATTTGTTCGGAACGCTTTCGTTGCAAGGCTTCTTCGGCGGCTTCCAGATTCATAAACTCAACGTGCAAACTGGTGATGAAGTCGTCTTGTCGATCTAGTTCTTCAGGCGTGCAATGATAGAGGTGTTTAATCAATAAGTAATCTACATATTCGACGGGGGCGATCTTCTTCTTGCTGCGAATGGCAGCCTTAACTTTGGCGACTAACTTTTTTTTTCCTTCTCTTTCGTCTTCATTAAACTGACAGCCGCATCAAGAATTGCATCAAAATCGTCTGAACCTAAATTTTCAAAAAAAGCATCATTCAATTCGACTTCTTTGTCATTCACGTTTGCGCTTTGAACAACGCCCCGAACCAGAACATCAAAGGAAAGGTCAAGCTGGATAGGGTTAAGAACAGCTTTTTCGATCAACTGGCCTGAATCCTTATCAACCTTCTGTTTGCCAGTTTCAGGGTCAATGACTGGCTTGGTGGTTGCGTTGACTGAATTCACCGCGCGATATTCACGCATTGTTTTTCGGTCAATAGCCGGCTTTAAAATTACGAAGCCGTTCGCAATGTCAATCTTCTTGTTTACCATTTTTTTGAGGGGTTATGAAGTTTATTTCACTTGTTTGGGTGTTGAAGGTTTGGCCGATATAGGAACACCCGACCTATACCGGCCAATTAAATTTTTAGTAACCAGTAGCGTTAGAATTGATCAGAAGAATTTCGACTGTCATCGCAGTTGAAACATCGAACTCACCACTGAAGCCCATTGTCTGGCTGACCAGTTCATTGTTTTCATTTGAACGGCTCCATTCTTCGAATGATAAGCGCGCCATGTCAATGTAAATCGATGGGTAAATGCTGTTTGCCGAATCAGATAAAAGCGCAGCCACTTCATTGTTTACAGCGGCTAAACGGCAAGCTTTCTTTGTGGAATTTGCCACGTAGTCACGGAAGGTGACGGCGCTATAGATAGCTTCAAGATCACCAGCAATATTGAATTGACGATTGTGGATTGTCGCGACATCGGTGTCACCGAAGGCTTGAACATCAACTAGATTCTTCGAAACACTGAATTTGAATCTTTGAACTTGAGAAGCAGTAGCGGCATTCAGACCAGATTCATCACTAGCAAATTTAACTGAAGCATGTTTCGCTAAGAATGGATTGTCTGCGGTATAAACAGGAGATTGCGCAGTAGTTGAAGCCAACTTCTTGCCCATGAATTTTGAAGTGAATGTTGCAAATTCACCGACCTGAAATTCAACCTCTAAAGTGTCAACCATGCAGTAAGTAGCGCGATCGTCACTAACAGGGTCGCTTCCATACATTGTAAAAGATGGGTGCTCATTAGTATTTAATCTTTGGAAGAAGTGGCCTTTCACAGCTGACTTGATTGCAACTGTTCCACCTGTCCACGTTCCGTTCGTCAGGTTGGTCGCGCCGTCGGTCAATGTTCCGGAAGTTGTCGAAACGAAATAGTAAGTTACAGCGCCGACAACCAAAACTTTCTTAATCACGCCGACGTATGAACCAGTTGCGGAAGTGATGGCGTCGCCACGTGCTGGCGTTCCACCGCTTGCGCCTGTAATTGTAATACACTTGACCGCAGTATATTGACCAAGCGCACCAAGCAACAGAAGGCCAATCCAAGAATCACGAAGGATTCCTTCGACTTCGACTTCAGTTGTGTATTTTGTAGTCTGACTATCATAGACTTCATCGATCACGCCATAGGCTGAATCGTCTTTTGCTTTTTCAAACATGGGCTTGAAAGCACCGCTTTTTTTTGGTAGCCATGCAGTCGCAGCGACGGCCGTTCCTGAAGTTCCTTCTTTACCGATGCCAATCGCCTGCTTGCGGCCTATATGTTGCTCGTTTGCCATAGAATTTTTGGGGTTAAAATTTGTTTATAAGTTGGTTTTGAAGACTAAGCTTCGACTGGTTTTTCACCAGCTTCATTTACTAATTGTAACGCCAAAATTCTTTGTGCTTCACTTTGTGAATGCGCGTGAATTGTGCGATCGTGTGAAGGGAAGAAGAAAGGCTTTTTTTCGCCTTGTTCTTGAGCTTCAACGGCTTCATTGTTTTTTTCTGGTTTTTTCATGGTGACGTATTTTTTTAAAAGCTGTTATGAAATCGGTTTTATTTTACTAGCAATAAGAATCAAATCAAAGCCAAACGCTGGTTGATCTTCGTTGACATCGATCGGAAGGATTTCTGACACGTCGAATTTCTCCACAATTCCTTGAAGCGTGTCCACGTTTGAAGCGGTTCGGAATACATCGGTCAGGGCTGTCATCAAATCAAGGCGCAAATCTTCAGTGGTCTGGCTGTTCTTTTCGCGAATCAGGACGCGAACAACGAACTGCATGGTCAAGACATTGGAAGCAGTATCAAGGCGCTGTTCACTCGAAGCACCAGCAATGCGAACCATGGCCACGGGATAGTTCTGCGGCGATGGGTTCATGTAACCATAAACTTCTTGTAGCGGTTGGCCGACACCTGTTTTGGTTGTTAGAATCGTGACTATTTTGTCCTTGACTGTTTTGAACATAATTTTTTATTTAATAGCTCTTTGAATTTCATCCATGAAGATTTTTTCGGCGTCACCATCAACCAACTTGTTGAAGGCCGGCGTTAAATAACCTTTGCCCTGATACTTTGGAATATGAACTTTCTTCACGCGAACCCACCGGCCATTGACTGGAAAGTGCAAATATTTTTTAGTTTTTGGAAAAATGTCACCACCTTCATCGTGAATTCTTGCGTATTCCAAATTTGAACCGACTATCACTTTGGTCGAACCGACCATTTCCCTCGTGATCGAACGGCGAAGATTGCCGGTTTTGTATGGGGCATTCTTGCCAGCGTCATTGCGAAGCTGATCACCACAACGACGAAGGCCGATTTCAATGGCCTTCTTCGATTTTTCCGGTGATTCCTTCATGATTTTTAGGAACTTCGCGGAAAGCTGTTTGTTGATTTCAAATTTCATTTGTGATGTTTAGGGGAACACGCGAACGGCGACTAATTGCGTCATATCGCCAGTGTCTTTATTGTTAGAATAAGGCTCAATGCCTTTGACAATATATTGCTTTGATTGTTCATCAATACACTTGTCACCAATCCGAATATCAAGCTGGCCTTCTAAAAATATTTTAACCATGTGAAACGCATTCTGATCATCAATAATCGTTGCAACTTGCGCGTCCATTGGCTCAATATAGCAAGGTTCAGAGGTGTAGACATAACCTGAATCAAAAGCTTCTTTGCTCGAAGCTTCGACCATTCTTTGCACGGAAATTTTATTGTTTTGACCTATCATGCAGCGATAATTTTAACTTTTTTAAATGACGGTAAATAGTTTTTGATGGCTGTCTGAACGGCTGTGGCTTCTTCGTCGTTTCTGAAAGTGACTGATTTTCCGCCGATAGAGTATGAAGAAATCCCGCTGGCCTTGTCTTTTTCAGCCATCGCACCGCCAGCAATCAAAGCCACCATAATTTTGAACAGTGGCGGAAGTGTCGCGGAAGTAATTTGAAGTGAAGTTGCTGCGGCTGTTCCAAGTGCAACGGTTGAACCAAGTGGAAGCGTCACGGTGTCAGTGTCCACGGTTCCGCTGAATTTAGTGGCAATGTTGGCCGCAGTATCGTTGACGGTAGCACCAATATTGATTTGGTCGCCAGTTGCCCCCGAAGCTTTGAACGTGTAGGTGGTAGAAACGCCCGCAATCTTGACCGTGATAGTTGAATCAGCGGCCGGTTGCAGCAAAACTTTCAGCGTGTCTTGGATTGTGTAGCCCGCATTATAAGTCACCAAGACTTCAGAATAAGGCAAGGGGCTTGGATAAGTACCGCCAGAATCAAAACAGCGAAGCGTTCGGCGATTCATTCCTTCTTTTTTAAAGCTGTATCCGCTGATTGACTGGCTCAATGTATCCTTCAAGGTTGGGGCGGGGCTTAAATTGACCGGAAATTCGTTCAAAATAAGTTCGTAATTCGACATAACTGACACCCTTTCATCGGTGACGGTGTGTGCGGCGATGTCCTGAACCCCTAAAATCTCACAAAGCAAGCCAGTGGCGACATCGTTGTAGATGTCGATCAGCGCGTCGCTAGATGAACCGAGCTGAAGGATTGCTTTGATTTCTGCGTTTGTTGCTATTCTGGTGTTCATTTTGATTGTGATTTAATTTCCTGTTTGATTTCTTGCAATGCTTGAAGAATAGTTTGATATTGCGTTTCTAGCCTGACAGTTCTTTCGCGGGTGTCAGTTGAAGCGCTTGACAAAACTTCGATTGCTTTCCCTTGTGAATCAACTTGCTTTTCCATGGTGTCAACACGCGAAACTTGTGTCTGCCATAGAATGCCACCCATTAAAATCGTGACGATAAATCCGGCCAAAACTTGGAAGTCTTTCAAAGAATAACTGCGCAACTTTTGGGCTGATTCTTGTGTCATTATTTCTTTTTCTTATTGGCTGCCTTTTCAATTTTATCTTCATCAAGGTCGCCTTCCACTTTCATTTCAGTTTTCTTCAACTGAACTGATTCGTCAGCGGAAACCCAAACGCCTTTGTATGATTTAAGAATGGCAACTGCAACGTCCTTGTTTACCTCAACGACGTCACCAGTTTTTACATCTACTTTTGAACCATTTCTTTCGGTCAAAACACGGGTTGGATTATCACCGAGATATTTTAGTTTCATTTTTTCCATGGTTTTAAAATTTATTGAATTAATTCTTGAAAGTTTTATGCGAAGGGCGGCGTTAGCCACCCCCCGAAATAAAGCCTTCTAGGGCAATTAGATTGTTACGTTGTAACCAATACCAACGCTAGAGTCAGCAACACCAGCTGCCTTCTGAACGAGAGCAATTCCAACATTGAACCAACCTTGTAACTGATAGCCATCTTTACCAAGATTGAACAATTCAAGTTGAAGTTCTTGACCGAAACCGTATTGAACGGCTGGCTTCCAGAACAAAATGAATTGACCAAGTGTGTTATTGCTGGCAGTTGTGGAAACTTTACCGTCAGCTTCAGTCTTTGGAACATCGCGGTTCACAACTACATCGGCGCCAAGAATGTTTGTGATTGCGCCAGTGTTTACAGTTGATTGCTTGCCGTTCTTCGCAGCGTCAGCAAATTCAGCGATTCCAAGAGCTTTGTTGTATGTAGAACGGTTGAACAACCATAGACATTCTTCGGGTGCTGCGAAGTAATCACCAAGGCAGTTAGCCACGGAAATCAGATCAGAATAATCGAATGTTCCAACGTCAACTTTTGTTCCAGTTCCACCAATACCAGCTTTGCGAAGACCGTCTGCGCCAAGATAGTAAAGGGTATCAGCTGGGTCGGCGTCATCAAGGTTGACGTTACCAGTTCCAGCGTTTGTTGTATCGCCATTGATGATCAAAGCTTCAACAGTTCTGACCATTGCTTTCGCGATTTTCTCTTTCAATCTTGCTTCAAGACCAGCTGCACCAAGAACGCTGAACTGTGAAAGTTCATTTGATACGTCGATAGTGAGATCGTATTGCTTCTGATTCAAAGTTACCTTTGCAGTAGGTTCGCGGTTAGTACCTTGAGCGAGTGCCAAAGCACCAGTTGTTTTTTCAGCATGAAGGTTGAAGAATCCAGCGTCACCGATGACAGAAACTTCTTCACTTTTGCCCAAGCCCACACCGTGGAAACCTGGAAGCATGTTCAAGAAAGAAGCATATTGTGGAATGGCGTCAAAGATTTCTTTCGCCAATTTTGCAGACGGAACAAGTTCAGCACCGTAGCCAGTGGCGCCGGTGTTCATTACTTCATTGGCGTTTGTTTCAACAGCTGGAATTCCAGCGCCTTGAATCCCCAAAGCACCAAGGGTTTCAAGAATTTCTTTTGTCATTTTTACTTTCATATTTTTGATTATGATTTAGTGAAATAAAATTTATACATTGAACCCGTTTGCACGAAGGAACGAAATCAAAGCTTCACCCTTTTGTTCAGGCTTGGCTTCTGGTTTGGCCGCAGTGAATTGAGTGACGATTGCCAATCCCTTTTTGTTCGGGATTTTAGCGAGTTCTGCATTCAATCTTGCAACTTCAGATTCCAGTTCATTATTCATAGAAACGAGAGCTTGGAGAGCGTCGCGAATTTCCGGCTGGACTTCGATCTTTGCCGAATTTTCCTTCACTTCTTCAACTTCGCCTTGTCCGTCTTCTGGCTTCGCCTCGACTTCAGCGTTTTCAGCTTCAGCCTTTGGTTCTTCCTTTTCTTCCGCCTTTGGGGCTTCAGCCGGTGTCGCTTCTTCTTCACCTTCAGCAAAAGTTGCTTCAAGTGTTTCATGAAGACGGTCAGCCGCAGCTTTCAAGCGGTTTCGATCAGCAAGGGAAATCTTAATTTTGTTTCCTTCAGCTTCGGGGGCGGTGTCGCCTTCAGGTTCACCGTCTTTTTCAACGGTTTCTTCTGAAGCTTCCGGAGTTTCACCGGTGTTTTCAGCGTCTTCGCCTTCTTTGGGCTGGTTGGATTCGTCAGTTGATTCGGCTTTTTCTTCTATCTTTGCTTCAGGTTCCGCAGCCGTTGCGGGTTCTTCTTCCACTTTTTCTTCTTCAGTGGTCGTTTCTTCAGTGTCATTATTTAATTTGCGCAAAGCTTGTTCTGAAAAATTCCCGTTGAAGAAAGCATCGATTGCGTTCTTGCTTGTGATTAAAGCTTTGCGATTCGAAGGGATTGAAACAAGGCTGAATTCCACCCATTCCAAAGCAGTCACGGCCATCACCCAATCATTTTCCCAATCGCCAAAGTAGCCTTTTTCTTCGCGCATTTTGCGGAATTCATCGACTGACATCACTTCGCCAGTCTTCACGTTTTCAAATTCAATGGCCTTTGTAATATGGCCAGTAGAAAGGGCTTTTAAAAGACCACGCCCGAAAGCGCCGTCAGTCATGTCGTCGAAAATGTAGCCGGAAACTGCAACTTGTTCTTCCCCTTTTTTCCCGACAAGCTTTGCGCTCAATGCTTGGCCGATTGGTTCATCCATGTTGTGCTGCAACAGAATGATCGGGTTTTCCATGTAGACACCAAGCGAGTCGATCAAAGCTTGTGGTCTGATAATGTAGCCATTGCGGTTCAGTTCGCCGTTAGACACAATGCCTTCAAAGTAAGTCGCCCCTTCCGGAACTTTACTTGCTACTTCGGCCGGTGCGTTTTTTACAATGGAAACTTCCATTGAACAGAAGAAACCGTTTTCGTTGATCAGTTTCTTCAGCTGTTTTTTTCCTTGAAGTTTTGTCTTTGGCATAAGTTTATTTATGATTAAAAGTTTTTAGGTGATTTCGTATTTTGTAAAACATCGACATCGTGGGTTCCCATAGCGTGGCGCGACATCATCGCCAGAAGGAAAATTTTTATCTAATTCCAGCCCTTTTTTTTCGTCACTGGCTTCTTGGTTGGCGTGACATTCTGGCGTGACGCGATCGTCATTCACCGTTTGCCACCACTTCTTTACTGTTCGATCAGGATATTTTTCTTGAAACTCACGAACCGGAATGTTGTTCCCCTTTTCATACGCAACCCCGATTTCACGTGTTGCAATCAGTTGCGCGCGGGCATGGCTGAAGACACCCGCTTCGCCCTGTTCCGCGATCAATTGTGCGGTTTTTTGATAACTTTGTCCACTGTTTGCGGCATCGATTAGGATTGTTTTGATTCGGTCTTTGGTAGTTGAATGAATATTTCCATATTTATTTGAAAGTTCCAGCGTCTTCTTTGCATTCAAAAACTCGATCGCCTTCTTGTTTTTAATGTTCCAAGAAATGCCGAACTTACCAAGTTTTAGTTTCTTCACGCTTGATTGTCCGCCTTTGTCCATTGAAGTCGTCATATACGCAACAACTTCTTCAGCCAAGGCGGCTTTCATTGGAATATTGTTCACGATTCGATTCACTTCATCTTCAAGGGCGTTGGTCTGAAGTTTGTCTTGCTTGAATGTAGAAATATTTTTTGCCTGCTCAATTACAAAGGCCATTTGCTTTTTCCAAATTTCGTTACACTTAGAAATCAGTCTTCGTTCTTGGCGCAAAATGAAAGTTCCGTCAGGTCGGGCGCGTAGAACTGCGCTTCGTTCCAGACGGAAAGCCAAAAAGTCGATTGAATTTTTAATGGCTTGATTTAACATTTAATCTTTTTAGTTCATTCAATAAATTCTGCGCAACGGCAGCGTTTCCATTATCAATAAATGGGTCAACCCCGACATCTTCCAAAAGAACAGCTGAAGCACCGTTTGCTAGAATGTATTTATCAAAATTCGGATTCTGTTCGTCTTCAGGGGTAATTTCTTTGTTCAGCATGATCTTTAACTGACGAAGCGTCATCGCGCCACCCTGATAAAGCTTCAATCCCCTTTCTTCAATTGAAACAGCTTCATCAAAAAGCTGGGGCTTATACTCGAATTTCAAGCGGTCAGCGACTCCGATCTTGACCATAGTGTCACGGTTGATGACGTCCTGCATGAGTTCTTCGATCGGCTGAATAGTACCCATGTAGAACTTCTGCATGAAAGAATTTCCGTTTGAATAGTTGGCGTCTTCGCCGTATCCAAGAAGGAATTTCGGCGTGCCGTATGAAGCACAAATCTTTTCGGTAGTGAAGCGGCGTCCGGACAAATATTCCATGTCTTTCTGCGAAATATTGATTGTCTTCACTTCTTTCACACCTGATAAAACACCGGAACGGTTGCGGTTCTTGACGCCTTTGAACTGATCTTCAATCATTTTCACGGCCGCTTTCTGTTCTTCTTCTGAAAGGCCGTCTTCTAAAATGTATTGAACGGTTGGCTGGGCGTCGTTTTCCAAAAAGAAATAGTTTGAAAGCATGGCTTGAAGATCGGTTCTTGCTTCCCAAACGACCGGTTCCATAGGGGAAAAGCCAAACAGTTCATGATTTGGGTCGCTTCCGAAACGAAAGTGTGTAATTTCCTCAGGTAGAAATTCCACAACCTGACCACCAACCTTTTGAATGTACTTCAAAACGTCGCCGTTCTTCGTACTGATCAAAGTCATGGTTCGAGGGTCGAGCGGCTGAAAACCTAAAACAGTTTTGCCGTCGACGGCTTTCACGATAGACCAAAAAGCATTGCCGGCGATTCCAAGATCACGAACTGTTCGTGACTTCAGCATTCGCCACGGCATGGAATAGTTGAAAATAGCGTCAACCTGATCGACTACTTGGCCAGTGGCTTCTTGTTCCTTGTCCTTTGGATTGACGAACTTATATCCGGCCAAGCCAACGTTTTCTTGCCATTCACGAACGCAACCAAAGACATCGCTTTGATTCCGATAAATATGGAACAGCGTTTCATAGCTGATTTTATAGGCTGATAAATCACGAAGCGGATTGACGCCGATGTTCTGACCAACTATCAAAGGGCGTTTCGCTCCACTTTCTGGCTGTGCATTCTGATTGATGTTTTGCCCGAAACTGAATGAAATATTTGTGAGCGGGATTTTGTATGTTTTCATGGGCTTTTTTTATTGCTGTTTGTCAATCCGGATTTTATCACGAACCCAACGAAACAAAAACGAATTTCTTCTGCGGCTTCAATTCAAAAAATTCACGCATGATAATTGCGTCGCCGAAGTCGGGTGAACGGCCATCAAGAATATTTTTCTGGCTGGCCTTGTCATTGATTCGCTGTTTATTGTCCTGATCTGCTTTCGCACGCTTAAAGGAACGAAGGTCTTTCTTGATCAACTCAATGATTGGAATCACGGCGCCTTTGATCTTCACCGAATCGGAAGCATGGCCATCAACAAAGAAATTCTGATCAATCGAAACTTCACCGGCGTTCACACGGTTGGCCATTCGGTAGGCGCATTGAGTTTTTAGATTTGCATAGTTTTCTTTGATTCTGGAAACAGGGTCTTCTTGCGCGGGGGTTCCACCAGAAAAACCAATGTAGTCACCTTCATCGACGACACCACCACCGACACCATCTTGATCGACAAGCACGTCTGATTTGCTGACCTTGAATTCTTCACGACGCTTTTCAATTTCCGCCGTGATGTCAGTCGTTTTTGATTTTGTAAAAATATCAATGCGCTTCACCCTGAAGCCTTCCCATGTTTTGATGACGGCAAGATCGCGGCCAAAGCGGGCAACGTCCACGGTTATGCAGCGGCGGCCACCTTCAGCGGCGAAGTTGGTGAATAGATCGGCAATGCGTTTGAATTCAAACAACGCCAAGCCGTCCGGCGCAATCTTCCAGTTTCCTTCAAGCATTTGTGCGCGAAGCTGCGGGTCAAGCGCCATCAAGTTACCCAAATATTGCGGGTCAGTTTGAAGAAGCTGGTGGTTATCGTAAATGCTACCACGAACGAAGGTCGCCGACTTCACCAATGAATTCGGGTCAATCCCCTTTTCCTCGAATTCCTTTACCACGTGCTGACACTTTTCTAAAACTTCTTGCTTGGTGTCACCCCAAACGATGACATCACCGTCGCGCATAAAGTACCGAAGCACACCGTCACGCTCCGGAATTGGAAAACCAGTTTCTTGGTCAATCCACCATGAAATAAATTCTGCCACCCACGAATCGGGGTCAGGGTTGCAGGTCGCGCGAACGTATGGCATGACGCCGGACATCGAACGATTTCTGGCCAGCAAGTCGAAGAACATTTTTTTTGAAAAGTGCGTCAATTCGTCAAAGCCAATGAAGGCATACTGCGCGCCTTGATGGTCTTTCAGGTTTTTTTCATATTCAAGATGGTTGAATTTTAGACGGGCGCCTTTCCGGAACGTCCATAAAAGCATAGTTTCTGACGGCGTCGCGTCCATAGCCGAATACATTTCAAGCGATGTCTGCCAAAGGCCACCTTCATTTCTGATCTGCGGCGTGGTTCTTCTAAAAATTATTCCGGCAAATTTCGGGTTGTCCTTGTGTCGAAGCGGTTCCAATAACAAAGAAAAGGTCTTTCCGGAACCAGCCGCGCCCCCACCGATGACAATGTCAGCTGGCGAAGACAGAAACTTTTCCTGAAAACCTTGCTGCGGCCGAATGATAGTTATTTCACCGGCCATTGTTTGGAATATAAATGATAGTTTTGGCTACATCAACGGGGTTCTTCGGGTCGTTTCGAAGCGTGGTCGGGAACATGTTTAGATGCTTTCCGATAAGTTCAAGCGCACGGTTGGCGCCAGACGCGTCGAATTTATAAAGACCAGTCGGCTGACCATTCGAATCAACGACCGGTTCAGCTTGCATACATCGTTCATGTATGGCCAAAAGATTCTTCAAAACATGCTCCTGATCAAGCGAAAGCGCAGCCATTCGCGATTCAAGACGCTTCTTGACAGACGCTTGAACATTAGCTTTTGCTAGCATTCGGCAAGCTGTAACCGTTGCAGAATTTTTTGCGTAACCAGCTTTTATTGCCGCACGTGTTGCGTTGAAATCTTTTAAATATTCATTGATGAAGACTTGTTCACGAATGCTTTCAGTGTGTCCGCTTTGAATAACTTCCAGCGTTTCAGTGTCCAGTTTGTCTTGCGCAGCTTGAAGTTGTTTTGCGGTTGGTTTCTTCTTCTTCAAGACTTGTTCGATAGGTTTTTTCTTTT
>OFRM01000414.1_pt1 | contig 18293 bp, 31 predicted proteins | sample 1543101 | NCBI WGS metagenome assembly OFRM01 (sample SAMN07774223, study PRJEB24372) | wastewater metagenome | isolation source: Exp Tend VB 0WW | collected 2016-02
TGCCACGTCAGTTGAAGTATGTCCGAAAACGTTGTAGTCAAATTGCTCATATGCCTTTGTCGCAATGAGGTTTGACAACCAATCGGATTCGTTTTGTGTTGCCGTTTCGATTTGAATACCGCCGCTTGTGCCGATAAAAGCCGCTGAGGTGAAATCGCCGAATAATGCCGCCGTTGCGCTGTTTGCTTCGGCTGGCATTACGTCGGAAACAATAACAGGATAGCCCAAGAATTTACCCATGCCTAAACCGTTAATTACTTCCATGCCTGTAACGCCGCCCGCCGCCGTTGCGAGGCGGTTCATTGCCGCTTCTGCCTTACGGCTGACAAGCCACTTTGCTTTTGCACGGAAACGCCCGCGCAATAACGAAACGGTATCAATGAAATTAGTCAGCGTTAATTCGCTGAATAAATTCCCTGCGCCAATTATTACGCCCGTACTGTCGGTCGTAGTACTGGTGTAAGTTGCGAGCAATTTAGTTATCAGTCCCTCAATGCCGCCTTCGGTCGAAGCGCCCGCGCCATTAACACAAGCGTAGTCTTTTTTATATGCCAACTGCTCCGCAAATTTACGGGCAATCAAAGGCACAAGGGAAATCGCAGAACCTTCTTCTAATTGCCGCGTGTATTTCGTTACCGCGCCTAATCCACGAAGTTTCAAATTGATTTGCCCGCCGCCCATGTTGCTTGCCGTAAGTGCGCCCGCTTCTGCGAGCCAATACGCGGTAAAACCGCTATCTAAGCGCGGCAAGGTCGTTTCTTGCAGCCCGTTCATATTTACATTAAATCCGAGTTGCGAGAAAATTCCGTATTCTTCTGCCATGTCAATGAGCATAGCGTCGAAACCGGAGGGTACTAAAAAGCCGCCCGCGCCCGCATTGCCCGCTGACAATGTTTTAATTTCGCCAAGATTTTCCAACTCGGAATAATACTTGGTAAAACGTGCCGTTGCGCCATGCACATTTTTGCTCTCTTCCGCTTTTGCTTGTGTCATGAGCAAAAACTTAGCGGCAATGTGCAAGTCCTTTTCCGTGCCTTTCCACCCCTCCGGCTTGCGCCATGCCTTAGCCGGAGTTTTATTCTCGGTCATGAGCAATGACAAGGGATTTACGGTGCTTTTTATCGTATCTTGCAGCCGAATATCCATATCAGTCCGCATTGCCGTTACCGCGTTGGCGTGCGCTTCTGACATTGATTTTGTTATTTCCGGTGCAAGTTGTTCGACGGTAGATTTTACCGAGAGCGCGATTATGTCCGCAATTTCTCTTGGCACTTGTTCAACCGTTTGGTTTTGGTTATCTGCCATATTTAATCCTGTTAATATAGTTAATTGTATTCGCGTATTTGCTTTGTGTCGTAACCACTTGCGTCGTTAGTTGCTCCGGCGCGTCAAACTTAGCCACGAAACTTGCAAATTCGTCGTGTGCCTCTTTAATCTTCGCTTGAATTTTCCGCAAAGTATCTCGATTTCCCTTGCTTAATTCCGCGCCCGCTTTAATCTCCGGCGTATTTACCGCCTCTTGCATTTCCGGTATATGTGCTGTTATAATTGATTTGAATGTCGCATTATTACGCCAATCGGCGGGCGTGGGCGTTAATGACGCTTCGCACAAAATCCATTGCCGAATTTCGCCCGTATCGGCAACTCGGAGCGTGTGCGCGGCTGTGCCGCTTGACCACCCAAGTAATGATTTTAGCCCTAATTCTTGTATCATTTGAGCGTACCGGCGCGCCTTTTCTTCCTCATCTTCAAAGAAATCTTTTGTAGTTGCCGCGTCTAAATTACCCTGCACAAATAGCCCTGTTTCATCTTGCCGTATTGACACTCTGCCAAGTACGGTTTTCTGTGTTTCGCCGTGAAAACCATGATGATAAAATACAGGCAATTCGCGGGCATAGCCGAAGAAAGTTCGCGGGCTAAAAAATTGCCCGTCTAAGTCCCGCTGCGATTCATTGCCGAATTGGATAAGATAACCGGAAACATTACTTCCGTCTATTTTCAACTCCGCGCCGTTTTTTGTTATATCCATTGTTGTTGTTTGAGTTAGAAATAAAAAAAGCCACGTGAAACACTCGTTAAGTGTCGCACGTGGCAGGGCTTTTTTTACCGCCGCGATTTAGGCGTATGTCAGTAAATACCTTGTAATTAAGTCCAGCTAAAATCTATCGCTCCGCTACTGCCGCCAATCATAACCCACCCCTTATTCGCTTCGGTGCAAATTAAATGGATACTTGTTTGGCCGTTGAAATCTAATGTACCTGTTGCGCCAACGGTAGTAGCTCTGGTCTCTGCCGCTTTGATATACTGCAATGCCCCTTGCGTTATTACCGACGAATACGAACTTGGCGCAACATACATAACCTCATCACCTACGGAAGAAGTAGTTGGCAATGCCCAAGTTGTGGCACTTCCGGCATATGTGCTGATATTCTTGGTATTCCTTGCCGAAGTATGCGCGCCCGCCGTTGCCACGACAACCGTCGTAAGTGCGCCAAGTCCGGCAATAGCCGCCGCAATAGCCGTATCTACGTCCGTTTTTGTGTAGAGCGTGTTTGCGTTTGAGCCGCCGGACTTTGCCCGCATTTCGAGTAATGACCCGTCTTGGCTTTTCGTTATCTGCACAATTCCCGCAACTTCTGTTATCGTTGCGTTTTCAAGTATCGGAGTGCCATTTGCCATTGTGTTAGTGCCTTTTAATAATGTATTTACGCGATTATTCGCAAAGTATGTTGTAAATTCTATTCAGCCGCATTTGGTCTGTTTCTTTTTTTGCGTCAAATTTATGCAGTTTATCCACACATAAATTACGCTTTTTGCGGAATTTCTTTTCTGTTTCAGGTTCGGGCGCGGGCAATTCTATCATTTCTTTTTGTTTTGGCATAAAATACTCTGATTGTTATGGTCATTATATCTTGCTTCCAATATCGCCGCGTCATACTCCGCACATACTTCCGCCGTTATCCACGTCGTTGCGCCGTCCGGCAATGTCAGCCGGAAAAAGCCCGATGGTATTTCCTCAAATGTCCCTGCGCTTAAAATAGTCATTACAAATTAAGAAATAAACAGAAAAAAAACGTTATATTCTTTTTGCCGCCCGTGAAACGCAATGGCAGTTTATTGCATTGCCCGCTGAACCGTCGCCGGGATGCTTTATGTTTTCACCGCCAACGTTGAAATAACCGTCGTTACCGCGCCGTTGTCCGTCGGCTGACACATGGGAAGGTCTGTCTGTTTTTCCGCGCCCTGTGTGCCTCCAAATGCTGTCAAAATCATTACGCACGTGCGCCGCCGTCGTTATCGTGCCGTTGGCGTATGTTGTGGTCGTCTGCGCTATCCTACGGCTGCGGAAACCTGCGAAATAGTTGTCCGTTATTGTGTCTAAGCGTTTCAATAACTCATCACCTTTTAACAGCGGGTTACGGGCAATTTCCTGTTTCATTTTGCGGCGAAGTTCCTTTTCGTTTTCGTCGAAACCTTCCACCATTTTCTCTGTGCTGTTTTTTACCGCGCCCGATATTTCTTTTTCATAGTCATTTAACGCCCCGTTAATTCTCATATCCCGAAAAGCATCTTGCAGAGCCGTTTCTACGATTTTCGATAACGGTTTTTTTGCAAGGTCAGCAAGGAACGCCGCCCAAAAATCTACGTCAAATAATACTCTCGTTTCCGCTTTGTAATACTTCCGCAAGTTTTTTTTTACTTCCTTTTTTATCCCGTCAAAGGTCGTATTTATTGCGGGCAATAAAGAACGCTCGCCGTCCTTCATTTGCTTTACAGTCCGGCGGTCGTCATCATCTGCCGTATTCCTGTCAGTTGCAGCCATTCTTCGTTCGTAATATACCCCTGTTGCGCCGCAAATTCCAACTGCTGCGATACCAATAATTCATCGCGGAATACATAAGGTTTGTGGGTAAATACTAAGTCAGGAAACCATTGCCCAAAGTGTTTTGTTGCCGCCGACTCGAAAGAAAATGCCATCGGGTCTATGGCATCGGCGTAATATCTTGCCGTATTATTTTGTCCGTTGGCGCGGTTTTCATCTTCGCCCGTTATTTGCGCCAACGGTATATTAAACGAAGCGGCAATCCTTCGGCGTATTTCTTCATCAGGATTGCTTCCGGATAAATTTGCCGTCCCCGTTGCACTATCCAACGGAACAAGTTTTTTCCCCCCGTCCAAGATTAAAAGCGGTTTATACGCTTCGGGTAATGTCAAGCGCACCCGCTGTTGGAACTCTTCAAAAGAACCTGCCATAATCGTATCGCTATCGGCGGGCGTTCCGGGTAAATCGTCTTCGGTCGTTATGATGAAAGGCGGCGTTGCGCTTGCCGCGTAATAATCATTTAAAAAACGTTGCCGCTCTTCGTCATTTAATACGCCGTTGGCGGCGGCAAGTAACTCGGCCGGCTGACCAATTACCCAATTTTCCGCTTCAATTTTCGACGGCGCAAAACAGCGCCAATGCAGCATCTCATTTGTGGCTATGCGGATTATTTCGCCGTCCCCGTTCGTATATTCGTAGTGCGTTATACTCGCGCCCCGAACGCCCTTATTGAGTATTGCAGTAACCGACGTTGCGGGCAATGTATAAGCAAACAAAGGCGCTTTTGTGCCTAACGTCGGAGTCCAGATATAGGCGTTTCCGCGTGCGTCCCTCCACTTTGACGCAAGCCCCCGAATGTCGTACCATGTCTGTGTGTCGTTCGGGGAAGCAAGCAAATTTTCAAGCAAAGGTTCTTTGACCGTTTCGCCGTTGCGCGTTGTGTAGGACTGCACAGCCGCAAATGACGCGGCGCGTTTGTTTATGCAGATACCAGACCAATTCCTAAACGTTTCTTCAAAAGAAACGTTTTGCACTCGTGGCATTACCCGCGAATACATTGCTCCGTATGGACTTTGCCGCCCCGAAGCGTCCGGCATTGCCTTGCGGTTTTGCGCGGCTGCATTGCGTATTTCACGGCGAAAATTAGCGAGTTCGGTCATAGTGCATAAACATTAGTTGCGGTTGTTCTAAGCGCTCCAAAGGCATAAACGGCGGCATCTACGTAGTCGTCATGCACGTCTTTTATTCCGGTGAAACTTTGCAGTTCTCTGATAAATTCGTCATGCTTGCCGTCCGTTACTTGCACGAAACCAGCATTCCAATACTCGCGCAATGCAATAGAACGCGATAATTTATCCCCGTTTAATTCTGCCACTTTTAATTGCCCGCGAATTGTTAATTTCAGTTCGTCATAAACCGCTTTTTGCGCGCCGTTGGCTTCAATTACTATGCGGCAATTATACCGCCTTGCATATTGCAATATCTTTTTTTTCGTATGGCTTATTTCTTCCTGCCATCGTTCCGTTTCAACGACGTACCAAATATCGGCGGCTCTTGCCATGACCACTATCGCGGTAAAATCTGCTTTTCTGTCAGCCGTATATGCCAAGTCTATGCCTATTGCGTACCTAAGTCCCTGCTTTGGCAACTCGGAATAGCGGACGCAATCGCGGAATAACTCCGCGCCCCGTACCGTCGGCAAACCTTGATATTGCGCTGTAAAAGTGTAAGGTTTTTGCCGCCGTATTTTGTCGAGTAACTCAAAATCATAGCGTCCCTTCCATAGCGGTTCGTCGTTTTTTCGCCCTAATAAATCAGGCGCTTCTTTTTTTCCGTCAGGACTTAAATTATCGGCAAGCGCGGGCAATCGAATGTACTTATATTCGGGTCTATTCTCCATGATACGCCCGATTAAGTCATCGGTGTGCCAACGTTGCATACAAACGACAACAGACGCATTTGGTTCTAACCTCGTTTCTGCCACATCTTCAAACCAGCCCCAAACTTTATCACGGTGCAACGGACTTGCCGCCTCTTCACGGTTTTTAACAGGGTCATCAATTAGCAATATGTCAGCCCCTTGCCCGACAAGCGCCCCGCCTACTCCTGTTGTCAATATACCGCCGCCGTTTTGCAATCGGTATTCCTCTCGATTTGCCATTTTGCGATTGACTGAAATACCCGTCTTTTCAATCAATAACTGCGCTTTTAACGTCTTACTCTCGGATTGCCGCTGTGCATAACTGCAATACGCAACGGTTTTATCGGAATGAAGGCGTAAATAATACGCGATAAAATGCAGTAACGTTTCTGTTTTTGCATGGCGCGGTGGTACTGATATGCAAATATAATGACTTTCGCCCTTTGCAATGCACTCTAATATATCTGTTAGCGGTTTTAGGTGCAATGGCGGCAAATAACGCGGCGAATAACGCGGGATAAAATCCAATAGACTTTGCCCCCGCGCCCTTCGACGGCGTTCTATTTCTATGTCTATTATCTGCGATTTTACTGACATTCATTTAACGCCTTTTTTGCCATTAGTAGTTCTTCGTCTGTCATTTCTTCCACCGCTTTTTGCAATACAGTATGCTCTACCGTCTGCTTTGCAGAACCTTCGACAGAATCTATTAACCGGAGCATTATACTTGCGTCATTTTCAGCGGCAAGCATGAGGTTATACATTTGCCGCTTTTTCCATGTCCATTCCGTTCCGGCGGCGGCAAGTTCGGCTGCTATCTCGTCCCGTGTGAGAGTGCCAAGATATGCCAAAATTTCCCTGTACGTTTCGCCGCGCTTTGGTCGTCCCGCAGGGTTGCCCGACGTTCCGGGCGCGAATTGTTTGCCGCATTTGTTACCCTTCACAAACGGCGTATTTTTGCCGCGTATATTGCCGCTTTTGGCGGGTTTGCCGTCAGCGTCGAATTTCAGCGGTTTGGGTAGTTTAGCCATTGGCACTCAGTAGTAAAAACTCGTTTCGAGTAGTTGCGTTGTCTTTGAAAACGCCCGTTAACTTACTTGTCGTTGTCCATGTGTCGTACTTCTTTACGCCGCGCATGTTCATACATAAGTGCATCGCTTTTAATGACACAGCTACTCCGAGAGGTTGTATTTCCTTTTGTAATCTTTCGGCTATTTGTGCTGTTATACGTTCTTGGTTTTGCAATCGGTTTGCATAAAAATCTACACAACGTGCCAACTTACTTAATCCGATTATCTTTTTATCGGGAATATAAGCAATGTTTGCAAAGCCGAAAAACGGTAAAACATGATGCTCGCACAACGAATAAAACGGGATATTTTTTTGGATTATCATTTCGTCTGTACCTTCCGCGTCGAAGGTTGTAAAATTAAAATCTTTACTCTCTAAAAAATCCCGCAAAAATTTAATATATCTTTTGGGTGTTTCGAGTAATCCCTCGCGCTTTACATCTTCGCCTAACGATTGCAATATACGAATAAAATTATCTTCGGCGGGTATTTCGTTACACTCCCACGGATAAACAAGCCACTTGTTTTTTAATTCAGTTTCGGTTTGCTTGTTAAATAAACCGATAAACGTTTTGTTGTATTGTTCGTATTTTTTTTGTGTTGCGCCTGAATCTATTAAATCGTCAATTATAACATCTGCTTCGTTTATCGTGTCAACAGGATTTAACATTGCGGCAATATACTGGCCGCCGCGTGGTACGCCGTAGTATTTTAGATTTTTATCTAACGAAAGGCATCGGCGTTTTATTTCTTCCCATGTTACAATATATTCCATATTTTATGCTGTTGGATTGATAATTTCCACAAAGGATTTTCTAAGCAAAGTTTTATGCAGTGTTGTAAATTTTCGGTGTTTATTACATAACCGTCAGAGTGAGGACTAATCCAATAATTTTTCGCCGTTATCCCCGGCTGCGGTATTGATTGCCCTTTGTGCCGGACGTACCGCAATTCATCTACTTTATCAGGGAAGTTTTTTGCAATGATGTGTTCTGCCACTTTCGGAGAAACGCAAATAAAATCCAACCCTTGCGGCACTGCATTTAACCCACTTGTTTCTATCGCTTGAAAAAAGTCGTTGTTTTTGAAAAAAGTGATTGTTTCTTCTGTTAATTGGTCTGTGGGTTCACCGCCCGTCCAAGTGATTTCCTTGCATTGCGGCGCGTTCATCTTGCACCATGTCAAAAGTTCGGCGTTGGTTATTTCCTGCCCGCTTTCAAATTCAGTATCGCACTTTATCCCGCTTTTTGCACAAGCGAATTTTGCTTTGCAACCTTGCAGACGAATAAAGATTGTCGGAGTCCCAGCCCTTGCGCCTTCGCCCTGTAACGAATAAAAGATTTCAGATACCTTCATAGCGACACTTTGTTTTTGGTGTTTCTGACATTTCAACGGCTTTTAGCAACGGGAAAACAGGTTTGAATAATTCGTAAATATGCCTGCTCATATTCTCTACTGTTGTGTTAAAATCAAAAACATCGTTCAGGTGTCTGTGGTCAAGCATTGTGTTGACAAAATCGCCTATAACGGTCAAATCGCCATAATCCTGAACAAACCCCGCCGTGTTTAGCTTTGACGCTGTCAGTATAACGGTAAGCGTATAATTATGCCCGTGTAGCCGGCCGCATTGGTGTCCGTCCGGCAATCCGTGCAATTTATGACTTGCGGAAAAGTGAAAATCTTTTGAGATAGTGAAAATCATATCCAGCCCTGTGCCTTTGCTTCGTAATAACCTTTTGCCCGCAGGATGCTTGCCGGATTATTTAACTCTCCGAAGCCCCATTCGTTTTGTGTCTGATTGCCATTGTAGTCTGTCATAGTTTTGTTTATTATTACATCTAAACAATCGAGTTCTTTTGCAAGTTTCCACGTCTCTGCTTTTGTTAAATACATAAGAGGGGTATGTATTCTCATATCAGATAATCCCAAACCTAACGACAACGACAATTGCATTGCGTCTATCGTTGTTCGGCGGCAATCAGGGTAACCGGAATAGTCCGTCTGACACACTCCCGTTACTATATCCCGCACCCCTATTTCAGCGCAATAAGACCCCGCAATCGCTAAGAATAGTAAATTGCGCCCCGCTGTGAAAGACGCGGGTAATCCGCTGCTAATCTTACTCGCTTCGTTATGATCCCACTGCTCTGTCAAACTGCTCTTTGCTAATAAACCACACACGTCAAAGATTTTGTATTTAACGTCTGCGGCGGACGCAATTTTCGCCGCGTAATCCAATTCGATTTTATGGGTCTGCCCATAGTTGAAGCCAACGGCATGGCATTTGTCGAAGTTCTTTTTTGCCCAAAAAAGGCACGTCGCACTATCCTGACCGCCACTAAGGAGTATAACCGCACTATTCATTCAATATATTCCTTTTGTAATTGTAACCCGCTAAGTAAAGATTCTGCGGTCGCTTTTGGTTGCTGCTATGCAAAGTTTCACCCTGTAGGACGAACGGACGGCTGCCCCCCCCTGCTAAACAAATAATCTTCTCAAGATATTCCCCGTATTTCACCCATTCCCAAAAGTTGTGAATTGCTACCTCTTTACTTTTCAACCTTGTGCCTGGCGGCTTCTGGATTTTCTTGATTATCTTACCGTCGAAAAGATATAAAAACCCGCCACGATTTCCATAAAGCCATGCCGTAGAATCCACACTATCAAAACGGTAGTCCGCTAAGTTGGTATTGGTAAATCCTAAACCGTGTATTTTTGCTCCGTTGTCGTGTGCGATATTGCAAAAAGAATTGAAAAACTTATATTCGCTTCTGACTATCTCACCGCTGACTATCCCGCCGATTGAAACGTAATTATACTCTTTACACATTGCGGTAAAATTATCTCTGCCCCTGCTTTTGTGCCAAACCGGAATACATTGCCGCCCCGTTAGCGATTCTAATTTGTTTCTTAATTTTACCGTATTCTCATAGCCAATTATAGAATCAATATCCAATTCAAAAAAATAATCTACGTTGTGAGTTGTAATAAAATCCGCGTATTTTTCTACATATTCATTCCAATTCACTTTTATTTTCGGCTGCATCATAAAACTAAACGCGCCCGAATCAAGCATGAAAGATTTAACTTTGTGAATTAAAGGTATCTGCCATTCACTTATATAAAAAAAACTTTCAAGTAAATTAACCCTTTCAAGTAAATTAACCCTTTCAAGTAAAGGTGCTTTCGAGCCGCCATTGCCTGCTGCTAAGTGTAAATTCATATTACTCCAAACTGCGAACCTATATTACCTGCCGATTGCCCTGCTATGTACATTTTCATCGTAGCCCCCGAACGGTGTGTAAGGCGCAACAAGATAAAGATTCATACTCCCAACAAATCCATTACAATCCGTTCTTTACTTCCCGGTCGTTGCTTAAACGCTTCGCTTACTTTTGTAAAATCATCTTCGGTATATTCGAGAATGATTTTATTTTTTATATCCTTTGGCAAGGAATTATCTTCGGTAAAAAAGTCGTCTAAATTCTCTACATTCCAATCGGGCAATTCCATGCCCCACGATTTGAGTTCTTCCAAGTCCCAACTTGTCCGTAGTTCTTCGGTATCGTCATTGCCGTAGCCAACATTATCTTTAATCGTTATTTCCCGCAACTTTTCCGGCGGCATATCGGCGGGTAATACTTTGCAGGGCGCTTCTTTATATCCCGCGTCCTTCATTGCCCGATAGCGCATATTTCCGGCTATGACGACGTACTTATTTTCGTGCGGAAATACAAGCAATTCGCGCAATTCCAACATCTCCGGTAACTCGGCTATGCTCCGCTGTAATGCTTCGTAACGGTCATCCCGAATGAAGCGCGGGTTCTTAGGCAGTCCGGCAATTTGTCCCGTGTTTGGGCTTAATTTCGATAGGGGTATTTGCGTCATAGTTGGTTGCGAGTTGCCCATAATTCGTCAGCGTAATAAACATCTACGGTATTGTTAGGAAATGCCTCGTTAAAAGCATCTACCATATCCGTAACCGCGTCGTAAGTACGGACGTATTCGTCTTCCTTCTTAAAGCGCAACAATGACCGCTCAAGTGCGTTCATGTTGTCAAGAATGACGCAATCATCGTACTTCATGTCGCGGAATAATGACCGCCCAAGTGCGTTGAGGTCATCAAGTATGCGCTGTCTGTCCATGCTTAGAACCTCCAATTTATTCCTACTCCTACAAACGCCGCAGGGCGTATAACGCCGTCCATGCAGTACGCCGCGCCTACGCCAAATTGCGCCCCGAATTGCAAGCGTTGCGGCGGTATTGTTACTGTGTTTGTTATTGTCAGGACTGTATCAGGGCTATATCTGCAATCATAAATAAACTTATTTGCAGGAAACTGATATTCTGCAACTATGGTATCGCGCTTGCTCGTTACGAACGCCTCGCCGCGCAAACTAAACGGCGGCAATCCTACGAAAAACGTATCTACCCTTATGCTTCCGGTATCGCGGTATCGCGTTCTCCATATCGCCTTGTACTGCACGCTCCCGGTATCTATGTAGAGTATCGCGGGTGTCGTTCCGGTCGTTGGCGGCGGTTGCGTTACCGTTATTACGCTGTCGGTCATTTTCGTTTTCCCGCTGTCAGGAAAACGATTAACCCCGTCGCACTTGCTAAACGCTAAACCTACCGCACAGAGTAGGATTAGCAGAAATCCGAATGCGAGTATGTTCTGCGTTCGTTCCGTCATTCCTTATCCTTGTTTCCCTGCGGAGGTCTTAACATCTTATTTAAGACATCCACCTTCGACGGCTGAAATAATAGCATGATAGAAAACGGAAGCGCAATAATGCAAAAACATATCCCTAATAACAATACAGGATGTTCAAATAATGTAACAAGTATACCCATTGCTTTTATCTCGCGCCATAATCCAACTATTAAGTAATCCTTACAAGTTCAATCCTTACGTTAATTTCTCTACATCAAACGGCTCGATAGTTACTCTTACTTCCTGCATTTTCCCGTTTTGGAAATAACAGGTTCTATAATCGCCGAAATCTTCGCCTTCGCACAACACTTGGAATATGATTTCCGGGTATTGCTTAGAGTATTCCCGCATATCGTCTTCAAAGTTGTACCATTTTGTGTCGTACGAAAAACTTGCTTTCCCTTCTGTTTGCGCGATAATTGCCTCGCGGTGTCAGCTGTTTCCCACGGCTCACATTTGCCGGTGCATTTAAGTTTGTAGCGTGTTTCGTAGCCCATTGTATTACCTTCGATTGTTGCGTAATCCTTACAAGTTGGAATTTACCGCATTTTCAAAAGCGATTATTTTCTTATATTGCAAACTGTGCTGAAAACGCCGCAACTTGTCAAGCCACGTTTGTTCGTCTTGCTCTTCGTGGTCAATCTCAGCGAATCGGTCATAGGCGCGCTTTTGCATCCAACACAAATCAGGGCATTCGTCATCATTGCCTACGAACTCTGCGCTCAAAGATTCTTCGGACGGTATGCGGTCGTTGCTCATTACTCTACTCCTAAGTGTTTCAATTCTTGCGCCTGTTACTTCGATGATACACGTTTCATTGACCTTAATATCTCTATACCGCCTGTTACGTCCCTGATAAACGCTTCCTTAAATTCTTCTACTGATATTGACCTCAACGCTATTCTGATATGGTCAGAATTAAAGCCGAATAAATCTCGCGTAGTGTCAGAAACGAGTAACCGGAAAGCCCTTTTGCCGCCGGACTTTTTGCCGATAACTGCGATTATACCGGATTCTGTGATGCTCATTTTTTTACCTTGTGCAGTTGTTGTTCTATATAATCGTAGTCCGGTTCTTCAACGTCCTCTCTGCAATCCCAACAGAGTTCGTATGCGGCGGGCTTTGTTTTCTGATATACCGTTTTCCCACATTCAGCGCAAACATAGGCGAATAGTCCGCTCATATTGTTACTCCAAAAATTTACCGGAACGTCCCCGCGTCGCACGGCGGTTAATGCAGGTTGCGCTATCGGTGTCGACCCCGCCCGCAATAGTACGCCGCTCCGGTTATGATTGCGTTAGCCCGATTATTTGTTTCAGTTTCATTTTCGCCAATGGGTGATTGACATTCCGGCACACCCAATTTACCTCGCCGCCATCTCGCTGCGAACCCCCGCCGCCTATGTTGAACCCGATACATTTCCACCAGCCGCCTTCTAATCGTTCCACCCCCAAGTCCACATGACCGAAAAGACTATCAGGGAACTGCCAAAAGATAACGCCTATCCGTGCGGGAACAGAATCCGCTTTTGCTTGTTTGTTAAGGTGCGCCCGTCCAAGCGATGCAAGCCCCGTTTTGAGGAAGGGATTATATTCCCCCGTTTTTCGGGAAACAGAGTCGGCGCACCAATACAGCCCCGCGTAGCAGTAAGGAGAACCGGCAGAAATGCCTGCCGACCGTTGGTAATTCTCACAAAACCCGCGGTTGCTCCCGACCTCTCTTGTTCCGATTTGACTATTTGCAATTCTGACGAACTCATTAGTAGCGCTCCACGTTACGTTACGGTATTGGGCTGTACTTGGTAAAGTAAATAGCAAACACAGACACGGCAACAAGAATATGTACGGACGCAACCACCACGGCCACCATGACCAGCGAGGCCGTAAAGCGCGATTTGTTGCGCTCGAATTGTTTTTGCTGGATTTCATCGGTTAATTCCTTCAGCCATTTAATGGGGGAAATTACGTACAATACAAAGTATGTCAGCAGCAGCGCAACCGCTTCAAACGCCGCGATGGTCATAGCGGTATCGGCGGCAACATCGCGGCTCTTGCCGATGGCATAAAAGCATGAAATCAGCAGTACGAATAGCGCCCCGTAGCGCGTAATGGCGTGTTGCGTCCATTCTACTGCGCCTCCTACTGCGTTTTCAACGTCATTTTTTAGCGTCATTGCTTCAACTCCTCTCTCACGTGGGGATGTATTTCCTGTTGCTTTTTCAGTTTACTTACGTATGCCCAACGGTAGGCGATATATGCCAATGATATAAACGGCAATACCCACACAACCACGCCGCGCACGCCGTTAGCAACGTCCATAAACACGGCAGAAATCCCGGCGACTATAACGGCAAGGTCGGCGGATTTTTGAATGAAGGATAACTCCATAAAATTCGCGTTGTCAATTCGGTGTTGCTGTGTTTCCATTAACGAGAAAAAGTTTATTCCGGTTGTTGTTCGATTATTTCAGGCTCGGGCGCGGTATAAACGCCGTTTAGGAACGTCCCGCCTATAACCCACTCGCCCGCGTCATAAGCAAGCGTTCCCGTCGGCGGTTGCCATCCTACGATAATGTTCGTTATTCGCCCCGTCGCTGTTTCAACGATAGCGATTCTTTCCGGTGTTTTGATTTTTGCCATTTTTTGTGTCCTTTATTTTAGAATACATCTACGATACATACGTTAGAATTGTACTGCGTTGATTTCTGCGATTGTTCCAGCGGCATTGACCGCTGTTTCCGCTGTGTCGCTGTCCAAACGAATTTGCTTCACAGCCGCCCATAGCGCTTTAATTGCCGCGTCTTGCGCCGCCTCTTCCGCCGTCCAACTCCGTTCTTCTTTTATGTCCCGAAGTTCGATGGAACGGGCGAGTAAGTTGGTCTGTTTCCATGCCGGAACGATGGCGTAGATTCTGGTCTGCGCTTCGGATTTGATTGCTGTTATCTTTTCCGCTTTGAACCCTGTAAGAGGCGGATTAGTCAGCAGTTCTATCGCTTCGGCTTCGGTTTCTACCACGTCCCTGCCTACGCAAAACTTGTTGCCATCTTCGTCGTAGAAAACCCAATGATTATCAGTGTGCTTTGTTCGTTCAATCTTCATACTGCGAATAACTGCATTGTTGAACCCTTCGCCATAGTAACCGTACCGGATGCTGCGCTCTCAGCCCACCGCAACGTGAAAGAGCCGGAATTAGTGGGATTTTCCAAATAGCCAAAAATCTGAATTATATGGTAGTAAAAGGTGCTTGAGAACGGAGTGCCTATTGTATTTCCTCTTGAATTTGCCGCATAGGTATCGTTGTTACCCCTAATCGTCATAATATCATACGTGCCGGACGCACCGGAAGGAACTGTAAAATCGCACTTGAATCCGTTAGCAGTTGTGCCATTTGTGGCAAGCCGCAAAGCAAAAACGTAATTAACTCCGGCAACGACAGACATAGTTAAGTGGTCGTCGTCCTGCAATGTTGTAGATGCGATACCCTCCGTTGCCGTCTTGACTTTTATCAGCGAATTACTCCACGACGGATTCGCCCCCGCTCCGCCCGAAGTCAGAACATACCCCGCCGTGCCCGCCGCAAGGCGTACATAATCGGTGCCGTTGAAATAAAGTATATCGCCCTGAGCATCGCTGCCCATTGCAATCTTTGCGCCTGTTACCGCGTTATCGGCAATCTTTGCGGTCGTTACCGCGCCGTTCGCTATCGTTCCGCCCGGCGCGGGATTGATTAGGTTTATCATGGCCAATTACTCGGTTGCCGCAGTTTTTCGGAATAGTAATTTAATGTGGCGCTTGCAGCCGCTTCTTTCACCTTTACTACCGTGCCTACGATTTGTGTGGCGCGGTCATGAAATACGTCAATTCGCGCCAACGTCCCGGCGGTTACTTTTGTGCCATTTGTTGCGCTCGGCGTTGTGCCGTCGGTCGTTACAAAAACATCTTGCGTATATGGCTGTATAACTACGTAGTTAGCGCCGTTCTCGATTGCCAAAGTTTGCGCTGACGATAGCCCCGAATTTATCGGAATTATGCTGCCTATTTGTTCGGTTTGTGTGGTCATGTGGGGAGGAAATAAACGGCGGGTTTTACGCCGCCGAAAATCAGTTCGGATTTTAACGCCGATTGCAGAGGAGTTAGCCGCAATTCGGCGCACAAACGTACAAAAAAAAGTTTTTACGGAGCAAAAAAATTTATTTGCGGCTGTTATTTTTTCGTACAACAACCGACGCGCCAAAGTCAGCCCTGCACTTTTCTTCATACCGCCGCCGCGCCGAAGACGCATAACGCTCCTTATTTGCTTCGTAGTAACGCCGGAAATACGCGGCGCGGGATTGCTCCGGCTGCGGTATGACGCAATAAGGAGAATATAGTATTTTGTTGTAGTGCATTTTGAGCAAATAAAAACAGGCGGTTTTTACGCCGCCCGTAACATCAGGGAACATGTTGCCGAAGGATTGCCGCTGAAAGTACGGCGTTTATACTCACTCTCATCGGTTATGAGTTGGTGTTGTGTGTGCCATTGCGAAAATACGTAAAAAAGCCCGCACAAGCGCCGGAACGCCGCGCAATGATACAATCGAAACGTTATTTTTTTGTTGTGCCATCGGCGTGGGTAGTTAATAATCTCACTAATTCAGCATGCTTTCGCGCTGTTTCTATGAGCGATTTTTCGGCGGCGCGGCGGCGGTCATTGAGTTCGGAGAACGCGGATTCGGCGGCTGTTCCGGCGCTGTCATAGTAGGCAAGGTCAGCCCCCGGCGGCTTAATCGGATAATATATCGTTAAGCCGCTTGTGAGTTCGACTGTATGTAGTTTTTTCGGCTTTTCCACTTCGTCTAAATACGCCCCGTCCTTCGTGAATATAACGCGATAGAGTGTCATGGTTGCTCCCTCGACAATTCGTTGTTTAGTATATTTTCGTATAGCCGACGGCGCATTTCACTCCCGATAATGACGCGCAGTTTGTTTGCCATATCCCAACTAATCGGAACGGTTGCACCTGTTTCTTGAACGGTGAATGTCGGTTCTTCGTGTGAGCATTTATTGAAATCAAGATTATACTCTGCATAATGGGTATAAATAAATTTTTGCCCAAAATAAACGAATTTATCGCAAGTGCCGTATTGCAAAGTATCCGCTCTTAGTATCAGAGATTCTATTTGGTCAAACAACATCGTTTCTTCTGTGGTTAGTTCGGGGACTGCCGTTTGGGGCTGCATTGATTTTATCAATTTGCCCCGAATTGTCATGATTATCGCTACCAAAGCAATTATGACAGATAAATACAATATGTGCGTAATCATACTTGACCCTGTTGTTGTTGTAACATTGCGTCTAATGAATTTATTGTTTCCTGGTAGTCCGCTACGTCGCTCTGCATTGCCGCGAGTTTGTCCCTGAGTGCGGTTATCTGGGTATGCAGTTGCGCTATGTGGATTTCAGCGCAATACAGCCGGAACATCGCTTCTACGGCGTACTTTTGGCACTTGGATAGTTTGTCCGGCACGTCGAAGGAAATCGTGTTGCCGCTTAGTTTGGCAAGGCGTGTTGCGTTCATAGTTGCACTCCGCAAGGTTGCCAAGTGCCGTTGATAAGAACGCGATAATTGAACTCCATTAACCTATCCGTCGGTATGTTAATTATCTGTGTTAATGGTTGCCCAACTGACAAATTTAACATTGTTACATATACATCATCCTCTTTTATTTCTTTGGCAAGGATAGTTATTTGATGCGTTTCCGGCGCGTCCGATATTACCGCCCCGACTGGCACCTCGTCAAACGTCCATGCGCGGTATTCCGGTTCTGCGTCGGGGAGTATCAAATCCCCGCCGTAAATACTTTCATAATGACATTTACCTGCCGAGTTGCAACGGTATAGGTGTTTCCCGCCGTGTTTATCCGTGCGGATTCCTAACACAGAGAACCCTTCTGTTAAATCCGTGCAGAGTATCTGCACTTCGCCATGCCCGCCTTGCGTCGGGTAAATGTACCCGACTTCAATTTGCTTTTTCATTTGTTTGCTCCTGTTGTTGTTTGTAATAGAGTAATAGGATTTATTATCGCTTCAATCTGCCGTAGTTGTGCGAGTGTTAGCCGCCCGTTCTTCCATGTCATATAGTTAAACATACCTGCCAACCGCCGCGTTATTGCGCGGTATTCGCGTTCGTCTTCTATGTCTTGCAAGGAAAGATAAACGGTTGCATACCCGCCGGAATATCCGTTGTCAAGTTCTAGCGTTTCGATAAAAAAACGTGTGCCTATTTCGCCCGATAGTTCAAAGTATTTACGCCCAACTGTGAGGACTGTCCTTTCTTGCGGCGTGATATTGTGCTGATTCTTTTTTACAAGCCACACGGTTTGCCCGACTTTGAGTTTGTTCATTGTGTTTTGCTCCTTATTTGGATTTAGTCTAAGTAAAGATTATTTAGTCTGTTAAAAGTGGCGTTTTTTTGCGTTTTTAGGCACTTTTTGTAAAAATCAATGCGGTTTTTTGCAGGATTTCCACCGCAGCAGTTCGTTCGCAATGTTGCCACAGCTGCAATGTGTCTGCCATTGCGTCTGTGTTGTCGTATAAATTACGGTAAAGTATATCTTCGTAACGCCAACATACGCCATGAACGGCAAGAAAATCAACGAAGTGTTTTATCTTAACCTCATACTCCGGCGGCATTTGTGGGCGCGGTGGAATTGATTTCATAAGTATTATTTGCAATAACGGCGGCAAAGCCCTATATCTTCTATTCTATTCTATATTTTTTCTTCTTT
>OFRM01000415.1_pt1 | contig 18287 bp, 13 predicted proteins | sample 1543101 | NCBI WGS metagenome assembly OFRM01 (sample SAMN07774223, study PRJEB24372) | wastewater metagenome | isolation source: Exp Tend VB 0WW | collected 2016-02
GCGCTACGAGCGTGATTGCCCATTTTTGCGGCTCCCTGCCGTTGTTGCTCCTCCTAGCAGAATATAGTCTGCGTCGTCGTCGCGTCTAGGCAGGAAGCCGCAAAAACGCACACTCACGCTCGTCCAACTGCCGTTTCTAGGTTAAAAAATTAATTTAAAAATTTCTCTAGGCAGCAGTGCTAATCTGCGCCTAAAGTAAACCTGCACCGTGAAAATTTTTCCTACTTTTTTCTCATCTATCAAAAAGTAAACCAAGGTTGACAAGGTTTAATGAGTATCTATGCTGTAAAGCACAGGACTATCTATTTAGACCCTACGCAATACAACAGACCTTATGAATAATAATGCGCAGCTTGGCAACGATGCTGACTTGTGCTTAACGCAAGTCCTGTGCTGATTGTACATTGCACAAAATGATTCAAGCTTCCTACCGAAAAATATTGCTTCAGTAAAAAGGTTTGAATGAAAATTTCAATAAACGCTGATCGATTCGTCCAAATCAACTTATTACGCTATTTTTTTTCAATTGCGTTATGTTGCTTCCTATGTGCTTGTGGTGGCGCAGGAGCAATTCCGCAAATTACCTTGCCCGCTGCCAGCGCAACGCCTACGGCATCCGCTGCCGCTGATCGTCCTGCGGATGCTGGCTTCATTACGACGGTCAATGTACAAAACCTCGGCGGCGAGCAAGTGAATGTACCGATCACATTCGGTCAAATTTTTGCAGTTGGCGACTTACCGGCTCAAAGTAAATTAATTGCCAAACTCAATTCAGGTGTTGAGCTGCCCTTGCAGGTTGAAATCAAAGCAAGCCATAGCGATGGCTCGGCGCGGCATGCCATCATTTCGCTCAATTTACCGCAATTAAACGTTTTTAAGACCGAGGCGATTCATTTGATCAAAGAAGGGAGCGTTTCTTACACGACACCGACCACGCCAACTGTTACACCAACTGCGTTGCTGAATGCCGGGTTTTCTGCTGGCGTGACGCTGACATTCAATCAAAAAGTGTATTCTGCATCAGCCGATGCCTTACTACGCACAGGCAAATATACGCAATGGTTGGCGGGTGATATTGTCAATGAATGGCAAGTGTCTGCGCCATTAAAATCCAGCGCGGGGGATGTGCATCCGCATCTGACGGCACGCTTTGCCATTCGGCATTATCGTGCACAAAATCGCACCCGGGTCGATGTCACAATCGAAAACAACTGGGCCTATGAACCAGCGCCGCAAAATTTTGTGTATGACGCGCAAATACAGGTGGGTGGTCAAACGGTCTACAGCAAAAATGCTTTGAATCATTATCATCACGCACGTTGGCGCAAACTATTTTGGTGGGGTGCAGAACCACAATTCCACTTAATACACAATACGGCGTATCTAATTGCCTCTAAAGCACTTCCCAATTTTGATCAAAAAACCATTTTCCCCAGCTTCGCATTAACCCCCATCAGAACCAAATTCATTGGCACGGTAACCGAGCCAATGGGCTCAGGTTTAGCAGAACCCTACATGCCCGCAACAGGTGGGCGACCTGATATCGGCCTGTTGCCGGGCTGGGCTGTCACTTATCTACTGACCATGGACAAAGATGTCGAACGCGCTACGTTTGGCACCGCAGATCTAGCAGGTAGTTGGTCAATGCATTACCGCGATAAAAATACAGATCGCCCAGTGAGTCTGGTAGATTATCCCTACATGACGATCTTGGGCAGCGTCAGCGATACGCTAAACCCCGTGACAAAAAAATCCGAAAGTTTCCCCGCCTGTGGCGGTATTTGCACGACACCGAACATAGCAGATTCCGCACATGAACCTGCTTTTTCCTACTTACCGTATTTGCTGACTGGCGACTATTATCATTTGGAGGAATTACAGTTCTGGACGATGTGGAATTTGTTTCAAAGCAATCCCGGTTATCGTTCTTACGGCAAAGGCTTATTTAATCGAACACAATTGCGCGGGCAAGCTTGGATACTGCGCTCATTGGTACAAACGACGTATATCACGCCCGACAAAGACCCGATGAAAAAGCAATTACTGACTTTTTTAAATAATAATCTGGACTGGTATAACAGCACTTACAGTAATAACCCAAAATCAGACAATACCTTAGGAGCGATTTTGGATGGCAATTCCACTATCTACAATAATCAGCGTGGCATTGCGCCTTGGCAAGATGATTTCTTTACCTCCGCCGCCGGGCACAGTGCCGAGCTAGGTTTTTCCCAAGCACAATCACTTTTAAAGTGGAAAGCAAAATTCCCAATTGGTCGCATGGTTGATCCGAATTACTGCTGGATTTTGGGGTCGATCTATTCACTGAACATGCGTGATAGTGCGACTAGCACTTACTACACCACATTTGGCCAAGCCTACCTAGCCAGCAATCCGCCAGGATTAACGGCATTACGTTGCGCCAGTGCAGAGATGGCGGCGAATCTTGGTTTGAAAATTGGAGAAATGACTGGCTATGCTAGCGAAGCAACTGGCTTCCCCTCAAACATGCAACCGGCATTGGCATTTGCCGCAGATTCGGGCGCTGCCGGCGCTAGCGAAGCTTGGAACGTGTTCAATCAACGTAGCGTCAAGCCGAATTTTGCAAGTGGCCCGCAGTTTTCGATTGTGCCCAGAAGCATTAAATAATTTTTCCATCGAATCTTTCCACCTCATTTTTCCGCTTTAGAAATCTCATTTGCATTGTTACGGTTGTAGAAGAGCATCACTTCTCTGCGCATCAAAAAAATGCTGAACATTTTCTATTTAGTTTCCCCTATTCATTTATTTAAAATCCGTGCGGAAACTATTCTCATCGCAGATGCAAATTATTGTTAAATCATCACAACGATCATTCCATATTCTTTTATTTTTCATGGCTGCTAAGAATATTTGCTGATATAAATGATGCTGCTGCAACACCAGCGTGTGCATTCATGCAAAGCTTGCACACTCAAAGAAGAAACAATGCAATCAAACAGGACGTGGCAACTCTTTTAAACAATGCAGATCCTCACCTTTAGCACCTTGTTTCCTAATCCAGAGCGCCCAAATCACGGTATCTTTATCGAAACCAGATTGCGGCATTTACTTGCCAGCGGACAAGTGCAAGCGCGGGTGGTGGCGCCAGTGCCATGGTTTCCGTTTCGCCATTCACGTTGGGGCAAATATGCGTCATTTGCCAAGGTGCCTCAACATGAAACACGCTTCGGTATTCCAGTTGATCATCCACGTTATTTTTTGCCCCCCAAGATCGGTACTAATATTGCCCCTGAGATGCTAGTACACGGTGCCAAGCCATGCATTGCACGATTAATTGATGAAGGATTTAATTTCGACCTGATCGATGCCCATTATTTTTATCCTGACGGTGTTGCCGCCATTAAGCTCGGACAATATTTCAATAAACCAGTTGTTATATCGGCGCGAGGCTCTGACATTAGTTTGTTACCGCAATACAAAATACCAAGAAAAAAAATCGTGTGGGCGGCCAAAAAAAGTCATGGTTTAATTACCGTTTGTGATGCGCTCAAAGATTCGCTCGTCAAACTTGGCATCGACGCCAAAAAAATCATCACTCTGCGCAATGGCGTTGATTTGCAACTGTTTCATCAAGCCGACCGAATAGACGCCCGAAAAACATGCAATCTTGAGGGTTTTGTCTTGTTAACGGTCGGGCATCTGGTTCCTGTCAAAGGGCACGAACTGATTCTGCGCGCTCTGCAATCTTTGCCAGAATCGACCTTACTGGTAATTGGCGAAGGACCGTTAAGAAAAGACCTAGAACAACTTGCGCAGCAACTCGGCATTACACACCAGGTGCGTTTTCTTGGTGCCATGCAACAGTCTGAGCTGCGACAATATTATTCAGCCGCCGATGCGCTGATTCTGGCTTCAGAGCGCGAAGGATGGGCAAATGTTTTACTAGAATCGATGGCTTGCGGCACACCAGTGATCGCCAGTAACGTTTGGGGCACGCCGGAAGTGGTCGCCGCGCCAGAAGCCGGCATTTTGATGAAGGAACGAACACCCAGCGCGCTGGTCGAAGCGGTGCGCACGATGCAACAACAACCACCAGAGCGGGCGCACACCCGCCGTTATGCAGAACAATTTAGTTGGCAAGCGACCACCGATGGTCAGTTGCAATTATTTGAAAAAATTCTTCAAAAATCGGCCTCAAATCATTTAGGGCTGACGAAAAATTGCGTTGGCTAGGTGCGAAGCCGCAGACAGTACGAATGCGACAAAATGGTCAGTGCAGCGAAGCAACAACACCAACGTCTGTTTTGCGTAAGTCCTAATTAAAAAATAATCGTTGATTGAATCATAGGAGTATTTGATGGAAAGTATTCTTTGGGCATGCAATCTATTAGCACTGGTGTACTTGTGTTTTTGGGCAATTCGCCAAGATAAGACACAACAGGCGGAACAAGCACAACGGTCTCAATCTAAACCGAAGTCTCCTTTGGAATCAAAACGCCGCAACAGTGCAGCCGAAAAAACATCAGAATTTTCACCAGCGTCTGTTCAAGAATAAATCATCATGCGTGATTTTTTTCTGTTGGCAATTTTACCTTTGCTGATTTTTGCAATCTTTCACCGTCCCTTCATTGGCTTGGGATTGTGGATCTGGACAGCTTTGTTTTATCCCAATGGCTGGATATATGGCATCGCTTCCGGCATCCGCTTTAACTTGCTGTTTACCGCCCTAACTATCAGTGTTTATTTTCTTTCCAAAAACAAGTCCCGGCTGCAGCTAGGAGGGCTTGGTAGTTTGGTGCTCTTATTCTTTTTCTGGACCACACTCTCCAGTATTTTTGGTATGGCACCTTCAGAATTTGTTTGGGAATTTTGGAGTCGATTTGCCAAAGTGATTGCACTGTTTATCTTCATTTTATTGATCATCGAAAAAAAACTACATATCGACTTTTTTCTCTGGTGCATTGTCTTATCGGTGGGCTTTTTTGCTGGCCTAGAAGGACTCAAATATATAGCCAGTGGTGGTGGACATCATATCGAAGGAATGACCGGCCACGTATTGGGGGATCGCAATGAACTTTCTATTGCCATGGCAATGTTGCTGCCTATCTGCTTTTATTTACTGCGTGAATTTGGTACCTCATCAAAAATATTAAAATTCGGCTTCTTCGGCCTGATTGCCTTATTAGTGATCGCCATCATTGGCACTAACTCAAGAGGTGGCTTGATTGCGCTGGCAGCGGTCTGCATCTATTTATTTATTAAGAGTAAGCAAAAATTAGGATTCTCTATCCTCATCATTATCGCGATTTTTGGATTCGCCCACTTTATTCCGGATGAATGGTTTGAGCGCATGAACACGATTGCACAAGCCGAGGGTGATGCCTCGTTTATGGGGCGCGTTGTTGCATGGAAGCTCTCCTTCATCCTAGCCGCCCAAAACCCGTTTTTTGGTGGCGGATTTAAAGCGCTGGAATATTTCCCAGTGTGGACTGCGCTCTCACAAGACTTCCATCATTACGCCTTTTTTTACACCGGTAACGCCCTGCCCAGTACCACCCAAGCGCGCGCTGCACATAGTATTTATTTCCAAGTACTTGGAGATCACGGTTTTATCGGTCTGATGTTATTTTTGTCGATTCTTTTCATGACTTTCATGAAAACCAGCGCTATCGTCAAAAAAAATCGCCTGGCAAGAGGACCTGAATGGTTTAACCACCTTGCGACCATGTTGCGCCTATCCATTTTTACCTATGCAGTTGGCGGAGCAGCATTGAGTTTTGCTTACTTCGATATGTTTTATGCGCTGGTAGGTTTAGTCATTGTGATGGATAAAAAAATCTTACCGGATTTACTGCAAAAAAATAAAAATGAATCAAAATAGTTTAAAAGGCTTGCTGATTATTTTGGTGATTTTTGATCACAATGAATACGCACATCAATTATTCCCTGATTTTTTGCGCGGTTTTTCATTTCATGTTTTAGGATTTTTTACACTACCTTTTTTGAGAGAAGCTGACAGTATCAACCTAGCGAGATTGCGGAAAATGTTTTTTTCCTATTTGTATCCGTTTCTTTGGTTTGCTGGCGGCATGAGTATCCTCACTTTATTTTTAAAATCGCGCTCTTCATTCGATGGCCTAGGTGGGATGCAAAGTGAGATGCTAAGTCAGTTGCTAAGCCAGATGTTATTAGCACTTTATAGCGGTAATGCAATCTTGCTGAAAGAAGCGACGGGCATGTCTTTGCTGTGGTTCTTGCCATCGTTTTTCTCATTGATGGTGATACGCGCATTACTTGCCGGCCGTGATAATTTTCAACAGATACTCGCTTGGCTCTGCCTATTTTCGATACATCCATTGATCAGTCTTCTGCCACTGTCAGCGCAAGTATCTATTCCGCTTGGCTTATTACCGGCTTTGTATGCCATACCGCTGATCATGCTCTTAGTGATATTCCAGCGACATATCTACGAAAAGCTACCGACAACATATGCCATTTTTCTGAGCGTCCTTTTATTCTCCGCCATTAAATATCTGCAAATTCAAATGAATCTTACTCAAGAATTGGGCTTTGTTGATGTTGCTAATTATCAAAATTGGCGGGCTTTACTGGTTAACGATTTGGAAGGAATATTTGGCGTTTTAATGATATTTCAGTTAGCACGCTACGATTTATCTGCGCTAATAAATGCTTGCGGGAAATATAGCCTGCAACTTTATCTGTTCCATGCTTTTATCGCGCTTATGATTTATCGTCTACTGGAAAAATATTTTACAGGCACTCATTCCGGTTTCCTTTTACTGGTATCGATGCTAACAACCATCGTAATTAGTCTTGGATTCGTAGCACAATTAATGAAGATTCATCGCTTACAAAATTTGCTTTTTCCAAAAAATTAATCACCAATTTTCTACTGAGATATGCTTGGGAAAAGACATTTCTTTGAATCAAAGGAGAACAAGATTTACGGTCGATATCGCTTTTCATTATTGTAGAATGCAGCAAGCCATTGATTCAGATGTAACTGGTGCGATCCATAAAAAACAAAGTGGTATCAATGCCATAGGCAATATAGCTAGGGTCTGTTGATAGTTAAATGCTTTCGTCACCGCCCAATATTTTTATGACAGGTTTATTGGCAGCTATTCAATGAGTTCAAATTACACCTTTCATGTCCCTTCTACTCTACTGCGCAGCGTTGGTAAAGGGATCGCTACTCTGAGCAAAGAGCGACGGGTCTGCATCATCACTTATCACCGTATTCTGGAGAAATTTGATCCTTTACTGGAAACCGAACCAGATGTTGCGACGTTTTATTGGCAGATGAAAGTGCTCGCTGAAAATTTTAACGTCCTGCCTTTGCATGATGCCATCGTTGCCATGCAACATAATCAGTTACCAGAGCGCGCGGTGTGCATCACCTTTGACGATGGCTACCGCTCAACCCATGATCTGGCCTTACCTATTCTGCAGCGCTTTAAATTACCCGCAACGCTATTTGTCACGACCGCTTTTTTAGGTGAAGGCAATATGTGGAATGACAGAATCATTGAAGCCATTCGCCAATTGCCTGACGGTTTGTTGAATCTGGATGACATCGGCATGGGGCAACACCAAGTGCTGAGCTTGGATGATCGTATTCGATTGGTGAAGAAAATTAATGCTGATTCAAAGTATTTATCTCCGGTTGACCGACAAAATGCCATTCTAAAACTGGAATCTCTGGCCGGAACGATCAATAGTGCGGGCTTAATGCTAACCAGAGAAATGGTTAAAACGCTTGCCGACGCCAAAATCGAAATTGGTGGCCACACGACTACCCATCCAATTTTAACCAAACTCGATGATGAGACAGCACGCCAAGAAATTGTCCGTAATAAAGAAGTGCTGGAAGATATTATCGGTAAACCATTACGTTTATTTGCTTATCCCAACGGCAAAATTGGCAAAGATTTTGATCAACGTCACATGAAGATGGCGCAGCAGGCTGGCTACATTGCTGCATTCAGCACAGCGGTTGGTGCAGCATCACGTGAGAGCCATTTATTTCGTATTCCACGTAGCCGCCCTTGGGATAGCACACCCTTATTATTTCAGGCGCGTTTGTTGCGCTGGTTAGCTGGCATGGGGGGTAATGAAGAGCACGTATCACCTTATAACGAAAAAAAATGCCTTCTAATTGCCTTTCACTTTCCACCGCAGTCAGCTAGCAGCGGCATACAGCGCACATTAAGTTTTACCAAAAATCTACCCGCAACTGGTTGGACACCGATGGTGTTATCAGCCAACCCGATTGCTTACGAGCAGAAAAATACCTCGCAATTAGATGGCGTACCATCTGAAACCATTGTCAAACGAAGCTTCGCGCTTGATAGCAAACGTCATTTAGGTATCGCTGGGCGTTATCCTGAATTCATCGCGCTACCAGATCGTTGGATTTCATGGTTATTTTCTGCTTTGCCTACCGGTTTATTTTTAATCTGGCGACATAAACCTAGCGTAATCTGGTCCACTTTTCCCATCGCCACCGCGCATTTAATTGGGCTTTTTTTGCACCGATTAACTGGCCTGCCTTGGATCGCAGATTTTCGTGACCCAATGATGCAGACCAATTATCCCAAAAGCCCACGCCAACGAAAAATTTATGCGTGGATAGAAAAGCAGACTATCCTCCATTGCAGCCAAGCGACGTTTACAACACAAAGTGCACGGCGCTCTTATCTGGAACGTTATCCGCAAGTTGATGCAACTAAATTTTCGGTGATTGAAAATGGTTTTGATGCCGAAGGATTCGCCGCCGCTGAGGCCAGCAATCTTGCTCTTTCTGAACAGCACGAAAAGATAGGCTTACATAAGGTGACCTTACTACATAGCGGCATTCTCTACACCGAAGGACGCGACCCCAGCTATTTTTTCGCAGCGATTGCGCAACTTAAATTAGATGGCGTGGTTGACGCTAACAATTTTGAAGTCATCTTGCGTGCCTCTGGTGAAGAAGCACATTTTAAAAGTCTTGTTAAGCAGTTCGATATCGACGATTTAATTCATATCACGCCACCCATTGTTTATACAGAAGCATTGGCAGAAATGCTGCGTGTCGATGGCCTGTTGCTATTTCAGGGCACGCCTTTTAATCGCCAGGTGCCAGCAAAAATTTATGAATACTTTCGGGCTAGAAAGCCAATTTTTGCGCTATTGGATCATAGTGGTGACACTGCACACATTTTAAAAAAGGCTGGCTTTAACGATCTGGTAAATATGACCAACGTTGAAGAAATCACTTTTATGCTTGCATCCTTTATTCAAAAAATTCGCTCTTCAAGCGCGCATGTGGCAAGTGAAGATTTGATCTACGCCTCTTCTAGAGAACATTGCGCGCATCAACTAGCACATATTTTTGATGAAGTTACTGAGCAATACGCATGGCTTCTGTCTTAACGGTATCCACTCTTCATCTTGGTTTCGACGAGCATCGATGAAACAAACTCGCATTAACGAGGTAGCGAAGAAAGACCATCAGCCATGAGCAATGAAATGCGTTCAAAAGCAGTTAAAGCCTTGGGGCATTTAGGCTTGGGTAGTGTCATGAGCAAACTATTTTCACTTGGCACCACACTGATCATGGCGCGCATATTAAGCCCAGCCGATTATGGCCTGATGGCAATCGCCATGATTGTTATCGGATTTATTGGTTTTTTTAATGAAGTCGGCATCGGCGCCGCCATTGTTCAAAAATCAGCACTCACGGATCACGAAATCAACGGCTGCTTTTTGATCGCAGTCATTATTAGTTTCTTACTGTTTATCGCCACAGTGGCTTGTAGCCCTTTCATCGCCCACTTTTACGATAACCCGAAACTGGAAAAAATCATTTCTGTCCTAGCTTTCGCTTTTATTTTAGGAGCGATTAGCACCGTGCCAATGGCACTCCTACGGCGCAATATGGCGTTCAAAGCTATTTCCAGTATCAATGTTTTATCGATTTTAATTCAAAGCATCTCCGGTCTGGCACTCGCGCATTTAAACTATGGTGTATGGTCATTGGTGATTGGCTTTCTGGTTGCTAGTACGATCAACTGTATAGGATTTTTTAGCTTCTCTCGCTGGCGACCACGTAATTTCAATGGAATGCGAGAAGCTAGTGCTCTGGTTATTTATGGCTTGCACATTACCAGCACACGTATTTTTTGGTATCTCTACACCAATGCCGATAAAGCGATCGTAGGTAAACTACTTGGCTCAAAGGCCCTCGGCATTTACGACATGGCTTTCTCTCTCGCCACGCTGCCTAGCGCACAAGTCACTACGCTGGTCGTCAACGTCGCTGCACCTTTATTTTCCAGAGTACAGGAAAATATGAGCGAGCTTACGCAGATACTTTTGAAACTCACACGTGGATTGGCCTACGTGACTTATCCGGCACTGATTGGCATGTTGGTTTGTTCACGCGAGTTGATCATGGTTGCCTTGGGGCCGACTTGGATTGACGTACTGATCCCCTTTAATGCCTTATGCTTAATGGGTTTGATTAAATCAATTGATCCTTTGCTCTCACAAGTATTGATCAGCACTGGACATGCAAAAAAACTTGCCGCCTACACGGCTATGTGTAGCGTCGTCATGCTATTGGGGGTCGTAATTGGTGCATCCTTTGACGGCTTGCGCGGCGTCTCGCTGGTCTGGGTGATCGTCTATCCACTCTTGTCTGTGGCTTTGCTACGTGACGTAAGCCGGGTTACAGGTATGGCACTAATTAACTATTACGGTAATCTCTGGCCCATTTTAAAAGCAAGCATTTTTATGGCAATTATAGTTCTCACTATCAGAGAATTTTTGCTGCTTTACACATTCAATTTTCTTTTAATACTGATCGCAGAAATTGGTTCTGGTGTCATTGCGTATGCTTTGTGGATTATTTTTATAGACAATCAAGGCTTCACCGAAATTAGACAAATTTTGAAAGACTTTGGTGTGCCCGATAGTCAATTGCAGCGTTGGCCATTTACACGTCTCGATCACCTGAAGTGAATCTGGAATAAGCCAAACACTTTCGCCCACATTGATTTTCATTTGCCTAATATGTTTGCTCCTACTTCTCACTCCAGATGGCTGACATTCAATCGCATAACCAAGTAGCGCCAACATCGCCGCTGTCAAAGCAATTTTTATCAAACGATGTTGCTACCAGCGATCGTGCACCACCACACCTAGATTATCTTGATGGCTGGCGCGGCTGTGCGATTTTATTCTTATTGGTGGGGCATTTTTTTCCGATAGCTGGTATTAATTTTGGTCACATCGGTGTTGAATTGTTTTTTGTTTTATCTGGGCTATTAATGGGGCAACTGTTATTCATACAAAAATTAGATCTAAAGATTTTTTATCAACGCCGCATTTCCCGCATTTTCCCGGCATTTTTTGTCTACATTGCCTGCACATTGATTTATTTTTACGTTTCACATCAAACCATTAACTGGCTGGAAAGCATTGTCGCCAGCACCTTTATTTATAATTATTTCTTATCTCAAATTGGCATTCCTGTGATGCCGTTTGGGCATATCTGGTCACTATCTGTTGAAGAGCATACCTATATTTTCCTGTCGCTGATCGCATTCCTAAGCCTAAGAAAATATCGGCAGGTAATTGTGGCGTTAATAACTATCATGTTGCTAATACTAATAATAGGTACCACTTACATCTATTTACCGGGCGCGGATACTAATAATCTGTTATTACACACCGAAGTGGCCTGTTTCGGTATTGTCTGTTCGGCGCTCATACGCTTATCCGCTCAAAAATTACCGTTGCCCAGACTATCGACACCAAATTTTTTCCTGTTATTTTTTTGTGCGCTAGCAAGTAATTGGTGGTCACTAGCCAAAATCTTTCCCACGTTTTTAAGCGTCTGTTTACTAGCATTTTTGGTCAATGCGCTACAAACAGCTCCCATCATCGTCCAACGAATTCTGTCTTTTTTTCCGCTGAGAATTCTTGGTCTATGGTCTTATTCAATTTATTTATGGCAGCAGGTTTTTTACCTTGCGCATCATCGTCAGGGATTAAATGCCGGAATCGCACTTGCGTTGGCGATCGCATGTGGTGCGGCCTCATATTTTTTTGTGGAAAAACCAATGCGGCGATACTTAAATAAGCGATGGAGTCAACAAGAATAAGGGGTAGAAAATAAGAGGCTCGCTTAAATTGTTGAGACACGCGTACTAAAAATATGCTTATGATGTTTTTATCACAGCGGTATAAATATTCTCGTAACGTGCCACGCTTTTTTTCCAAGTGCGCTCGCGTTCGACAAATTCCCGCGCCGCTTTCCTGAGCGCCGGCCAGCGCTCAGATGCATCAATCAGTTGCAATACTCTGGCGGCCAGAGCATTGGCATCTCCTGCGGAAAACAGCCAGCCGGTGACATTATCGTCTATTAATTCTTTATGCCCGCCAACGTCTGATGCTACCAGTAATCTCCCCTGCGCCATTGCCTCCAGTGGCTTCAGAGGTGTCACTAATTCTGTTAAGCGCATGCGGTGTCGCGGATAAATCAAGATATCAATTAGATTGTAATAATGTGGCACTTCAGCGTGCGGCACGCGCCCTGTGAAAATAACATAACCGCTAACGCCTAGACGCTCCGCCTGCTCTCTTAAGGCATCTTCCTGTATGCCGCCACCGACCAACAGCAATTTCACATTAGGCTGGGCAGCAATCATCGTGGGCATGGCTTCTAGCAGTAGATCTAAGCCTTCATAGGCATAAAATGAACCAATAAAGCCGAGCACAGTTTTGCCTTCCAAATCCAGTTTTTTGGCAAGAGTAGAAGAATTGCGCTGTTCTTCTGGTGGGGCGTCGCTTTGCTGAAAATTTTCAATATCAACAGCATTGGGTATCACGCTTACCTTTTCCGATGCGACTCCCCGCGCAATGATTTCGGTGCGCAATCCCTCGCAAATTGTGGTGACCGCATGGGCACGATGTATCGCATAAGTCTCTAGCGCACGACTCAGACGATAGCGCAGCCCGCCTTCCACACTGGTGCCATGATCAACCGCAGCGTCTTCCCAAAATGCCCTGATTTCATATACGACAGGAATACCCAACTGACGACCAACACGTAATGCAGCTATCGCATTCAAAGCAGGGGAATGTGCGTGCAAGATATCTGGTTTCACCTGTTTAGCGACCTCACGCACCCTGTTCGCCAATTGCTGAATCACCGCAAGTTGATTCAGCACCGGAATCCTAGCCATGTGCTTTGCAGCTGGAGTACGGTAAAACAGCCACTCATGATCAACCATTTCTTCCGGCGCGCTGTACTGTCCTTGCTTGGGCCCGGTCAATTGATATGTCTCCCATCCGCGCAGGCGTTGCTCACGCAAAATGGAAAGTGTGCGAAAAGTATAGCCACTATGCAAGGGAATAGAATGATCCAGAATATGTAAGACGCGCATAGGTTTTTCGCTCAGTCCAAGATAAGAAATAGGCATGCCATTGAAATTTTCCTCTACGCTGATACAGTCAACGGTGCTGACGAAGACGGTAACGACGATGGCATCAATACATTTCTTAAAAAAGCTTCAAACATCAAAAGCGACCACAGTGCAGCACTGTGGTCGCTTCTAGCAGATACATGTTGGTCGATAATTTTTTCAAGAAACTGCATGTCAAACATACCCGTCTCCGCCATTAAATTTCCCAACACAGCGCTGCGCAATCGTTCACGCAGAGGGCCTCTTAACCACTTCGCGAGTGGGATTGAAAATCCCATTTTTGGTCGATATAAAATGTCGTCAGACAAATAGTTGTGCAATGCCTTCTTGAAAATATATTTGCCTTCACCCCCGTGTAATTTTAACGACGACGGCACACTAGAAGCCCATTCGACAAATTTGTGATCCAACAGCGGCACTCGCACCTCCAGTGCATGTGCCATGCTGGCGCGATCTACCTTGGTCAAAATATCGCCTGGCAAATAGGTTTTCATATCCAGATACTGCATAATCGAAAGCGGATCATCGCTAGGCGCATTGCCTGCATGCACGCGCATCACCTCAACTGCACGATAAGATTGCAAATTATGTCGCATCGACGTGCTGAATATCTTATCGCGCATCTGTTCGGGCATGATCGATACCGCCTGAAAATAACTTGTCGTCAAATCACATGCCAGCGCCTGAAAACTACTTTTTGCCCGCAACACTTGGGGTGCCCAATCGGCTTTGGGATAAATGTCACCCAAAAATTTGAACACCGGCCGGCGTAATGCGCTAGGCAATAAGGCTCTCACATGTTGCGTGACCATTGAATGACGATATCTGCGATATCCAGCAAAATTTTCGTCGCCACCATCACCTGAAAGAGCAACTGTCACGCGCTTTCTGGCAAGTTGGCAAACCCGATAAGTGGGAATCGCAGAACTATCGGCGTAAGGCTCGTCATATAATTTGGCAAGTGTATCGATTAAATCAAAGTCGTCCTTATTCACCATTTCGCTATGATGATTAGTGCCATATTGGCGTGCAACTTGCGATGCAAAAATCGACTCGTCAAATTTTGGATCACCAAATGAAATCGAACAGGTATTCACCGGAAGCGCACTATGTTCAGCCATCATAGCGACCACCGCACTAGAATCCACTCCACCTGATAAAAAGCCACCAAGCGGCACGTCGGCAATCATGTGGCTATTAACCGCATCTTTTAGTTGCACAAGCAACCCAGCTTCAATCTCGTCTTGGGTTACATTTTCCTGTAGTTTAAAAGGAACATCCCAATATTTTTTTTGCCGGACTTCGAGATCGCCAAGACGTATCGTCAAACTATGACCGGGTGCCAGTTTATGGGTATTTTTGAAAATAGTTTTTGGCTCTGGAATGTAGCCATACGCAAAATAATCTTCAACCGCCTGCGGATCAAGCTCGCGCGACAAGTCTGAAACGCATAACAAAGACTTTAATTCTGAGCCAAATAGAAAAGTACCGTCCGCTAACATCGCATAAAACAAAGGCTTGATACCCATGCGATCACGCGCCACAAACAAGGTTTTTTGATTTCTATCCCATAAAGCAAATGCAAACATGCCACGAAAATGCTGCAAACATGCTTCGCCCCACTGTTCCCATGCATGCACAATCACTTCGGTATCGCACCGACTAGCGAAGTGGTGGCCCAACTCGATTAGTTCTTGCATGAGTGATTGGAAATTATAAATTTCTCCATTGAAAACCACCACCACACTGCGGTCTTCATTAAATAGCGGCTGTTGCCCCGCATTCAGATCAATGATCGAGAGACGTCGATGCCCAAAACCTAGGGCAGATTCGACATATACGCCACCCTCAACTGGTCCGCGATGAAACTGGGATTGATTCATGCGTACAAGTAACTCTTGATCAATTTCTCGATTGCCAGCCAGAGCCAACATGCCAACTATTCCGCACATGTCATCGTCACTTTCTCAATGAAGTTTTTCTGCACATGATTGATCGTATAGGCTAAGGTACTCGCCCAACATTGCTTCTAAACTGTAATGGGATTCCACCCGTCTTCTGGCGGCAGCACCATGCTGTTGTAATAATTCTGGGGTGCGCAAATAGCAGCCCATTGCCTGCGCTAACGCGGGCACATTGGCACGCTCGACCAGTTGCCCGGTGACACTATGCTGCAGTAAATCTGGAATACCGCCGACATTGGTTGCCACCACTGGTAAGCTAGATGCCATCGCCTCCAGCATCACTACCGGCGTACCTTCGGCCAGTGATGACATTGCGAACAAAGACATGGTATTTAAAATTTCAGGAATATCATCGCGCGCACCGGGCAAGCTGACAAATTCACGCAGGTCTTCTCGCGCCACTTTTTCTTTTAAGGCATTGAGCAAAGGACCGTCACCGATAATCATTAACCGCAAAGATTCTTTCATTTCAGGGAAATTTTTTCTCAGCAATACAAAGGCATCAATTAATGCAACATGATTTTTCACTTCCTGTATCCGTCCAACTGTGCCAATGACAAAGTGCTGCGCAGGCAAGTTTTCAGTCTTCTCAAGATGCACCGGTGGTGCAGTTTTAAGATGAAATCGTTGTAAATCAACGCCATTATTAATCAGACGAATTTTCCGCTGTGGTACGCCGATTGCCGTACTGAGCCAACTCTTTAGTTCTATCGATACTGGTACGAAATAATCAATCAACGGCTTTAATAATTTTCTCAATACTTTGTATTTCCAGATTTTTCCTTCTGGATCATTGATATCACGTCCATGTTCTGCATGAATACGAATTGGCACACCGGCAAAAAATCCAGTAAAGGTGTATTCGATGGTGGGCAAATTATAGGTATGCAAAATTTGTGGCTTCCATTTTTTGCAAAGCCACCAAAAATCGACATGGCTTTTAAGCCCCCATCCCGGCTGCTTATGTAAGGAAAGTATTTCGACATCATGCCTACTGATTTTTTTTGAAAACTCAGAAAAATCAGTTAAACAAACAATGATGTGTCGATATTTTTCCGCTGGCATACGATTCACACACTCCACCAAGAGAGTCTCTAGCCCGCCGAAATCCAGACGATAAACCAGATGCATTACCAGTGGTTGCAATTTCATTGTGTCGATCTTATTTCACTGTGCCATTTTTTAATAAATGCGTATTTAACGATAATCCGTCTAAGATCGACGATAAATTCTCTCTTAGGAAGGGTCGTAAAAATAGACGCGCTTCTTCAGTATTGTCTGTGTATGGTGCAAACGCGAAGATCACCGAACCATCATCACCATGCATCAACAGCTTTGCTCTGGCCTGTAAAAATTTTCCAAAATAGGGATTGATACAAACCGTATCGTCGATTAAATAAAACTGCCAAACCAAAATATGTCGGCCAGCATGATCTTGTAGCTGGTGTTCCAGCACACGTAACTTTGTCTCATTGATTTTTTCATCTCGTACTTCTGACATCAGCAAACGCCAGCTCTTCTCATCCTTACTTAATAGTTGATTAAATGAGCTAACTAGCTTTGATTCTGGTGTTTGATTTTTATAGTAACGCACCGATATGCCAACTCGATACCAATCCCGCTGGAAATACCGATCTAGTTCAGCGCGTGGCTGCGCATAACCTGGCTTCCATTGTGAAAATGGTGCAATTTCTGTCCACTTGAAATGTATGCTATTCAATTCGATTGGCGTTGTGGCTGCCTCTTGCTTACTGGAATAATTTGCGTAAATAGGCCAGATCGCAAAACAGACGATAGCGCACAACAAAACACCGGCAACATCAATTGTGCCAACCGATTGCAGCGAGCTTGCATGGCGTGCCACTTTCTTCGTCAACGGGACATCGTTCGTTTGCCGCCAAAAGCTGCCGATCCAAAACATAAAAAACATGACCAAACCAAAAAAAATCCAGCCATAAATAAGGTGATCGAAACCAACGGCTAATTGCATACTACTCAAATGCCCAATCATCACGATCAAGTAAGCGCGCAAACCATTGGCTAAAATCGGCACTACGATAGAAAACACAACGAAAAGCGCACGTCGCCACCAAGACTTGTAGGTTAGATAGGCATACAAGCAACCCAGTGTGATCGATGAAATCAAATAACGCACACCACTACACGCTTCAACAACAGACCAATCACCAGATGGAATGGCAAAGCGATTTCCTTCACGTAAAACAGGAATGCCGCTTAGCTGTAAAGCGCCAACCGTAAAGTTTGCCGTGAAATCAATTAGCGGAGGAATAAATACTTCGCCAAACGGTACTGCGAATAATAAAAATGTCAAAGGAAAGGCCAGCGCCCTAGCCAACGGCAAGCCCAATATGCATAAAACCAACACCGGTATCATGGCGACGAAGGCATATTGTTTGACTACCTGCACCTCTGCAAAATCTGCCAGTAACCAAGCAAAGCCGCATAGAGATAACAAAATCAACGCTGGCCAATAGGGCACAAAATCGATAGATGCAATCAATTGTCGGCGTCGCCAAATCAACCACAAACTCATCGGCGCAATAATGTAACCGTGAGCAAAGGTTTCCGAACTATCCCAGATTGCTAATAGTGATTGGGCGGTCTCAGCATAGGCGATAAAAACCCCTACTAAGGCCATACAAAGCAAAGCCACTTTTATACGTCGATTCGATTGATTTATTACTGCATGCACTGCGCTACCTCTTATCCAAATCTACAACAAACCAAATAAAGCAAAATGAACTTATTTTTCCCTAATTATTTTTGTTTGCAACTTCAATTAATTTTAAAAAATAGGGAGTATATTAAAAAATATGCCATTATC
>OFRM01000418.1_pt1 | contig 18227 bp, 16 predicted proteins | sample 1543101 | NCBI WGS metagenome assembly OFRM01 (sample SAMN07774223, study PRJEB24372) | wastewater metagenome | isolation source: Exp Tend VB 0WW | collected 2016-02
CGCGTTGGCCAGTGTTCACGGGCATACCCTCCGCACGCGCCACTGCCCATTTCAACCCCCGATCCTGACGACTCGTCGATTACTACGAAATGTCAGTAATGGTTGGTGGTTTTTTGGCTTCAACCCGGCTAACCTTCCTGATGGTAATGGGTGCCGCAATTGTGGGGCAGTAGAAAGTCGGGAAATATCCGGGGAATTACTGGTTTGTAATCTGTGGGTGTTTCCGGGCTTGACAAGTCGCTCGGAGCAGGTTACTATGCGGCTAACAACCCGGAGGTAACTGCGATGGACTCAAACGCTGCGATAGAGGAGATGCTGGCCACGCCGCGGGTGCAGAGCGCGCCGCTCTTGGGGACGGAGAGTGCGGCCTTGTCGATTGCCAGGGTGAAGTACAGCCATGATGCGATGATAGACATGCTAATTGCAAACCCCGAGGTGTCGCAAGGTGCGCTGGCACAGCAATTTGGCTATACGCAGGCGTGGGTTAGCAGGGTGATGAACAGCGATGCTTTCCTGGCACGGCTTGCCGCGAGGAAGTGTGATCTCGTCGACCCCTCGATCGCGCTGACGCTTGACGAAAAGTTCCGTGCCCTCGCAAACCAGTCCCTGGACGTGATCATGGAGAAGCTGACAGTTACGAAAAACCCCGACACGGCACTGAAGGCACTGGAGTTGTCGAGTAAGGCTCTTGGCTACGGCGCCCGACAGCAGAACTTGAACGTCCAGCAGAACTTCGTCGTGGCCATGCCTACCAAGGTGCAGAGCCCGGAGGACTGGGCTGCGATGCACCAGCACATATCTCAGCGAACCCCTGGACTGGGGGCTATGGTTCAGGATATAACTCCGCTATCTTGAGGGAAAAAGATGACAAAAGCGAGTTTTCAAGCTTTCTGCCGAAACTACACCGGGACTGCGCTGGAAGCGATGGCGGATGCTCACGCGCTTTGTGATCTGCAGAACGCCGCGAGCGGGGACATTGCTGCTCGACTTGGGGCGATCTCCGGCCTGCCCCCGGCCGTTGCCGTACAAGTTGCATGGAATGGTACAGACACGGATCTGGATACTTACTTCAATGCGGGAGTAGCGATACTTCGCTCCCTAGGCACCAACGCCCACGTCTGGCTACCCGGCGCAAACGGCGTATCAGTCGCATCGCTGCCGAGCAATAACTACCTGCTCTCGGATGGCAGCACAGGCTACAGCACGGTTGATGGTGTTGATGGGCTGACGCTGGATGGGATGGGGAGTTTGGGGAGTGAGCTGGTAACGAACGGTGACTTTAGCGATGGGCTGATAGGTTGGTCCGTGCTGGGCGCATGGGCGGCGGTTGGCGGTCAGGCTGTAAAGACTGGTGCTGTAGACGGCACCATGTATCAAGACATCCTAACAATAGGCAGAACGTACCAAATAACGATTGATGTTGTTGCTGTAAATACTAGCATTCAGGTGTATGCCGGTTCTTCGACTATCGCCAGTGTTGTTGCCCCTGTTGGCACCAAAACCCTGTATCTGAAATGCGCAGGTGACACAAATTTCTACGTGCAGTGTGGTAGCGTAAACACTGCCACAATTGACAACATCTCCGTCAAAGAATACACAGGCACCCACCTCACCCAGCCCACGACAGCAAACAAACCGCAGGTGCGGCGGGGGATGCTGAATTTGCTGACTTACAGCGCGGATCAAAGTAACGCAGCTTGGACAAAAACCAACCTAACGATAGGCGGATCGGCAGGCGCGTGTACATTAGTAGAGGATGGTGCGACTTCCGTGCATACAGTGGCGCAAACACCGACCGTCACAGGCGTAGAAACCGTTGCAGCCATTGTCAAGGCCGGGGGGAGAGGTTTTGCGTATCTACTGTCATTAGGTCGTACACCGACCGATGCAGCCAGCGTAAGCATCGCCTACTTTGATTTGGCGCTCGGCACGACAACTCTGACTTTAGGGGCTGCATCTAGTATTGTTTCAGTCGGCGACGGCTACTACTTGTGCGTACTTAACGGAATAGCGTCTGCAAGTGCTGCAATCGAGTTTCGACTAGGGTCGAGTACAGCCTTTGGCATACAAAGCTACCCGGGAACAAACGGACTCTCCGCAATAACAGTAGCAAGTACGGCAATCATTCCCGGCACCTGGACAGCAGCCCAAATCCTAGCCGAAGGCGGCATCCCAACCACAACCGCAACAGCAGCAAGCAACCCCTCCGCAGGTAAATACTGGTGGAGCTTTGACGGTAGCAATGATTCACTAGCAGTGGCTAGTGTTCCGTATCAAGTAACGGACGATCATTGTGTGACTTTGGTAGCGCGAAGAGAAACATTAACGAGTTTTCGTGATGTGTTTTCTGTTGGCGGCGCAACGTCAACCCCGTATTTGACATTGATTGAGACAGATAACGGTACGACTACGGTATATGCAGGTTGGAGGTCTGACGCGGCGGTTGCTGTAACCCTTACATCCACTTGGGCGGCTGGCGAAGTCGCGGTGTGGACTATGCGCCAAGTCGGTAATACCCGCGTACTGCGCAAGAATGGTGTACAGGTTGCAACAAATACGACAGCACTTGGGGCAACGACGGTTACACAAACAGGCATAGGCATTGCCTTTGGAGGGGCGACTTATTTCAACGGGGCGATCGGTTGGGTCGTCCCACTCAAAGCCACTATGAGCGATGCAGATTGCCTGACGGTTGAACGGCTCGTTTCCAGCCAGTTTCCAAACGGACCGGTGTTCTGACCATGACCCAATACATCAAATTCGCCGCCACTGTTTACCTGATACTGGCCGTGCTGATTCTCGTGACCGGGATAACTGGTTGCGACAAGCTGCCAATGACCCGCAAGCAGAACGTAGACACCATAACGATCACTTGGATCAAAGAGACTCCGCAGACATGCGGTACTCACCCCGGCCACATCAACGCCTGCGCGACCAACAACGCAGACTTCACGCAATGCACTATCCGCATGCCGGAAGATACTGCAGACTGGATCGTGGCAGAGGAATTCAAACATTGTTTCGGATTTATTCACTGATATGAACACAGAACAACTTAGCGACAAACTGATGCGCCGTATCACTGCCCGTTGTGGCGGCTGGGTGATTGAAATCAGCCAACGGCGTACCCGCGCAGGCATCCCACCAAAGTTCGGCCCGTGGTTTGGCTGGGGTGAAGTGTATGACTCGCTGGAGAGTGCGCGGGCAGCACATGACAAGGAGCTTGCAGCATGAGCTACAACTACAACGTCCGCATTGAAGTCCCCGCAAGCCAAGCAGAAGTGGCGGAGAAGATCGGCATGGCCCTTGATCCCGACTCTGGCGGCGCGTCAAGCTGGAACAAAACGATCATCGGCTACACGGATGACAAAGAGCCACAGCCGATCTACGGCGACACCATTTTTGTCAGCACACCGTGCCAAAAAGAGTTCTTCGACCAAGTTCCCGTGCTTTTGGAAAACCCGGCCATGTTGCATGCAATCGTCGCCAACGACTTCGCAAATCGCTGGCCGGACGAAGTTCCGCCTACGCTTGCTGAGTGCGAGAGCTTTTGCGCTTCCGTAATCCCTGAACCCGCGGCTGCGAATGCAGCTCCCTGACAACGCCCAGATAATCTGGCAGCCACAACCCGGCCCCCAGACCTTCCTGCTCGAATGCCCCGTTTTCGAGGTCTTCTATGGAGGTGCACGGGGCGGCGGGAAAACTGAAGCGTCGATAGGCGATTGGCTGCAACATAGCTCGTTGTATGGCGAGGCTGCAATTGGTATCTTCTTCCGCAGGAAGCTCGTCCAGCTAATGGAAGTTGTCGCTCGCACGAAACAGCTCTTCCCGAAGCTCGGGGGAAAGTACAATGAGCAGCAGAAAACTTGGACCATGCCGAATGGCGCCCGGCTGAAGTTCGCCTACCTTGAAAGGGACTCCGATGCGGAAGAGTACCAAGGACACAACTACACCCGCGTCTACGTGGAGGAAGTTACGAATTTTCCCTCCCCGGACCCAATTAACAAACTGCGAGCTACTCTCCGCTCTGGCTCTGGTGTCCCTTGTGGAATGCGTCTTACTGGTAATCCTGGCGGGGCTGGTCACAACTGGGTGAAGCGGAGGTACATCGACCCGAACCCTCGCGGCTTCCAGCTGATAACGGATGACACAGAGATCGAAATCGACGGGGTTAAGCAAACTGTCAAGTTGGATCGGGTGTTCATCCCCTCGAAGATCTCCGATAACTTGCTGCTAATGCGGAACGACCCAACCTACATCCTCCGGCTAAAGCAGTCTGGCAGTGCCGCGTTGGTGCAGGCCTGGCTGGAAGGGAACTGGGATATCGTAGATGGCGCATTCTTCGATGAATGGGATGAAAACATCCATGTATTAAGCAGCCATAACTTCCTGCCTATAATCCGCCCCGATGTGCTAAAGTTCCGAGCCTTCGATTGGGGGTCGTACCGGCCCTTCTCCGTTGGCTGGTACGCACTAATCCCAGAAGACCTGGACTTCCGCGGTGCACTCATCCCGAAAGGGGCGCTGGTCAAGTACCGCGAGTGGTACGGCAGCCAAGGTCCCAACAAAGGTCTCAAGATGACCGCCGATCTCGTCGCTGACGGAATCATAATGCGGGAAGCGAAGGAGCGTATTCGCTACGGCGTGGCCGATCCGGCAATCTTCATTCGCGATGGCGGCCCCAGCATCGGTGAAGTCATGGCCCAGCACCGTTGTAACTGGCGGCGGGCTGACAACAAGCGCAAGGCTGGAGCGGAAATGCTTCGCCAACGCCTGGTCGGCCACGATGGTCGGCCGATGCTGTACTTCCTCGACTGCTGCGAGGATACGATTCGAACCCTGCCAGTGCTGCAGCACGACGACAAGGACCCCGAGGACGTTGACACGGAGGCGGAGGACCACGCTTACGACGAGACGCGGTATGCGGTGATGAGTCGTCCCTGGATACCTGCTACCACGAAACCGCAAGGTAGCGGCTTGCCGAAGCTTCCCACCGAGCATACGATTGACGAACTTGTTGACAAACTGCGCGAGCGTCGGCTTGCTAAGGAAACTGAATAATGGACATCAAACCTAGCGACATCGGCTTGAAGGCTATCGCGAGTGAGCCGGACAAGGCACCGGCTTCAACGCTTGTGGAAACGTGGATGAAGGATATCGGGGAAGCCCGGAAGTTGGAGAAGGACTTTCGTAAGGAAGGTCGCCGCATTGTTGAGCTGTTCGAAGGGGAGAAGAAGCGGGAGTTCCAATTCAACATCCTTTACTCCAATACGGAGACGATGCTGCCGGCGCTGTACAACAACGTGCCCAGGCCAATCGTCCAGCGACGTTTCAAGGATGAGGACCCCCTCGGCAAGCTTGCCAGCACCGCTGCCCAGCGCACCCTCGAGTACCTCGTCGATGACGGTAACGCCATTTACACCCCCTTCGATGATCTGATGAAGTCCGCGGTGCTGGAGGCGCTCGTCCCAGGTCGCGGTATGACCCGCTTCAAGTACGATGCGGCGATTGAAACGGAGCAGAATGAGCAAGCGGCGGATACTAGCGAGCCCCCTGAGGAAGAGCAGGGCGAGGGGGAAGTCGAGGCCGCTGCACCTTCGGTGGGACCTTCCGAATCCGTCCAGTACGAAACCGTTTGTGGAGAGGAAATTCCCTGGGATCGCTTCCTGCATGGCAACGCCAAGAAGTGGAAGGATGTGACCTGGGGGGCAATTGAGCACTTCATGACGCGGGAGGAACTGGAAAAGAACTTCGGAGCGGTCGGCGCGAAGGTACCAGTTGCAGAACTGGCCTCCAACCGGGAAACCGCTGACGAGCCGGAGAATTCCGAAGAAAAGGCCGACACGAAGAACTTAAAGGTTGCCCAAGTGTTCGAGATCTGGGACCGGGATGAGAAGCAAGTTCTCTTCATCAGTCCTGCCTGGCCGGAAGGCCCAATCAAGCAAGTTCCTGATCCCCTTGGCCTAACCGGGTTCTTCCCGTGGCCAAAGCCACTCGCCTTCGTCTCGAAGATCAGCACGCTCACACCAGTCGCTCTGTACACCTTCTATGAGGAACAGGCGAAGGAACTCAACCGCGTCACTGTCCGCATCAACAAGATCATCGCGGCCTTGAAGGTGCGTGGTATGTTTGACAGCACCGTGGAAGGGATTGAAAAGGTCCTGCAAGCCGATGACAACGTGCTAGTCCCAGCGGAGAACGTTGCGGCGCTGCTCGCTGGGGGCAATGCCTTGGAAAAGGCAATCTGGCTGATGCCGATTGAGAAGTTGGTCACTGTCCTGCAGCAGTTGTACGTGCAACGCGAGCAGGTGAAAACGGTTATCTATGAGCTAACTGGCATCGCCGACATCATGCGTGGCAGTACGCAAGCGTCGGAGACGCTCGGTGCGCAGCAGCTGAAAAACCAGTGGGGCACGCTGCGGTTGAAAAAGACGCAGAAGGAAGTGCAACGCTACTGCCGCGACTGCCTGCGAATCATGGCGGAAATTGCTGTGACGAAGTTCTCCCCGGAGACACTGAAGTCGATGACCGGCCTGCCCTACCCGACAGGGAGCGAGAAGGCACAAGCCGTTGCCGGGCTGCAGATGCATCAGCAACAGCAAATGCAAATGGCACAGCAGATGCAAATGATGGGGCAGCAGCCTCCCCCTCCGCAGCCGCCGAATCCGCAAGCATTGCAGATTGCACAGTCGCCAAGTTGGGATGACATTCTGGGTATGCTCCGCGATGACATCCAGCGAAGCTACCGAATTGACATCGAGACGAACTCGACTGTCGATAGTGAAGCAACGGAAGATAAGAAGGACATGGCGGAGGTGCTGAATGCGATCAGCCAGTTCCTCTCCGGCATCGGGCCGCTGGTTAGCGAGGGTATCATGCCCTTCGAGATTGCGCAGGGCATGCTGCTCACCGTAGTGCGGCGGTATCGCCTGGGCGTGGAAATGGAAGATTCCATCAAGGCCATGAAACCTCCACAGCAAGGCGCCGATCCCGCTGCCGTGCAGAAGCAGCAACAGGAAGTACAAAAGGCGACCGCCGACCTCGAGAAGCAGCGTACGCAAGCGGAACAGCAACTCGCCGACGCTTCCCGGCAAGTCGAGATGGAAAAACAAACCGCTGCGCAGGAACTGGCCTTTGAACGCAAGTCGCTGGAGCACGAAAAGGCCTTGGCCATGCGAGAGTTGGAGTTTGAAAAGCAGCAAGCCCTGCGGGAGATACAACAGGCCCAGCAGATGCGCACTGCAGAAGCTGACAACGCCATTGCCCTGAAAGAACACAAGTGGCAGTTGAAGCAATCTGCCGCTGCGAACAAACCCAAGCCTGCGGCTGCTGGGGCCTAACCGTGCCAACCTACCTCTACGTCTGCCCGACCTGCAAAGGTCGCCGGGACATTTTCAAATCCCTTGCCCTCTTAAACCGGGAGGAATCCTGTGAAAACTGCCAAGCCTCGATGGAACGCCGACTCTGCGCGACGGCTGTTTCAGTCGACTACGCTGGGTATGCTTGCCCGATCACAGGAACTTGGGTTGAAGGTAAAAAGGCTCACCAGGAAAACCTTAAAAGGCACGGATGTCGGGTACTCGAAACTGGAGAAACAGAGGAAGCACGATCTCGCAGTCGCCAGGAAGAAAAGGCACTCGACAGAGGAGTAGACGAAACAGTGGAGCAGTATTGGGAGGCCCTGCCCACGGACAAGCGGGAAGCGTTGGCTACCGCGGTCACATCTGGCCTCGATGTAAGCATTGAAAGGAAGTAGCGATGGAAGACGATTTCGATGTCGGCGCAGCGGTCGACGAGATTGGTAGTGGACTTGGCTTTGGCGAAACCCTGACGGGGGAGAACGACGGCCTTGTGCTGGACGTAGTTGCGAAGGAAGTGCCGGACACGCCAGCGGCAGAGGCGAAACCTGAGGAAGGTATGCAAACTCCTGCGGAAATGAAGCCGGACACACCAGCGGTGACAGTGGATGAAGCGCCGAAAACCTGGCGGAAGGAAGCCTCTGCGACCTGGGCGGCCCTTCCTTCCGAAGCGAAAGCTGAAATCCTCAAGCGCGAGGCTGACATCTTCGCTGGCATTGAAAGCTACAAGGTCGACGCCATCTTCGGCAAATCCGTCAAACAGGTCGTTGCTCCCTTCGAAGGCATCCTGCGCCAAAACAACATGGACCCAGTGCAGACCCTCAACGGTTTGCTGAACAGCCACTACGCGTTGGCAACGGGCACTCCTGAGCAAAAGGCAAACCTCTTCCGTCTGCTCGCCAAGGACTACCAAATCGACATCGTCGCGCTGGCGGGTGGTCAAACTGCTACCGGCGAGCCCCCGTACATCGACCCGGCAGTGGCCAACTTGCGCCAAAAACTAGCTGGTGTAGAGTCCGAATTAACGCAAGCCCGGCAAGCCCGTCTCAATGAGTCGAAGGCGAACATTTCGAAGCAGGTGGCCGGTTTTGCGGAAGACCCTAAAAATATCTACTTCAACGAGCTGGCCGACGACATGGCGAGCTTGGTGCAAAGGGGTGTTGCAGGGACGTTGCAGGAAGCCTATGAAAAGGCTATCTGGCTCAACCCGGTTACGCGTGCGAAGGAAACCTCCCGTATTGCAACGGAGCAGGCCTCCACAGCAGCAGCCGCGGCAAAGGCGAAGGTGGCAACTGCTAAGGCGGCGACTGCAGCGAATGTGAAGACGAGTGCGAAAAGTGGCAGCGCTACGGCTCCCTTAGGAACTCTCGACGACACGCTGGCAAGTGCCCTTGCGGAGATCAAATCCCGCGGAGGCTGATCGTGTGTTTCCGATAACCTATTTTTAAGGAGCCCAAAACATGGCATCCCCCAATGCAACTTTCACGGAACTGGTCTCGACCACCTTCCGCAAGCACTCGAAAGAGATCAAAGACAACATTAGCAAGAACAACGCCTTGCTGGCCCGTTTCGGTGTCAAAGGTACCAGGACTGAAGACGGTGGTCTGTCCATCGTCCAGCCCCTGGACTACGCCGCAAATGGCACGTATCAGCGCTACTCCGGTTACGACACACTGAACATTGGCGCAAGCGATGTGATCAGTGCGGCAGAATTCCAGTGGCGTCAGATTGCGATCAACGTTGTGGCCAGTGGTCTGGAGTTGCGCACGAACTCGGGTGATAGCCGGATCATCAGCTTGGTGAAAACCCGGATGAAGAACGCTATCCGCACGTTCAAGAACAACTTCTCCACTGACGTGTACAGCGACGGTACGTTGCCCAACCAAATCGGCGGTCTGCAGGCACTCGTGTCCGACGCAGGAACCGGCACCGTCGGTGGCATCGACTCGTCTGTCTGGGCATTTTGGCAGAGCAAGTTGCAATCCGCAGCGGCCCCTCTGCAAGGCGGTGCCGGTATTACCCCTTCGGCAACGACCATCGAATCGCTAATGCTGCCCCTGTGGTTGGCCCTGACTCGCGGCGATGACAAGCCCGATCTGATCGTGTCGGACAACAACTACTTCACCTTCTTCGAAACCTCCCAGGTGTCGATCAAGCGCTACACTGGTGCAGAAAAGGCTCAGGCCGGTTTCGTGTCGCTGAAGTACAAGACCGCCGATGTGATTTTCGACGGAGGCTCCGGCATCCCAGTGAATCACATGTACTTCCTGAACACTGACTACCTCGACTTGGTCGTGCACAAGGACGCCAACATGACAATCATGGATGAGATGAAGCCCTACAACCAGGACGCCGCGGTTATCCCAATCCTCTGGATGGGTAACATGGTCTGCTCGAATCGCAGCCTGCAAGGTGTAATCAAGGCTTAATGGTTATTTCCGGTGGATTATGAATTAGTAATCCACCGGAGTTACCGCCCCTCAACAAACTTAGGAGTACCACAAAATGTACGCAGTTTCTACCCCAGTGATTGGTCAGCCCCTGATCAATGTTATCGGCCTGGACAGCACCGGCACCGTCCGTCAGCTCCCCCACGGCACCATCCAACGCGCCTCCGATCCCTGGTGGGGTGAGGGTGAGTTCATCTATGCCCGCGCTAATGGCGCAATCCGCACCTTCGGCCTGTGCCAGTTGAACCCCACCTTTGACAGCACCGATCAGCGTTGGCGTTATGAGGCGACGGAGGCTGCAAGCACCGCAATCCTCGGCCGCCCCATCTGCGTCGCAATGTCGGCGTATGCCAGTGGCGATTACGGCTGGTTCTGCATCGGAGGTGTCGTGCCAGTGAATAGCAACGCAGCAGTTGCCGCCGACACAACCTTCTCCATCGCAGCCACCGGCCAGGGCGGAGCGGCCGCGGCCGGCAAGCAGATCGTCAATGCCCGAATCGTTGGTGCCAGCACCATCACCGTTGCGAAAACGAACTGCATCACACAGGGTGTTTCCACCATCTTGACCGTGCCTAACAGCGATGGCTGGTTCGAAGGCTGCTACCTCTCCGGCACAGGCGTCGGGTCGGCAGCGATTGTCAGCTCCATCTCCGCCGATGGCAAGACAGTCGTGATGTCGGTGGCTAGCACCGCAGCGATCTCCGGTACCGTGACGGCGACTTACAACAACGCCACGATCTACTACAACGTCGCTCACATCAACCGTCCTTTCCAGCAGGGCGCCATCACCTAACCTTGGTTGAAGCAAGACGAGGGGACTTCGGTCCCCTTTCCTACTGACAATCCCGTCGCGAATAAGGAACCATCATGCACGTCGCTGAAGCCCGTCCCCCCTACGTCAGTTTCGAGGTCAAGGCCATCGAAGACCGCACTGCCAGCATCGAGCGCGGGCACTATGTCACGAAGGATGTTGATTACGCGGTGATCACTCCACAGGGCAGCAAGGACCGGACAGAGCGTGAAGTGCAGGATTGGTTTGCGAACCTCACGGAGCAGGCGCAGCAGCAGCGCTTTCCACAGGAATGGCTGACACACTTCCGCGCTTCCTACGCAGCCTGGAAAGAGGGTCTGGAAATGCCAGTGTCGGGCACGGCGATCCTCACTTGGCCAGTCCTGTCGCCGAGCCAAGTCAAGTCCTGCCTCGATGCGCGGGTGCGCACTATCGAGGACTTGGCCGCCGCCAATGAAGAAACCCTTGCACGTATCGGTATGGGCGGTCGAGCCCTCAAGGACAAAGCAGTGAGCTGGTTGTCTGCCGCATCGGGGAATGGTAAAGTGACGGAAGAATTGGTGGCACTGAAAGCGGCCAAAGCCGGTTCCGACGAGCGTGCGGCAGCACTGGAAAAACAGTTGAAAGAGCTGCAAGCGCAGGTCGCTGCCTTGAAAAAATAGGAGGTAAGTTATGTCGATGTCCCTGCTGGAGATGGTTCGTGAAGCCCGTGGGAGGATGGGGCAGCCAGTCCCCGGCAGTGCCATTGGCAACACCGACCCGACCGTTATTCAGTGCGTCGGGATCTTCCAAGAGTTCCTCGAGGACCTTGTTAATCGGAAGATGTGGCAGTCGGTCACGAGGGAGGCGACGTTCACGACAGTCGCGTCGGAAAGCCAGGGAGGGCTCTCCACGCTATTCCCTTATGGCTTTGAAGGTATTCTCCCAGAAACCTTCTACAACCGCACGACAATCCTGCCGATAGTTGGTAGCAAGTCCCCAGCGGAGTGGGCGTTTCGCAAGGCTGCTGCCTTTTCCGGCCCCTTGCCTGTGTACCGCATTCGCAACAACGAGATGCTCTTCAACCCCGTTCCGACGGCAGGGCAGACGATCTACTGCGAGTACTACTCCAGTTATTTCGTCTACAACAGCGCCTCTACGACTTACAAGAAGTATTGGTCAGCCGACACGGATACCTGCCTGATCGACGATGGCATCGCCATGCAGTACTTCAAATGGGCTTGGAAGTCAGCGAAGGGATTGTCGTATGCGGAGGACTTCCGGAAGTATGAGATGATGGTCGCTGGCCGGGGGCTGCGCGACGCGGCACGCCCTCCAATCCGTATGGATGGTAGTCAGCCGAACATGGGGCCGGGTGTTGTTGTTAGCCCTGGAAGCTGGCCACTCCCATGATGATGCAGCCCCTCAATCAAACCCCCAGTGGCCGTGGGGAAGTCTCGAAAGGCGCAACCGTCCCTGCCCCAATTCGTGGCTGGAACACACGCGACCCCCTCGCCAACATGCGGCAGGACTACGCCATTACGCTTGACAACTGGCTGCCTGACACCGGGACAGTTTCCGTACGGCCCGGCGCGAGTAACTGGAAAACAGGCTTCGCCAGCCGCGTCAAGACAGTGATGGCGTGGAGCGGGACTGCGAGCAGCAAGCTCTTCGGCGTAACCGATTCCGGCATCTTCGATGCAACCGCTGGCGGAGCAGTCGGGGCAACCGTGCAAACCCGGACGAACGGGTACTTGTGCCACATCAACTACACCACGACCGGCGGCAGCTACCTCGTCACGGTCAACGGCACTGACGACCTCGCTTACACCAACGGCACAACCTGGACGACCATTGCCAACTTCTCCATCTCCGGCGGCGGCACGATCAACACGAACCTGATCTGGAACCTCAACGCCTTCAAGCGTTCGATCTACTTCATCAAGAAGGAGTCGATGAGCTTCTTCTACTTGCCAATTGATTCAATCACTGGTACGGTCTCCGAGTTCCCGCTCGGCGCGCTCTTCAACAAAGGCGGGAAGTTGATGGCGATGGGCACCTGGACGGTGGACGGGGCAACTGGGCAAGAGGACTACTCGGTGTTCATTACCAGCAAGGGGCAGGCAGCAGTCTACCTCGGTACCGATCCTTCATCTGCAACGACGTGGATTTTGAAGGGGGTTTTCAACCTCTCCCCGCCGCTGGGCCGGAAGTGCTTCTGCCAGTTCGGCGGGGACTTGCTAGTCTTGACGGTTCGCGGCTTGTTCTCCATGACGAACATCTTGAAGGCCGCGAAGATGTCCGACCAAGGCGCGCTTAGCGCTGTCATCGGGGAAGCCTTCGTTGCATCGGCAACTGCCTTGCCAGATGCCGAAGGCTGGGAAGTCATCGAATTTCCGCAGTACAACGTCCTGATCTGCAACGTACCAACTGACAGCACGAATCACACTTCCGTCCAGTACGTGATGAACACACAGACGAATGCCTGGTGCCGCTTCACCGGGTGGGATGTCAGTGGGTTTTGTTTCTACAATGCGCTGCTGTACGGTGGTCGGGCGACGGCCGTTGGTAAGTACTTCCAAGCCACAACTGACTTCGGTTCCGCAGTGACCTGCAATGCGAAGGTTGCCTTCAATTACTACTCCCCCCGCAGCCGCGTAAAGGACTGGAAGTTGATCCGGGCGAACCTGACCATTGGCGGGGTGTGCGCGGTGAACCTCGCCCTCGACACCGACTTCAGCATTGATGCCACCTACGGCGCAGCGGTGTTCAATAGCTCCGCAACGTCGCGTTGGGACACCGGCGTCTGGGACACTTCCCTCTGGTCAGCCGAGCCAACCCCTCGTATCGAGTGGGTGACAGTCGCGGCGAATGCCAGCTATTGCTCAGCCGTTCGCTTGCGTGTCATTGCCTACGACTGTACAGTCGAATGGTCTGCTACCGATATTGTCTACGAGATAGGCACTTTGGTTGGTTAGCAAGTCCTGGGAACGCAGGGCGCCTCGTCACAACTTGGAGCTCTCATGCCACTTCCTCGGAAACTCTTCGACAACCTGCCCGCGCACCACAGTGCAGTGGAGATGCAGCGCATTCTCGAAATCGACCACAATGCGAACCATGCTGGTAGGAGCTATGACGTTTCCTACTCCTGCCGAGCCCTGCGGCTTTGGCGAGAGAGTGGCGGGATGATCTTCTGCGCACCGAATGTAATGTTCATCATCCAAGAGCAATCCCACGATACTGCAGAGTTCCACTCAGTGAACGGGGGAACTGCGAAGAACCTGACGGCTGGGGTAAATGAGTTGCTGTCTTTGTTGGCAGTGTATTACTCCTTCGCAGCGACTTATTACGACAACCCCCGCGTGAATGACTTACTCAAGCATGCCGATTACCCTTCGCAGTTGACACGGCTTGACGCCGGAGAGGACCGCACTTTTGAAGCCAAATTTAGACTGAGGAGCCACTAATGGGATTCGTTACACAAATTGGTCAGGGGTTGGGCATTCTGCCAGCAACGCCGCAAAACCAGCAGGACTTCACTAACGCGGGGATTCAGCAAGGCCAGGACAACCGCAACGCTGCGCAGTTCAACACCGACCTGAATCGGCTGAACCAAACTGGCCCCGGCGGAAGCCTGACCTACACAACTGGGGCCGATGGTCAGCCAGTTCAAAACTACACGCTGTCGGCGGGGCAGCAGGGACTGTATGACAACGCGCAGAACCTCGCTGCAGGCATCGGTGGCATGGCGAACACCAGCCTCGGACAGGCCACCGGCACGCTTGGCCAGACGATCAACGCTAGCAACTTGAATGGCAGCGGGTTGTCCTTCGCAGGAGGTGGTGGGGTAGCTGCAGGAGGGACAGCTGCCGGGCAGGCCTCCCCTGCTGTGCAAGCAGCTATCGCGCAAAGCGACCCTGCAGCACAAGCCACTGCCGCACAGATGGGACCAGCCGCGCAAGCGCAAGTAACAAACGCCCTCGCGGTGCAAGCAAACCCGGCCTACCAAACTGCCGACGCGGTGAAGGCGCAAGCAGCACAGGCGGCGGCTGCCCAGGCAACTGCGGCACAATCGCAAGCTGCGGTAGCCGGACCAGCGACGAACGTCGGCGCCTACGGGCAAGGTAGTGCAGGGACTGCGAACGGCGACTCCGCTATTCAGCGTACCTTCGACACCGCTGGTGTCCGGGCACTGCCGGGGCAAATCGACGACACTTCCCGCCGACGTGTTGAGGAAGCGATCATGTCGCGGCTGAACCCGCAGTACGAAAACGACGAGCGAATGATGCGTACGCGGCTGCTAAACAGCGGCATCGAAGTCGGAACTGACGCCTATAACCGCGAAGTGCAGAATTTTTCCCAGCGGCTCAACGACGCCCGGATGCAGGCGATCCTCGCCGGAGGGCAAGAGGAAAACCGGCAAGTTGGGCTCACACAAGGCCTTAACGCGCAGGAGTATGCACAGACGCTCTCGACTGGTCAGTTCGGCCAGGCTGCCGATACGGCGATGGCCAGCAACCGGACCACTGCCAGCATTGCCAATGCGAACAACCAGACGCAAGCGAGCATGGCGAACGCCCGGAACTCGTTGGAAGCTGCGATGCTCGACGCCCGGAGTGCGAACGATCAGAACCTCGCAAACGCGGGCTTTCAGCAGGGCACGAACCTGTCGAATGCGAGCCTGTCTAACCAAACTGGCTTGGCCAACGCCGGTATGCAGTCGCAGGCGAACCTCGCGAACGCCGATGCACTGACCCGCGTAAGTGGGCAAAACGCCGCGCAGCAGAACCAGATCAACCTCGCAAACACCGGCGCGCAGAACACGAACCTGCTGGCGAATGCCGGGTTTGTGAACCAAGCGAATTTGACCAACGCTGGGTACGCCAATGCCAATTCCCAGTTCAACGCAGGGCAAACAAACAGCGCAGCCGCGCAGAATGCCTCCCTGCAAAATAGCACGAACCAGTACAACACTGGGCAGACGAACAGCGTCAACATGGCAAACACCTCCCAGCAAAACGCCGGGAACCAGTTCAACGCTGGGCAAGCCAACGATGTCAACGTCAGCAACGCTGGCTTCCAGACGCAAGCGGGGATCGCTAATGCAAACAACGCAACGTCAGCGAACATCGCTAGCGGCGCGCAGGGACTGCAGGCAACGGCCTTGAACAACCAAGTGGTCGGGCAGAACCTCACCAATCAACTCGCCGTGCGGGATCAGCAAATGCAGGAGCTATCTGCACTGCAGGCGATGTCACAACCGACAGGTCAGCAATTCGGCAGCTACTACACCGGTGGCAACGCTGCACCGACCCCGACACTGCAAGCGGCGCTGGGCGCGAATGAAGCCTGGAAGAACCAGAACACCCAGGCAACTAACAACAGCGGTTTGCTCGGTGGCCTTGTCGGCATGTTCCTATAAGGGGTAAATGATGAATTTTGATTTTCAAACCCAACAGGAAGAGCTGGCACGCCGGCAGAAGTTAATCGACGCGATGATGTCGCCGCAGCCATTGCAAGGAGGGCAAGGCAGTAGCGGGGCTTTTATGAACGCCCTCGGCAACCTCGTGCGGCAGTACAAGGCGAAAGGGCAGCAGGAGGACTTGACAGCCGACACTGCTGCGTTTCGGGGGAATTACAATACTGCCCTTGGGCAGGAGGGTAACCAGTTCCTTGACACAATGAATGGCAAGCCAAGCGTTCCCCCTGCCTACGACGGAGTTGGTCCTCCCACACCTCCGGTGGCTGCAAACCCTCGTGAAGCGGTGATTCGTGCTATGACCTCGCAACTGCCGGAAATGCAGGCGATGGGCAAAGCTGCGTTCAGTAACCTCTCCAAACCCGCAGGCGATGAGAAGTTCGGCCAGGACTACAAAACTGTCAAGGACCCTGCGACGGGTAAATCCGTACTGGTGCAGGTCGGGGACCGGGGTGGCAGTCGTGTCGCGCCCTTCGAGCCAGAGAGTACGGAGTGGGGGCCACTGCAAGAAGTTGGCAAGACGCCCGACGGCAAACCCCTCATGGGGCAGCAGAACATGCGGACGAAGGAACTGCGGTATGCGCCGAGCGGTGGGCAGACGATCAACAACAACGTCGACATGAAGGGGGAGAGTATTGCCCTCAACAACCTGCCGAAGGTGCTGGACGGTGCGCGGACGCAGATGATGACTGCGAACAAGTCCCGCGAAGCAGCAGAGCGTATCTACAAGCTGGCCGATGATCCTGATGTTATCACTGGTTTCGGTGCGGACGTAGTCAGTGGGTTTGCCGCGGCTGGCGCGAAGCTTGGCCTCAACGGACCGGAAGGCGTGGCCAAAACGCAAGCCCTGTTTACGGACCTCGCCAAGAGCACACTCGACGGGTTGCAGCAGATGAAGGGCTCGTCGTCCGACAAGGATGTCACCTTCCTGCAAGACGTAACGGCGGGGAAGATCAGCCTGACACCGCAAGTGATGAAGCAAGTTGCAGGAATCGCCTTCGCCGCGAGCCACAACGCAACGCTGGAGGCGAATGACCAATACTCCAGCGCGGCGAGTATCCAAGGCGGCGCGCCAATTGCCGCGCAGTACCCGGTACCGAAACTGCGCTACCAAGCCCTCGACCCGAAGAACTTCACGGAAGACGACAATGGTCGGCTGACCTACAACAGCCCCCTCTTGCAACCGGCGAGACCCCGCGGCACGGACTCGCAAGGGCGGAAGCGCATGACGGTTGAAGAATTCCTGAAAGGCCCCTAACATGCCAATCATCTCCCTCCCCGATGGTGGGGAAATCGACTTACCCGATGATGCTTCGCCAGAGGTGCGGGAAGCAGTTCGGGTGAAACTCGCAGCAAGCTACGCAGGGGCCAGCACCGGACAGAAACTCTGGAGTGCGGTGAAGGACGTTGGCAGTAACCTGCAAAGCGGTGCAACTGACCTCGTTCGGGGGGCAGGACGCGCGCTAGCGGGGTATGCCGAAGGCGCCGCCGCTTTCAACGACACGGATCGGCCGAACTGGGCGAAGTACTCAACCCCACCGCAGTACAATGAGCTGACGCAAGGTGTGAACGAGGCGCTGCCAACTCCACCAGGGGCGAGTACAGGCCGGCAGTACCTTCGCGCAGGGCTGGAAGGACTCGGCGGCGCAGCCGTCTCCGGACCGCCAAACCCCGTTGGACTAGTCTCTGGTGTAACCGGAGGCGTAGCCGGGCAAGCTGCTGACAACATGGCGCCGGGGAATCCGCTGGCGAAGTTCGCCGCAACCGTCCTCGGCGGTGTCGCCGGTGGTACTGCAACAGGCCTCGCCACTCGCTTGCGTCCACAGACAGCGAGTATTGCGAAGGAAGCGGTCGAAGGCGTCTCGGAGGCCGAACTCCGCGCAGCACAGCAGTACCAAGCGCAGATGTCTGCCAAAGGCACGGACTTGGACTTGTCGCAAGCGGTGAAGGCAGTTACGGGGCGGGAGACGAACCTGACGAATATCAGGAACTACGTTGCGAATCGCAGTCAAGGTAATGCTACGCAAGAGATGCTGCGGAATCAGCCAGGGCAGATCGGACGGGAAGGGCAGCTTGTCACAGAGAACCTGCCCGGACAAAACTGGTCGCCAACGCAGAATGCGAACAACTTGCAGCAAACCGCGACGGATCGGCTGAAGCAGGAAATGACA
>OFRM01000420.1_pt1 | contig 18155 bp, 19 predicted proteins | sample 1543101 | NCBI WGS metagenome assembly OFRM01 (sample SAMN07774223, study PRJEB24372) | wastewater metagenome | isolation source: Exp Tend VB 0WW | collected 2016-02
AGATATAAATGTCATTGAAGGAAATGCAAGCTCTGGAAGCACTGGATCATATAACCCGGCGACAAGGACAATAGTTCTGGACAGGTCAGTATTTTCGCCGTCCAGACAGGAATCCGGTGGTGCTCGTTCCACCCTCCTCCACGAAATCCAACATGCTATCCAGCAGAAAGAAGGGTTTGCAAGAGGGGGGAATCCATCACAAATGGCTGACACATTTGGAGAAAATGGAATCTTGACCGACCGTGGCAGTGCTTTGTCAAAAGAAATAGACAAACTCAAAAAATCAAATGGTTGGCTTGATATAAACAACGCCGACAACGCTCAATGGGACAAGTTTAAGAACTCACCATTATATAAGAAGGTGAGAGGTCTCGAAGATGAATTAAAGAAGGAAACAATTGACCCGAATAAGCTGTATCAGCGCCTCGGCGGTGAACTCGAATCCCGCTCCGTCCAGCGCCGGATGAACATGACTCCAAAGGAAAGACTCTCTTCCGATCCATACGCTGCCGAAGCAAAAGCTACAGGAATAAAAGGAGTTGATGATGTCATTACCCGTTTTGATGGTGGGGTGAATAATGCTACCGACCCTCTCCTCCAAGAAGCAAGAAGTGGTAAATATGCCAATGCAGAGGAGTTTGTGAAGGCACAAGGTGAACCAGTCTATCACGGAACAAATGCAAAGTTCTACAAGTTTGATGTCACGGTAAATAAAAACGATTATGGAACTTGGTTTACTCCAGATAAGAAATCCGTAGTAGATTCGGGCAAGGGAATTATAAAAGAAAGGATTATAAGACCAGGAATAAAGATTGTTTCGGAAAAAGAAGCTGGGTATCCACTTACCGCAGATTCACTAAAGAAAATTGCAGAAACAACAGATATAAGAGGCGTCAGATATTCAAATGGGAGTGTTCAACTCTTCCATCCGAATGAAGATTTAATAACAAAATCCCAACTCACCGACCTCTGGAAGAAAGCACATAATAAGAAATAACCTATATGGCATTTGTACCAAAAACACTAGGCAACTTAAAACAGTCTTTAGCCGATCGCCATGAAGCGGGCGACCTACCAACCGATTCAACCACTCTCTCCTACTGGACGAGGCTCTTAAACCGAGCAAAGGACTACTGCGCTGACCGATTGAAGCTCACCAAGAGTGCAAGCGTCACGACTGTCAGCGGTACGGCGACTTTAGCTGATGATTTCCTTGCGGATGTTGCTCTCGTAACTTCCGGCGGGGAAACCTGGACACTCATTTCAAAGGAAAACTCTGTCATGGCTGGCCCAATGACCTATTGGATAACCGGGAATCAAGACACTCGATTCACCCTAAATACCATTACCGGACAAGACCAAACCTTCAGCCACTACTACATCTACCGACCAGAAGATATGAGTGCGGATGCGGATGAATGCGTCATACCTGACCCAGAAGCGGTAGTCGCAAGAGCCTATGGAATGCTCCGAATGGCTGAGTTCGACCCAGCAGAAGATGCGGATAAATCCCTCGGAGAATGTGACCGGAGACTGGATGAAATCATCTATCAGCGGAACATCAATGATGCTGGATGTAATTTCACACTACAGCCAAATGCTTAGATATGAGACCATTCGGTTATAAAATGTCTGAAGAGTCAAAGAAGAAATCAAGCGCCTCACAAAAAGGGCGTAAATTAACCGAAGAACATAAGAAAAAGTTGAGTGAAGCAAAAAAGGGAAAACCTGGTAATAGAAAAGGAAAGACTGGTAAGCCGCTTACTACAGAGCAAAGGAAACACCTAAGCGAATTTCACAAAGGAGAAAAAAGCCATAGGTGGAAAGGTGGAGTGACACCGATAAATGAGTCGATTAGGAAAAGTGTCGAGTATAAACTTTGGAGAGAAGCAGTTTATCAGAGAGACAACTACACTTGCGTTTTTTGCGGGGAAAGAGGCGGTAAGTTGAACGCCGACCACATCAAGCCATTCGCCTACTACCCGGAACTCCGCTTTGCAATCGATAACGGTCGTACTCTATGCGTCCCATGTCACCGAACAACTGACACTTTTGGTAGAGCTAGAAAAAACGAATATGGTGAATAACGGAAATAAGGGAATAGAGGGAATACAAATTGATAACTGCGGCAAAGGCATAAATACCTTCACCCGTGATACGATGATCAACAACGAGGAAGCTGCTGAGGCTACCGATGTTTGGTCTGTCGGGAAGAACTCCATCTCCAAGCGTCCGGGTGTGGCTTTGGCAATCACTCTCCCAACGACGGCTGCGGTAACGGGTTTGGGAACCTATTACTCAGGTTCCACTCGGAAACTTCTCGCTGCTTCGGGGACTTCCATCTATGACATCGACCCTATCCTGGGAACGGCAACGGCTTTAACGGCTGCAGTGGCTTCGGCTGCTGTCTGGACTGCCGGACAACGAACCGACTTCTGCCAAGCGGGGGGATATGTTTTCATCCAAAATGGAACGGACGAACTAAGAAAATACTCAGGGACGACGGTCACGAATCAAACCAACGGAATAATCGGGAAGTGGCTCATATTCTACAAAGCCTCTTTGTGGACTGGTGGGAACACCGGGGCCGGAAATGAAGCTCGTCTGTATCGTTCAGGAACTGACGCTAACTTAGGAGACTTTACCAACTCAACTGCCAACCTGATCGCCACATCAGTTTACGTTTCAAAAGACGATGGCCAGAAACTCACCGGATTCTTCAAACACCAGGATTTCCTCTACCCAGTAAAGGAACGCTCTCTTTGGAGAGCTTCACAGGATGCTTCTACGGCGGCTGTTATCACCCTCGAAATGGTAGACCCAGCGAGAGGCTGTGATAGTCACTTCTCTATCGACACGGTGGAGAATGATAATTTCATGTTCAATGAGAAAGGCGTGTATGCAACGGGCTACGAACCAAACATCCTCGACCAGATTCGGACAAACATCCTTTCTCTCAGAATTGACTCGAAGATAAACTCGATTCAGAAATCCAACCTTGATGATGTAGTGGGTCTCTATCACGACAATCACTACTATCTGTCGTATGCTTCGGGTGGGACTTCGGCCAACGATACCATCATGGTCTATGACCGTCAGCGTTTAGGCTGGTGGGAGTGGGACTTGGGGGCTAACTGTTTTTCAGAGTTTAAGGATTCAACCGGGGAAACGAAACTGTATTTCGGGTCTTCGGCTGCTGATGGGAAAATCTACTACTTCGACCCGACCTTGAAAGCGGATGATGGGGTAGCATTTACAACCAACTGGAAGTCTCCGAAGTTTAGTTTCAAGAACTACGCTCAATCGAAATACTTTCTCTCCGTCCTTCTCTACTTTGCGAAGACCGCCGGAACCATCACCTACACCGTCTATGTGGATGGAGTGCTAGCGAAAACGAATACCGTCGCCATCGGAAATACCGGAAGTGCTGGTATCGGAATCGGGTCAATCGGTGTCCCTATCCTCGGTGTCGAATCTGGAAGCCTGGAACTCTCCGACTCCGGGGGAGCAGACATCGTGAAGATACCGATCAACAAAACTGGAAGAAATATCCAAATCCAAATCGAAGACAACACCTCTACCCAGTCCTGGGAATTAAATAGTCTAGAAATTCAAATGAAGAAACTAAGCCAATTATTCCAGCCGGGAACCCGCTAACTAAACAACTATGGCCACACAACGCAACCACCAAGACAACTTCGCCACTAATTTGACCTCAAATCAGATTGCTGGCGTCACCACGACTCCACTCAACTCGATTCCTTCAATCGCAGCGCCTTTCTCTATCGCGCTCGATGCCACGAACATCAACGGGAAATACGAAATAGTCGAAGTGACGAGTAAAACAGCGACTCACATCAACCACGCTTCTACTACCTACGCCCACACCACGGCTGAGGAAGTCCGGATGATAGTGAGTGCGGCAGAACTGGATGAGTTCGCCGCTAAGACAGATATGTCTAATACCGGATGGGTCTCCATCTCGGCCACACTCACCTACTCGTCTGCTGACGCACCAACCTACGTCTGTACGACTTCAACTGACATGACTGGTTCTATCGGTGTCGGGTGCAGGATCAAACTCACTCACTCAGCTTCGACAAAATACTTCATCGTAACGGCGATTGATGCTTCGACCATCACGCTGTATGGGGGAACGGACTATACGCTTGCTGCGACGGCAATCACGGCTCCGTACTTCTCCAACGTCAAAGCACCTCTCGGCTTCCCTCTTGACCCGACGAAGTGGACGCAAATTCTTACGAACGCAACCGAGTATTCACAGGCCACACCGACACAGGATACCTGGTACAACCTGAACGCGGCACTCTCACTCGTAATACCAATCGGTGTTTGGGATGTAGACTACCAAACAAATGTCTACTCAAGTGATGTTGGAAATGCTACAGGTTCAGTCCATGTGACACTCTCGACGGCAAACAACTCCGAAAGCAACGCGAGCTTCACTTGTCGGCAAGTCGTCACTGGTACGGTAAGTGTAGTCACTCAGAACCATAGTCGTCGTGCAACTGTTGTCTTGGCGGCTAAGGCTACTCATTACCTAAACGTCTTAGTAGCTGATTCTGGTGCTGTTGATTCAGTTCGTATCAACGTCTCGCTCGGAGGGAATACTACGAATACGGTCATCCGTGCTATCTCGGCATATCTCTAAATAATCAAACTATATGGCCAAACTCAGTAATCGAGAAAAAGCAGCAAAGAAATCAGGGGGAACTCTGGACTATAAGACCGGGAAGATAACCGTCGCTCCAAAGGTGATGGCGAAACCGACAGTCTTCAAAGGGGCTGGCTTCAGCGGAACGAAAAGCATGGCCGAACTCGGTGGGGTAGAAACGCCAGAAATGATAGCCTATCAGAGAAATCTCGATAAACAGTACTATGCTTCCCCACAGTTCAAACAGGACACACTCACCAACAAAACGAAAGGTATAAACGCTGAAGCAGACAGCTCCAGTATTGTCGCAAGCAACCGAGCGAAGGCGACTAAGTCCACCAATTCCACTACACCACCGAAGGTATCAGACCCGAGCCGTTTTGACTTCAGGAAAACCGGACGTGCCGATGCTCCGGCATTACCTACACCATCAATGACAATGTCCCAGGGTGGAGGAGGTGGGATTATGGACAGCATAAAGGGTAGTGTCGCTCGTGGAATGAATAGCCTTTTCAGCGCAAGAGGTGACGCTGAATCGACAGCCAATATGTTGAGCCGAGACTCAGGGAGTTTTTCCACTTCTGAATCAGATCGTGCTGCTAACCGACGGTCAGCGTGGGACAACTCTCTTGGAGTGCCATCAGTGAACGCCTCTAATCAACCAGATGTACCGTCATTCATAGCTGATAACGGCACTCAGTTCTTCAACGGCTATGGCCCGGAAGACCAGTCTCTCCAGGGTTCACTTCTCGCTTATCAAAAGAATGACCCAACAGGTGAGGATCAGAATCCTTCCAACCCGTTTGGAATCCCTACGGCTTACGCTTCGGAAACGGATACACCGTACAATGACTACGGTGGTAACTCACGCTATCGAGAAGATGGTCAGTCAATGGACAACATCCAGAATCCGATGGCTACTGAAAACGGGATTGACCCAACTCTCCAGGAAGAAATGCGGATGCAACAGAATGAAACCTACGGTGGTGGAAAACCTGCTGATGTCTCTGGTGGAACGACTCGCCGACCCTACGGCTCCGGTGCGTTCGGTACAGGAAAAGGTGTCCAGAGTGACGACCCATACATCAAAGAATTACGGAAGGCTTACTCCTCTAACGGTGGAGAAAAGTGGCTTCGTAAGCAATTCGAGGAACTGATCGCTTCACTCGACCCAACCTATGCGCAGATGCAAAAGGAAGGAACCGACGCTCTCCAGGCTCAACTCCTGAACAACAACAACCAACTTGCTTCAGTAATGAACGCCAACAACACTGGAGACTCGGAACAGAGAGCACAACTGATGGCCGGACAGCAACGGGAATCCCAGACGGCGTTAGGGAATCTCCTGGCGAAACTCTCTCAGGCGAAGACGAGTGATATCTCCAACTATAAGTCTCAGATGGCCGGGAAACTTGGTGAGTACCAACAAACACAGCAGTCCAATAAGCAGAAGCTGATGGACGCTATCCGAGCCTATCGGAATGACCAGTACGACCAACAGTATAAGAATGCTTCGTTGGCTGAAAAAGGAAGCTCAACAAAGAGCTACGGTACAACATTAGATAAGATTATGGCTGACAAGGGTGTAGACGCAACAACGGCGCGAGCCATATATGCTCAACAGAACGGATTGAGGAATTTACCATTTCAGCAGGGTGATACTATCCAAGAACTTGCTGACAACCTCGATGTAGATTACGCAACCGCTAAACAAATGTATCTCGCAGAACAAGGCTACTAATGTATGGATGCCATAGCGCAGAGAATAATCCAGAGAACAAGACAGCAAACGAAGTCTAACGGAATCGCTAACGACCCAATCGCTCAGCGTGTTCTTGCGCGTGCCAAAGGAGAAAAGAGTCAGATACCTGCTGGCGTAAGTCGTGAAACATTTGAGCGTTCTCAACGTGTCCAGAAACCAACAGGAGCGAGCGGGCTGTACCAGAACTTCAAGACTGACTTCGGATCGTTTGCTAAAGGGATGATTGGACTCGGGAAAGAAGCGTTTACTAACCCAATTGATACAGGTGGGAAGGTCTACGGAGTAGGAAAAGAACTGGTCAAAGGAATCCCATCCGGGGCTAAGGCGATGGCAAATGCTTACAAGCCAGAAAACCTCAAGAAAGGGTATGAGTCTTTCAAGCAGCTTCGGCAGATACCGCTCGAAGACCAGAAACGAGCGCTTAGTGAGATGATTCAAAAGGTTGGGGAGAATCCAGAAGCGCAAGCGAATCCAGACAAGCGAAGAATGGCTCAGGTCGGACTCGCTATACTGGGGAACTACTCGCAATACTCACGCCCTGGAGAGAAGGTTTACAATGAACCGTTCAGTGCTGTTCTTGATGCTATCCCAGCCCTGAAATCAGCCGGGGTGGGGAAACTAGCCGCCGCCGGAGCCTCAAAAGCACGGACACTCCCTGGTATCTCAAAGGCTGTTGATACGGCACAGGATATGTTCGTCCCTGGTTCCAAGTTGAAACGAGCCGGGTATGCGAATGTCGCTGAAGACCTGCAAAAGACTGGTACAAACATGCGGAAGGCCCAAGAGGGGATTATCAAGTCTACTGTAGGACAATTTGAAGACCTTTCAAAAGCCGAACGGACTCAGTTTTTCGACGCGATTGATTCTCTTCGCCGGACACCTGACGCTGTACCGACAAGCGCAAATCCAAGAGTCCAAGCGAAGATCGACTGGTACATGAAGGAGGAGCTTCCGAATATCCGTCAGATGGCTGGATATACGGACGGTCAGGCTCCAATCCAAAACTATCTTCACCACCTTTTCACTCCAGATACTGAGACAAAGATGGGCGGTAAACTGTCGGCTCCGTCCCGGGGATTTCTTAAACAATCTAAAGATGTTGAGGGATTCTCAAAAGACCCGGTTGTTTCGATCGCCGGTGTTAAATCCAAGGCAGCTACGGCTAATATCAAGGATGCCTTTATTGCCCGCGTAACGAAGAAATACGCCCGTCCGGAAGATACAGTGACGGAGTTTAAGAACGGGACAATACTTGCAAAAGACACAGGGGAGCCTCTCATCAAGTGGAAAGGTCAGTATCTACCAAAGGACTTAGGGGAAGAACTACTCCGATATGAGGGGAAAGGGAAAGGAATTGTCGATACGATGCTTACGCCTCTCCGGGTGTTCAACCAGAACTGGAAGCCACTCGCAACCGCCGTTCGTCCGAGATACCACCTCCGAAACATCATCGGTAACGTGTACAACGCCTCATTCGTTGGCAACGCGAATCCAATGCGTTTCATTGAAGGTGCGGCCCAACAGTTTAAAGGCCACATCGCCTCGAACATGAAAGAAGGGACTTTCGCTGGTCAGGTTTACAAAGCCCTTTTCAAAGAAGTACCAGAACACAAATATATAAAAATGGCAGCTCAGGACGATGTCATTGGTCGTGGGTTCTTTGCTGCGGATATAAATGACTTGGCAGAAGTAGCGAATACGACTGAGGACTTTGCTAAGGCTATCGCTAAGATGGAGAATCCGGCGATGATTTATCGTATCCCAGTACTCAGGCAGTGGTTACAGGCGTCATCGGCTATCGGGCAGGCATTCGAGGACAACGCTAGACTCGCCCTGTATATCGATCAGCTCAAAAAAGGCGCTACACGAGTCCAGGCTAAGGCTTATGTGAATAAACACCTCTTTGACTACCTAAACGGTCTAGGGGAGGGGGATAAGGCCATTAAAGCGATTATACCGTTCTGGTCATGGACTCGTTTCAATGTGCCGCTCCAATACGGGGCTTTATGGAAGAATCCTATCCGAAATGTGGTGGCTCAGGAGTTTGGGAAACCGTATGTCCAACAGAACGAAGCTGAGAATCCTGAGTACCAGTATCTCCCACAAAGGGAAAAGGACTTAGGAGCTATCAAGACAGGAGAGACGGTCAAAGACGGTAAGGTCTATGACAAGTACATGCGGACTCAGGGCGTGCTCCCGATTCAGGATATTGCTAAGGTAGCCGACCCAGACAACGCTGGAGTCAGCCCGGTTTTCAACATGGTCAAACAGGGATACCGATACGCTGTACCACCTGAAAATCCACAACAGAACATGGACTACTTCGGGAAACCAGTCGAGTCATTCCCTGGTGAAATGAAGCAGTATATGGGAGTCCCAGTACGAGGAACGACAAAAGAAATCCTCCAGTCTATCCCGGCTATATCGGAAATCAACAAGGCAGTCGGTGGATCGTACACGCCCGACAGAAAGCCAGACCTCGGGTCAAGAATGGAAACAGTCCTCTCGCCTACATCTTCCACGCTCCAAGACCGTGAAGCCAACCAGAGATACTTCTACCGAGACTTGGAACAGAAAACAACTGGTAGCTACAACACTGGGTATGAATCAGAATTTAAGTACGCAGTAAAATCACTCATTCAGCGTCCTGATGATGAAGTTGCTAATAGGAACCTAAAGACGCTCACGGCTCTACTCAGGCAGAACGGATTTAGTGAACAAGATATACAGAAGTCTATTCGTGAAGCCTTAAAGACTTTCCGTTCGGATATGCCAAAGCGCGGAATAAAGATGGACAGTGAGGAATTGATGCAGAATCTCGATAAGATCAAGACTAAGCCCTACTTCACGCCCTAATATGGAAGAAGAAATAGACCTCGGAGAAAACAGAACTGTATTCACTCGCTCTCACGCTGATATAAAAGCCAACGGTAAAACGATGTGCCTTGACCATAAGTGGAGAAAAGTGAATGAGAATGAGCTAGAATGTAAGGAGTGTCCCACGGTAATCATCTGTGCTCTTGACGACCCAAGATTATTAGTGAATGAAAATATGCTAAAATCAGGGTAACTCTACATCCGTGGAGCTTTTATTATCTTAAATCAGAAATATGGGTTATAACGATCAATACACGAGAGTAGTCAATCTAGAAGTACAGGTAGCAGGTGAAGACCTCACCAATGACGTTTTGAAGGTAGAGGAACGATTTTCCTACTCCTACTGCACAGCAGACACGTTGGTAAAGACAGGAGCAGGGTTCCTTCACACGGTAACCTTTAGCCCGACAGACGTCGCAGCTACTGCTGGAACGGTCATCCTCTACGATAACACCGCTGAATCAGGAACAATCATGTTCACCTATTCCATCCCGGCGGCTGCCCTTGTCCCAGTTACCGTCATCATCGACGCTTCGTTCTCAACTGGGCTTTATGTCGGCTTCACGACAACTGCGGATGTCGCTGTTACCTTGAGCTACCGCTAAATAAAACCCTATGAATACCTTTACCATCACCGCGTACAACAAGAATACCGGAGTCTTAACCTTCAACGCTTCGTATGAGGGTGCGACTTACACCGGACTGACCGTTACAGGCTGCCCGAAGACCTCAGTAGAAGATGTCAAAGCCTTTATCGGTTCCTACCTCGCTGGCTACAAGTCAGGGAAGGATGTAGAAGCCGCTGCTGTCACTGATATTCCTCTTGAAGTCAAAGCCCTCCTCAATACCCCGACTAGTTTGTAAGTCCTAAAGGAACGCTCGTATGGCCCGAAGATTCACGCCACAATCAATGACTAGGAGTCTATCTTTTGGTGCTGCTGCTACCGATAGGGTGGACTGTGGTGCTGATTGGATTGGAGTTGGAGATATAACGGTCTGCGGATGGATAAACCCTAAAGATTTGGGTGGTAGCAGTAAAGGAAGAATACTAGACAATGGAAAGTTTTATTTTCTTGTAAGCGGAACTTTTCCTAATATAGCATTAGAGGCATATTCGGATGGGTCAGCTAATTTTGGGAATAGTAATCCTGGTAAATTACTACCTAATTCTTGGAGTTTTGTCTCTTTAACTAGAGCCGCTACAACTGGTACAGTATCTTTTCGTATAAATGGGATAGACCAAACATCTGATTCTTCAACTGCGACTCCGGAAGCTGGTTCCACGAATGTCTTTATTGGAAACCGAAACGCCACTGATAGAAACTTCAACGGAAAAATCAAAAACCTTCAAGTCTTCAACCGTATCCTCACCACGACTGAACAGGACAACATCTACTACGCTGGAATAATGCCATCGGACTACGCTACTTCCATCATCCGAGACTTCCGTTTCCTAGAGAATGATACCGCCTCAACCATCTACTCCTACAACAACAACTCACAGACTGGTACTATCACTGGTGCTACCTACTCAAATGATGTCCCCATCGGCAGGAGAATCACTCCTCGTTTCATGGGTGGCTCTACTCTGTTCAATGGGAGTAGTAGCACGATATCAATGGCACAGACACCAGCGAATTATGTCTCTGCGTTTACATTTTGTGCTCGTTTCAAATTGAAGGCGTTTACTGGTGTCCAGCAAGCGGTATTTTCAAATGCGCTCAGTATATGTGAAGTAACGGCAGCCGGTTTTCTAAGAATGAAAACACACGCTACTACTGACTGCGACATCACATCATCAGTGAAACCAGTCCTCGGGTGGAATACTGTCGTAGGAACATACGATGTTGCCACTAATTCTGGGAGACTTTACCTCAACAATGCATTTGTAGGTTCTGGTTCTGCCACTGGAAATGTGAGTCTATCATCGCCGTTCTACATCGGTAGCCTCACTGGAACAGGACGTTGGTTTGGTGGGAATATATGTGAGGCTCAATTCTACAATCAATCTTTCACTGCCTCTCAAGCTGCCGAACTCTACTCTACTGGAAGTGTCTCTGGGGTATCTCCAGTGGCCTCCTATGCCCTAGACGATCAACCATCTACCTACATTGACTCTATCGGAGCGAATAACGGTACAGGAACAGCGACTACCTATTCAAGTGATAAGCCAATTGGCGAACGGAAAAGTGGTGGTAACTTCCCGACTACTGCTACAATTGACAATTTCAACCGTCCTAACGCTGCAACTCTCGGAAGTAGCTGGACTGATGCGGTTGGTGGATTCGCTATCTCTGGTAACACCGCAGTTGGTGAAGATGCGGATTTCAATATCGCTACTCTTAATTCAGCTCCATCTTCGGCTGATTGTGAGGTGTACGCAAAGATAGCTGATGTTGTTACTGGTGGGAAAGCTGGTGTATATCTTCGGTGGAGTGGTGGTTCTGGTAACGGATATGGTGCGACAGTAGATTTCCTTGACGCAGGTCACAGCATCAATGTTTATCGGACAGATTCTTTCACTGATACGACTATCCTGACTATAGCCAAGCAGTTTGCTGATGGTGATTCTCTCGGTATGCAGATGATTGGGAGTGCACTCCGTATCTACCACAAAGACGCGAATGGTGGGTGGACTTACCTCGGTGGTGTCATTGACTCCACTTACTCAGCTGCTGGAGCGTTGGAACTGGTAACAAGAGGAACGAGTGTTAAGATTGACAGTTTCAGTGGTGGGAATTTCGGCGCCTTCCTCCCGACAGTGAGAAGAGGTACGAATAATTTAGTGTTTAATGGGAGCTTTAGCTGGGCGCCAGACTTTATTGCAGCCACTACTACTCAGGCGGCCTTCATAGATGGGACAGCACTGGGCAATTATAAAAATAGTCATGGCTGGGCAGCAATTGAAAAGTCTGGTACGGCCTCTGGTCAATTTGATGGCGGCGTGATGAAAATTTCAACCCTTGCTACCAACTCAAACTTTGCGGCATCGCCAGCGACTAACGGTGGAGCTAGTATTGTTGTAGCGCAAGGTTACAAATTAGTGACTGGTGTGTCTTATACCCTTTCAGGAAGGATGAAAACGAATCTTGTAAGTGGCACAGCTACAACAGGGGCGCGTATATTGTGTAACCTGTATTCTGGTGCAGGAACTTATTTAGCCACATATTTTGCCGCTAATGCCGTTCTCACGACAACTGACTGGACAACATACTCCGTTGACTTTACGCCAACATCAGGTCAGCCACTTGCAATAGTGACTCTACAAGTGCGAGGGAACAACGGAGCCGCTACCCTCATTATGGACGCCTGGTTTGATGACATCTCTCTCACTCAAACTACTCCTACTACCAGAACTACTGTCTAACTCGTAAGTACCATGATTGTAAATCCACACGTCCACACCGAACAAGAGATCCTCAACTCGTCCTTTGATGAAGAGTTTGGAGTTTCTTCTTCTGAGATGCTTGGGTATGACAGCGCCACTCAGGTACTAAGACGGGTAGCGGTTGATCCAGACGGTCAGGTGAAAACAGTCGGGGCGGCTCCGGTAGGTGGAGCGACTTCTGCTATCCAAACAGACGGTTCTCAAAAAACTCAAATTGTAGATTCCGGTGGTGAAGCGGTTACGGTAACGGGTGGGAAGCTCGATGTGAATATCAGTGATGCTACCTACTCAACTTCAACTGTCACTCAGGTTGCTTCCTCTGCTACCTCAGTCCAGCTCTTAGCCTCAACTGCCGGACGGAGGGGAGCGTCGTTCTTTAACGACTCAACCGCCATCGCCTATCTGAAACTTGGAACGACAGCCGCGACTAATTCCTACACTGTAAAGATGGCAGCAGGGTCTTTCTACGAACTCCCTCAGCCGTGTTATACAGGACGGATTGACTGTATCTGGGCCTCTGCCAATGGGGTCATGGCCATTAGCGAACTCTCATAATATGCCGTATTTTCCACCAGCCTCAACAGGAACCGCGGCCACCTCTGATTCAGTCGTTCTCTCCAATATCTTCAGTGTGGACACGACTGTCTCTGCTGGGTATAGCCGATTCATTCCGTACTACCTCACAGTAAACGAGAACATCATTTTAACGGTAGAAGATACTGCATTCATCGAAATTTCACGCTCATTTTATAACTAACCTATGTCATACATAAACCTCACTAAAACCTCGGCCCCAGCGACCCCAGCAGCAAATAAGAACCTCTTGTACGTTGATACCATCTCAAAGCGTGTTGTTCACCTAGACGATGATGGCAAAACGAACGTCCTCAACCACGATGGACTGCAAGATAGAAACATCCTGACCAATGGCGGATTCAGCATTCAGCAACGTCTGACAGCCGCTTCCTCGGCCATTACAGGTATCTCTACCACGACCAGAGCCGGACAGGTGGCTGATACCTGGGCTGTTACTACCTCGGTCGCCTCCAACCTGAACTGGGCGCAGATTGATGTATCGGGTGCTGCCGACGCTCTCCTCAACTCTCGCTACTACGGATCAATCATCTGTGCCTCAGCCGTGAAGAAGGTCATGCTTTCCCACTGGATACTCAATGCGGAAATGGCTCACCTCCGAGGCCAGCAAGTGCGCCTCTCCTTCAAACACGCTCAGAAGGTAGGAACCGCCGGACAGATTTTGAAGCTCGGCCTCATCCAACTCACCTCAGCCGGAACGGTAGATACTTCTCCCGCTTTCCTTTCAGGTGCGTGGTCAGCCTCAGCCGGAACCGACCCAGCGTGGAATACAAACCTCTCAGCCGTCACACCGGATTCGACTGTCACCCCAGAAAACGGAACGATCAGCGGAGCTTACATCACGACAACAACCACGGCTGGATGGAAACGAACGTCAGGTGTCTGGACTGTCCCTGCCGACTGTAAGAACCTCGTCTTCGTAGTCTTTACGGACTCCTCCTCACTCGGTGCAACTGATAACTTCTCCTTCGCGGAAATGCAACTCACTCAGGGAGAAGAAATCATTGACTATGTAGAACCGCCACAGGTTGAAACACTCCTTCGCTGCCAGCGCCGTTTCTGCAAATCCTTTCCTCTTACCGTAGTCCCAGCGGCTTCTGTCGCGGTTGCTACTGGGGGTAATGGTGAGACAAGCATCATCACCAGAGCAGGAGCCACAGCCTTAGCATCAACCATTCAAATCCGCTTCCCTGTTCGTATGTGGAAGACCCCGACCCTCACCCTCTGGACTCCGGTTGGCGCTGGTGCTGTACCGTACCGGATCAACGGAACCACTCCTGCTGCTCAGACGACCGCCGCTACTACCGGACTCCTCGATATGGGTGCAGTCGTAACTTCAACTGGCGATGCGGCTGGTGTAGTTGGAGACCTCGTCGGTGTGCATTACTCAGCCGAAGCTGAATTAGTCGCTTAATTAAACCACTATGCCACGCAAAACAGCAGGCAAAATCGTCGGGAAGGATTCTAACGGGGGGAAGCTCGGACAATTCACCCATGAGGTGAAGAAGACCTATCGTAATGGTCTGAAGCGAGGAATTGAAATCGGGACTAATTTCATTAGCATCCCAACCCTCGTCATCGGTGTCGTCATCGGAGCCGCTTTAATGGCGCTATTCAAACGGGTATGAGCCAGGAAATGCAAAAGATACGGGACGAACTCATCGACCATATCGATAAGGCCCTCATCTCAAAGGCCGACCAAATCCCCGCCTCTTGGTCAACCATTATGAAAGACCTGACGAAGAAGCTCGACGACCATATCATTACCCACGAAAAGGATACAACTGAAATCAGGCAAAAGCTCGAACCTATCTCTCAGGCGTATGCCAATGTAACGGGATTCCGGGCGGTCTTACTGACCGTCTCTTCTCTTCTCTTGGCTGGCTGGGGGACGATAGAAATCATCAAGAAGATGACAAACAAATAGGACGTTCCCGCCTGGGTCTGTAACCTAAGCGGGAGCGCCCTCTGGGTTAAATGGGACAACATGGTCTCCAGGTTCCACGCTCCGCCAACTCTAGGAGGTCACTATGTCAATGCTGAGACTCGCCGTGGAATCTCACGGCAGAAGGACAGGTCAAGGAATCAGGGAGATCCTGGCCGCAGCGTATTTCCACAAGCACGGGAAACCGATGCCAGAGCAGTCGCTCATGGAAGATGTCCGTCGCTGGGAAAGCGGCGAATGCAACATCTCGTATCTGTACGACTTCGTCATGAGAACATGTGCCTACTAGGAGAAAGGAGAGGGGGGAGGTCTAATAAATCTCCCCTTCAACATTGACAGACATATTGGAAGTGCTAGGAGTCGGGTGTAAAATAAAAGGACAGAGAGTAGTGACCAAGCATTTACACAAAGGTCGCAACCGCAGAACGCACCCTTAGTACGATAAATATCGGAAATTGTAATAGACCGAGGTGCCGACTGTTCTCTCTCCTCGTCTCGTTGGTTGGATTTCATATGAAATCTCTGATCAGAACCCGTGAGACAGGGAGAGTGATACCGCTCATAGGCTTTAAGGCCGAGCAATAATCCTTGATAAAACCGTCTGAATGTCCTTGAAAAAATCGACCAAAGACGCAGTGATATTCGCCTTAGCCGTCTTGGTTTCTGGGTGCTTTTGGTATGTCTGGTTCTGGTCAATCTCATCGGCTATGGGGCGTATCGGCTAATCAAGTCCTGGAACGAACCACCCTCTTTCATCCAACCTAAGGTCATCGCTAACGGCCCGAAGTACGAGCCACATCCCTACTACCCACCACCAAAGATACCAGAACAACTTAAAGAACTAGCGAAGTATGAACGAGTCAACCGAGTCACGGAATAGAACCAATCCTAACTTGGACATCATCTACCCAGAACCACTCCATCCGTTAGATGAAAGCGTCCACTTCAATAATGCTGAACTCGTCCGGGAACTAAACCGTCTGAGGAAAGAGATAAATCGCTTGAATAACAAATAGTATGACCTATTTTGGACAAAGGGATATTCGCTGGGCAACCGTAAAACTTGGACAGACCAATAGAACATTGGCTCAGGTGGGTTGTACCACTTGCTGTATCGCTGACGCTTCCAGTTGGTTTCGGATGGAGAGACGACCAGATACCCTCGCCCGGACGCTCGATTACACGGCTGACGCTCTCATCCTTTGGGGAAGCCTAGCGAAGATAGGACTCAAGCTCACCCTCCGGTTCAAAGGCTCTGATCCATTCATTATCGGGGAGGCATTACGAAATCCAGACAAAACCGTAGCCCTCAATGTAGACCGAGGTGGTCACTGGGTATTTGCTCTCAGAGATTTAGGCTTCGGGAAGTACTGGGTGCATGACCCGTGGACAAACACTAAAAAGATATACGGCGGTGTCGTTGGTGGCGCTGTCATCTCAAAGCTATGATTGATTCAGCTTCTAGGAAGCCCATAAATGGCCCTAAAACTGCCCCAGAATCGTTTTATCTCGGTGAAGTGAAGATAGACACACCTAGCGAAGAAAAGGAGCTGTGGTGGTCATTTGTTCAATCCCCTCGTTTCTGGGTCATGCTCATCGGAACCGTCTCTGTTTACCTGGAGGCGAAGGGTTGGCTCGGTGTCGATGAACGGAATCTCTTGGCTTCAATCGCTGCGCTGTTTATCACTGTTAAAACCATCGATAAGCTAGGGAAGAACATGGGGGCTTGACGCCATTTCTAGTTCCTGTATAATAGAAGCACATCTGAATATTTTGATTTCCTTGTGGTGATTACGGCCCACGAGACACGAGAAATCCATCCGCCGTAATCGGGTGGGTTTTTTGTTTATACGGTTTACGATATGTCAGTTACCAATAACTGAATACCATTGGAAGATAGATACAATCCAGGCTCCGGCCGCCTCTTCACGAATGCGCACGACCTGGCTGACATCTGTCTTTCAAAGGAACCAAACGACTAGATGAATCCGAAGACTCCACGACCTGTCACGGGAACTGGCCAGATAGGATGAATAGCCTGAGAACCTTACACACTGAATAGCTTAGCTCGCTGACCTCCCTACGAAGTGCTCCTGTCAGGAAGGTATAGGGGGACAATAGTAACACTATAGGGGGACAATACAATGAAAAAGAAAACAGAAAAAATCCATTACAAAAAGTTCTCTCAAAGGGTCGATGATGAGATACAGGAATGGTTAAAGAAAGAAAAAGGAAAGTACAAAAGTTGGAATCTATTTTTCAGAGAATTAAAGAAACGCTATGAGAACAAAGATAAAGATAGCAATTAAATACGGAAGCGACTTCCAAAAGGAAGTCATGTCAGGTCTCATGCTCAATACCCTCCTCTCGATCCAGGCAATGTTTGAGTCAAAGCACAAAGGAAACAAGATGGAAATAGATATAGTTGATGATCTGTCACCTAACCAGTCTAACTAACCTAACTCAAGTCTTCCTTCCGAGGAAGGGTAAAGAAATAAAATGAAAATACTTAATCTTTATGCAGGTATCGGTGGCAACAGGAAGCTCTGGACTGGTGTTGAAGTTACGGCGGTTGAGTCAGAACAGTATATCGCTGATGCCTACAAAAAACTTTACCCGGAAGATACGGTGATTGTCGGCGATGCACACCAGTACCTGATAGAACACTTCGCTGAATATGATTTCATCTGGTCAAGCCCTCCATGCCCGACCCATAGCCGAATGAGGACTATGCAGAAGACGAAGGTTTACCCAGACATGACACTGTACCAGGAAATACTGTTTCTGCGGCACTTCTTCAAAGGACTGTTTGTTGTAGAAAATGTCATCCCGTACTACGAACCGCTCATAAAACCAGACACCGTATTGGATAGACACTGTTTTTGGACAAACTTCGTAATCCCGAAGAAAGAAG
>OFRM01000422.1_pt1 | contig 18100 bp, 35 predicted proteins | sample 1543101 | NCBI WGS metagenome assembly OFRM01 (sample SAMN07774223, study PRJEB24372) | wastewater metagenome | isolation source: Exp Tend VB 0WW | collected 2016-02
TGTAGTCGCGCTCCGACTCACCATCGGCTACGAGGTCAGCTTCCGTCTTCGTGGTACTCATAGGATCAGGGCCCCCGGATTCATGTCGGCGATCTGCGCTCTGGTCACGCCGAAGTCGAAGTCTGCCTTGTCCCACCCGGCGCCGTTGAGGAAGCAGTTGATCGCGCAGTTGTGGAACGGGCACCGGATGAACTTGCACGCCTTGCCCTGCATCACCGGCAAGAACGCCTGTGGATGGAGCATCCCGGAGCCGGGGCAGATCAGGAAGCGGTCGGGGATGGCGACGGCGGTCGCGAACCTCGCGTGCGTGTTCTTCTTCGCCGCTACCACCCCATCCGGCTTTGTTCGCTTACTTTGGGTCATGAGCCGCACTCATTCATATAAGCTCACTTCGGGGCCTGCGCGTTGACCTGGAGGTACACGGCGGGCCTCACGATCTGCACCATCTCGAAGATCGGAGTCGGCTGCATCCCGTTAGCGTAGGCCAGCTTGGGACCGGGCTTCTGCACGGCGACGAGCACCACCGCGCCGGGCGGGATCAGCTCGGAGAGCCTGCTCGAGAGGCGCACGACCTCCTGCTGGTGCTCCTGCACGTTGCCGATGAGGATCTTCCCGGTCTCGGCGATGTCGGGGGCGTCCGGTGCGCCCAGGTCGGCGTGGTCGTTCACGACGCGGCCGCCGCTTCTGTCGGCGCGGGGTTCTCGGCGCCCTCGGTCGCTGCGGGCTCCTCGCCGTCGGCCTCGTCGTCGATCACCGACTCGATGTGGGCGACCTGCCGGGCCTCGGTGAACTGGTCGCCGTTCCACTGGACGACGGCGTCGGCCTTGCGGGCCTGCTGCCACGCCACCGCCAGCTCGGGCGCGGTCTGCTGCGAGATGACCTGGATGACGAGCCCGCCGTGCAGGATGACGCGGTACTCGTACCCGTCGACGTCCACCTCGTCGGCCGCCTTCTGGCCTGCTGCCTGCTGCCCCGCCGCCGGCTGGGTCATCGCGGCCCTGATCCCCTTCGACTCTCCCACCTTGTCCACCCTCCCCTACTCGCCTATCGCCTTGCCGCCGAGCAGCGAGTTCCACCCCGCGCTGCCCTCGATCTTCTCCGGCGGCTTCTTGAGCTTCACCGAGAGCCACTCCCGGCAGTCACCGTGCAGGTTCTTGAGGCTCGGGATGCAGAGCGCCATGAAGCGCGCCTCCACCGCGAGCACCTTCTCGTCCGCGAACAGCGCGTTGCCGTCGATCGGGAGCCCGTGCTGCACGGCCCTCGCGAAGAAGTCCGAGAGGGAATACGGGTGGGCCCCGCCCTTGATGATCGACGAGAGGACCTGCTTCAGCTCCTCGTAGTAGTGGCGACTGCCCGATCCCACACGCGCGTTGCCGGCGTCGTACTCGGCGCTGATCCGGCGGGAGGACCCGACCTGGCACGCGCTGGAGTCCACCAGCGGTGCGGCGGGCCTCGCTCCGGCAGCCAGGATGGGTACGCCCTCGTCAGCCATGCGCGCATTATGTCCTACACCGCATAGTCTTGCAACCACATATTTCACAATGAAATGCCGTTAGCGCCTAAACCGTTATGCCGAGAGGTGGATAGCGAAAAATTTTATTTGACATGCTTGTATAATGAGCGGCGCACCAAACGGGACGAGCATGGAGGAGACGAGAGATGCCGAGGAACCCGGCGGTGAGGCGCAGGAGGATAGAGGACGTCGTCCACCTGGCGGTGCCCCGGGTGTCGAGGCACATCCACCGGAAGTTGAGGCTCCTGGGAATCAGGAGCGACGTGACCCTCAGGGACCTCGTCATCGAGCTGATCGCGACGAGCTAAAGTACAAATAAATCAGCGACTCAGTACCCCCCCCGCCTCATCAACTCAGCGGGTCAGGCTGGCAAGCGCAGCACTGGTGCAGCGCGTCAGGTCAACCAATGCGCCACCTGATCACCAGTGCAACGCACCCAGATGCGCCACCTGATCACCAGTGCAGCGCATCAATACAGCAAACAATCAGTGAGTTAATAAATAAATCTTTGGTATTTTTCAGAGAAATATTGACAAAAACACTGAATAAATTCTTTTAAATGGCTCACTGATTGTTTGATATGAACAATAGATTCATTGGCAAAAGTGTTGTATTTATGTTGAAAATAGGAGGTTAACAGAATTATTGGCGAAAACGCGCCGGGTTTTCCATGCCCCTGATGAAGGGGTTTTTAGATATATTTTTCAGATGGTCTTTTCCACTTCCAGACTACCCATTCCCTGGCATTTTCGTACCAGTTTTGCCAAACAATTTGAACTACCTGAAAATCAACAAAAAAGGACAATCTTCCAACAATCTTTAAAAACTACTTGATTTGCACACAATCTTTGGTACACTACAAACACTGGAGCAAATCACTGAACCAGGCAACTTAGAACTTTGGAGCTTATCTATCATGGCAACATCAATCCGCACCGCCTACAGCCGCCACGTACTGCGCGCAGCGCTGGAAGGCTATCAACCTATCACCCTGCGTCAATACGTCGCTCTACGGGCCTCTATTGCCTTCTCTGCCACTACTGGAGCTTGAACATGGACAACAATTTATTCGAAACCTCCAATGGCTCTGACTTGGACCGGTTAATTAAGTGCCTTGTACGTGTAAGGTCTGATGGCTTGAAGCTCGACAAGTGGTGCCAAGCCGGGGTAAACCAATCGAGTGGTAACGTCTACATCTGGTCCAAAGACTGGGCAGGCTGCGTGTACTGCTCGCTGGCTGGTGATGTGTGCTGGTCATATTCCTGTTCAGAGTGTGGAGAAGAATACGATTTTGAAACTGAGCAGGAATGCAGGGAATACGCAGAAAAGCACGAATACAAGTGCGAATCATGCAACCCTGAAAGCGAAGGGGAATAAATCATGAAGACAACTGAAGAACTAGAGTGCATCGCATACGCTAACGGCGACACTGCCCACGCTGATCTACTGGCGCGCATCGTGGAGTTGGAAGCCGAAGTGGAGAATCTGGAATCCCAATTGGAAGACGCACAAGCCGATAGCTTGTCCAAATGGGAGAGAAACAACAGCCCAATTGCTGACTATGTGACTTTTTTTGATGAGTGTTTCCAACGCCTATCTGGTGCGTACCCTTGCGCCAGTGTGACCAGTGAGTACGACTGTGGGATTATCTATGCTGCGATTGAACGTGGCGAAGGGGTTTCAGAATGAAACCCGTATATTTCAAAACCCGAACTGAAGCAGAATCTGTGTATTTACGTTATGTTGATAAGATGTACCCAAATCGATTCCAAGATGCATTTTCTATTTCTCGCATTAAGTTAGTAGAATTCGAGCGCGGGTTTGCCATACAATTTGGCGATTATGGGCCGTACCTTGAAAAGCATCATTTGGAACGTGGTGAAGGGGTTTCAGAATGAAAACTCTATTTTTCGTAGAGATTACCGATACCTTCGGTGGAGAGGCTAATTACTCATGGGTGACGCGCCATGTTATCAAGGCGAAATCACCTAGAGGTTGTGTTAACGCACTATCACGTCGATCTGGTCTTAACTGGCGCTACGTTGGCTGTGATAGATACGACAGCGCGAGTGGTGCTACTTGTGCATTCATTCGGGAATATGACCCCGAATACGATAACAATTATTCACGACTAGAAACTGACGATAGGGGTGCAAAATGAAACACGAACTGAAAAACCAGCTAGCCGATCTGTACCTAGAATTTATCAATGACTTCTTGACAACCGAACGATTCGCAGAGTATTTGGACATATCCGTTACCCAGTGTCGCGCACTGGTTGATCTAGGTCGTGAGTTTCACAATGAAAGGGTTTCAAAATGAATACACAAATGATCAAAAACTTTGTTCAATCAAATGGCATTGCATGGCCCGGATGTTACCCAATGTATGCAATATGCGCTGATGGTGAGGTGCTAAGTGTGAAAGCAGTTCGCAAGAACTATAAGCAAGTACTACAAGCAACAAAAAACCCCGGAACTAATCGACAGTGGGAAATTGTAGGCGTTGATATACATTGGGAAGGTGAACCCCTATATTGTTCGGATACTGGTGAACCTATTGAATCTGCGTATGGTGTACCGGAATGATCATCGCCCTAGTAATCGCCATGCTGCTGATCATCGCAGGTGCAATGGTCGATGATTGACTGACAAATTTAGAGAACATGAAACCATGAAAAGATCAGAATACCTAAGTTCGCTTTTTCGCCTAATGACAGTTTCAGAGATAGTGCTATCTGCGCGCGATCCATCGCCGTATATGACCAAAACGCACATCGCACTGCATTACATAGCATTACGCAAACTTGGCTACATGCGCTAACCCACTAACACACAGCACCAAAACAAAAGGCCCATCATTGGGCCTTTTGTCATTGGGTCAACCAATCCGCTATTCATCTTCGAGCAGATAGGCATACTTGACACTGGGAGTAGCTAACCCATGCCCGTAACGCTCTAAACTATTCTCTGCGATCTTGTCCCTGATCCTTTGCTGTGCCTTGATCAGTCGCTTACGATGATCGGCAAACACAGTCTTAACACCCGGATGGATAACCCAGCTCGCCTTTGAATAATGATCATTCAAGCATGTAACCCAGTCCATGCTCTCCAATCGCCCCATCGCATCATGGATCACTGCATTGCGCTGCATCAGTGGTACATCTTCGAGATGCTTGCGTACACCTTGCCGCACCATGGATAAGGTTAGCTCTAACTGCTCAGAGTGCATCAGGACATATTCCAGAACCTTTTGGGCCACGCTATCCTGTGTAAATCCACCAGTGTCGCCCAGTGTGAACTTGTAGATGGGGATCAGGTACTGCTTAACGAAGTGAACCGCATTGCTCATAGTCGTATGTCCTATAGTCGGGAGTCCAGGGGATTCGACCATGTGCATCACAAGGGCGATGCGGCCTACATTACCTTCTAACTTACCGAACGCTTGAAGATAGCTCATAGACGCGCCTACGACTCGCTCATCGCGTTTAAGCTGGTCGTACCACACTTGGAAGTCCCGATAAACCTTGTATGCCTGAGAATCAAGCCTATAGGTCATAGTCGGAGTGTTGTAGATATTTCTCAGCATAGCGTCGTATTCACGCTGGTTGGTGAACATCGACGGAATGGGTTGTGATAACTCTGATCGATCCGAATACAACACTGCGGGTATAAACCGTTGCAGCAGACCATCGTCGGTCATCATGTTGACGTATTTTTTGTAAAGCTGTGGTTGCAGGTTTCCAAAGATGTTCACGGCATAGTTGTCAATTGGAATAGATGCCTGTTCACCCACACGGTCTATAACTGCGAATCCTGCGTTGTAGCTGGCAGTCCATGCGCTCTTATCTTCACCTGACCGGGGATCGGTAACTTTCTGACACCATCCACCCATTTCGTCAAGGTGCACCAGAATGCCACGCTGTCTATCAGCCACAATCCGCATTAGTTTCTGGCTGGTAATGTCCGAAGCTATCAACCGAGCCTGCGATGGTTTCCATGTTGGTGCAGCGATCACTGGTGGTAGTGCGTTGAAGTCAACCTGACCACCCAGGCTATTTTCAGGGCGTGCTGCTTCTTTTGTGTACGCGGTCATACTGGCAGCATGGGCAGCGTTCACAGCCTCCCATCGCAGTAGGTCAGATTGGTATCGAGTGAAGTCCTCCTTTTCAAGTTCACGCAGCAGACTGACCATAGGTGCAGCACCGGGTGTTTTCTTACCCGATGGATCACCGATGGTCAGTAACCATAGCACTGGTGGAACTTTGAACCCCTCAACAATCTCCAGGCGTGAGCGTGCATCGCAGCAGGCCGCTATAGCAGCGAGTCCCGCCATGAAGGGCACCATAGGGTCACATCCAGTCGATTCCGCCACTTCTTTTACCCTGCGGCGCAGCACTTCGGGCCATACGGACAGGTCAGCAGTGGGTGGTTCAGGGTAAAAAGAGGGTGAGCGCCCTATACGCTCAGGTTCCTTTGGGGTTACGTCTTTGAACAGACTAGCCACATCGGGAATGGGGCGGGTATATCCTGCTTTGTAGGCGTAATGGAACAGCGTACCTATGGAGATGCCATCGTTGGGTCTAAAAGAGCGCCAGCAGGCTTCTATGTCCCTTCGACCTTGGTATTTCTCCGCTGACTGCTGGCTCCATTCATCCCATAGCTCAATCAGTTCGGGTTTACCCGTAGAGTGCAGAGCCATACCGATGGATACCCACTGTTCACGGTCACATGATGGGTTGATGTGCAGCAGTGCACAACGTAGGTCATCGTTCGATGCGTCGATAGTGTCGGTCTTGATATGGCGTGTGGTATCGCGTGCACTGAGTTCCTGCCAGATGGTCAGCAGTTCAAGGGGTAATGTGGGTAAGCGTGACCAGTGGCCCTTGCCACCCCAACGGTATGGCTGCTGTGTAATCGGGTGCACGGATGGAGGGAGGATACATTGCGCCGTACTACCATCCACTGTTCCACAGCGTAGCTCGTATGCCACAGGGTTAGACCCATCGGCTGCTGCGTAGTTGATACGCTTGGTGGGCATGGTCAGGCCGAACGGCATGGAGTAGACCAGCTTACCGCGACCCTCACGACCAGACTCAATGGTGACTGCATCAGGGGCGTTGTACAAGGCGTTCAGGTCGATACCGCGAGCAGCGAGTAGCGTTGCAGCCTGTTGCCAGTTGTCTATGTCCAGAGCCATTGTTTTGCTGTAAGCATGGGCTAAACCCACCCCATAACCAGGAGGGATAGCGGTACTGTCTGCGATGGTGTTCTCTTTGCGGTTCCACCCCATCGTCTTGGGACCTTTGGAGCCGGGTGGGATAGCCACAAGACGCCAACCGTGACGTATGTAGGCGTCGAAGCTGGTGGGTAGACCTAGAACTGTGGTTTGTGGGGTCATGTTGAAAATATTTTTAGAAAGTGGTCGTAATGTAGCAGATTTTGTTGTACACTGCGACACATCGTTAAACACTTTAGGATAAATTGATGAAAAAAGGTTCATCCCCCGTAATTGCTGTGAGGTTGTCGCCCTCACTGCGACAAGCCTTCATATCGAAGGCGCATAGGTTCGGTGGTACATCTGATGTACTGCGCGAACTTGCGACTGCGTTTGTCGAATCTCGACTGACTATCCAACCACCGAAAGAAGTAAAGGAATCTTTGTATGATCGAATCTGACCTGTCCCGTATCGCCACAGCTTTGGAACTTATTGCTGCTGCTTTGTCTGCCAAACCCGTCAAGGCTGCGAAGGATACACCCGCACCTGTGGCTGTGCAAGCGCCTGTGGTTGCTCCAGTATCTACCCCAGTTGTCGCAGCACCAGTGATGCCTGCTGCCCCTTTCCCCGTTGCAGCTACCCCAGTTGTGCCCGTAGTGGTCCCAGTGGTAGCTGCGCCAGTCGCACCTGTTGTGGTATCCCCTTCTAGTCCTGCTGTGTTCTCCTCCAAAGAGGAAATGACCCAGTTTGTCATCAACTCCTACCGTGCATTGGGTGCTGAGAAGGGTGCACTGATCCAAGGCGTATTGACAGCTATGGGTTACGCCAACATCAATGACGTTGATCCTGCACGTTGGGGTGAGTTGAAAGCTGGCATCGAGGCATTGGCAAAATGAAAACCTTTGAACAACTCAAACAGGATGTGATTCAGTGGGCGTGTGAACGCCGAATCATTCCCAATGCGAAGGCATCGAGTCAGCTACTCAAAGCTGTGTCGGAGATGGGTGAACTGTGTGATGCAGAGAACCACGATGACACATTGGAAATCAAGGATGCTGTGGGTGATGTACTCGTATGTCTTATCAACTACTGCGCGTTGCGCGAGATTGATATTGTGGATTGTCTGAACGGTGCATACGAGGTCATCAAGGATCGTAAGGGTACGCTGATGCCATCGGGTGTGTTTGTGAAGGATGGGAAATGACCACCCATTCCAAACTGTCACCCTCTGCGCGGCATCGGTGGGGTGTATGCCCCGCCAGTGTGCGCGAGGAAGCGAAGTATCCCGAACGTCCTAGTGGCCCTGCTGCTATTGATGGCACACACAGTCACACCCTGTTGGAGAAGTGCGTCAATGATGGTAAGACTGCTAGTGAATTTGTAGGCCAAACACTCAAAGACCATGATGGTGAGTTCAAAGTAGACGCTGACCGCGCCGAACGTGTGCAGTTCGCACTGGACTATGTTAGTGGCTGTGTTGGTATGGTCATATCAGAGCGTCGGGTACATCCTGACTCACTGGTGGGACGTGATGATATGTCTGGAACAGTTGACATTCAGGTTGTAGCCGACGACAACCTGGAGATCATCGACTACAAAGATGGGATGAACCCGGTCGCAGCCAAGGACAATCACCAGATGGAGCAGTACGCTGTGGGGGCCATTGCTGAGATGCAGACACAGGGCAAACTCGCACCACTATATGTCACCTGTACCATCATTCAACCCAAGCTGCGCATGAAGGGATTGCGTGGCATTGACTCGCACACCTACACACTGGGTGAGTTGATGGTTATCAAGGGAAAACTGATCGCAGAAGCTGCTGCTACCGATGACCCTGACGCACCATTCAACCCAGGTGAGTCGCAGTGCAAATATTGTGCACATGGTGGTGCATGTACTGCACGCACCACACAAGCACTGTCTAACGCTGGTATTACGTTCGCTAACCTTGAGGTGGTAGAGCAGACTGCCAGTAAAGAACCCACCACGATGACTGACAAACAGTTACGTGAGGTACTTGAGGCTGCACCACTGCTGCGTCAGATGATCGAGGCTGCTGAGACTGAGGCACTGCGCAGGTTTGAAGCTGGTCAAGAGATTGACGGGTTGAAGGCTGTACGTGGGCGTGGTAGTCGTAGCTGGGTACATGACGATGAGGCTATGGAGTCACATCTCAAGAACGCAGGAATCCCCAAGTCGGCGATCTACAAGACCACAATGATTAGCCCTGCACAGATCGAGAAGGTACGCTGGTCTAAGCGCGATGGCACAGTGTGTCAGGTGACGCCTGCCAAGTTACATCAACTACAGGAGACATGCATCAAAAAAAGTGAAGGAAAAATTCAAATCGTGGCTAGCGCAGACCCACGACCCAGTGTTACACTGTCTGCCGCTGCGCTGTTTGGTGCAGTTTCAAGTGATCTTCCATCTTTCTTACTTTAAGGTTTTATATGTCCGACATTATCTATCTGTCTAACGTTCGTGTTTCTTTCCCCAACTTGGTCGAACCCAAGATCACAAAGAACGATAACGGTTCCGAGCGTGCCGCATGGTCTGCTGACCTGATCGTTGCACCAAACTCCCCTCAGTTCCAGCAAGTCATGACCCAAGTGACAAATGTTGCAACAGCAGAGTGGAAAGAGCGCACCCCCATGATCATGCAAATGATCCAAGCTGATCGCAAGTCCCGCTGCTACGGTAACGGTGCTGAGAAGATCAACAAGACCACCCTACTGCCCTACGATGGGTACGAGGGTAATGCGTACGTCAGCGCAATCAGCAACCGTCAACCACAGATGATCCAACCCAATGGATCACCAGTCGATGCGTCCAACAGCATGGCCTACCAAGCCATCGCCCGTAGCATCTATGGTGGCTGCTACGTCAATGCTGCAATTCGCCTCTGGCCTCAAGACAACAAACATGGTCGCGGTATCCGCTGTGATCTGGTTGCTATCCAGTTCTCCAAAGAAGGTGATGCGTTCGGTGGTGGTGGTGCTGATGTGACGGGCATGTTCGGTGCTGTGGCTGCACCATCTGCTACACCAGTTCATGCCGCTATGCCTGCTGCACCATTCCCCGGTATGCCGGGTATGCCTAGCTTCATGTAAGCGTTTCGGTGGGGGACAAGGGGCTACATGCCCCGTTCCGAAAGGACTTACCCCACCATTTTCCTAATGAAACACCGAACCCTTTAGTGGGTGGGGGAATGTTTTGTCTTTTGATATTGACTGGGATGTTGAATGCTACCCCAACGTATTCACCCTATGCGCTGAACACGCAGACTACCCACTGACATGGTGCTTTGAGATAAGCCCTTGGCGCAATGACTACCTTGCCATTGTTGAGTGGGTTGTATGGTTGCGTAGTCAGAAGGCGCGTATGGTGGGGTTCAACAATGTGGGGTTCGACTATCCGATCCTGCATGAGTTGTTGAAGAACCCACACACCACAGCAGCTACCCTGTACGCTAAGTGTCAGGACATTATTCAGTCGAAGGACTTCGACAAGTGGCAGCACATGGTCTATCCGAGTGACCGCTACATTGAGCAGATTGACCTGTACAAGATTCACCACTTCGACAACAAGGCGCGTGCTACTGGGTTGAAGGCGCTTGAGTTCAACATGCGCCTGGATAACGTGAGTGACTTACCGTTCCCTGTCGGTACGGTACTTAACCAAGAGCAGACCCAAGTTCTCAAGCAGTACAACGCACACGATGTACGGGCTACAAAGAAGTTCCACCACGCATCCAAAGAACTGATTGCATTCCGTGAGTCATTGACCCTCAAGCATAGTCGCGACTTCATGAATCACAACGATGTGAAGATTGGTAAAGAGATATTCCAGATGGAACTGGAGAAGGTAGGCGTGCAACTTTACAGGTATGGCCCATCGGGTAGGCAACCAGTACAGACCCCACGTCCATCTATTGCACTGCGTGACTGTATCCCTTCGTTCATTGAGTTCCAGAACCCCGAGTTGAACCGCATCAAAGACTGGATGGCACAGCAGGTCATCACTGTGACCAAAGGTGCGTTTGAGGATGTGGTTGCCAATGTGGACGGGCTAGACTACTTCTTTGGTACTGGTGGTATCCATGCGTCAGTGTCCAACCGTGTGTTTGATGCCAATGATGATTACATGATTTTGGACATTGACGTATCGAGTCTGTATCCGTCGATTGCTATTGAACATGGGTACTATCCTGAACATCTAGGCCCACGGTTCGTGGACGTGTACCGTGACCTGCGTGCAAGGCGTGTCAGCTTCAAGAAGGGCACACTGGAGAACGCAGCATACAAGCTAGCCCTCAATGGAACATACGGGGCGTCTAACGATGCGTACAGCGTGTTCTATGACCCACTGTTCACCATGAAGATCACCATTGGTGGACAGTTGATGCTGGCTATGTTGGTTGATTGGTTGGGTAGTGTCGGACTTGAAATCATACAAGCTAACACTGATGGCATCACGATGTACTTACCGAGAGTTCAACTGGGGAACGTGAAGCGTCTGTGTGCTGAGTGGGAGAAGCTGACCAAGCTGACACTGGAGCATGTTGAGTATTCCAAGATGGCGATTGCCGATGTGAACAACTACCTCGCAGTCAAGACCGATGGTTCAGTGAAACGTAAGGGTCGATACGAGTACAAGACCGAGTGGCATCAGAACGCCAGTGAGTTGGTCGTAGCCAAGATCGCGGAGAAGGTGTTAGTTGAGGGTGCTGACCCAATGACACTGCTATTGAACTGGCCTGACAAGATGGACTTCATGGCACGCATCAAGATACCTCGTAACGCATTCCTTGTCGGTAAGGGTGACACGTTTGACGTTGACCTACCGAACACCACAAGGTACTACGTCAGTGAGGGTGGTGTGTCGTTGGTTAAGAAGATGAAACCACTACCCAAGACACCAACAGTGTGGCGCTACTTCAACCAGGTGTCGGGGTTCACGGTCTGTGTGTGCAATGACATACGTGACGCTGTGTTACCGATCAACTACCAGTATTACCTAAGAGAAGTTTTGAAATTAACCAAGGAGTTCAAATGAGCGCGTTAGAGAAGCAAGTAGCAGGTGGTCATTACACCAAATGTTCTATCCAACCGATTGAATACATCCATGCCAACAACCTTCCGTTCATTGAGGGTAATGTGGTTAAGTACATCACACGCTGGCGTGACAAGAATGGGATTGAAGACTTGAAGAAGGTGATCCATTACGTTGAGTTGTTGATTGAACTGGAAACACACAATGACAAACCTACTTGAACGTGACATAGAAAAACGTGTCAAAGCCTACGCAGAGAGCCGTGGGTGGTTGACTCGTAAGTGGACTTCTCCTGGACATGCGTTTGTACCTGACCAGATATTCATTCGCCCCGATGGTCGTGTGTTCTTTGTGGAGTTCAAGTGCGAAGGTGCGAAACCAACAGCAGGTCAACTGCGTGAGCATGACAAGCTGCGTAAGCAGGGGTGTACTGTTGAGGTGATTGACTCGGTTGAAGCAGGTAAGGAGATGATTGATGCGTACACTTAACGTGTTGGTGGGTTGTGAATATTCGGGTGTTGTGCGCGAAGCATTTAGAAAACGTGGGCATAGAGCATGGTCGTGTGACTTACTTGAATCCGAGGATGGTTCTGAATACCACATTCAGGGTGATGTGACCCACGTTCTGTCGTTTGGTTGGGACTTGGCTATATTCCACCCCCCATGCACTCACCTTGCAGTAAGTGGTGCGCGACACTTCGCTGCAAAACGTGAGAGTGGTGTTCAGCAGGAAGCACTTGAGTTTGTCCGTACCCTGATGGGTGCGCCAATACCTGCATGGGGGCTTGAGAACCCCGTATCAATCATCAGCAGTCAGATACGCAAACCAGAGCAAGTAATCCAACCGTGGCAGTTTGGTCATGGTGAAACGAAAGCCACTTGTTTGTGGTTGAAGGGTTTACCCCTGTTAGTACCCACCAATATCGTCGAAGGTAGGGAACCACGTATACATAACATGCCACCATCACCAACCCGTTGGAAAGAACGCAGCAGGACATATCAAGGTATCGCTGATGCAATGGCTAAACAGTGGGGTGATCATCTTGCTAACACCTAGTCAACTCCACGGCTACCAGCAGAAAGCAGTCAACTTCCAATGTACCCATCCATCAAGTGCCTTGTGGCTCGATATGGGACTGGGCAAGACCGCAGTGACCCTTACCAGCATCGCTCACATGCTAAGTGTCAAGTACCTCAAAGCTGTGGTCATCGTGGCACCCATCCGTGTGTGTCGTCTTGTGTGGCGTCAAGAGGCTGCGAAGTGGAATCACACCAAGGACTTACGGTTCAGCATGGTCACTGGTACACGCGATCAACGCACTAGAGCCTTGATGCGTCCTGATACTGACATTTTCCTGATCAATTACGAAAACCTCGGCTGGCTTTCGGAGACTTTGAACACCTACTACATCAGCAAGAAAAAAGAAGTACCGTTTGATGGTGTGGTGTTCGATGAAATCAGCAAGTGCAAGAACAGCACCACAGACCGAGTGAAGTCTTTGATGAAGGTGATCCACCACTTCAAGTGGCGCACTGGGTTGACTGGTACACCCGCATCAAACGGTTATCAAGACCTGCATGGGCAGTTCCTCGTACTCGATGGTGGTCAGCGCCTGGGTAAGTCAAAGACTGCGTTCAAGACCCGGTTCTATCGCAAAGTCGGCCCACACAAAGAAGTCCCATTTGATGATACTGAGACAACCATCAAGAACCTGATTGGTGACATGACACTGGAGATGAGTGCAGAGGACTACAACCCTCTACCTGATCTGATTGTCAATGATGTGGTTGTTGATATGTCTGATGATGTACGTTCAGCGTATGAGAAGATGGAGAAGGAGTTTTTCCTACGCCTGGACAACGGTACAGAGATGGAGATGTTCAATCAGGCATCACTCATGAATAAGTGCCTCCAATACTCTAATGGCGCAGTCTATCCGGTTGCAGGTATGCCACTGTGGGAACCGATACACGACGAGAAGTTGGATGCACTTGAGGAAATCATTGATGAGAACGAAGGTAAACCAGTGCTGGTGTCCTATGCGTTTCGCAGTGACGCAGAGCGCATCATGCAGCGGTTCAAGCACCTAGACCCAATCAATCTAACTGAGTGCAAGAGTGAGCACGCACTGAACACTGCGATGTACCGATGGAAGAATAACAAGTGCCAGTTGATGATCGGTCATCCCGCATCCATGGGACATGGCGTGGATGGGCTCCAGTCGTGCGGTAATACCCTCGTATGGTTCGGACTCAACTGGAGCCTTGACCTGTATGAGCAGTTCAACGCACGCCTACGACGCCAAGGACAAGGTGTACCTGTGATCTGTCATCGCATCTTGTGTAAGGACACCCTGGATCAGGCGCAAGCAGAGGCGCTGAACGATAAAGCAACGAATCAACAGTCGATTCGCAAAGCTGTGAAAAATTATCGTGAAAATAAATCACAAACTGTTTGAAACCTGTGATACACTGCTTCACATCGTAAACAACTTAGGAACACGATATGTTGACTGACCATGAACTTGACCAAAAGACCGCGAACTGGAAAGTGTTGAATGCTAACCTTCGCTCGTTCACTGAGGACGAATTGAAGCGTGCAATGTCACGCAAGCTGACTACAGCAAGCAGCAAAGACTCAGCGATCCGTCTGCACCAGCGGTACTGTGCTGTGCGTGATGCACGTGAACGTGAGGAAATCCTCGCTGTGTATGAGCCTATCCCTGACTTCATTAGAGGTGCTGTATGACCGAAGCAGAATATATCCAGTACGAGACTGAGATTGAACTAGACGAAGATGAGGAAGAAGTACCAACAGACCATGAGGCAAGCCTGTGCATGAACTGTAGCGGTAGTGGTGAAGGTCAGTATGAGGGTACTACTTGCCGTGTGTGTAAAGGTAAGGGGGAAGTATGAACATCCGACCAGTCATCACACTGCGCCTTGCGCGCTACTACTACATCCGAGGAATGAGCCTCAAAAACGCACTGACAAAAGCATGGGAGAACTCGAAATGAACAAAGCACCATACATGCGGACAAAAGACTTCGATCATGAGGACGTTGACACTGAGTTCCGCGCTGACCGAACACTGGCGATCATCGCCAACGTGCTGGCCTCCATCGGAGTGTTTACGCTTTTCCTGGCGCTGATTGGACTGGCAATGCAAATCCCATCTGAGTGGGTTGAGGTAGTGCTGTTGGCAGTGAAGGGGACTGTGTGATGCCTAAACCATTACTGTGTGTTTGCCTGACATGCCGCCGCACACTGCCGCTGAGCGCCTTCCTGATCGCGGTTAAGCGCAGGAGATACACACTCGTAACTGAGCGCCACGATAGCTGCAAAGCCTGCGAGGGCACAGCATGAGCACGCTAGCCGAACGGGCCAAGGGCACAGCGTTTGAAATCCTGTACGCCGTCAAAGCCCCACCGCCGCCACTGACCAAAGCAGAGATTGCCCGAGAGCGCAACCGCCAGAACACAGCACGTGCCAATGCGCTGCGTGCTGCAAAGAACAAAGCAATGTCTGACAACAAGCAGAAAGCGAACTGGACGATATGACATCGAGCGCCTTGCGATGCGATTGCCGGTGGGCGACCACGCGACGATTGAGGCACGGCGGTTTTTGGATGGACTTAACGCCGTTGTGAGCGGTGCCGAAGGCATCCAATCGACAGAGAGTTAGAGAGCTTTTAACCGGAGACTGAAATGGAATTTATCGAAAAGCTGGCACGGGAGCACGGCACCGGAGGATGGCAGACACTTGATGACATGGTGCGATTTGGCAAGGCCGTTGCAGCCGCAGAGCGCGAGGCTTGCGCAAAGGTGTGTGAAACCGGATACGGTGGGGATGCGGCCTTGGTTGGAAGAAGTTGCGCCACGAAAATTCGCAGGCGCTCTAACGCTGGCGGTAAGCCGCAGAGCGAAGCGGCGTCGGATTGACCAAACTGTTAGGTAGAACCATGAGCTTATTTCAATGTGAAGTGTGCGGCTGTTGTGAAAACACCGCGCTGTCAATGCAAGGGTGCAACGGGTATGCTGCCACGTTTTTCGACTGGGCAGGCTTTGAAGACCGCGAGGGCAAGAAGCTGTGCAGCGCCTGTTCACCGACCAACTACAAGGACGGCAAACCGTCCGAGCTTGGCGTGTGGCACGGGGTATTTCCGCGCCGGTACTTGCCTATGGGCATGTTCAAGACCGCCCAAAACGGAAACCTTGAGCACAAGGAAACGGGAGAGCAAGACATAGCACCGTATGTGCTACCTAACGCTGGCGCTGTGCGGTGAGCGCAGCGAATCAGCCACGAGCAACCTGTTAGCCAGCACAGGCACAAATGCTGGCACAACCTGAAAGAACCAACCATGAACCAAGACCAAATTGCCCGCGTGTGCCACGAAGTGAACCGCGCCTACTGCCAAGCCCTTGGCGACAACAGCCAGCCCGCATGGGAGGATGCGCCACAGTGGCAGCGGGACAGCGCCATGCTTGGCGTGAAGCTGCACACCGACAACCCCGAAGCCAGCGCCGCTGCCAGCCATGAAAGCTGGATGGCGCAGAAGGTTGCCGAAGGCTGGGTGTATGGCCCGGAGAAAAACCCAGAACTGAAACAGCACCATTGCATCGTGCCATTCGATGCGCTGCCAGTGGCACAACAGGCGAAGGACTTCATCTTCCGTGGCGTTGTGCATGCGCTTGTGAGTGCTGGCTAACGCCGTTGTGAACGGCTGAAAGTCCGTTTCGACATACCGTTATGCAACAACTTTAGGAGTACCAAATGACACAAAAAGAAGCCAGAAAAATCATGCTCTGGAAAGCCATCGAGCGCTACCGCACAGCAGGCGGTCGGGAAGAACACCACGCCTACAAAGAGGCGCTGGACAACTACATCGACGACATGCTGGACATAGAGGAAATGGAAGAAGTTGCCCACCGGTTTGCCCACCCCCTAGCCCTAGAGCTTGAGTGTGTTTTGGCCGACCGTAATGTCAACTGGGACAGAGCCATGAACCTGATTGGCGAGTACCGCAGCGCGATGAACGCCATCCATGAGCAGCACAGCCCGACGCACATGGGTGAACCGTTGCTGCATAACGCAAAATTAACCGGCCTTGCGCCAGAAGGAGATAAATCATGAGCACAGTGCCTATTGCGCAAGGTCTGGTTGAATGCCGGGTTATGCAACACACCCCGGGGCCGTGGAGAGTTGAGCGACAAAACCCTAGCCCGACCACAGGTGAGTGGATGATCTCGGGGGCCAAGCCCGGATATTTGGCCGAAGTGCGCGACTGTGGGAGTGGGGATGTAGCAGCAAATGCAAAGCTGATTGCCGCTGCACCAGATTTGCTAGCTGCGATTGAAGCAATGCGCGTTGCTGGTGGTGCCGCTGAATTTCAAGCAGCGTTCGATAAAGCGAAAAAGCTGGCAATGAAACATAACGCCTGAAGTATGCGGCGGAACGTCCGCCACGAATGCCGTGTTAAACGGCGAAACTTAACCGGAGACTGATATGGCTGGAACACCAGAAGACCAAGACCGCGAAGCAAGCGAACAAGACCAGTACCAAGAATCCACTGTTTGCCACGACTGTCTTTACCGTTACCAAGGTGACTGCCGTCACAGTCACGGCCCGCTAGTACCGAATAAAGGTGTGTGCGGCGGCAAGGTGCTAGTGCAGGCGAAAGCGCCCGCGCCTTTGCCGATTAACGCAATATCGACCGCACAAACAGTGCTCGATAAAACCGCCTAAAGCGTTGTTTTAAGCACTAAAACCCCCGGCAAGTCTCACACCTTAGCCGTTGGGTGCTCTCATAAAAGTAGCGGGTAAACACCGCAAAGGAAGATTGAAATGAAAACCAAAGGAAATGAAATGATTGATATTGATAGCTTCACATTCGGACAACTCAAGCAAATTGCAGCGCTGGTGAATATTCAGATTGCACAACCATCGCAATCAAGTGCACCACACCCATTTATCGGCAAGTACGTCATCGCACGCTGCTACGCGGCAGGTGTACACGCAGGGGTTGTGGTGAGCGTAGACGGTGAAAACGTGATTCTTGCAGACTCGCGCCGCTTGTGGTCTTGGAAAGCAAAAGACGGAGTGGCGTTGTCTGGTGTTGCTCAAAACGGACTGAAAAGCGAAGGGAAAGTTGACACGCTGAACCCAGAGATTGCTTTGACTGGTGTTTGCGAGTTGATACCTTGCAGCGTGAAGGCGCAGGAGTCGATTGATGACTTCAAGTAAGAAATTCACTGATGGCTATGGCTCTGGCTATGGCTATGGCTATGGCGATGGCTATGGCTCTGGCTCTGGCT
>OFRM01000423.1_pt1 | contig 18086 bp, 9 predicted proteins | sample 1543101 | NCBI WGS metagenome assembly OFRM01 (sample SAMN07774223, study PRJEB24372) | wastewater metagenome | isolation source: Exp Tend VB 0WW | collected 2016-02
GACTTGATACGTTTAATGCAACAGTTGGGCTTGTTGCAGAAGCACTATTAACGGCAATATCTACAGACGAGCCAAAATCAACACCAACAATAGCTGGCGCATCAGATGATGCTGTAGAAACAGAAATTGATTTGCTTACACTAACACTTGCGATTGGCGCTGGAGATGTCGCAGTTGCCAAGTTAGCATCTATATTAACGTTCTCAGAAATAGTATGAGAAACGGACGGTGATGTTGCCGACGCTGTTGAAAGCCCAATGGTAATACTTGCGCTCGCTGAAACACTGACATCAAATGAATCAGCCGATGCCAACAACAAACCAATATGTCCAGTTGAACCACCAGTTGCGCTTGCACTTGCTTGTGGAGCGATTGCATCAGCAGTATTTACGTCAATAACAGGGGCTGCAAACGCAATATTTGTTACAACATAAGAATCGGCTGTCGCAGCAGATGATGTAATATTAACATTTGCTCCGAGTCCATATGTTGCCGATGGTGCTGTGGCACTGGCTGTAGATAGAGATGCGCTAGTAGATGCATTTACTGACACAGACGGTGTTGATGTATCTGCTGTTGCTGTAGATGCACTTATCGAAATAGAAGCATTCGCTGTCTCTGTAACAGAAAGTAAATTAGCTGTTGCTGTGCCAACACCAATCGTTATCTGAGAGCCATGATTTTCAGCAACTCCGAGAAGAGTTGCACTTGCTGTGTTTACGGCAAGAGTTGAGCTTGCGCCACCAGTGGCTGTGACAACACCTGTATCTGCCGTTGCTGAAGAACTAGAAACAGATACACTTGCATTTGCTGTTGTAGTGAGCGCAAGAGTATTTGCCGTAGCTGTATTAACGCTTAGCGTTCTTGTGACATCAACAGCATATGTCACAGCACCGGATGTAGCTGTTGCAGACGAAGAAGCCAGCGTTGTTTGACTACTTACCTGCAATGTAACTGCAAGTGTGTTTGCAGTTGCTGTGTTCACCGACGTGCTTGCGTTGGAGCTGACTTGTAAAGTTGGTGCAAGAGTGTTGGCGGTTGCAGTGCTTAAAGCGGCGTTTCCTTCAACAGCCAAATCTACAGTCACACCATAGCTCTGTGCCGTCGCAGTGCTTGTTGCAAGCGTTGTTTGACTGCTTACGTTAAGAGTTGAAGCTAGAGTGTCGGCGGCGGCTGTAGCAACAGCTAGTGCATTTGTTTGAGCATTTGCTGTAGTAGTCAGTGCAAGCGTATTAGCTGTAGCCGTACTTGCGGAAATCGGCGTACTGACAGATGGAGTTACAGCTAATGTGTTGGCTGTTGCAGACGAAGACGCAATTGTTACTTGACTTGAAACGCTTAATGTAACTGCGTTTACATTTGCTGTTGCTGTATTAACGGCAAGCGCATTTGTTTGGCTACTTATTTGAAGAGTAACAGCAAGAGCATCGGTTGTTGCTGTATTTACAGAAATTGGTGTGCTGACAGATGGAATAACAGCACTTGTATTGGCTGTTGCCGTCGAAGACGCAATTGTAATATTTGCGTTAGCTGTTGCAGTTAATGCAGGGGTGTCTGCTGTTGCTGTCAACAGCGACATATTAAATTGTGCGCCGAATTCTACAGTTACACTATAAGATGTTGCTGTTGCTGTTACTACTGCGAGCGCATTTGTTTGACCATTTGCAGTTGTAGTTAACGCAAGAGTATCAGCAGTTGCTGTATTTACAGAAATTGGTGTGCTGACAGATGGAGTAACAGCAAGAGTATCAGCCGTAGCTGTGTTAACACTAAGTGCGTTTGTTTGACCGTTTGCAGTTGTAGTTAGCGCAAGAGTGTTAGCAGTTGCTGTATTCACAGCAAGAGTAGATGTTTGACCGTTTGCAGTTGTGGTTAGTGCAAGAGTGTCTGCTGTTGCGGCAGATGATGCGATATTAACGCTTCCATCGCCCGAACCTATGCCTGTTAAAACAAGAGAACCGGAGCCAAAATTAGGAGAAAATAAAGCCGTGTCATTACCACCCTGAATACCAAAAGGTGATTCAGATGTAATGCCCGCTATTCCTGATTGCGAACCCGAACTAATAACGGCTTCTGTCCCGCTAGGTACTGTTGAAGTACCGTCAAACGCAAGCGTTATAGATGGAGCAATCAGGAGTGAACCGCCGCCTAGTTGAACTCCATCTGCCATTTAAGCCCCAACAATTAGATTGTCTTCAATTTACAATATACGTTGACACCAGTTAAAATTCCTACTGTCGGGCGGAATCTTCTTCTTATTCCATTTGTGTCTGTACCCAGTCCCGCTTCCCAAGAGTCGCCATCCCAATATTCAAAGGTGCCATAAGTGCTACCAGTGCTTGCTTGAGTTAAAACTTCATCATCAGTGTCTACTCTATAATAGGTGATTTGTAAATCGGGTACGCTTCCGTAAGTGCCCTTTTGTATAAACCCAACAATCCCAGTCGTTGAGCTTGTGTCACCAACATTCCATTGAAGATGCGATGGAATATCTGCATCTGTTTCATAAATCGCACATACGCTATAAACCTTTGACGGGAGTTGGTACATGCCACACACTTTGAACGCAAGCCTAAGTTGAATATCTTGCCCGGTTTCAACACCAGCCAAATCCCCACTGTCTGGCAACAAACTCCAAGCACCAGAATCATCATGGATGCCATTAACCCGATACCACACCTTTACTGCTTCTGGGACTATAGCAAACGCATCAGAACCACCGTGTGCTAATAGTTGATTGATATATACTCTGTAAAGTCTTGCTCCGTTTGGAGTTGGAAGTGCGGGAGTGATTACATATTGTTCTCGCCCATCTTGCCACGTGTGAGTATAACAAGCAGATAGCGGCACTGCATATAGATGATTGAGAGTTGCCGATGTGTTTTGTCTCAACACATAGCTAATTCCTTCTTCATTCCATGAAATTAATGGCGAAACACCGATAGATGGATGCGGTGTTGAGTTAGCATCAGCACTCGCCTGGTCTAATTGTTTACTATCAACACCAATAATTGATTCAAAAGCTGGAACATATGTGTTGTAGTCTGTAACATAGCTTCTAAACGATGTTGCACCAGTCGTGTAAATCACGAAATCATCTATAAAATCAAGATGTTCAATATACGCAAAAACTGACGTGGCAGGAAAAGTAGGTGCCCCACCTGGTGGAATCTCTACCATACAGTCTTCTATCCAAACAGTGCTGCCATTTACTATTTCAGATATAACAGCTCTGTAAATTCTTGTTGTGGTGACAAAATACAAACTTTTTTCACCCTTACCAGGCCCGTGGTTAGCATCAATAATCTCGCCGTTATTTTGCTGAGATGTTGTGCCTGTAACGGTTTGAGTACCAGTTACATATGCAAAACTAGAAGTAGATTTTCCAGAAGACAAACTAGATAATGCTGCTCTAATGTTGTATTTGTATACTTTTGGAGTTGCTGTCGTATCTAAGCAATATACGTACTGTGTTGTCCAACTCTCTTTGTCATCCAGTGCGTTACCACAAACAACTGTATTTGTTACAGATGCCGCATCTGCCAACCAATATACTGCTCTAACATTATCTGTAGTTGAAGCGGCAGAAATCGTGGTGCCACCAGATACAAAATTTTCGTATTTTAATCCTTTTGCGACAAATAATCCGCCGTTCGCAGCAGTAGCGTTTGTGGTAGAAATAACAGCTTCCAGGTCTTCAATACAATACACACTGTTCGCTGAAATAGTTCCAGCAGAACCAGTCAAGGTTATACTTGTATCGCTTCCAATGGATGAAATTTCATACCAAGTGCTAATCTGATTAGGGTCGGTGGAGCCAAATCCTATGCGGCTTCCTGCTTTCATCCTGTTGGTAGACCAAGATGTCCCAGTTCCGGTGACAGCAGTGCCAGAAACAGCAACAGTTCCTGTTGTGTACACTTCGTATGACATTGCAAATCCACGAACTGTGTGGTTTGTAACTGGGGGAAAAGTTATTGTAACATATCCTTTCCAAGTAAATGTATTATTGCTTCTATCAAATTCATAAAGCATAATACGTCGTGTTGCTGCCGCTGAGCCACCTTCTATCAAAAACACCCAGTCAACTGTTGGGCTCCAAGGTATTACTGAAGGAAATATCACTTCAAAAGCAGTGGATTCACCTCTGGGTCTTGCAACCTTAACAGGCTGTGGTCCAATCGCTCCACCGGATTGATACATCAATGACCCGGCAGAAGTATAAACTGGGTTGTAACCTGTTGTGTTTTTTATTGGCAGGCTAGAATCAGTTGTAACACCGCCAACATCATCAAAATGTAAATTTAAAGTAGCTGACGATAAAATATTCCCCAAACCATTGTAAATTTTGTATCCCGTGGCTCCCCAAACTTTATCCCATGTAATTCTGTTAAAATTAGAACCAGAAAGTGTGGCATTGCCAGTAGTTGTTACAACCGTAGATTCTGTTGTTTCTCCTGCGCTATTATATGCAGTAACGTGATAAGTATATGTTGTGGCACCAGGTGTTCCAAAGTTTGTTACTGCCACATTCTCGGGAGAAGACAAAGGCACCAACGGAACAACCGTACTACCAAAAACATGTTCAACTGCTATTTTTGCCATTAGATTACCTTCAACCTCGCATATAGATTTACTCCACTTGGAAGTGCAGCGGTTGGTCTAAATCTACGACGAATATCTATAGTGTCAGTCCCCAGCCCAGCAGTCCAGGTAGAGCCGTTCCAATACTCAAAAACGCCATTCGTACTACTTGTGCTAGCTTGAGACAACACATTGGCGTCAGTGTCAGCCCTATAATAGTCAATTTGTAAATTTGGTACACTACCAACATTGGATAAATCCAATGTTGCCACTAGAGTTGTTGGTGTCGCCAAAATTCCATTTAAGGTGTGATGGAATATCTACAGAATTTTCATACACAACACCGACGCTATAAATCCTTGTTGGCAGGCTATGGCTACCAGCAGTTTTGAACTTAATTCTAAATTGTATTGTTGAAGCAGCAGTAACTGCGGTTAAGTCTCCCCCGGCAGGAACCACTGTCCATCCACCGCTGTTGTCTGAGATTCCAGATGTTCGATACCATATTTTGTATGGTTCTGCGGGTACGTGATTATATCTATCTGAACCATATGATTTCAAGTTGTTCACATACACTCGATAAAACATTACATTTCCTGTGCAAGACATTGATGGCGTAATAATAGATTGGTCATTTCCAGTAATGCTGGAAAAAGTATAATCTGAACCAAAATTGCATGCGTATAACCAGCAAAAGTTTGCTGTTGAACTACCCCGAATTACATAAGTGGCATTGTAAAGAGAAAACGAAGCAATTGTCGCAGTTGTGTTGTTGACGATTGCGGGTGGAGCAATTTCTGGATTAGCTGGTGTTTGGTCAAGCTGTTTTGTATCAACCACAAAAATACTATCATAGTTGCTACCACCTGTTTGATATTGAGTTAAATAATGCCTAGTAGACGCAGTAGATGTCGTATAAATTGCAAATCTGTCTATTCCTGGTATATAATCAATAGATTGTAGCGTTCCTGTAGCCGCATATGTATTAGTTCCACCAGGTGGGACTTCAGTCATGTTATCATTATTAAATGATGTGCTTGCGGCGGTAATTCCGCTGGTTGCCGCACGGTAAATTCTCGAAGCGGTGACAAAATAAATACATTCAGTGCCACTACCTGTTCCGTGTGCTGTGGTTGCTAATCTTGTGCTGTCTAACTGTTGAAGGTTTCCTGTTACTGCTGAGTTTCCAGTTTGTAAGTTGAGAGAAGTTGTGTCTTTACCAGATGTAAGTGTTAATGCCGCTCGAACGTTGTATTTGAAAAACCTTGATGTAGTACCACCACCACCATTCAAGACATACAAAAATTGAGATGTCCAACTTGATTTTGGAGCCAAGTTTGAGCCACAAGCCGTTGTGTTGGTGACTGAAGCAGCATCTGCCAACCACATAACAGCACGAATATTATCTGTGGTTGTTGCTGCTGAAATCGTGGTTCCCGCAAATGCAAAAATTTCAGCTCTAAGCCCCTTAGCTACAAATAATCCTCCGTTTGTAGCAGTGGCATTTGTAGTTGCTGTGTAGATTCTTAGGTCTTCAATACAATAAGCGGCACCCGCCGAAATAGTTGCATCAACCGCTCCAGTTAATGTAATACCCGTGTTCGTGTCTATTGCTGAAATTTCATACCATCTCGTAATTTGTGCGGGGTTTGTAGAGCCAAAGCCTATTCTGCTACCAGCAGCCAATCTGTCATCTGTCCATGTGGTTCCTGTTCCAGTTACTGCGGTACCAGAAACAGCTACTGAACCTTTTGTGTACACATCATATCCAACCGACAAACCCCTAATTGTATGGTTGGTGTTTGGTGGATAGGTGAGTGTAATAAACCCTTTCCATGCCAAGATGCCATTGCGCTTGTTATATTCATACATAACAATTCTTCGGGTAGCGGCCGCACCAGCAACGTCAGCGCCAAACACCCAGTCAATGTCACCACTCCATTCGACGGCAGAAACAATATAAATCGGAACGGCGGTACTGGTTTCACCGGGTCGTGAAATAACCACTGGTAACGGACCAACACCACCATCCGATTGGTATTTGATGGCGGTGCCGATACAAACCTTGGTTGAATCATAGAGTGTAGTATCTGAGCCTGGAAGAGCACCAGATGGTGTTACAGCACCTGTGTCGTCAAAGTGTAATCCAGTAGTTGTGCTCATATAAAGTTCACTACCAGATGTTCGTCCGTAAATTTTGTAAGAAGATGCTTCTTCAACCCTGCTCCATGTAACACGATTGAAGTTCGAGCCAGTTAAGGCAGCATTTCCTGTGGCTGTAGCAACGGTACTAGATGCCAGGGTTTCTCCAACGCTATTCACAGCAGAAATGCGATAACCATAAGTGGTTCCACCAGCAGTTCCAACATTAGCCACAGCTACACCAGTGGGTGTACCTATGGTATCTATTGGTGCGAATGACGCTTCCTTGAAAACACTTTCAATTACAATCTTACTCATTACGTTACACCACCTTTATCTTGGCATAAACGTTCGTGCTAGATGGCAGTCCTGTTGATGGTACGAATCTGCGTCTTTGTCCAACTGAATCTGAGCCAAGTCCTGCCGCCCACGCCGCACCCGTCCAATATTCAAACGTTCCGTTAGTAGTAGATGTACTTTGTTGTGTCAACAGGTTAATGTCATTATCTGCTCGGTAATAATCAATTTGTAGATTTGGGACACTTCCATAAGTGGTTTTTTGAATGAATCCTACAGTTCCGTTTGAGTTATTGGAATCTGAAAAATTCCATTGTAAATGAGAAGGAAGTGTATCTTCTGTTTCATACATAACTTCGCAACTTAGCAATCGTCCTGGCACACAAAAAGTTCCGATAACCTTGAATTCAAACATCAACTGGATACTGCTCGACGGAGCTACACCAGACAAATCAGCATAATCATCCAAAGCTGTCCACGTACCTGTATTGTCTGTAATACCATTTGTTCGATAATACATTTGAATAGGTTCGGGTGCAATTGAAAACTTATCGGCACCCATTTTTCTAACAAACGACATACATGCACGATGGTAATTTTCGCAATTTGGAGTGCTGATTTCAGGGGTAATAACCCTTTGTGTTGGCAATAATGATTGAAAACCCCAGTGGGTTCCAAAAGGAACTACATATAAGTGATTGTTTGTCGCCGCTGTACCAACCCTTGCTAAATATGTCAAACCACCTTCAGACCAAACAGAAAAAGATGTTGCCAAAATATTACCAGGAACAATGGGCGTGCTATTATCAGCAAGTGTTTGGTCAATTTGTTTTATATCAATACCCCATATTAAATCAAATTGTTCAACGTTGGTTTGATATCTGGTGACATAATGCCTTAGACCACCCGCACCAGTTGTTGTTATAACCAAACGGTCTAAAGAGTCAACTGACTCCACGGCAGCCAAAGCACCAGTTGCTGCAAAAGTATTCGCACTTCCGGGTGGAATTTCAACCATACAATCAGATATCCAAACAGTGCTTCCGTTTACAATATCTGTAAGTTTAGCCCGATACACACGTGTACCAGTCGTGAAATACAAGCATTCAATATCCTTACCAGGTCCGTGTCCAAGCGTTCCAAGTCTTCCGTTGTTGTTTTGTCCAGCAGTACCTGTTAGTGTTTGGTTACCAGTCCAATATCTAACCGCAGATGTTGACTTACCTGATGCCAAACCAGTTAATGAAGCTCGAATGTTGTAGAGATAAACCTTACATGTAGATGTACCATCAAGAACATAAACGTTTTGGTTGGTGTAGTCGGTTTTAGCTTGTAGCCCCATACCCAAAGATGCTGTATTAAGAACAACAGCAGCATCAGCCAACCAATAACAAGCCCTTAGATTATCAGTTCCTGTTGCTGCTGCAATAGTGGTACCAGATGTAATAAAAAGCTCTGGTCTAAGTCCTTTGGCCACAAACAATCCGCCAGATGCGGCAACGCTGTTAGTTTGCGCCATTACTACACGAAGCTCTTCAATAACATAAGGTGTGTTAGCTGATACAGAAGCATCAACAGCCACAGCTAGTGTAATACCAGTGTCACTACCTATTGCCGAAATCTCATACCATCTTGTGATGAAATTTGGGTCGGTTGAACCAAAACCGATACGACTACCAACCGCAATTCTATTAGTAGACCAAGCAGTACCTGTTCCAGTAACGGCAGTGGTAGTAACAGCGACAGTTCCAGTTGTGTAAGTATCGTACGCCATTCTAAATCCACGAACAGTGGCGTTAGTACCTGATGGATGTGTAATTGTGACAAAACCTTCCCAAGCTAACACATTAGTAGAGCGGTTGTAGGTGTAATATACGACCCTTCTGCTGGTGGTGGCGGTGGAGTTATCTACCAAGAAAAGCCAGTCAATGTCTGAACTCCAGCGAATAACGTACGGAAAAACACCTGGTATTGCTACGTTTCCTTCCATTGGTCGGCTAATACTAACTGGCAACGGACCAATCCATTTGTCTGCGTCTGTGCTACCAGTTTGTTGCTTCATCAACGTTCCAATAGACGTTCTGGTTGATGAATACCCTGTGGTATTAGATGAAGGAAGGGCACCAGATGGAGTTACACCACCAGTATCATCAAAATGATTTGCAGTAGTGGTAGTTGCCATAAGCAACTCGCTACCAGAAGTTCTGCCATAAACCTTATATCCAGTGGCACCAATAACACGAGTCCAACTAACACGATTATAGTTAGAACCAGTTAAAGAAGCATTGCCAGTTGCTGTTGCAACTGTAGTTGAAGCTAAAGTTTCCCCAACACTATTAATTGCAGACACACGATATCCGTATGTTGTCGCACCCGCAGAACCAATATTTGTAACACTAACTGTCGGTGCGGAAAGATTATCAATTGGCCCTGTGTCTCCGGTAAATCTATGTTCTACTGAAACTCGTGCCATTAATTGTCATCCCCCTTCTTGTTGTTCTCCGAAATTGTATCCATATTTGACAAAACACGCTTGGAATGCCCCAACTGATAATTTTGTCTCATCTCCATCTCGATAAACTTCTACCAAATCACAGTCTTCAAAATCTCCGCCTGCAATAACACGGTATGTAACACCACCAGTCACAACTTCGTCTTCAGCATCTATGTGAAACATGTTTCACCATTAAGCAACTGTGATAGTAGCCAAACCAGATGCGTTCAAGACAACTGTAAAAGTACCATTGGTGCTTGAGATGTTGCCGCCAAAGTCTGCATAAGCAATCAACGGTGACGTACCAGCAGTACCAGTGTCTTTGTAGAAAATTGCATAACGTGCAGTGATTGTGCTTGAAGCCCAAGATGGGTCTGCCGCATCCAAGGTTGTCACCAAAGATGAAGCGCTAAGGGTTTTAGAAGCTAACGCTACACCAAGTGCGGTATAACCAGCTCCAACAACTTCGTTGGTGATGTCACTAAACCATTCGTGGGTCGTTTGGTTTGGAGTATAAGATGAAGTAGTAAGAGCACATCGAATTGTGTCTGTTAAAAAGTCAATTGGCGAATCGCCGCCCGCGTTGCCCCCAAGGGCATTTTCTGGAAATTTTGCATATAGTGGCATTACTGGATATCCTCTCTTTTATTTGTTATATGGTTGTTAGCCATTCTCCTCTTTCATTAGACGAGCCATAGTCAATTTTCCATAACGCAGGCGTAATCCCTCTAAGTTTTCGGAAGAAATTGTGGAGCCATCTGCTGAAGATGTGCCTTTCCACTTTCCATTATCAAACTCTTCTTCCGTCCATGCATTTTCTTGCCCAGTAAAAGGACAAGTTGTGTAAATTTCTTTTTCGATTTTCTTTTCTGCCATTTTTGCCTCAGTCTATTAGACTTATTCATTTTTTACAACAATTTTCCTGCTTATCCGATGTCTGTTGCATCCAATTGTAATTTTGCCTGTCGAATACCAGGTGTATCAGCACTGTCAATCGTCTGTCTTGTCCAGAAGCGGAAGAATCCACGTGCCCCAAGTAAATCAATAGCAACTGCGCCGCCATTACTACTTGAAAAGAAAACAGTAGCATCTCCCGCTCTATATGAAATATAATAATTAATTCCAGTGGCATTAGCAGCTAAAGAAATTGCAGCAACACGAACGGATTGTTCGGCAGTAATGGTGAAGTTGGCTGTTGGGCTCACCAATGTTTCTCCATTAGAGTTCGTAAACGAATATGCAACAGTGTAAACACCCGCTGGCAGGTTAGATGACAAGCTTCCTGCTGATAGTGTTGGCGGAGTTCCAGGATTCGAGATATTAATAGAAGTGTTACTTCCAGGTATAGCTTTTGCAAATCCACAGTTGCCTGCGAACACCAATTGTTGTGTTCCTACTGCACCAAATGTGCCGTATGCTCCAGCAACATCCTGAGCCACTTGAATGTCTGCGGCAAATTGGCTTCCGCCGCTTCCACCACCCGAAATAGGGCGGATGTATATATCTCTAATGGTTGTGGTGCCAGTATTCTTGGCATAAATGCAGACTGGTGTTTGTGGGGATGACCCAGATGATGGAATCGTTGACGTTCCTAAATCCACAGCGTCAACCCACGTTCCATCAGTTAGCGGAATTGTAAGCTGAATATCTTTATAAAGAGTAATCTGTGCAGACATGCTTTATTTTTCAAGCATATCACTTCAACATCCTGCAAGACCATCTAAATCGGGAAAAGGCGGACATTCCGCCTTTTCCCGATTACAAGAAGAGATTAAATCTCAACAAAATCATCTTCTTCTGATTCTTTAACCTTGACGAATGATTTGACAGCATCTCCCAAATCAAGATTTAAAGCCTTGACGCCCATTGTTGTTCGCCCCGTGCTTCTAATCTGATGAACTCGAATGCGAATCATCTTACCCTTTGTGGTGAGAATCAAGATATTGTCTTCATCATTTACAGACGCAGCTCCGATAATCAACCCATTTCTATCCGATTTAAGCTGGTCAATCGTGTTTACACCCTTGGCGTTTCGACCATTCAAGATTCTATAGTCTTTAGCATCTGTCTTTTTCGCAAAGCCCATGCTTGTCATAACAAGAATCTCTGGATGTTCAGACGGGTCAATCGTAAACGCTTGGGCTATCGCATCACCAGGGGCAAGCTTTAGCGCCTGGACACCCGTTGTGACTCGTCCCATCGGTCGCACAAGGTTTTCCCCGTATCGAATCGCTTTGCCCTTCTGCGTGGCAATAAACACGTCTCGCTTATTGTTTGTAATCTCCACAAAGGCAACTTCATCGTTTTCTCGAAGCTTGATTGATTGAAAGCCACGATTCTTTCGAGTTGTGGCATAGTCTGCCAGCAATGTTCTCTTAATCAACCCCTTTCTCGTCACCATCATGATGTAATGTCCGGGCTTGTTAAACGAATCGACTGGAATGGTTGTAGTGATTTCTTCACCAGCGCCAAGAGTCAACAAGTTTGCCAAGTGAACTCCCTTGCCTGTTTTTGCACCTTCTGGGATTTGATATCCCTTCTTGCGATACATCAAACCCTTGTTGCTAAAGAACAAAATGACATCATGCGTTGATGCAACGAAAATCTCACTTGATTCATCGTTCTCTCGCTTGCCAACTCCGATTACACCCTTACCACCACGATGTTGCACGTTGTACGAAGCCACCGGGATGCGACGAATATAGCCGTCTTTAGTCAGCGTGATGATTACCTGCTCTTCTTTAATAAGGTCTTCAAGTTCGATATCATCTGCACTTCCGCCTATAACGGTTCGTCTGTCATCGCCGTATTTCTTGGCTATTTCATCTTGCTCGTTGCTGATAAATTTCATCAACTTTTTGATATTGCCAAGAATGTCGCTAAGCCATTCAACTCGTTTTGTCAGAGTGTCGTGTTCATCTTGAAGTGCCTTCGACTCAAGTTTTGTCAACTGACGAAGTGTGATTTGAAGAACAGCCTTAGCTTGAATGTCAGTTTCAACATATCCTTGTTCCACAAGTTGCAACATTGCGTCTTCGGCGCTGTCTGCGGCTCTAATCAGCTTGATAACAGCGTCAATATTTTTAGACACGTTGAGCAAGCCGACAAGGATGTGAATGCGTCTTTCTGATGATTTCTTTTCAGACAAGAATTTGTTCGTTAGAACTGACTTTCGATGCTCAACAAAAGCTTCGATTAGCGTTAGAACACTTGCATTCTCTACCACCTTGCCGTCAATCAGCACAGTGTTGTTGACCGAATAGCTTTCTCGAAGACATGTGGTTTTCAACAGTTGGTTAATCACTAGGTCAGCAGAGCTTCCCTTAGACACTTCAACTTCCACCGAAATGTCGATTTCTCTCGTTTGCTTGTCTCGTGTTGAAAGGTCGTCAAACCAACTAACGCCTTCAATCTTTTTACCTTCCATCAGGTCTTTAAGTTGAAGACAGAATGCTTCTGGACTCCCACCGGGCGGGAAACCTGTGATTCGAATAATTTCCTGATTTTTGCTGTTTTGCTTGACTTCATAAATTCCATCAAGTTGCATCGAACCTCGCCCTGTCTCGTAATAAGAACGAACACCTGATTGCCCTCTAAGCTCACAAGTGATTGGGAAGTCCGGTCCTGGCATTAGCTCAATAATCTCATCAACGGTAAGAGTCCCGCTAGAGATGTAAGCCTTAATAACTTCTGTGATTTCTCGCAGGTTGTGTGCTGGCATTTTTGTTGCAACACCAACGGCAATGCCTTCTGCTCCGTTCATCAACAAATTCGGAACATATGCAGGAAGAACGGTGGGCTCTGTGCGTGTTTCTGAATAATTTGGCACATATGGTACGATATCGTTGTCAATATCCTGAAGCATCAAGTCACCAAAACGAGACAATTTAGCTTCAGTGTTATGATTGAAGAATCCGTTTGCAACAAACGAATGACAATCACTATCTACCTTGATAGAGTAAACATCTTGTTCTTCTTCATCAACTACACTTACTACTTCACTGTAAACATAGTGAAGGTCGCACAAGTGTTGAACCCAATCAATTGCTTCTTGATTAGACTTAAGCGAGCGACAAATTTTTGGCATAGCTTCTTTAAGTCGTGACACTCTGTCAAAATTATTCTTTATAATCCACTCTCCAGAGCCCTGTTCTCGAACATATTCTGATAAATATGGAATAAAATCATTCTCTTGCGCACTAGTTTTACACTTAGACATGGAGTCAATTAATCTAATAACTGCCAAATCTTTTTCAGTTGACAAGAATCCTATGTCATTTGCAAATTGACATATGTTGTTTTTTCCACTTACACAAATCCTATAAATATCTCTCGATTTATCATAGAAATTGTTTGAAACTATTCCGAATCCAAGAAGCATAATCTGACATTGCTCTGCAATATGCTTTGATTTGGTAGTTAAAGACACTCGTTGCGCATCTTTTTCTACACCTCCGTCACCCTCAAACAAAGACGCAAGAAACATAGATTGAACATGTTTTGGTGATTGAAGAATTGACCAAGGAATAGTTTTTTGAGAAGCCTTGACTGAAAGCTCCATTCCAATGTCTCGCAAGAATCGTATTACCCGAGTTCGGTTAAACTCAACACTGTAATAAGGTTGAACTGATACGCCACTAGGCTGGCGTTCTGTAATATAGGAGTTATTCGCATCAAAACATTCATCCAGAGCATTCACAAACGCGCTTAGATAATCTCCTAAATTATTGACATAACCGAATCTCTTTTGGTCAATCCAGCCTTCGGCAACAAGAGCACCCATTAAAAGAGCTAAATTTGAATCAAGTGTTTTAGGAAGACTTATACTTTTCTCTTTGAGTGTCGCGTCTGAGTGAAATTTGGTTAAATCAAGCTCGTCACTCGGAAACATTGCCCCTCGACTTAAAGCTACAAAATCACCAACACTAATGGCATCCAATGTTTTCCACCCGAATGATGGCTTCCCATTTCCGTCTTTGGCAATAACTAAAACAGGGTGATTATGAGAACCAGCCTCTGTGTAACCGTGTCGCGTAGTTAATCGTTTAACAGGATGTTTACCACAATCAAAGAATTTTGATGCAGAATTTATTTTGTTTCCGACAGAAGAAACCAAAATATCAATCTCTTCTTCTTTGGAAATATCCTTTATTAATACAAATCCCATTTCTGTATTTAAAAGGGTGTTTCCAACTAAGCAATACCTCATCGCAGCGGGAGGGTCTCCATCAAGATTTCCGAAGTTTCCTTGCTTGGCAATAAGTGGATATCGCAATGAGAAGTCTTGCGCCATTCGCACCATCGTTGGATAAACAACAGCTTCACCATGTGGGTGATAATAACCAGATGTTTCACCGCAAATCAAGGCGCTTTTTGCTCGTGTTTTGTTGAAACCAAGGTTTAAACCATGCATTGCAAACAAAATACGTCGTTGAGACGGCTTTAATCCGTCTCGTGCGTCAGGAAGAGCACGGTCTTCCATGACAGCAAACGTATAACGCATGTAGTTTTCGTCCAACAAACTTTGAATTTCTTCACTAGAGATTTGTTCCACAACTGCCATTGCAGCAGCGGTATCGGCTGATATTCGCTTTTTCATTAATTTTCATCCTCCAGGGCGGCTAATGCACGTTTCTTTGAGTGCTCAATAATGTGAGCTTTTCTTGCGCTTACGTCTTTGCCCATTAACACAGATAACATTCGGTCTGCATCCGCAGCATCTTCAATGCTGACTTGAATCAATCGTCGGTCGCCTTTAAACATAGTTGTGGCTCCCAATTCAATTTCGTCCATTTCACCCAATCCTTTAAATCGAGTGACGTGTGATTTGCCGCTACCGCTAGCTAAAGCTTTGATTCGTTCAGCTTCAGACCAACAATAGTGTTGTTTGGCTCCTATGTCTACACGATACAAAGGCGGTTGAACCAGATAAACGTGACCAGCATCAACAAGCGGTCGCATATATCGGTAGAAGAACGTCAGCAACAGAGTAGCAATGTGACTACCGTCAACGTCAGCATCAGTCATAAGAATGATTTTGCTGTATTTTCGGTCATCAAGATTGAACGATGTGTCGCTCCCAGATGTCTGAATTCCTACACCGATTGCAGTAACAAGAGATTCAATCTCCTTGTTTTTCAACAAAGCCAAAAGGTCTTTCTTTTCAGCGTTGATGATTTTACCACGAATCGGCAAAACAGCTTGATAGCCAGAATCTCTACCGTCTTTGGCACTATTGTGGACAAAAACTCCACTAGCTAATGCAAAATTGTGAGTATTCGGGACTTCCAGGTCATAAACGTCTTCAGTGTAATCAAGATGTTCTACTGATACTACCTTGTGATTGTAACACGAGACAGCTTCATGGGCTTCTTTTCGGTTACCGCCAAAATACTTATTGCACCATCTCAGATATCTTTGATAAAGCGCATATTCGCTCACCGGGATTAATGGAGCATCACTATCCTTCAAATCAATATTATTCTCATGCAAATAATTTGAAATTTCTTGAGCCACTCGTTGATAATTTGAAGAATCTAACTTCTCTTGTCGAGATTTTCTAAATTCATCAGTCCATTGTTTAGATGTTTCTTCCGCTCTCCAACGGCGAAGCTCTTTGTTGTCCCATTGTGCAATAGCCTTCTGCTGAAGATTAGAACGAGACTCTGTATTATTCTCAAAGAATGCCTTAGTGCGCTCTGATTGTTGTTGTCGATTTTCTTCTGAAGCCCAATATTCCTTCTGAACTTCATTAAGTCGATTCTGGTTCTCGGCTACATAATCTGGATTTTCATTGCAGAATTTCTTCCAACATTGCACCATATAATCAACATACTTGGGGTCACTCCATTGTTTCTTATTTCTTTCGGATAAAATTTCAATAGCCACTTCACATTCTTTCATTGTCTTGCTTTGCTTAGCCCTAAATTCTGGAGTTTGCTTTGCCGCTTTACTTTTGGCTTTGGTTTCTGGAGAAAGCATTGTTCGCTCAATATGGTCTCGATGAAGCTGTAAATGTTCATCTTTGTTCATACGAATAATATTCGAAGGGTTGTTATTACGCTTATTGTAATCGACATGATGTCTATGCTCGTCTTTTAAAGACTCATACATTTTTGCAGAAAGATTATATTCGTCAGCTAAAATGTGAGTGTATCTCCATTTTCCACTCAGCGGATTGAATACCATTTCGTATCCTATTAAACCTCTTTTAAGTGTGTTATTTGAAACCTTTCTATAAAGCGGTGTTAGCGAATCTCCGGGTTTTAGCTTATCAGCACGAACATATGTTCCATCGCGCATCATATAAGGATGACATGGTGTTCCTATAATGCTCTCGCCGTTATCTAGCGTAACTTTAATCAAACTAGCATTGCTTCTCGTTTTTCGAACATTTATAATTTTTTCCACACCAATATCGCCGTTATTTAAGATGGTGTAGCAGTAGTTCTGAATTCCTTTAGATTGTTCTTCAATTAGTTCAAGAAAATCAAGATTTCTTCCATCTACCAAAGCGACCTTTGTACTAGAAATTTTACATCCAGCAGCAGAATCGCCTTCAACAATAAACAACTCAGTGATGTTGTTGTCTCTTGAACGACACGGCTTGAGCTTACCAGCATTTGCAAAAATTTTACTTGCGCCAGTTTTCTTAATTGTTTCGGCGGATTTCTTTGCCGCCTCTCTTGCTCGTTGGTTAAGTTGTGCTCTTTCAACTATCATTTTTACGATAGCTGGATTCTTCTCAAAGAATTCGTTTAGAGCTTCACCAAACAGAGTTTGCACAATGCCGTCCATATCTGGACTACCAAGTTTTGCTTTTGTTTGCCCTTCAAATTGTGGCTGTGGTAATCTAACACTGATGATGGCAGTCATCCCTTCTCGGATGTCGTCTCCATTTAGGTTGCTGTCTTTGTCTTTTAGATTTCCATTTTTTCGCCCAACTGCGTTGACAACACGAGTAAGAGCTGTCTTAAAACCAGAAAGGTGTGTACCACCATCGTGGGTGTTGATGTTATTGGCAAAACTCAAAAGTGTTTCATTGTCGCTTTCCGTATATTGAAAAGCCACCTGAACCATAGTTTTGTCTTGCGTCTTCTCACAGAAGAATGGCTTTGAAGGATAGTGTCCGGTTTGAACATCGGTTAGATATTCAACATAGTCTGAAATTCCACCAGCATATTGATAAGTTTCGCTTACACCAGTGCTTTTATTCTGGAAGATGATTTTAAGTCCGCCATTGAGAAATGCGGTTTCTCTAAATCGTCGCTCAAGCAAATTATCTTCAAACCTTACACCTTCAGTGAAGATAGTATTGTCTGCCTTGAACTGAATACTTGTTCCACGCTTTCGACTATCCCCGGTACGGACAACAGCGGTTTGAGGCACACCTTGCTTATATGTTTGTTCATAAGCGCCACCATCACGCCAAACCTTTGCCACAAGTGGGTCAGAAAGCGCATTAACGCAGCTTACGCCAACTCCGTGTAATCCACCAGAAGCTGTATATCCGCTTCCACCGAATTTACCACCAGCGTGAAGCACAGTTAAAACAACTTCTAAAGCAGAG
>OFRM01000424.1_pt1 | contig 18080 bp, 10 predicted proteins | sample 1543101 | NCBI WGS metagenome assembly OFRM01 (sample SAMN07774223, study PRJEB24372) | wastewater metagenome | isolation source: Exp Tend VB 0WW | collected 2016-02
AACGCTACATAACGCACGAATCGCTACGAATCGCTACGAATCGCTACGAATCGCTACATAACGCACGAACCGCTACGAAGTGCTTTTTTCTCATTTTAAGCCCAGGCCACCGTTAAGTATGGTTTTTATTTAGGACTTACGCAAAATTGCGTTGGCTAGGCGCAAAGCCGCAGACAGTACAAATGTACAAAATATACGTTTGGGCGAAGCAACAACGCCAACGTCTGTTTTGCGTAAGTCCTATATTGGTAGCTTGTTGTGCCAGTTGATTGTTTGGATTGACTGTACAAGTTATTTGCATAAGCGAACTGTTTGCCATCGTGGCAGGTTGAGAATAACTACTGACTTACATTTTAAGCGCTTTGGGTATTTTTCTTAATTCGTTCAAAATTTCATGTATTTATGTAGTTTCACTACATAATCGTTTGACAGAGAATGTGGTTGCTCTACAACGCACATAGAATAATCTAGCTCTTTACCGCACTGCACCATAGAAATATTTCAATTTTTCTGATTGACAGTAAATTTAGTTTTAGTACAAACTCTCGTCACGGAGCAGAGTTTGATCGGAATTCAACGAGAACCATTTCTGAAATAAAAGTACAAAAATCTCTTGAAAAGCCCTAAGCCTACCTTGCCTCATTAAGTTGTATCTGAGTTGTACCTGAGTCGTATCACGAAAACCTTCACAAGCTAAGGCGATCGTTTTTATAAGAAAATAACTGGAGATTTGCATGAATATGTTCACAAGTAAGCGCCGTAGGAGCGCCGTGCTTAGATTGACGCCCATTGCCACAGGCTGCGCAGTATTACTTTCCATGGCATCTGACTTGGCGTATGCGCAAGCGCAAGCGACCGCCGAGGCACCAGCCACGGTGACAGTGACGGGGATTCGGCGCGGGATTGAAGACGCTATCTCAGTCAAGAAAAATGCCACTTCCATCGTTGAAGCGATCTCTGCAGAAGATATCGGTAAGCTACCTGATGTCAGTATTGCCGAATCGTTGGCGCGGGTACCAGGTTTGGCCGCACAACGCGTTGGCGGACGTGCGCAGGTGATTAGTGTGCGCGGTTTGTCGCCAGATTTTTCAACGACTTTGTTAAATGGCCGTGAGCAAGTGAGTACGGGTGATAATCGTAGTGTTGAATTCGATCGCTATCCGTCCGAGTTGATCGGCGGCGTCTTAATTTACAAAACACCAGATGCTGGTTTGATTGGCCAAGGTTTATCAGGCACGATCGATTTACAAACGGTGCGTCCGTTGGCTTTTGGCAAATCGACTTTATCAGTCAACGTACGTGGAGAAAAAAATTCTCTTGGTTCGATCGCTGGTACTAATTCGACCGGAAACCGTTTTAATATCAGCTATATCGATCAATTTGCCAATCGCACTTTGGGTATCGCAGTTGGCTATGCCCGCCTTGATTCACCGATTCTGGATCAGGAAGTTGGCTTGTATGAGCCTTGGAAGCGCGATAGCCGTGCAGGTTTGCCAGCGGGTACTTACGAGTCCGACGGTATTAAATCCTTGGAAAAGAGCGGCAAATTTAAGCGCGATAGTTTCTTCGGTGTAGTTGAATGGCGTCCATCAAAAGATTGGACCAGTACCCTTGATCTGTATTCCTCCAAAGCGAAGGCCAACGAAACTTTAAGTCAGTTTGAAGTGAACTTGGGTGACTACAATGGTGGTTTCCAGCCTGGTCTGTTGTATACCTCCTCCACCATCAACAGTAATAATGTGTTGACCGGTGGTGTGGCGACTGGCGTTTACCCCTTGGTGCGTGGATTTAGTAATCGTCGTAATGATACTGTTCAGGCGGTGGGCTGGAACAACGTGTTCAAATTTAAAGGTTGGTCATTATTAACCGATGCCAGTTATTCTGGTTCTAAGCGGAATGAAACTAATTTAGAAACGAATGCCTTGTTGCGCACACCAAGTGGTGGTCCATTGCTGGATTCACTGACGGTTAATTATGCGACCGGCGGCTTTCCCACTTTGACCCCAGGTCGTGATTACAGTAATCCTGCTAATTTATATATCGGTAATACCATTTACGGCGGTGGCTATGGTAAAGCACCGCATGTACAAGATCGGTTAAGTGGCTTTAAGCTGGTTGCAACGGTTGATACAGATGGCTTCTTGGGTGGGTTTATTCCGAATATCGATTTTGGAGCGCACTACTCAGATCGTAGTAAATCTAAACGTCAACCAGAAAACCCTTTAAGTGTTTTGTCGCCAACTGGCTTTACCACCATCTCTAGTGACTTGCTGCGAACACCGGTGAATTTGGGCTTTTCCGGCACCGGCGTGATTCCATCGTGGGATGTATTGGGTGTAATCGCTAAATATTTCCAGCCATTTCAGCCAGTTGAAACAGAAACTTTTGAACAAGCCAATCGCTGGTCGATTTTTGAAAAAATTACCACTGGTTTTGTCAAGGCAAACATCGATGGCGATTTGGGAAGTAATGTCGGATTGCGTGGTAATTTCGGCGTGCAGATTCAGCATACCGATCAATCATCGGCTGCTAACTCGATCTCTAATGGTGTGATCGTTCCTTTCACCGATGGCAAAACCTATAACGATGTGTTACCAAGCCTGAATTTGTCGTTCCTGTTCCCCGGCGATCAAACGGTGCGTTTTGCAGCAGCTAAGCAAATTGCACGTGCACGTTTGGATCAATTGCGTGCTTCTAGCGAATTTGGTGTAAGTACCGCGACTTTTGAACCGGGTGGTAGTGGTGGTAATCCTAAGCTCGATCCTTGGCGCGCTAATGCGTTGGATATTTCGTATGAAAAATACTTTGGTAATAAGGCGTATGTAGCAGCGGCGGGTTTTTATAAAGATCTACGATCCTATATTTTCACGCAATCGAGAGACTTCGATTTTTCTGGCTTGTTGCAAGGTTATACCGGTGTCACACAACCGATTACGCCGATTGGTCGCTTTAGTGCGCCGTTTAATGGCAAGGGTGGCAGTCTGCGCGGTGTTGAATTCACTGGCTCGATTCCATTGAGTCTGCTCACGCCAACTTTAGATGGTTTTGGCGTGATCGCCAGCGCGACATTTAGCAGCAGCTCGATCAAAATTCCAGATGAAGGCTCTAATACAGGTTCAGAAAGAATCTCCTTACCAGGCTTGTCTAAACGCGTGACCAATCTGACTTTGTATTATGAAAAATCAGGTTTCTCAACCCGTATCAGCCAGCGTCAGCGTTCAGACTTTATCGGTGAAATTGGTAACTTTGCCGGCAACCGTACTTTGCGCTATGTGGTGGGAGAGAAAGTCATTGATTTCCAAATTGGCTATGAATTCCAAGAAGGCACGTTCAAAGGCTTGGGCTTCCAATTGCAGGCGAATAACCTGAACAATGAGGCTTATCGCACCTATGCTTCAACCAAGGATCGTCCGTATGAGTATCAAAAATATGGTCGTTCATTCTTGGCTGGTGTGAACTACAAGTATTAATAGGATCTACGCAAAATGGCGTTGGCTAGGCGCGAAGCCGCAGACAGTACAGATGGTCGGCAAGGCGAAGCAACAACGCCAACGTCTGTTTTGCGTAAGTCCTAACTAAGTTCTTCATAGGCTGACTGGCATTAGCGAGTTAGCCACCCCTAGAAGTCTTTTGAACGCCCTGTCCGTGATTGCGGATAGGGCTTTTTTTTATGCTAAGAGTTTGGTAGTCGCATCCCTTTTCTTCCGTCAGACGCCATCCGAGCCACGCTTTGTTAGCCTGAAAGTGTGCAGTAAAATATAAAATATAAAAAATAGGGAGTATATGCAAAAATTAGCCGCTAACTCAATTAATATGAGCGTCTTATTATATACATATACCAGTATATAAAATTGCTTAAAAACGGCTTAATCTGGTGCGATGTGTCGTAATGTGGTGTTATGAGGTATTTTTGTTAAAAAAACAGTCTATTTCTAGACTTTGAATGGTCTAAAAATAGACTGTTTTTTTTGCCGCCAATGAATCTGGTGTTGATGCCAGCTTAGGAAAAGTTCATGGCGAGCGGGATGTTGTGCTGGCAATCAACCCTTCACGCCACCAGCAGTCAAGCCGGACACAATCCAGCGTTGCGCAAATAAAAATACGGCGGTGATCGGTAAGCCAGACAGTACCGCCGCAGCGGCGAAATCACCCCATAGATAGCGTTGCTCTAACAGATAGTATTTAGAGCCGACTGCTAAGGTGAGGTTCGCTTCTTCGCGCAGCATGACCGAGGCGACTGGGTATTCAATGATGGTGCCGACAAAAGCCAGCACGAATACCACCATCAAAATCGGCACCGCCATCGGCAGCAGCACATGGCGAAACGCTTGCCAATGGCTAGCACCATCGACCTTGGCGCATTCTTCGATTTCGACCGGGATGGTTTCAAAGTAGCCGCGAATAGTCCAGATGTGCATCGCCACGCCCCCTAAATAAGCCGTAATCAAGCCCGCATGGGTTTCAATGCCAAGCCAGGGCAGGTAAGTGCCAATCGCATCAAAAATCGCGTAGATCGCGATTAAAGCCAGCACAGCGGGAAACATTTGCAGTACCAGCATGCTGTTGAGTAGCGTATTTTTGTAGCGAAATTTTAAACGGGCAAACGCATACGCGGCAGTAGTTGAAATGGCGACGATTAAAAATGACGCGATACTGGCAATTTTCACTGAGTTCCACAGCCAGCGCAGCACCGGGAACGGCGGTTGCACCAGATTGCCATCGGCACCTTGATATGCAATGCCAAGCGCCAGCTTCCAGTGTTCTAAGCTGATTTCGGTAGGAATTAAACTGCCACTAGAAAAATTGCCGGGGCGCAGTGAGATCGAAATGACTGCTAGCAAAGGAAAGATCATCAGCGCGATCAGGCACCATAAAAATGCATGCGTGGCGACGACACGCCAACGTTGATGTTGTCCGGTTACGATTGCCATATTGTCTCACTTCACTTTTTCAGTTCACTTCTATTTGTTCGGATTGACGCATTATTTGCGGTCACCGTGTACTTTGGCAATTTTTAATTGCGCCAACGCCATCGCCGCCACCATCAAGAAAATTACCGTGGAAATCGCCGCTGCCAAACCGAAATTTTGCCCCGAATCTTTAAACGCAATCCGGTAGGTGTAAGACACCAAAATATCGGTAGTGCCGGCCGGTAATTTGGTATTTAAGAAATCTGGGCGCCCATCGGTGAGTAAGGCAATCACCACAAAATTATTGAAATTAAAAGCAAAGGCCGAAATCAGTAAAGGCGTGAGCGGCTTGATGATGAGCGGCGCGGTAATTTTGAAAAAATTAGTTAAAGGCTTGGCACCAGCAATCGCTGATGCTTCATATAAATCGGCGGGCACGGTTTTGATCAAACCCGAACACAGCACCATGATGTAGGGATAACCCAACCAAGTATTAACGATCAGCAGCATGATTTGCGCCAGATATGGTTCGGCAAACCAGGCTGGTTTGATGCCAAATAAGGCGTTTAAAATAACATTGATTTCACCAAAATTCTGGTTGAACAAACCCTTAAAAACCAGAATCGAGATAAAACCCGGCACGGCATACGGCAAAAATAAAAGCGTGCGATACAGGGTGCGAAAACGCAGTGCTTCCCAATTCAGCATCACCGCCAAAGTCATGCCGATGATGGTGCTACATAATACCGTCAAGCCTGCAAATGCAACCGTCCATAGAAAGACTTTGAAAAAGGGACCACGAAAATTATTATCGTTGACCATGCGGCGGTAATTATCAAAGCCGATATTGGCTTTAAAGCCCGGTTGTAAGCGCTCGATTTTATCGCCGTCTTTGCCAGTAACGATGCGTTCAAAATAGCCGGATTCGGTATTGGCTTGATAGACGGCGTGGGTTTCATTATTGGTTAATGAGCCGTCTTTGTTTTGTGTCCAAAGTGGACTGATGCGGCCAAATTCTCGCAAGCTGGCGTAACGCAACAGACTGCCATCTGGCAGCGCCAAACGTAATTGTTGCAAGACCTTGCGATGTTTGATGACATCAGCAAGTGGCAAGGCAGCGCCCACTTGGAAACTGCCTTGCGCCAACGGCAGCATCGTGATGCTGGCATCTTTGAGTGGCTTCAATAAAGCCAGCGGCGGCGAAATAAAACTGTGAGCGCGTAATTGTGCCAACTGCTCTGGATTTTGCTCGGCGGCTGGCTCATGCGTTGGGCTTAGCATGAGGCGAAACTCTTTGCCATCGGCATGCAAGCTAAAGGCTAGTTCTGAGGCTTCATCGGTGATAGCTTGTTCCAGCAAGTAAGCGCTGGCTTTGTCGAGACTGAGTAAATTGTTGGAAGAGTAGTTGGTAAAGCCAATCTGTACCGTATAAAAAAGTGGGAAGGCGACAAAGATCAACATCGCTGCGATGCCAGGAAACAGATAGCGGTAGGCAAAATTGATGTTGGCGAGATAAATGTAAAAGCTTAGTGATAACACCGCCAATGTCACTGCCGCCCACAGCACGTGCCCGGTCGCATAAATCGCAAAAATCAGCCACAGGCAAAGTGCCGCTAAGGCGCTGATGGCCGTCCATTTCAACATAGTCTTGATCATCATTTCACCGTCATTCTGGCGGCTGCACCATTCAGTGCCTCTTTGGGCGATTGGCGACCATTGGTGATGGCTTCCAGCGCAGCATCGATTGCCGTGTAAAAGCGTGCGGCTTCGGGAATATTCGGTAAAGGTACGCCGTGTTTGGCGTTATCGCTGGTGGCGCGGATATTCGGGTCGCTTGATAATTCCTGATAAAACGCTTTATTGGCCGGCACGCCGAGTGGCACGTCGGCATTCATGGTTTTGAGGCCTTCCAGACGTAGCAAATGGTTTTCCAGAAATTCTTTGGCGATATCCTTGATTTTGCTAGGCGCAGTGATCATGCAACCCACCACGCCCACAAATGGTTTGGCGGGATGCCCGTCAATGCTGGGAATCGATGCCACACCAAAATCAATTTTGCTGCGTTTGGCGTTGTCCCAGGCCCACGGGCCAGAGATGAATAGCGCTGCATTGCCACGATTAAATTCGGCTTCGGCCTGTGAATATTTCACGCCACGTGGTACCTGACCGTTTTGCACCAGGCTTTCAATCAATTCACCAGCCTTGACGGCACCGGGCGTATTCACGCCGACCTGACTTGCATCGAGATTACCCTTGGCATCGCTCGCAAAGACGTAGCCACCTGCACCAGCAAATAATGGCCAGCTAAAAAAGGAGGTGTTGATGTCCCAGATGATGGCTTTTTTGCCGGACTTCACCAGTTGTTGGTCGAGTTGAATCACTTCCTTAAAACTACTTGGCGGCGTTTTTACCAGCGCCTTGTTGTACAGCATGCCAATCGCTTCGATGGAAAGTGGGTAGCCCCAGATCTGACCTTGATACGTAAATGCACGCCAGGCGGTGTCATCAATTTCGTCACGAATTTTTTTATTGGGGCGGATCGGCACAATCAGGCCAGATTGCGCATATTCGCCAACCCGGTCATGCGCCCAGCACAGAATGTCTGGGCATTTACCGACGCCAGCGGCTTGCTGAAATTTGAGCGGCGTATCTTCTGGGTGTTCGACCACGACTTTCACCCCAGATTGCGTGGTGAATTGATTGCCGACTTTTTGTAGGCCGTTATAACCTTTATCGCCATTGATCCAGATCAGTAATTTGAGATCGTCTTTCGCGTGAATGCTACTGCTGGCAAAGCCAAGCGCCGCAACTAGCGCTGCTCTCGTTATCTTGGAAAATATCATGCCGCACGCTGTCTGGTCATGGTTTGATGACGGCGCAAGGCGCGCCCTTCGGCGTTGAACAAATAGCAGGCGTCGGCTGGAATGGCGAGCTTTAAAAGGTCACCATCATGCACATCGGCCATGCCATCGAGTTCACAGGTCAATGCATCTTCGACGCCGGGGAAAGTGCAATAGGCATGTGTGATACTGCCCAGTGATTCAACAAAGGTAACCGTGGTGTTGATCAGGTTTTCTTTGCTTGCTTGCGTGTTCAGGTAAAAGTGTTCCGGCCGTATACCTAGTGTTAATTTGTCGCCGGGCTTGCCCGCTGCAGCATCGACATTACAGCGAATCATGTCGCCGGTTGCCAGTCTGACCAAGGCATGTTGTTGGTGTCCTTCGACCAGCTCGGCTTCAATAAAATTCATACGTGGTGAGCCAATGAAACCTGCTACAAACAGATTGTCTGGGTGTTCGTATAATTCTAGCGGTGTGCCGACTTGTTCAATCTGCCCGGCTGACAGTACCACGATGCGGTCAGCCAGTGTCATGGCTTCGACCTGATCGTGGGTCACGTACACCATGGTGGTTTTTAACTCTTCGTGCAGTTTGGCGAATTCATAGCGCATCCTGACGCGCAAAGCGGTATCTAAATTGGACAGCGGTTCGTCGAATAAAAACACATCGGGTTTGCGCACAATCGCGCGGCCAATCGCCACCCGCTGCCGTTGTCCGCCAGATAGATCTTTCGGTTTGCGATCGAGCAGATGGTCAATATGCAGAATTTTGGCGGCGTGGTGCACCAAGCGATCAATTTCCGCTTTGGGCATTTTCGCCAGTTTCAAGCCGAAAGCCATGTTGTCATACAAATTCATGTGCGGGTACAGGGCATACGATTGAAATACCATCGCAATACCGCGCTCGGCGGGGGGGACGTCGTTGACTAGACGGCCATTGATTTTTAATTCACCGCCCGTGATATCTTCCAGGCCGGCAATCACACGTAAAAGCGTGGATTTGCCGCAGCCGGAAGGGCCGACAAACACCATGAATTCGCCGTCACGAATGCTTAAATCGACATTGCGCAAGATGGTGGTATCACCATAGGCTTTTGTAACGCCGTCTAACCTGACTTCTGCCATGCATGTCTCCGTGCTGCGTCTGAAGATGTGTGATCGTTCTTCACCGCTATTTTGTGATGTGAGCTTGGGGTTTCCGCTGTCAATTCCTCCTCATTTTCTGGCGAAAGTTGTGCCGGAGTGAGATGGGAAGTGCAGGCAACAAGCCTAATAATTTATGCTTAATGTACACTTTTTGAAGTAATATTTCAATTATCAATTCCAAAGTTTGTTTTGTTGTTGGCTTATTTAACACAGGTTTAAATATAAAAACCATTAATAATCAATAACTTATTAAATTTATTCAAAACCAATGTGTAGTTAAACTACTTAAATGTGTGTAATCCATATTTGCCGATTTCATTGTTTTGTAGCACGCTGCCGTTCACCTTTCGCTCTTGATTAATTTCTTCCGGGTCCAGCTTCATGACGTTCCATAAAGTCGAAACCAGCAGTAACTTCGTTTTTTCTGCCAGCGAAAGCCAGCAGCTCGTTGTCACCGATTATGGCAGCAATGTTTTCCGGCTGCGCTCAACGAGTGCGCGTTGGCTGCAAGGTAGTCAAAGTTTTGCACAGTTAACGCCGGATACATTCGCCGCGCAGCCTTCCAGCGCGGTTTTGCAAATTCGCAAGCAAGATGAGCTTGGGCAGCTGCAACTGGTTGAGTCTGCAGCCTCGGCAGATTCGGCACACGCTATTTTGCAGTCGGTGCCCGGACGTGGTTTTGGGGTGTGTGGTAAAAAATGGCTGTTTTCTTTTCCTTACAATGAGGCTGACCGCTTTTACGGTATGGGTGAGAAAAATATCGGTTTTGAGTTGTCACAAAAACGTACCCAATTCTGGAATACAGACGTTTTCGCCGATTTCGCGTGGGACAGTATTGAGAACGGCAGCACCGATCCGATGTACGCCAGCTTCCCTGTGTTGATCATGAAAACAGCGGAGAAATGGCTGGGTATTCTGATCGATAATCCGTATGCCGTATTCATGAATACCGGCGCGAATGAAGGGATTTTTCAACCGGGTGCGGGGCCGTTCATTCCAGAATTATTTTTTGGCTCGCGTGATGGGCAGCCGGATGTCTGGTTCTTACTGGCCGACCGCCCAGATCAATTGATTCAGCGTATGCAAACCCTGCAAGGGCGCACACCGGTGCCACCTGTATGGGCGCTTGGGCATCAGCAATGTCGCTGGGGTTATAAGTCGTACCAGGATTTAAGCCGGATTGCCGACGCCTATCAGGCACACCAGATTCCGAATGATGGTTTGTGGTTAGATATTGATTACATGGATGGCTTTCGCGTCTTCACGCTCGATGCCCAGCACTTTTCTGAGCCCATCGCTCAATTGCAAAAACTGAATGAGCGCGGGCATAGGGTGATTCCGATTCTGGACCCTGGCCTGCGTAAGGATCCGGTCTACCGCGTGTATGCCGAGGCCAAAGCGCAAGACATTTTGTGCCAGACAATTGAAGGCGAAGATTTCGTCGGTTATGTCTGGCCAGGTTACACCGTGTTTCCCGATTTTTCTTTACCCGAAGCCCGCACATTTTGGGCGGAACAGGTAGCGCACTTTACGCGGCTGGGTTTCGGTGGTTATTGGATCGATATGAATGATCCTTCCACCGGTTCGGTACCGCTGGATGATATGCGTTTTGGGCGCAGTGAGTTGCCGCACGAGGCTTGGCATAATCAGTATGCATTGGGCATGGCAGTAGCGACCAGAGAAGGTCTGCTGGCGGCCAAGCCCAATGAACGGCCATTTGTGGTGTCGCGCAGCGCATTTTTATCTGCAGCGCGTCATACCGCTTTGTGGACTGGCGACAATATGTCGAACCAGCATCACATGAAAGGCACGATTGCCTTGTCGTTGAATCTGTCGGTATCTGGTATGCCGTTTAATGGCCCGGATGTACCGGGTTTTGCACTCAGCGCCAGCGCCGAGCTGATGCGTGCCTGGTATAAATTGGGCTTTTTATTTCCGTTTTTACGCAATCATAAAATTGCCGGACAAGCCGATCAAGAGCCGTGGACCCGAGATGCCTTGACTACGCAAGTGGTGGCAGATTACATACGTTTGCGCTACAAATTACTGCCGTATCTGTACCAATTATTTTTGCTGCAATCTGAGCGCGGTGACCCAATGTTGCGACCAATCTGGTATCACGATACCGTTGCCGAATTTGAGTATAGCGACGATATGTTTTTTGTTGGCCCGGCGATTTTGCAGGCTCCGTTTGTTGAATTGGCGGCGACGCAACGCACTGTGCATCTGCCAAGGCACGCCACCGGTCAGCGCTGGTACGACGTATTGGCAGGCAATTGGGTGTGCAGTGGCGCACTGGTTGAGCATATCAATGAAGCCACTAGCACGCCGATTTTTTTAGCCGCGCCCGCCGTACTTCCGATGCAGCTTGGTGTGCGTACCACTAATGCAAATCGCTTCGATGAAATTGATTTTCTGTTGCTGATTGAAGAAGGTGATGTACTGACGGATAGCTATCAATTTGATGACGGTCTTACCGATGCATGGCAAGCTGGTGCCTATTCAAAATTCACGATTCATGCGCGTTGCGTGAATGCTGAGGTAAGCGTCGATGTGCAAGCAAAACATCAAGCTTATGGCAGATTGAATTTGCGTTGTTTGGTACTGAGTCAGACCAACATCAGCAGTATTCGATTAAATGGCGTTGTATCGATTGGCGATGATGAAGTATTGCCGTTTGCAGGTGCCAAGATCTCAGTACGCGTAACTCAACGCCAGTTGATCTAAATTTATTCCTATTGAGAAAAATGTTTATGCTAAATCAATTTTTATCTCGCTGGTCGCTATTTTCAGTCATGCCATGTTTGGTAATGGCAATTTGTTTGCAAACCTTGCTCGGCACGACAACTGCCAGCGCCGCGGAACTGCATGCCAAACCACCTACCGAGTTGCAAGCGATACAGCAAGTCGAGCCGCCTTCCTGGTGGGTTGGGTTGCAGCATTCTCAATTACAGTTAATGGTGCATGGTCAGCAAATTGCTGCGCGCACGGTAGCGCTGCATTATCCCGGTGTGAAATTGCTCTCGGTGACACGGGTTGCCAATCCGAATTACGTATTCATTGATCTGGAGATTCAGCCGTCAGCACAAGCCGGCACTTTGGATCTGGAATTTATCGCAGCGACAGATGCAAACGACAAATTGCACTACGCCTACCCCTTGTTGGCACGCGCATCTGGTTCAGCGCAACGGCGCGGTTTTGATGCCAGTGACGTGATTTTGAATTTGGTGCCGGATCGCTTTGCTAATGGTGACCCCAGTAACGATAATCTGCTCGGTTTTATTGATCAAGCGGATCGCGGCAACGATGTGAAGGGGCGTCATGGTGGTGACATTCAAGGCATCAGTGATCATCTGGATTACATTGCGGCGATGGGGTACACCGTGATCTGGCCTACGCCTCTGCTGGAAAATAATCAACGCTCGCACTCGTATCATGGCTATGCGATTACTGATGCTTACAAAATCGATGCCCGCTTTGGTAGCAATGAAAGTTATCGCCAATTAGTCAGCAAAGCCAAATCGATGGGCTTGGGTGTGATACAAGATATTGTGTTGAATCACATTGGCTCAGAACATTGGTGGATGCGCGATTTGCCGATGAAAGAGTGGCTCAGTTTTGACGGGGTGTTTCATCCGACCAATCATGCGCACACCACACCAAGTGATCCGTATGCGGCGGCGGTTGATAAGCAAAATTTCGTCGATGGTTGGTTTGTCGATCACTTTCCCGACATGAATCAAAAGAACCCGTTGGTAGCGACGTATCAGATTCAAAATTCAATTTGGTGGATCGAGTATGCCGGTTTGGCAGGATTGCGGATCGATACTTATTCTTACAATGATCCGGCATTTCTGAGCGAATGGTCGCGCCGTTTGACGGCAGAATACCCGCGCATTAATCTGGTCGGTGAAGAATGGAATGGCAATGCTGCGGTGGTGTCATACTGGCAGCGCGGCAAGCAGAATAAGGATGGTTATGTCTCCTATTTGCCGAGCTTAATGGATTTCCCCTTGAATGAAGCACTGATCAAGGCGCTGACTACACCGGATAGTTTATCGTCGGGCTGGAGCACTTTGTATCAAGCCTTGGCGAGCGATGTGGTGTACCCAGATCCCGGCAATCTGGTTTTGTTTGAAGGCAATCACGATTTGCCGCGCCTGTTCAGTTTGCTCGACAAGGATATTGATTTGTACAAAATGGCGCTCACCTATGTCCTGACTGCGCCGCGTATTCCACAAATGTTTTATGGTACCGAAGTCTTGATGACCAGCCCGGTTAAAGAGCGTGAAGATGGCGCGGTGCGTCGTGATTTTCCGGGTGGCTGGGCGGGCGATAAGGTGAATGCCTTCACTGGTGAAGGCTTATCACCGCAGCAAAAACAGGCGCAGGCATTTGTGAAAAAATTGCTCAACTGGCGCAAATCGGCCAGCGTGATTCATCATGGTCAGTTTTTGCATTATTTCCCTGAGCAGGGTGTGTATGTGTATTTCCGTTACGAAAAATCGGCAGACAATGCCAAGCCTCCGAAAAAAGTCATGGTGGTGATGAATAAGAACACCAGCACCAGCGTATTGGCAACCCAGCGCTTTGCGCAGATCTTACCGGCGCACGCAAAAGCGAAAGACGTACTCACCGATATGCATTATGATCTGAGCCAACGTTTATCGGTGCCCGCGCGCTCGGTATTGATTTTGGATATTGATTAAACAAAGCACATGAATCTCAAAAGTCTCGCCAAAAATCTGGGTGTTTCAGAAACCACGGTCAGCCGCGCTTTGAATGGCTATCCTGAGGTTAGCGAGCGTACCCGGCAACGTGTGCTGGCGGCGGCGCAAGCGGTCGGCTATCGGCCGAATCCGATGGCGCGCAGCTTGGCTTCCGGGCGTACCAATGTGGTTGGCATTATCCACACCTTGGCACCGAATGATTTGGCTGACCCGATGTTTATGCAGATAGTCGGCGGCATGGTGGAAGCACTGGAAGCGCGCCAGATGGATTTAATCATGGCACCGGTTTCACCCGATAATGAAATGCGCGCCTATCAACACATGGTGAAAGAGCGGCGGGTGGATGGCTTGATTGTCGGCCGTACCCGACTCTACGATGAGCGCATCGCTTTCCTCGCGCAGCGCGGCTTGCCGTTTGTGGCGCATGGTCGTACTCGCGTGAACGCGCCCCATGCCTGGTTTGATTACGATAATGAATCTGGGATGCGCATCGCAGTCGAACACTTGCTGGCGCACGGTCACCAAAAAATCGCGTTGATTAGTGCGCCGTTGGCCATGAATTTTGCACGGCAACGCTTCGATAGTTTTCAGTCCAGCTTGCTCAGTGCTGGTATTACGCCGCATCCCGCGCTCTTGATCGAAAACACCAACGATAGGCGTAGCGGGTATCTGGCGATGCAACGATTATTGAACACACAGCCACGCCCAAGCGCGGTCATCGTTGATAACCATATGTCCGGAGTTGGCGCAGTGCGTGCCTTGCTCGATGCCGGGATTGTGATCGGGCGGCAAATCTCGGTGATTGTCTGGGGGCGCATGGAAGATTCACTGGCTGGTTACAACGTCACTACGATTGATCAACCGCATCCAGATCTGGCGGGCGCGAAAATGATTGAGATGCTGCTGGCGCTGCAAGAGGGCAAAGCGCCAACCGAATTGCAGGAATTGTGGTTGCCGGTTTTACTGGCTGGGGAAACAGTCGCACACGCGTTCATTTAAAATTGCATACTCCATACTGTATATAATTTACCGCTCGTCATTAAAGCGGGTTAATGCCTATTTTTACATATACTCCCTATATTTTGTATAAAAAGCTATTATTCGCAAATTGTTCGAAGTCCTTTATTGCCAAGGGTTTGCTGTAAAAATAACCCTGATAATAATGGCAGCCATAGTGCGCCAGATAATCACGTTGCGCTCTGGATTCCACGCCTTCGGCGATCACGTTCAGACCTAAACTGTCGGCCAGCACGATGACCATTTTCGCAATCGCTGCATCATTTTGATCGATCAAAATATCGCGCACAAAGCTTTGGTCAATTTTGAGTTGGTCCAACGGCAGGCGCTTTAAATACGATAACGACGAATAGCCAGTGCCAAAGTCGTCCAGCGAAAAGCCAACCCCATGCTTTTTCAGTGCCAGCATTTTGACGATCACATCTTCGACATTGGAAATTAACAGGCTTTCGGTAATTTCCAGTTTCAGTCGCAAGGGATTGGCACCCGTGGCCTGTAAAATTTCCAGCACTTGCTCAACAAAGTTGGCTTGATAAAATTGCCGTGGGCTGACATTCACGGCGATCGTTAAATGGGCAAAGCCCGGTTGGTTAGCCCAGCTCGCCAGTTGTTGGCAGGCGGTACGTAATACCCACTGCCCCAATGGCAGTATCAAACCAGCTTCTTCTGCCAAAGGAATAAATTCAGCAGGGGAGACAATGCCGCGTTTGGGATGACACCAGCGCACCAGTGCTTCGGCGCCTGCCAGTTCATTATCATTTTTCACTTGCGCTTGGTAGTACAGTACAAATTGATTATGGCTGATTGCTTCCCGTAAGCCCTCTTCCATCGCCACATGCGCTGTCACTTTCTCTTGCATGGTGGGATCAAAGAAGCGGATGGTATTGCGCCCCGCTGCCTTGGCTTGATACATCGCCATATCGGCGCGCTTTAATGGTTCGTCGATGGATTCCTTGGCCTCGCCAAACAGGGTAATACCAATACTCGGCGTGCTGTGATGATCAATGCGGCCAAGTTTATAGCGCTGATTTAAAGATTGAATAATTTTCTCACCAACGGTTTCAGCTTGATTGATTGCTTCAATCGGGTCATCACTCAAATTTTCCAGCATGATCACAAATTCATCACCGCCCAAACGCGCTACCGTATCGCCACCACGGGTACAAGCGCTCAGACGCGTGGCAACCTGCGTTAACAACATGTCGCCTTTGTCGTGTCCATGCGTGTCGTTCAGGGTTTTAAAATTATCCAGATCAACAAACAGCAAGGCACCTTTGCGTTGATGTCTCTGACAGGTCGCCAGTGCTTGTTCCAGCCTATCCATCAGTAAGCGGCGGTTTGGTAGGTTGGTCAGCGGGTCGTAAAAGGCCAGGTTCCTAATTTTTTCTTCTGCCGATTTGCGCAAAGAAATATCAGTAAACGTGCCGACATAATGGGTCGAACGCTGTTGATCATCTTTCACCGTGGTAATGGTCAGCCAGAGTGGTACTACCTGACCGTCTTTGCGTTTATCCCAGATTTCACCTTGCCATGATCCTGCTGTTTCCAGTGCAGCGGTCATGTCTTCGTAAAAACGATGGTCGTGCCGATCTGAATGCAAACGCACCATGGTTTGCCCCACCATTTCCTGTGCTGAGTAACCCAGTATGTCGGTGAATGCTTTATTGATGCGCAGCACTTCCCATTTTGTATTCGTGATATACATGCCTTCCTGCGACTCAAAGGCAATAGCAGCGATACGTAGCGCTTCCTCGGCTTTTTTACTTTGCGAAATGTCGCGGGCAATACCGTGATAGCCGATGATTTTATTGTCACTATTCCGTTCTGGTCGAATAATGACTTCGGTCCAGATTGCGCCACCTTGCTTGCATTTTTGTTGCAGGTTTAATGAAATTGAATCACTTTTACTATTTAAGTGCAGATTGCGCCATTCATTACGCATGGATTTCAGCAGCTCCACACTTTCTGGGGTTAGTTGATCGAAAATGTGTGAGCCAAGCACTTCATCGGCAGAAAATCCACGTAGCTTCTCATCCACTGGGCTGATATAAATATAGCGGCTGCGGCGATCAAGCTTCCAGACAATATAGGTGGAGTCTTCAATCAATAGGCGAAAGTGCGCTTCACTTTCCCGTATTTTTTCTTCCGAGCGATTTTTTTCAACCGCAATACTGATTAGTCGCGCCGATTTTTCAATCAATTCAATATCAGCTTTTTCTGGTATGTGAGGTGTGCGATGGTAAATCGCAAAAGTGCCAATCACCTTACCGTTGGCTGCGCGAAATGGCTGCGACCAGCAGGCTTGTAATTGGGCTTGCGCCGCCAATTCACGAAAATTCAACCAATAGGGATGGCTACGGATATCTTCCACAATCACGCGTTCACCGGTAAATGCCGAAGTGCCACAGGAGCCTACACCCAGCCCAATTCGCAAACCATTGAGTGCTGCATTGTAAAAGTCAGGCAAGTGCGGCGCGATGACTGTATCAAAATGTGTGCCGGTATTGTCTAGTAATAGAATGCTGCAGAGTGAATCCGGCAGCAGTTTTTCTACATCCAACAGCACAGCTTCTAAGATTTTTTTTAAGGGTTGACCAGCCGCCAGCATTTCTAGCGTGTTGCTGCGAAACTGTTCGAAAAGTTCGGATTGTTTGCGTTCGGTAATATCCTGAATCGCGCCAAACAATTTAATGGCATTGCCATTTTCAAATAAAACCGATGCTTGCGCCTTAATCCAGATACGCCTTCCTTTGGCGGTGAAGCGGGGCAGTTCAAGATCATACGATTTGCCATACTGAATGGCTTCTTTCACTGCGGCTTGGATGATGGGCTGCGCTTCCAGTGGAAACATACGAATAGTTTCTTCCATGCTGGGGGGCGTTAGTGTATCCATTTCGTGGATACGGAAAGTTTCTGAAGACCAAGTAAATTCATTGGTGCGCAAATCGAGTTCCCAAGCGCCAACCTTGGCTAGCTCCCCAGTGCGACGCAGCATATCCGCCATCTGTGCGAGTGCGTCTGCTTTCGTTTGTTCAAGCTTGTCAACCATTGTTTCTGCCATAACCATTTGCGCTAGAGATTGAACTACGTAAAACAGACGTGGCGTTGTTGCTTTGTCTTGCCTCGCCGTAGATTTGTACAGTCTGCGGCTTGGCGCTTAGCCAACGCAATTTTGCGTAAGTTCTAAAAGATGAAGAAAAGTGCATCAGAATTTCTTCAAGCTTACACAAAATGTGATGAATGGTGTTGTGCCTGCTGTGCATTCCTGAAGCATATTTTAGGATTAAAAAATCTGTATATTTTGATATTAATTGCCGCTGCTTTTGCAGTCGTTTATGCACCGCATATCAGTAAAACCAGTGATTAACCTTGATTGAGCCTGATAGAGTCTGATTGAGCCTGATGATTAGCTGGCGCGCTTAAATTTTGGAGGTGAAT
>OFRM01000426.1_pt1 | contig 17980 bp, 28 predicted proteins | sample 1543101 | NCBI WGS metagenome assembly OFRM01 (sample SAMN07774223, study PRJEB24372) | wastewater metagenome | isolation source: Exp Tend VB 0WW | collected 2016-02
AGCGACGAGCTACACAGACAGAGGAGGTATCACCGTCTGATGTCTGACACTTGCATCATACGTGCAGACGTCGAGGACATGTTCGGTGATATCACCGGATTCATGAGTTTCATGTACTCACCCGCGATCCTTGCGTGTTTGAAGAATTCTGGATTCATCGCAGGCGGATATCCGCGTTATCTGTTGTCGAAGAAGCGGGCTGGAGAGCACGTCGACGCGTTTCCGATCAACTATTTCAGTGCAGGTGGCGACATCGACGTGTTCTTTCCAACACCAGCTGCGTTTCAAGCTACGAAACAAGAGGTGTCATCACTACTTAACTCACCAGGTGTTGAATCAATGGCGAAGTTCGGACACAACTTCTTCATGAAAATGCACAATTTACGATGCAAGCTTCAGTTGATCGAGACAAATCTAGGAACGCCATCCGAAATCCTTTCTGGATTCGATTTTAGGAACTCGATGGTTGGATTTGACATTAGATATGGATACATCTTCGATGGGTGGAATGACATCGAAGATTCGAAGATTATCGATATCAGTCGCATCAACAGCGATGCAAACATGTTCGGTCAACGAGTCGGCAAATACGTCTCAAAGTATGACTACAAAATGTTGACTCCACAAGCTGAAGCAATGCTAGCCAGCTGGTATTCCGAGAAGAAGTTCGATAGTCTGAAGCGTTTGTACAGTCCTGCATTACAGGCGCTTCCGTCTGGACTATTCTTCAGTGAAGCATTCATGTCGAATATCCTGACTGCAAACATCATAAAAGATAACGAATTGTTAACTGACTTCGTCGGCCTAAGCACAATACGGACTTATACGTCAGATGACTACTTCAGGGGTACAGGTCAATGTGTGACAGTCGACGCTGTTCTCTACACCCTGGAGAATAGACGTGCAGATCGAGACCTTATCTCACTTGCTGAGAAAAAGCTTCAAGATTACGTAGAATACAAACGCGAGCTTGAAATGGCAAGAAGATCCAGTCGTAGATTTCCCATGTGAGATCTGGCAAGATATCTGTCTCATAAAAAATGTGTGCATAATTAAGCATGTCGAACGCGTTGTGGTGTACAGGAAGCACACTGAATACTTGTGTTCAGAGGTTAAAGTTCGATTCTTTACCAACGCGCAAAGAAGACCTCATGATGCTTATTTTGTTGACAGGAAACAATTACAGTTCATATTTTTGTGAGATCATTAAATTCAACCTCGTCTTAATACAGAGTGTACCATTGTACGTGTTGATTAAGCACACCGAGAATGCCACCTCTCGAAAACTAGAATTCGTATTGTCAAAACGGACCTATATCAGGTCGATGAACTACAAATTCTTATACAATGCGCCATGGGCAATCGACGTGTTCTCATCTATGTCGATATAAATTTCACAAGTTCGTCGTTTACAGTGATACTTATCACTCGTAACGATGATCAAAAAACTGCAGCAGTATCCATTCGTACAGGCGAAGTATCATTCCTCACGTGCTGGTCACGAGGTTGAAGTTGTCGTCCTACATTACACGGCGGGAAGAAGCAATGCGGCAGGACTAGCGAATTTCTTCGCGAAGGGTTCTAGAAAGGCATCTGCACACTTCGGCGTCGGCCGTCCAGGTGAGGTCGTCCAGATGGTCGATCTTGACGTTGCTGCATGGCATGCTGGTAAGAGCTCATTCATGGGCAAGTCACCAGTTGGTAACATGAGCGTCGGCATAGAGATCTGCAATGTCGGATGGGCATACATGGACAAGATCGCCGCAGAGAATAAGTTCTCTGGAGAGCACAGGAATTCAGCATGTCGTGCAGAACTGTGGGAGAAGTTCACACACGAACAGCTTATCAGTGTACAGAAGCTGCTCGGTGAGTTAAAAGAAGCGATCCCGACGCTCAAGTATGTGACAGGTCACGAGGACATCCGCAATACGATCACAGTGCCAAATCTTGGAGGAAGTAAGACCGATCCAGGACCTGCATTTCCTTGGCAAGACCTTGTAACCGATTCGATAGGCTTAGAACGTTGGGTTATGGACTTCGATACGAAGAAGTGGATCTACGTACCAGAAGGTACAATTGCGACGTGACCATCAACACCCGCTAGGTGTATGATCAGAAGAGATGGAACATCATCAATATGTTGTTACGGCCTTGTACAAGGAGCCTCCTCGTGTCGAATCAGTGAGATTAATCACTCAATATCGCGCAGAGGCACATGAATACGACGTGACATCGTACAAAGGTACTGGATGGAATGTCTACGTTGAAGATTTCATTGTCAACGAAAAGGGACTAGTCCTCGATCATAAGGGTGTCACATTGATCTATCCCGTGAACGAGACTGACGTCAAGTAAAGAACAAAAAGATGAACATGAAGACAGGTTCCTTCCAGTTGGAAGCTTCCATCACCGAGTTGCACATGTATAGATTTGATCGTGTGCTGTTCGACACACCACATCCAGACGAGGGAAAACGCATCTGGGAAGACATAACCGGTCTTCAGTGGCCCAATAGAGGATGGTGGACAGAAGCGGAGTCGCTTGACACAGACATCTTTGACATAAGACCGAATGAGCAGACAGCGATTCACTTTCGTGAATCTAGTATTTCGCAACATGTCAAGACTGTCGTGTGGACTGAACGTCCGAAGAAGTTAAAAACTCGCGTGACATCGATCATCAAGCAGAATGACGTCGATGTCGACGATCATTTGGTGCTCGAACCAGAACTTCTCCCATACATCAGGATGAATCTGGCATCGTCAGATATCACACGTGTCGTCTTCTACGACGACAGTGATATACACAAACACATGGTCGACGCATTAGCCAGTGAATATCAGAATGTTGACTTCGTTATCTTCGTAGTTTAAGTTTGTGTCGTGAATGTGTAAGATTTCAACATGAATAAGTTAACAGATGCAGATGTCTCAAAGCTACTCGCAGCAGGTAAGGTCACTTCTAGTGAACGTGTGTTGCTTGAGGGCGACATTATCATAGCTGTCGATCCTGTGACAGGAACACGTCGTATCGTTGACACGACTGGACTTATCATCGAAGGTACGAGGCGTCTTCTGTGCGACTGAATTGAAGTGTGACAATGACTGACGAACTCGGTAATCAATCAAAGAAAGACATTCGATTCAATGACGACGCGCGAAGTCGCATAATCGAAGGCATCGATATATTGGCGAATGCTGTCAAGGTCACACTTGGACCAGGTGGTCGTAATGTGATCATAGCTCGTGATGGTCAATCGCCCATATCGACGAAGGATGGTGTCACTGTTGCGCGTCACGTACGTCTACGTGACGCTCACCATGATGCCGGCGCGCAGGTTGTACTTGAAGCTGCAAGTAGGACGAACGACGTTGCAGGTGATGGTACAACGACAGCAACAGTCTTAGCACAAGCGATTGTGCATGCAGGTAGGAGAGCACTTGCAGGAGGTCACCAACCAAAAGCGCTTAAGCATGGTATGGAGCTAGCCAAGGACGACATCATCGCGCAATTAAAGATACATGCTCGACCCGTGGAAACGTCAGAGCAGATTGCGAACGTTGGCACGATCTCTGCGAACGGTGATAAGATAGTTGGTGATGCGTTAGCTGCAGCGATGGATAAGGTCGGATCTCGTGGTATCATAACAATCGAAGATGCCAAGGGAATTGATACACAGCTCGAACTCATTGACGGCGTACGTTTAGATAGAGGTTACACATCACCTTACTTTGTCAACGATGTAGAACATATGCAGGTCACATTTGACGATGCATATGTTCTCATCTCTGATCGTACATTCAAGACGATACCCGAAGTACTTCCCCTCCTTGAGAGAATCAGCAAAGAAGGTAAACCCTTGCTCATCATAGCAGATGAAGTCAAGGATGATGCCCTCAAGTTGATGACGATGAATAAGATGCGCGGGCAACTTCAGGTCTGTGTAATTGTTGCACCAGGTAGAGGTTCATCGAGGATCGACCTGTTAGGTGACCTTGCTGCAGTCTTGGGTGGTACGGTCATCTCGACGGGTGATGACCACGTTGGTGCCGAGCTTACGTTAGATCAGCTTGGACGATGTAGCAAGATCGTCGTCACACGTACAAACACAACGCTCATTGGTGGCGCCGGCGACAAGGGCCAGGAATCGTCAAGAGACGTACGTAAACGCGGTATTGAAGAGAAGATACACCTCGATCCAACAATCGATGAATTGGAGCTTGGTCGTCTCCGTGAACGACTCGGCATCCTATGTGGTGCTGCAGCAATAATCAAGGTTGGTGGCTCGACAGAGGTCGAGCTCGGCGAACGTCGCGATCGTATCGTTGATGCTCTGAACGCCACTCAGGCGGCCGCAGATGAAGGGATCATCACTGGTGGTGGTACAGCATTGTATCGTGCCGCCCACAGAGCCTCATGTGATCGCGACCGCTCCATGGATGAGAGTGTACGTGTCGGATACGACATCGTCGTCAGTGCGTGTAGTGCACCGATCAGACAGATCCTTGAAAATGCAGGATTCAATGCTGAGAAGATCCTCGCGCAGATTGACATGCTTGAATTAGAACAGGGATTCGACGCTGCTGTGGGTCAGTTCGTGAACATGTACGAACACGGCGTCATTGATCCAGTGAAGGTGTCTCGTTCTGCACTTGAAAATGCAGTATCTGTGGGTGGAATCATTGTGACACTTGGTGCATCTATCGTCGACGATGTTGTAGATTGACGTCATCTTGTGATATGATGTCATCTGGATACAGATGAAACACGTTGTAACACTAGTGTCAGATGACAAGGACATCCTCGAGGATGTCATCACATATCTCACAAGCAAACGCCTCATCTCGCCTACCGAGATTGTGAACGTGGAAGATGACGACAGGATGTGGATGACACGCGTTCCATCAAGTACATCTGTGACGACGATCGCGTCTCGTGTACGTGACATCGCAGGAAACAGGGTTCAGGTGCGATGATGTTCTCATCGATCATCATGATGTTTCTTGCTGCGAGTCAACCAAATGACATTGCAGCGAAGTTGCTTTGCTCAAGCCCAAAGATCGCTTTCGTTCAAAATCGAGGTAGCGCAGACCTGAGGATCAGGTTCGTCTCCTCGAATGAAGACGTGCGCATCTCGTTTCGAAGAGATGCAGATGATCCCTGCGAGTGTCATGTCGTCGGACGTAATGTCACACATGACCTTGATGTGTATGTAGAATCTTTCGCCGCTAGCGGTGTACTTGAAGTGAAGATTGTCAATGCCGTCTGAGTGGAAAATCTGTGTCATTTGCGTGGGATCGTATTCACCACTACACATGATGAAGTACGAGTACTTCACGTACATCCCTGATTACTTCGACACAGGAAATCTCATATCTCAAATCGTTGAAAACGGCATGATGAGCTCAGTCGTGTTGAGGTGATCGGTGCAATGTTAACATCATTCGTAATGATCATGATCGTCAACAACAGGAACAACTGGCAACTCTTCAAGTACTCGATAGATGATCATGTACGCCGTAGCGTCGCGGTGAATCGATTCATCGCCTTGAAAATGTTCAGTTCGATGCAATTTTTCTCAACTTAGTAGATGTTCGTATAAAACATTGTTCGTGAAATTAGATTGAGGCTATGGTATAATAGGTTATCAGCTCGGAGACACAAACATGGCAAAGAAGACCAAGGAAAACAAGGATACGACGACCACCACCAAGAAGGACGGCGAACACGAGGTGAACGAGAAGGGCCTCAAGATCGTAGGTTCCCTTGATGACGTTTCCCGATTTGGGATCGGTGACTACGTGCAGGCGCACATCAACCACCGCGATCAGGTGTTCCTCAACTATCCGCACGGCGAGCGTGGCGTCGTCGTAGCACTCTCGTACGAGGATGACGAGTATCACTACAGGTTGCCGATCATCCAGTTCACTGGTGATCTCCGCATGTTCAATCCGGACCACTTGGTCGTGGTGCAGCGCGCAGATGGTACCCCGGGTGAGACTGACAAGCTCACGGCTGCCGAAGAGGCGACAACTCGCGAGAAGGCAAAGCAAGAAGCAGAGAAGAAGTAACGACGCTGTCGTCTGGGTGTGATGGGGGCACGATCGTGCCCCCATTTCTATTTAATGAGTACAATGATGAAAGATCCAATCTCGAGCGACATCACTATGAGTACAGTACGTACGTTGCTGCAGGTCATCAAGTATCTCATCGCAGAGTCAGAACACGATGTTGTGACGATCACTGAACGACAGCTTGCACGTATGGATGATGAGTTCACGATCAAGGTCGATCCCATTGGGATCGGAGCTGATGCAAGTTTCAAATTGAGTCTGCAGAAGACACCATCGTCATTCGGCGATAAGTTGCGTCAACGACGCGTCATCCCTGTTGATGACTTTCAGAATGATCCGAACATTGAATTGTTATTGCAACTTCGACCAGTGACAGTACCAAATTAGTGTCACCTGGTGTCGTATTTACTTGAGTGCAAATTACGACACCTTGGATCGGTGATATCTGCCTGTACAATTGGGCGACGATGTCATCGATGATGATCTTGATCACCATGATTCCAAACCCACTGGAACGCATGGCGGGTGACTACATCTATGCACGTGTGATTGTAGATCCAGCGACGTGTGCTCCGTTCGTGTCTGGATTCATGCTCAGCATACACAGACATGAGTTCAAAATTGAAGGTAAAATTACCCTGATCACTCGAAGTGTTCGTGGACGTCACCATACTTCTTAGTAAGAGGTGACGCACATGTTGAGGCTGGACAGGATAAGAGAACGTATGCGCGGTGAAGTTCCTAGGAACTACACGTTCACCACACACATGATCAAGCTAGCATGTCTGATGTTGTTGCCGCTTCCTGGTCTTGTTGTGCTTTTGATGATGGGTGGTGCTTCGATGACAGCATTGCTAGCGATACCATTTGGTCTAGTGATCGGCAACTTGATCGAATACGTTACACATCGTTATCCCATGCACCGGTACATCATGGGTGGTCTGATGTACAAGCGTCATGCAGGAAAACATCACGTCATGTTCAGACACGATGTGATGACGATGACAGATCCGCGCGACGCATACTATGTCATGATGCCCGCACTGCCGGCCACCATGTTCATGGTGATGATCGGCATCATCACTGCATTAGTGACCCTGTTTGACGTGTCAGCATTCGGTGTCGTGACATGCATGGTGTTATGCGTGTACATCTTCACAGAAGAACTCTTACACCTCAGCTTCCACACCGAGTCGACTTGGAAAAATGACGGTGTGTGGTACGCATTCTTGCGTCGTCTCGGTGCAAACCACAGACAACATCACGATCCTAAGCAGATGAGAACATCTGCATTCAACGTCACATTTCCACTGTTTGACTGGCTGTTCGGTACTCTCCCGAGTAAGAACTAGTGTTTTGTATCTTCAAGCTCGTTGCGGATGCTTGCATATGCGAATGCACCACCTGACACACAGAGTGTCACGATCTTCATCGTCATGTTCATGTTTGTCATTGAGATGAATAGTGCCGCCGCACACCCACAGTAGTACCACAACATGCGTTGCAACATCAACGCACGTGTGATGTACTTGACTAATCTCTTAGAATCTTCGTAGTCGTCTTTTTTGTGCACAGCTGTTGAGTATTTATCTGTGTGCACGACCGTTCACCAACGAAACTTCTACTGTGTGCTAGAGACGTACTGCTGGGCGTGATGTTGCCGTGGAGCGTGAGCACACAACAACAAGAGAAGATACGTTCACTACGACTAAAACTTGAGAGTGCTGTTGATGATGACGCCGACGTTCATGTTGTGAAGCAATTGCTTGATGAAACTGTGATCGTCGCGACACAGATCGCAGACGATACTGTGGGTGTGAAGAACATACACGATAAGATGGACTGTGCACGTCTCACGTTGACGTGCATATGCGCACGTCAGATGTAGTATCTCAACAGTGACGGAAGTAATGCACCGACGACAGGTGTAATGATGATCAACATTTTCAATGTTGAGTCGAGGAGAACATCAAGGTGATCGTCGTGCACAGATGATCTTAGATATCCTTGAAACTAACAAAACGTGTCAATGTGACGTATGATGTTCAATATGAGCGAACCAACTTCACATGACGAAGATTTCTTCATCGACGTGAGAAGCGAAGAATTCAAGCAGATGATCGCAGAAGTAAAGGCTGCAGCATACTCAGACGCTGTGGCTGCGATCATCTCATTGTATGCACCTGATCCTGAATTTGCAAGGTACCAGTGACGCGTTGGTATGTTGACAAGCGTGATTCGTTGATCAACGAATATCTCTCATATGTTAAGCTGTCTAGATCTAGACGAAAGACCAAAGTCAACAGCGTTTGGTATTGTACTGATCATTTTTGGCATACTCCTCTTAGTGATAAAAACAAAGAGATCCCATACTACAATGTCTTGTTGACAATACAACCAGGTGACGAGTGTCACATGCTGACATTCTCAAGTCGATCGATAAGAAGGTCAGATTCACAATGAAGCACCTTCATGCAAAGTTCAACAGTGATAATGGAACATGGACGTGTCAGGTGACAAACGGTCATTCACAAAATGACACGTTTCAAACGTATTACCAATCGATCATAGACAGAACAGTCTCCGTGCAGAGGGAAGCGGATATATCAGTCTCAGAAGACGGTGTTATCTTCAAACATCGATATCAATCATACGATCGATTCACAAGACTCAAGTGGGATTCAATCACACCGCATGTGACAACATCACCACGAAATATCATGTTTGTCTTTGATACATCTCGATTAAATCTCAAGAATACATCAAGTCAACTAATCTTTAGTAATAGACCGGTCGTTCACACATGACACCATGTTCGACTTGTGCCGGCACCAATAGTAACCCATTCACATGTACGTGTGATGTAACATGGGTCATCCTGAGTTCACTGGACATCAATAGCATCTGACACAACAAGAATCGGAACGTAAGACATGCCAACCAAGAGAGACCTGACAAAAAGCACTTGGGCTCTTCGCGCAAAGAAGGCGATCAGCATTGCTAGTGATGTCGCACAAGATGTGATAAAGCTTCGCAACAATCCGAAAATCAGTGATTACATTGCTCTTGGAATGAGGGGCGCACAAGTTGTCATCTCCAATCTCGAAAGCGAGATCTACAACTTCTATGAAGATTGGTATGACATCAGTGACATAGCTTTCAAGGATGAGCTGATCGAAGCGATCCAGACATTCCCAACAGAGAAATTGGGTGGATCTGATATGCACGGCATCATGCTTACAACAGTGTATGGTGAAGAGGTCGGCTGGATACGTAAGTCACCCGCAGATGGCAGTGATGGCAGTCGACGCGGATCCGCACCTTCAGTGTATGAAGGTCCGTGGATCAACTTCGATCGTTACGATGAGACGTTTTCTGCACTCGGACGCGCATTGTGGGAACATGTCGGTCACTCCAATGTTGTACTAACGGCTAGCACGACCACGCGCTACGATCGTCGTAGCACGAACACGAGGCTTAAGCCTGACCTTGACATCAAGAAAGGCATTTTCACGTCGAAAAAAGGTCAGGAACTCTTTGAACGCATCAAGAAGTTCTACGATGCTGGTGAAAATAGATCATTGATCTTACTTGGACCGCCGGGCACGGGCAAGACGACGATCATGAAGTACATTGCCGCACAGTTTAACAAGTTCACGATGCGTATCAATGTATCTGAGCTTTCTGATCTGAGGTCGGAAACTGTGCTTGCTGCTGTTCAGCTAATGAAACCTGAGATCTTACTCATCGACGATTTTGACCGGTTTGGTTCATCAAGTTCGTCGATGCTCACACAAATAGAGCAGGTCAACAAGGCAGTGAAGTTATTCATGGTCAGTGTCAACGACATCACGAGACTTGATCCCGCTGTCATACGTCCGGGTAGGTTCGATGAGATCATCGAAGTGTGTGATATAGATGAAGCTGCAATTGACGCATTGGTCGCTGATCTACCTGACGAGGTCAAGCAGCTGATGCGGACGTGGCCTGTTGCGTACATCTCGGAGTTTGCAAAGAGGTACAAGGTCCTTGGTGTAACTGCTGCGCTCAATGAAGTCGCTGAGCTTCGCTACAGGATTGAGAAGATCAACAATCATCGCTACTCTGGATTCAACCTGGGTAATGAGGGCATGGCAGAAGCTATTGCTGCAATGCTGGCTGGTACAGCACCACGACCTACACTCAGCGTCGTAGATGACGATGACTATGACTGATAGTTAATAGCATGAGCATGCAATCACGGATTGAAACTAGAGATCGTACACTCGCTGCAATAACCGATGACATCACTGGTTTTCGCTTGTCATTCAAGGACAAGGGTAGGATGTTCATGATCTTCGATCGATACATGTCGCGTATTCCACTCATCAAGCATGTGTGGTCAACATGGGTGAGTTTCACTACAACATTCTATCCACGTGTATACTTCTCTGATATCAAGACGTGGAATGACAAGCCTCTCGCAAGCGCGCGTACGTTGCAACACGAGTGGGTGCACTTGCGGGACGCTGAGACGTTCTTCGGTCTTCTACCGAAGAAACTGCGATATCTTAATGTGTTGTTGTTCACGATTGCATATGTTTCACCACAGGTTATTGCATTGCTAGCACCACTAGCAATGATGTTAGATCCCACACACAACTACATGTGGTTGCTCTTGCTCGGCGCGCTATTTCCCATTCCGTCTCCAATGCGAATGTATGCAGAGATTCGTGCATACCGAAGATCACGTGAACTTGGAGCTGACGTAGAACACATGACCGAAGCGTTCACGACGATGAAGTACTGGAAAATGTGGCCCTTCAAGCAAGCAGTCATGAAACTTTTGATGGAAACATCACCGTATAAACATGAGATGGATGAAGTATGGCAAGGTCATGCCAAGAAATAAGTACGTTTAAATTTGTTCCGTTGTGGGAACAAACATATCCGCAAAATGTCCACAACATGGATTCATACATCATTGTTCGTCAATACGAGGGCGAAATGAATGAGTACGTTTCCACACTACCTTGGGGCCGTCGTGCACAATATATCGAATGTACATATGAACACATAACGATGTACGGTGTTGAATATGTCTTCTCAAGTAGGTCAACGATATAATGTGGAGTGTCTACATGCTTCTATCAAATACGTCACGTTTGACGTATATTGGATCTACATGTGATGTTGAACGGCGGATTAACCAGCACAATGGTCTCATTCGTGGTGGTGCTAAAGCCACTCGAAGAGATAGACCGTGGAATATCGTATACGTTGTTGACGGACTTAACAGCCGTTCAGAGGCACAGAAACTCGAATGCACGCTCAAGTGTCTCTCACATCGTGAACGTCTCGCACTCATCAAATAAGATTCGTCGTATGCTTGAATATAGATTAAGTCATGACACTATATGAAAACGACTTCTACATTCGAACTGGTGTGAATCCTGAGTACGTCAGATCATATCGGGGATTCTTTGTTGGACTAGAATATGATATAGAAACACAGAAATTCTCATCTAGAAACATCAAGCTAGATGTCGTCTGGCCAAACAGAGAAGTCAGAACCTCCTGGCAAATGCTCAGGAATACGCAGATAACTACGATCCCAAGCGGAGTAACAGTGATATGATACAAAGACAATCCAGGAAAAACATCGATCTAGGTACGCTTAAGCACTACATCATCTCAATCGGCAATATGATGTTGTCGAATGGATTCGGTGTGAGGTTCGGGTGTCATCAATGCTGCGACGGCATTATGAATGACGGAACTGAATGTTGGATATGCCATTCAGAAAATACCAAGCATCTCGCATGATGTGCGCTAGAGATGAAGATGCAATGCTAGTAATTCACTCTGATGGACATGTCGACATGTACACCCATACGGATGGTGGACACTGGACTAGCAAGGTGTTGTACAACCATCCGTATCGTGGGTATCGTGGTATAGAGCGTGAATGGCACCTTGAATTCGTAACTAGAGCAGTGAAACGCTGAACATACAAACACACAACACGTGTGGTAAGATGTATGTGATGTCAAACGTAGACACAAGACAGAATGATGACGTCACTGTCATGGACAGACACGACGAGAAGCTTCAAAAACCGAAGATGTTCTCTGTACTCATTCACAATGACGACTTCACACCATTTGACTTCGTCACGTCGATCCTTGAACGAATCTTCAAGATGAATGCTGACACCGCACAGAAGACGGCCGCAGATGTTCATGTGAAAGGTATCGGTGTTGCTGGTACATATACATACGAGATCGCAGAGACAAAACTCGTGCAGGCAATGCAGCTCGTCGCCCAGACCGAACATCCATTGCAGTTGTCGATGCAGGAAGCGTGATGACTCTTCGAAAGAAAACGAAGGCCCCCCTACGACCAGAGAGGTGGAAGCCATGGGCACAACGTGTCATCGCAGAGATGAAAATCGACCTTGCCTTGTACGATGAGTACATTGAAAAGTTCGAAGAGAATCTCGCAGATGTAAATGCGATACAACCGCATGTTGACTTCTCACATCATGCAGGAATGATGTCGAGGATCGATAATTCACTTCGTAAACTTGTTGGTTCACATCATGCCACAGCAATGCTTACAAAGCACAAAGAGCATGGCGAAATAACAGAAGGTGAACTAGTCGTCTTGGCTCCAGACTGGAAAGAAATCATCGCAAAAGATTACATCAGTTATAACCAACGTGGATACGTCATTGATACAGCATTCTCGCAGAAATTCTGGAATGCATTCAAGGAATGTCTTGTTGTCGAGGCAGAATCAACGCTCAAGACCAGACACAACGCAATTGACGCTGCGATATCATCTATCAAATATGAACAGCAAATGTACATGAAAAATGAAGCAGCGCAACTTGTTGAAATCTTCAAAACTCATGGAATTCTGAAGATGGACCTCAGGGCATGTTGTCAACAGGTTTGGCTTGAGTCGGTCAAGGACATAACGTTGCACGTGTTGGCGATGTCGATGGGGCATGTTATGCTCTTAGGCACAGATGCTAGAACGTACATTTTCAAAGATCAACTGTTCATGTTAGTCGATGACAAGAGGAAGGTTAACCTGATTGATGAGTAAGCGAAAGATCATCTCTCTCGTTGGAGATAACGTGATCGCTCATGATGTCTTCATGAGCAGAGGAATTCACCACATTGTACATGTGATAGCCGCAGTGTATAAGTTCAATGATCTAATTGCGAATCAGGTTTCTAACGATCGAATCTTTTCATCGCGAGCGATTGCAAGATGACTTCAACGAAGAAGATTTCCCTGGTTGAACGTGTCAAGTCTGTCGCATTGCGATGTGGAATCGAACTTTCTACTGTGAAAAGTCGACCATTCGGTCGTGGTGTGATCATCAATGATATTGTCGTGCTTACCAAATTCACAATAGGTCATGATCGACATAAGACAGAGTGTTGGACGATTAACGTCAATGACACAACTGTATATGATCGATCGTGTTGTCTACGTCTCGTTGATGCACTCTCACGTATCACACGTGACTCTCTGTTGGAGTCTACATGTTAAACCCATGGATACTACGACAGTTACGCGATGCACGTACACTGGACAACGAGTTGAACGGGCGCGTTCAGGGCGGGTTACAGTGTGATTCATGCGGCGGCAAATTCTCGCGTCTTATTCCACTTGAGATGACGCGAGAATGGATCTGCACCAGGTGTTACGATGCAAAGCATGTTCATCAATAGGAAAGATGCATACTTTCGTGTCTTTGATCTAGTGTTGTCGCGCCGACCTGGACATGTTGAATATGCAGATAGTGCACCATATTACGAATGTGGTATTGAATACGGTATTCGCATCACACACTATGCACACTTCGCATTCTCAAGCCGTTCGTGCACGTGACATTTTGAGATTTGTAAAATTCTCCAGCACGTTGAATGTGAACTATACAGTAAGGAGTGATATGATCTTCTAATGGAAAGCGATTCTGATAGACTTGGGTACGAGGTGTGGCATGACACAAAGACAAATGTTGTGAAGTTCATTCCAACAGAATGTCTGCCTCCTCGACACGGAGAGGAGGGACAATATGGTGTGTGTGTAGCGTATTTTGACGAAAAATACTACAATGAAGCGAAGGCGACATACTGTGCTCTGTCACATCGTCTCAGAGGTCAATCGCTAGAAGATGAGATCTTCGTCAATGAGATCGTAGATAAGACATACGGCATTAATGCTCGAGGCAGACACGATGCATCTGACATCGAGATCAAGACGATCTTGTTTGTTGTCTTCATGAGTATCATTGTCATGATGACGTGTGGTTCATGAACATGAAGAGCTTCAAATCGCGTAATGTGATCGATTGATTTGAATCACAGGACAAGTTGTGATCGAAAATGTCACATACATTGCATTCTTTTGGTCACTAAGCAGTGTCGAACATGCATACAGTGTCAGTGGATATAGACGATCTTGTCACATGTGTCAATTGATCGCTAAGCTCATTTCGTATTCTCCTCTCGGGGAATACAGTCATTCAGACGTCTTTTCATCTGCAAGGATCATGTGACAAATACACAATTCATATACAGGGTCATGGCATCACCTCCCATGCGACACATCTTTGTACGGGCAGAATTTAGGTCGTGGTCCTCGTGTAAAGGAAAACACGGCCCAACACAACGAGCGAAGATGATCAGAGAATTCTTCAAGGGAAGAGAACTTAACAAGATCTTCTCATCAGCGAAATTGACATGAAGAATATCAACCACATCTACGAACAGGGTGATCATGACGGAATATATGAGTGGCGGCATGGTACATCTAGAACAGTGACGCCATCTGCATATGGTCCTGTGTCTGCGTCGCTTTTCTTTAAGATCTTCTCTTCAGTGAGTGTAGATGGCTGACCTTTATTACATTGCAAATTATGGACGCGCCAAGTTCATGACTGCTCGCGAAGTAGAAAATTTCGATGTAGCCATCCTTCGAAGGACAGTACTATTTGCATTTCCCTCAGTGAGGATCACGTGACAAACGCGCAGTTCATCATCGAACTGATCTTCGGTGTCGACACGTATGATCCAACAGAGAAGTTCATGTTGATCAAGTGTCCTGTTTACTTGATCGGTGAACCAAGTTGTACACTTTCATCTGCGTCTATATCGCTGATACAGATAGAAAAATAGGTTCAACTGTGTATGTAACATACATTGCCCTACTGCCCAATATCTGTAATTCACAGAAGCTACAATTGCCATTTCCATATTACATGACACTAAATGAGATAAAGCGCGGGCATCTAAATTTCATCTTCTCGTCATCTATCGTTGAATGTCGTGAATTACACAAGTAAACAAAGTGCAGATTGAATACATCATGTGTACCTTGATTGGTATGTGGTTTGTCCATGACAAAACCAGATCGGTTGCATGGTTGTTTTCGCGATCACACAGTTACACATTTGTGTCGATGATCATACGCTGATGAAGTATCAACTTACATTCATCGTATATGATGCAATTGCGACACCGTACGGGACAGAGTCTTACTTTAGGATTGTAAATGATTCACCGAGAAATTCTGTATCGCTCGCAGTTATCGTTTTTAGTCACAGCGTGTTAGTTAAAATTGATCATCATGTGACATACGGAGAGATTTTTTCTTCAATGAAGATCACACCATGAATTTCTACACTAAATACATGAACTACAAGGCGATCGTGTACATCGACAATTGGAAATTAGACGTAAGATTGTCGACTGCAACACTTTTATGTGAAGTACAACATAATGGTCGCGGCGAGCGTGACATGAGTACCATACATGACTTCAATACGATCTTGGCAAGGTGCAACAGATGTTTCGTAGGCAGTGATATCGACACACGTTACACACTGTCATCGATATCGATATGAAGAACGTCAGTTACATTGCTTATCTTGGTATTGCAACATTGTTATATCTAGTATCAATCCCTGTGTTATATGTGGACAAACGAGTCGTTACATTCATGATCGAGAAACGAGACGAAATTAGAGTCTTCTCATCTATGTCAATTTGCTGATTTGACATCACTTTTCACTGTGTGTCTCACACAGGAATGCTAAGCGTTCACATCAATATCAAGATGATAGACAGTATGTATTTCTATACAGAACTTCAGAGGGGTTCACTTTCTAATATAGAAGGATCTTACATGCGTGCGTCATGTGACTTGGTACAATGTTGTTTATACAGTAGAAAGCATTTTTCAGCATTCGTTGCACGTATAGAACATCCTCATAGTTGGATGACAACATTCTCGAGCATGGTCATCAAACGGTGATTACAATGTACGAAGTAGCACTCATAACTTCATTCGCAGATAAGACCATACGTTCTAGATATTCAATATTGGCAGCATGTTCATCTAGAACATGTGCCTTCACATATAAGGCAGAGTTCATTGATTTTTCATCTGCCAAGATACACTACTAGTCAACATCTTCAGTGAACACTGAAGAGGTAATTCACAACTATGTGTGATAAAATATGAGTGATGTCACGGAAGAACATGCTTCACAGAAACAGTGAAGTTTACATATTTTCTGGCATAACGATGTGGGTAAGTGATGTTCATCCTCGCGTTGAGGGCGTACTTCTCTTTGAGAAGAACAGACTTATATCACATTACATGCCCGATGGTACATCTTGTCTTATCAGGTTGTGGAAATCAACAAAAAATTTCACACACACATTTAGCTCGTGTTCCGTGTGTTCATGACTATATCTTGTTGATGAGATAATCCATGCATGATCTGAAGTATGTTTGGTGGTATCGCATGAGAGGAGTGAGGCCTCCAGCTAGGATGCTCGTGCTCGGCGAGAATTCAAGTGTACGTGCTTGGCTTACTCTGCTCTTCGCAGCTAGACCACAATTGCCTGCAATGTTTTCCTCTGTGAGCATCTTCACACTTCAGTGAAGCATAACAATGTTTTAGTATCTGTTTTCGTCAGTTCATAAAGAGACACATTGTGAGAGATCTAAGATATCTTTGGCATGCATCGCGATGGTGTGCATTGCACCGTGTGTTTGATGATCCAAAATTAGGTCACGAGGAATTGCACATGTGCATAATGTCGTGTGTGTATGTGTTCTCATCCGTAAGGATACAGGTTCGTCATGACCCACTTCGGTGATATTTACTTTTTCATCAACATACTTGGAACTAGTGGCTCAAAATACACCTTGTTCAGACAACAAAGCAACGATTTTGTTAGTTTCAAAATTAGAGACACACTGAGAAACCGTCGCGAAACAAGCACATTCAGTAGTGCATGCATCATGTTCTCGTTTTAAACTTCGTATGTTGACGAATTACATTGAACTTGAAGATCTTGGTGGTATCCACCTTACATGTTGTAAACCAGTCAATGGGTTGAATACCAATTCATACGTCTATGAATGGGCACTGATGCGTTGGTGTCACCGAGTTATGTACATTTTCTCGTCTGTAAGGATCACATGTTGATGAACACATGCGTTGTCTGCTGCGCTTTATCAAGTAAGGAAACGTTCCATGATCAGTCACCTCATTGAAATATTCATTGGTTTATCACAAGATTTACCACACATAAAGATATACTTTTGTGATGTTAGCATCAACAATCCAAACATTGGTACATTGTATGATGATGGAACGTTATTCTTGGTGCGGGGTAAACCAATGACAACACAGATATTCTCGAGTTGTACATGTCATGACTTTGACAACAAACATCATTGAGATAGGCAGTGTAAAAGATATGAATCGGATCATCGAACTTGGTGATTTTTGTGTCGGTGATTCTTATTGTGCCGATCTTATTGGCGGCTTAAGGCATAAGAAATATACAACGGTATACTACTTCTCAAGCTGTACGGTGACACGTGATCTA
>OFRM01000428.1_pt1 | contig 17929 bp, 26 predicted proteins | sample 1543101 | NCBI WGS metagenome assembly OFRM01 (sample SAMN07774223, study PRJEB24372) | wastewater metagenome | isolation source: Exp Tend VB 0WW | collected 2016-02
CATCAAATGCACCTGGCCGGGGTTGCCGTGTACCAGTGGGAAACCTACCAACGGACCCACGTGCATGAGTTGCACCGGGCTTGGGACGTTGCCCTTGGACCCACGCTGGTCGCGGAAGCGCACCAGTCGAAGACGATTCAACAGGACTGGGGAAAGTGGAATGAGCCACCGACATTCCGGAGGACTACGGATCTCGAGCGGATTCGGCCGGATGCCCTCCTCTTCCATCGGAACAAAGACGGCACGCTGATTGAACGCCTGAAAGAAATCTTGCTGTGAGGGTCTTTGCCTACCATCAGGAAATTCCCGGAGACCGCTTTCGCGGGGAGTCTGAACTCGCCCAGGCGTGGCGCTCCCAGTGGGCGGGCCAAGGTTGGGACGTCGTTCTGCTGGGCGAGGACGATGCTCGGGCTCATCCGGCGTTCAAACGCTTCAAGGCGCGTGCGGAGTCCTTTGATGGTGGAACCTGCGCACCGTATCGGGTAGCCACCTGGGTGCGCTGGCTCGCCTTTGCCGCCGCACTCCAACGTTGGGAGTGCGGCCTCCTGGTCGATTATGACGTCTTCAACCGAGGGTTTCAGCCCAATCGAGCCGCGGACCTGGCCAAGGAAGACATCATCGTGAATCTCAGCTTGGGCCAGTGTGCCATGCCGATTTTGTGCTACTGGGATCTGGCCAACGCGATCCCAAGCCTCATCTGGGCGCATTCCCACCAGGTGAGGCGCCAGGGTGGGGCCCATCCTGAAATGCATGACGACCCGTGGATGAACGCCATGGCCGGAGAGGGCGTGGGATTGGTGCATTTCCCGGCACCGGCGCCCTGCCAGCTTTGGGGTCAACCTGGGGACTTTCCTCTCGTGCACGTCGCCTCCTCCGTCGCCGGGCCGGACGGGAGGAGCAAGCTCGCCGCCTGGCGAGAATTGGGTTGGGGCATCCAATGAAAGCCTTTTGCTACTACGAACCGATAGAGGGCGAGCAGTTCGATGAGCATGGCCCCATGGTGCACAGCTGGCGCCGGAACTGGGAACGCCTGGGTTGGGTGCCTGGCGTGCTCACCGAGACCCAAGCCAAGGCGCACGCCGCGTATCGCCGATGGTCGACCTCAGTGCCCCAATTGGCTTCGATCAATCACCGGGCCTATCAAAAGGCTTGCTTTGTTCGTTGGCTGGCCTTGGCCGAGATTCTGCGTCCCGGAGAAAGCGCTGTCTTCGTCGACTACGACGTCTTCAACGTTTCGTTCACTCCCGCCGATGCGCGCCGGTTGGCGTCCCCGGACCAGGTGACCAATCTGCATTACGGCCAGTGCAGCCAGCCCGTGATCCTGGACTACCGCCAGGCCCAGGCACTGCCAGCCGTGCTGATGGAAATGACCCAGGCCCTGGCGCTGGAACGCCCAGACCAAAAGGACTGGAACGACATGTCCTTTTGGGAGGCAGACAAGAAGCGGTCCCTTGGATTCGCGCGGTATCTGGACATCTGCCTGCCTTACGTGCCGTACGTTGAAGCACCCATGATTCATCTCAGCTGGGAGGCGGTCGACGGCGCCGGGTCCCGGAAATCACAGGTCTGGAAGGAACTGGAGGCTCTGTATGGCACTTAATATTTCGGTCTCTCGCGGCAAGACGATGGTCGCCGGCGTCAAGTGGAGCGTCGACGACTGGAACGAGGCGCTCCTCCCGGTAGTGGAGTTCGGCGGCCTGGTTGGGGCCTCGGAATTGGCGGACGACTCGATCACGAGCGACCATCTCAATCCCAACTTCATCTTGGGTGGGGTTGCGATCGAAGACCTGAATTCGCCCGACATGCTCATGGTGGGACAGGATTCCACCGGCGACAACCGGGTCATCACGTTCCAGTATTTCCTGCGCTCAATCGTGCGGGAATGCACCGAGGTCCTAAACTTCGCCGACTTTTACGAAGATCGGATGGTGTTTTGGCGTGGGGCCGATGACCTCCCCATCACGATGGGAGTCGGGCGATTCGCGGAGCAGCTCATCGAGCAGGCCCCAATTGTTACCGCCACCGACCAAGACTGGACCCTGATGGTGCGCCGGGCCACCGAGGCCGACGGAGTGCAGGCCGCCCAGGTTTCGCTACGCAATTTCCTGCCGGACCTGGTTACAGCCCAGACCGTCAACAATCCCACTCAGATCGTGGTGGACGCCAAAGGGCGCATCACGGCGATCAGCGGCACCGAAGGCAGCAACCGGTTCACCAGCTCCGAAACCGCCCTGCCCACGGGCTCGGGTTCCGCCAACCAGGTGGACATTGCCCACGGGCTCGGGTCCATCCCGGCCTTTGTCCAAGTGTGGCTCAAGTGCACCGATGCCGGCGGGGATGGGACCTGGGCCCAAAACGATCAGATCGATTACCGATCGGTTCTCTTTGACACCGGGGCCAGTGACGTCAATACGCCTTACGTGGTCCGCGTCACCTCCACCAACGTCTCCCTTCTCCGCCCGGCTGCCAGTGCTGTCACGATTCCCAAGAAGACGGACGGCACCGACGCCACCTTCGACCCGACCAAATGGAAAGCCGTGGTGCAAGCCATGAGCTAACCGCCCCAACATGAAATACATTCTCCTCACCCTACACCTCACTCTGGCCCTCGTCGCGGGGATCACACCCGCCGGAGCCGCCACCAACAATGTCGACACGGTGACCCTGGGATGGGACCCAAGCCCCGAGTCGGACGTGGCAGGATACCAGCTGTACTTCGGCCAAAGTTCAAACGTCTGGACCCACGTGAAGAACGTGCCGGTCAGCGTCACCCAGGCCACGGTGGATTTGCCCACACCGGGCACGTGGTTCTTTATGGTCACCGCCACCAACCAGGCGGGACTCTCGTCCCTGCCCAGCAACCTGGTCAGCTACACAACCCCAACGGGTCCGTTGGCCGCCAAGGGACTCAAGATCCTCTCCGCGGTGGTCACCCGGATTTCCACCATCACCACCGCCACCAACCTGATCACCGTGCCGTGAGCCCTGCCGACGTCGAGCGATGGATCGTCAAGTTGCGCCAGCGGATGGATTCCGTCGAAGGCGGGACGACCTCTTTGACGTCGCGGGTGGGTGCGTTGGAAACGGCCGATGGGACGATCCTCAGCCGCCTGTCGGCTCTGGAAGCCCTGATCGTGAGCGTGCCTACCGATCGGTTGCTGGGTCGGTACTCGGCCGGGGTCGGTCCGGTGGAATTCGTGAGGATTGGCACCGGGTTGGACTTGGTGGGCGATACCTTGACCAACACCGGCGGTGGCGGGTCCAGCACCACCGGAGAGTTTAGTGACGAGTTCAGTGCGGAATTTGCCTGATTATGGCCGAGAAATCTCAAGCCACGCTGCAAGCGGACATCACAACGGAACTGACCGCCAGCAGTCCGACCGCGGGTGACATCACGGGCACCAAGCTTCGGGGCGTTCTCGCCGACGTCGTCGATAGCGCGCTCAACAAGGCCGACGAGGTTTCGGCCTTTGCCCTGACGGTCCTGGACGACACCACCGCTTCGGCTGCTCGCACCACCTTGGGCGTGGCGTACGGCACCAGCGGCTCGACCGTGTGCGTGGGCAACGACTCGCGCCTCAGTGATTCACGCGCTCCCAATGGAAGCGCTGGCGGTTCCCTCACGGGCACCTTTCCCAACCCAACCCTTGCGGCCACCGCCGTGGCAGCGGGCAGTTATACCAATGCCAACATCACCGTGGGTGCCGACGGGCGATTGACCGCCGCTGCCAATGGTTCCGGAAGCGGAGTGTCCGACGGCGACAAGGGCGACATCACGGTCAGTGGGTCAGGAGCCACCTGGACAATCGACAATGACGCCGTCACCTACGCCAAAATCCAGAACGTCTCCACTACAGACCGACTTCTGGGTCGTTCGACGGCCGGGGCCGGGCCCGTCGAGGAGATCACTTGTACCGCGGCCGGTCGGGCAATCCTGGATGACGCCGACGCCTCCGCCCAAAGGACCACCCTGGGCGTGGCGTACGGTACCAGTGGGTCGACGGTCTGCGTGGGAAACGACTCGCGCTTGAGTGATTCACGGGCTCCAAACGGAAGCGCTGGGGGGGATCTGGGAGGGACCTATCCCAATCCCACGGTGGCGCGGTATTACTCGTTGCCCTTCGCCTGCGTCTCCACCTCCCCGGCGGATGCCGCTTCGGTCTACGTGGGGAGCTTGTTCGGAACGGGCGGCCGAAGTGTTGCCACTCAACCGGCCATTGCCATTCCAGTGTCTGGAACCGTTGTGGGGTACTGGGTCAAAAGCTTCGTCAACTCCCCCGGGACGACGGAGACCGTCAACTTCTACCTGCGCCACAACGACACGACCGACTTCGGAAACATCACGGATTTGTGGGACACCCAGTACACCGACGTGACGTCGGGCACACTTTCACAGTCGGTGACCGCCGGGGACACGATCGTGCTTAAAATCGTGTGCCCCACCTGGGCCACAAACCCCACGGGCGTCGCGGTGACGGGGTGGATTCTCGTAAAACTCTGAGCATGGCCATCAAATACCAGTCCCACCAGGTGGCGAACTCCCCGGAATTCGTCGCCGGAATTCCTGCGGCCTGGCCGCGCGTCGAGGAACAAGTGCCCGATGACTGGCAACTCAGTCCCGTCGAAATCGATGCCGGAATGGCTCTGATTGCAGAAGACGCGTGGAGGAAGCTTCGGGAGGAGAATCTGGCGGCCTTCGAGCAATGGCGACGGGACCGCATGACCGCCGATTCCAGCGCCAAGACCACGGCCGTCGCCCAGGGAGAAACGCTGGTGGGGGCGCTCAAGCTAATCGCTGGATCCGCCGGCAACCTTTCGGCGGCACAACTGTCCGATGCGGTCCGGGTGTGTGCCCGTGCCTTGATTCGCTTGGAACAGGTCGTCCGGAATTCCGAGCCATGAGCCTCGCCTGGGTCAAAGCCAAGAAGTACTGGGAAACCCAGAATCCGGGTGGGTCTTTTGATGCACTCCTGAGCCGGTACCTGGCCCAGGGCGGCATCGTCTGGTCGAGCCCCGATCAATTCATGCTGGCCTGCCCGGTGGTGGTCCACTCCGACACCGAGATGACCCACGACCCCGAACTGGGGGACACGTGGTTCATTCACCTAGCGGCCCTCGCCGGACCGGCGCCGACCCTCTCCGCCATTCTCCAAGCCTTCGTTCGCCTAGCGCCCCGCCCTTTGCCGTGGGTCGCCTGGCACCGCCATCCCGCCCATCGCCTGCATCGTCACTCCTGGGAACGGGTGATGGAACATATCGCCGCCAACCCTCCACGCACATCATTATGGGAACCTCCGTCGAAACTCCTCCCCCTCGCGATTACGCCGCCGAAACCAAGGACACTCTCCAGGCCCAGATCGACCTGAAGCCCCAGCAGTACGCGGCCGAGGCGAAGTACCAGCCCCTCTTCACTTCCCTCAATCTCGACAACCTCGCCACTTCCCTCCGGGGAACGGGCTCGAGCCCGGGACTCCTGAGTCTCTACGAGAACGATGTCCAGCCCGCGTTGTCGCGGGTCCAGAACGCCGACCGCAACCAGCGCATCGCCGGCGAACTGGGGGCGGTCAAACAATACGCCGGCGACGTCACCAAAACCCTCCGGGAGGCCTCCGGCAATGCGCCCTTGGTGGACGAATTGAACCGGCAGGCCTTGAGCGATCTCCAGGCCGGCGCCGGACTGGACCCGTCGCTGGCAAGCGAAGTGCAACAGGGCGTACGCGCGGCCCAGGCGGCCCGGGGCTTTGGGTTCGGGGCTCCGGATGCGGTCGCCGAGGCTTTTGCCCGGGGCCAGCGGGGCGTGGATCTGCGCAATCAGCGGCGACAATTCGCTGGAAACGTGGTGGGAGTGAACCAGGCCACCGGCGGCGATCCCTTCTTGACCATCTTGGGGCGCCCCAGCCAGACCCTGGGCATGGGTCAGAACGTGGTGGGGCAGGGGGCAGGAATGAACGCCGGATCCCAATTCAATCCGGAGAGCGGATACGCCGCCGACATCTTCAACACCAACTTCAACGCCCAGGCAGCCGCCAACATCGCCGAAGCCAACAACAAGACGGCCCTGACCGCCGCCGGCATCAGTGCCGCGGGCTCCATGGGCTCGTCCATGTGAATCAATTCCCATGGCCTACCAAACCGATCCCTTCGCCGGATTGATCCAGGCGCGCCCTCTTCAGGGTCCCAGCCAACCCTTGACCCGGGACCAGCTTGAGGAACGCAAGAAGCGCCTCGAGGCTTTCGGGCTCGATGGCACCGGGCTCGACCGGTTGAACGATTCAGCTATGAAGCTCATGGACTGGAAGAACGGCGCCAAGTCCGCCATCCAGAACCAGCTCATGCAGGGCGTCGCGGGCGAGGCGGGTAAGGCGGCCCTCACGGAAAGCGCCGCAGGCTCCATGGCGGGCTCCGCAGGCGCCGCCGCCCTATGACTTCAACTCGCGACCAACTCATGGCCGTCTACGCCATCGCATCCGGCGGACGGGAGGACGCTTACCTGTGGCTCCTATCCTGGCATGGCTGGTGCCACGCCATTGACGACCAGGTCGACGAACCCGACCGACCTCGGAGCGACGTAATCGATCTTTGTGGCGATGCCGTCGTCCTGTTCTCGAGTGCCTTCTACCGGGCCCACGCCGAGGCCTTGGCACCGATGATCGCCGCCGTGGCGGAGAAATATCGAACAAGTCTCACCGCGTGGCCACAACTCGCCGATGCGCTGCGCATCGCCGGCAATGACGTGATCCTGGGCGTGGCGTACATCACCGGGGGGCGCCCCGCGGTGCGCCGGGTGAGTGAGGCCTTGTGGCCCATCGTGGAAGCCACGCAGTTAAAGGCGACACCGTGACTCTTCACCCCTACATCGGTCTGGCGCGGGAGCTCACCGTGCCGATCCGTGATCTCAACGCGATCCTGGTGCCCCTGGCGGAGGGGTGGCGGGATTCGAACGGGCAACCGGTTCCCATTGTGCCCGAGACCCAAGCCGCCCTGGCAGCCAAGATTCAGCAGGCGCACCAAGCCCTACAGTACGCGCAAACCTGGTTGGAGAACGAACAAGAAAGGACCGCAAATGCCCTACAATCCCGGGATTGAATACCGTGGCGACCGTTACCTCTTCGAAGGCGTGGCAGGCGCTGGCCAAGCACTCGCTCAAGGGGTGAAGCAGTGGCGGGCCAACAAGCAGGAGAGCCAGTTCCTGGACCAGCAGGCCGAGACGATGGGGCGCTTGATCGCACCCCAGGTGGCCCAGGGCGGTGGTGGGTACGATCCTAAGATCGTCGACGACCTGGCCAATTTCCCCAGCCTCTCCCTGTCCCAGAAACGGGGAAAGCTGGCGGGGCTTCAATTCCTGGTGGACCAAAACCAGAAGCAACAGGAGGCCGCCGCAGTTCAGTCCCGGCACAACGATGAGATGGGGGCCCGCCGGGCGGGTCTGGAAATTCAACGGGGCCAACTCATGGCCGGGGAAGTGCGCCAGCAACGCCAGGCGGACGCCGAAAGCGCCAGGGCTCGAGACACCCTCGGCATGTTGCTGGGGTTGTCTGGACAATCGACCTTGCCGTCTCCAGTGAATCCCGAGGCGCCTGGGGCCTACCTCCAGGACCAATACCCGAACGCCGACGCGCGTGTGATCGATGGTCTGCTTAAGGACTTCACGCCGGCGGCGAAGGCACGCCTTGCCATTGACCAGGGAAACCTCGACGTCGCGCGAGACCAGGTGGCGAACCGACGAGCTCAAGTGGACAACGAGGGGCGCCGGGTCGACCGCAAGACTCTGACCCCGTCCGCGATGGCGGCCTTTCAACAGGCCAAAGCGAAACTGCGACAGTCCCAACTTGTCGCCTCGGATGCGGACAAGCCCAAGATCCAAGCGGACATCGATCAACTCGATGCCCTCATGGCGGACAGCCTGCCGCCCGAGGCCACACAGGCCCCCGCCATGGCCCCAGCCAAGAAGTTCAACCCAGCGACTCGGAAATTGGAGTAACGCATGCCCACCCGGGTTGAAATCCCCACCGTCGGGCCGGTCGAGTTTCCGGACAGCATGGACGCTGCGGCCATCGAGACCGCGGCTGGCGAGTTGTACGACCAGGCCAACCCAGCGCCCAAGCCCGGGCTTTTGCAGCGGGTTAAAGACTGGGCCGCCCCTGGGCTTCAAGCGTACGGGGAAGCGCTGGCGTCGGATCCCGCCGCGAACGAAGCCGCCGGGCAGGCGATCCGGGACGTGGGAGGGGCCGCCCTCGAGGCCTTTCAGTCGGGGGCCAATCTCATGTCCAGGGGTGCTCAATCCATCGGAGCCGCCGATCTGGGCACCCTGACGCGCCCCCTGACCCCGCCGATTCCGCTGCCTCGGATCGCCGACAATCCCGACCGTTCCGCTCCGGCCCAGGTGGCGGCCGGGCTGGCGAACGTCGGCGCCGGCGTGGTCGAGGGCGCCACCACGCCCCTGGGATTGGCGACCCTGGGCATGGGTGCCTTGCCTGTCGCCGCCCAGCGCGCAGTGGCCGGGGCGTTTGCCGCCGATATGGCTCGCCACCTCCCGGAGTTGTCGGCCCAGGTTGGGGAGGCCTCGGTCGACGGTTCGTTGCAGCAACGAGTCGAATCGATCGGCAACGTCCTCGCCACGGCGATCATGACCGGGTTGACGGCCAAGCATGCCGTGACCCCGACCAGGATCGCGGCCGCGCGAGGCCTCGCCGGTGAATTGGACCGGGCTCCCCTGGCAGAATCCACCGCCGGCGCCGCCGAGCCCGTTCCCAAGGTGCTCGATCTGACCGAGATTCCTGTGCCAGGAACCAAGGGCTCTTTGGGTGAGCCCTACGAATACCAACCCCTCCGCGTGGCGCAACCCGACGTGCCCCCAGCGATGCGAGGTGAACCTCTTGAGCCGGTGCCGGAAACTCCTCCCGCCCCCGTGGACCCGATTGAGGCCCGGCAGGCGTTGGAATCGGGTGACGTGCCTGCACCGGCCGAATTACCACCCGAAACCCCAGGGCCGTCCGGTGTGCTCGGGTCTCCCGCCCAGCCTCCGGCCGGTTTGCCGGCGGGTACCACCCCGGTCACCGGGAACGTCATGCCGGTAGCGGTCAACCGGGTGACGCCGGGCCGTGTTTCCATGCCCGAGGTCTTCCAGCAATTGGAAACGGTCATGCAGGCCACCGGCACCCAAACGCCCCTGCGGACCGGCCGAATGGGGCCCATGCGTCGGTGGGCCATGGGATTCTACCGCCATCCGCAGGAAGTCATTCGACTGAGATCGGCCATGGATTTGCCCACGGCGACGCACGAGGTGGCGCACGCTCTCGCCGACAGTTGGTGGCGCCGTACCTCGGGCGCCACGCCGGGCACGGCCGCCCACCGGACGGCCCCGGGGCGGTGGTTCCGGGCCAATGTCCCCCGCGACGTGGCCACCGAACTGTATGGATTGGGGAGGAACCTGTATGGGGCGCGGCGGCCGGCCGCGGGCTACGTCGAGGAGGGGTGGGCGGAGTTCATGCGTTTGCACCTGACCACGGACAACGCCACTACCCAAGCGCCGCACACGTCCCGGTGGTTCCGGGATCGGTTGTTGCCCCAGGAGCCCGTGGTCGGGCAGGCGTTGGCGCGGGCGCGCGATTTGATCGACATCTGGCGAGGGCAGGGTGCCCTGGGTCGCCAGGCGGCCATGATGCAATCCCGGCCGGGAGCCTTCCGGCAAACCCTGGACCGAGTCCGGCAAACTCTGTCCATGCGCGCCCAGGTCGAGGAGTTCTCGCCCCTCGAGGCCGCCTCCCGGTTCTGGCAGGGCCGCGCCGGGCGACCGCTTCGGCCCGGGCAAGACCCTTACCTGGTCGCCACCCGCCTCCGCGGCATCGCGCCCACCGTGATGCAGCGATTTGTCCACCGCGGCACCCTCGACATTGATGGCAATCCCACCGGAGGCCGACCTTTGGCGGATGTCTTGGCGCCGGTCTTACGGGATTTGCCGAAATGGGAGCAATTCCTGCATACCGCAGTTCCGGGTGTGTCTCGACGCGTCCAAAGCCATCTTCAAGCGGCCATAGCACCTCGGGTAAACGAACGGCTACAGAACTTTGCCGCCTACCTGCACGCCCGCCGGACCCTGGAACGTTCGGGGCACAACCAGGAGACTGGCCTATCGGTCGACGACGCCCGCAGCATCATTGCCCAGGTGGAGACCCCGGAATTCCAGACGGCCGCCTCCGGTTACTACCGCTGGTTCGACTCGATCCTGGACTACTTCGGACAGTCCTCCCCCGGAAACGCAGCGATCGCGTCCGCAATCCGCCAGGGGTCGAGGGACTACGTCCCGCTCCCGAGGGTGTTAGATCCAGCCACCACGCGCGCGTCCGCCCGATCCGGTGCCGGCGGCGGCCTCCACCGGATGCGTGGCAGTGGTCGCCCGGTCTACGACGTCTTTGAATCGACATTTCAAGTGGCCGAGGGATTGATCGAGCGAGCTCACCGCGACCTCGTGGCGGATACGGTCATTCGGTTGTCGGACATGCCTGGAATGGCGTTCCTAGTGGAGGAGGTCCCCATTCAACAGGTGCGCCAGTCGGTGTCCATGGCTCGCATCCGGGCGGAATTGCGGGCCATGGGAGTCAACACCCAGATGGTGCCTGATGATGCCCTGATCGAGTACTTCACCGAGGCCTCCAGGCCCGGGGGCGTGGATGCCGTCTTTCCTCGGCGAGATGGACAAGGGCGGATGCACTGGTACGTCTTGAATCCCGAAGTGGCCGAGGTGATCGGGGGCGTCGACAGTCCCCGAGTGGCGGCCAGTCTGGTGGCGAAAGCCATGGCGTGGTCGACCCGGACCTTCAAGATGGGCACCACGGCACTGCGTCCGCGGTTTCAGATGGTCACCAATCCACTCCGCGACTCGCAAACGTTCATGATGCAGGCGAACACCGCAAACCCTGCCCGCGGGTTCGGAGCCTACATGGCCGGCCTGGGAGACATGGTCCGGGGAGCGTTTGGAGGTGGCTCGGAGTACTGGCAGTTGCTTCACGACCTCGGAGTGCCCATGTCCAACAGCCTGGCCCACGATGTTGCGTCGACCCGGTCGGCCAAGCGTGGGTTGTTTCATGGGCGGGTTTTGCAGGCGATCACCGAGCCTGTGAACACATTTCGGGATTTCATTGGAGGATTCGAATCCGTCCCACGTGTCGCCCAGCTGCGCCTCGTCGCCAACGAGGTTGGCTGGCGCCCGGGCCAACCCCTGACTCGGGATCAGGCCGTCGCCATGTCGGTGGCCGCCAAGCGGGTCACCACCGACTTCACCGCCGGCGGGAAACTTTCGAGGGAGGCCAACCTTTACATCCCGTTTTACAACACCGCCATCCAAGGCGTGCGCACCGCGGGCCGCCAACTGCGGGCAACGGTCGACCGCGAGTACGCAGAGCGGAATTTGATCAACCAGCGGCAGGCCCAAGCCCGGATTGCGATGGGCGGGCTCGTGCTCACGGCGGCGGCGCTGGCGAATTGGTACCGGAACAAGGACAAGGAGTGGTACCGGGGCCTCCCGTGGCGGGAGCGATTTCTCTACACCAACATCGACCCGGGCGATGGAATCGTGTCCCGCATCCCGCGGCCTCCGGAGTGGGGCAACCTCTTCATGGTACTGCCCGAGGCGATTGCCGATACCTGGTACCGGGAAGATCCGGAGACGGCCAAGGCAGCGGTCGAGCATTTCCTGGCGACCACGGGGCCCATCGACATGTCCAGCCTAGGAGGAGCCGTGGAGAGTCTATTACCTGTGCCCCTCAAAGCCGCGATCGAGCAGGCGGCCAACCGGGATTTCTTCTGGGACCGCCCCATCGTGCCGCGGGGCCAGTTGGACCTTCCACCGGGAGAGCAGCGCTCTGAACGTTCTTCCTGGGTGGCCTCCGCCCTCGGGAACGCCTTCCCTGAAACCGTTTCACCCCGACGGGTGGACGCGGCCATCCGGCAATTCGGGGGTGGAGCGGCGGCGGACGTCATCGACGCGATCGGCCTCAAGGAGAAGGTGCACAATCGGGATTGGGAATTCGCAGACATGCCGGTCGCCGGCGCCCTCTTTCGGCGGGGTGGGCAGTTCACGGCGGCCAACCGATTCCTCGAGGAGTTCTCGGACACCTACCATTTCCTCGCGACCCGAGCGCGATCGAAAGAGCACCCGATGAACGCCAAGGAGCAAGCTGTCTGGGAAGCGTTCAAGGACGCCAAGGAGGACATCGATTTTGTGCGGGACGTGGCCGTGAGAGCCAAGGAGACCGATCGGCGCCAGCGTTTGTACCAGACCGCGTCCCGCCGGGCGGAACAATTGGTCAAGATGGCTAAGGTGAATGCGGTGAAATAGTGGATTTTGGCCTCATCCTAGGCAGCTGCAACTAGGTGGTTTCAATGCTATACATATTGCATGCCAACGACTTGCGAACTCCATAGATAGCCTCTTAATCAATTGGTTTCAGGTTCAAGTCCTGACCGGGGCACCATTCTCTCCCAAGCGGTTACATTGGCAACCTCTTCCCAGCAGACGGGTTGTTCAGCCATTCCAAACAACTGAGCACTCCATTGCGACTCGCCGACCACGTCGCAAAACGTCGCAACGCGTGCAGGCTGCGTGCAGCCAAAGCCGCAGGCGTGTTATCCGATGGGGCGCAAATCCGTCGTGTCGTCACCGTCGTCCGTATTGGTCAGAATCTGCCAGGTCACACCGGCCGTTGCTCCGCGGTGCCCCGCCGCTGCGTTGCGTGGTCGCCCGTCTACGACCGCTCGCGCGAGGGCAATCTGGGCCTCCGTTGCAACAGCCTGGGTTGAGTCGCCACTGGCCACCAATGTGAGGATGTATTTCATGCGGCACGCTCCATGGAGATGATATTCGCCGGCCGAACCAGGCGGGACCAGCAGGGCTCTGAACCCTCCGGCATCCAGTCGTAGAGTCCGTCCCCGCCCAGGATCGCAAGACGTTCTCCGTACGTGCGGACCACGAGTCCGGGTCCGCTCCCCTGGCCGAGCTCCACCGCAATCGTGGCATCCTCGATGCCCTGCGAGCGGCGCACCCGCACGTAATAGGCGCGCATGGAGTGAGGCTTTCGCGGCCCGGCGCCGATCGCCTTGGCGGCATCCGATAGGAGGCGACCCAGTCCCGAATCGGCGGTGTCGCCCAACGGTACAAGGGGCCGCTGCGGGTGGTCTGGGTGCGGAAACAGCCAGGGCGAATCAGGCCATTCTGCGAGCGTGTGGGCGCGCCAGGCGCCCAGGAATTGCTCGAGCACGGGATGGATGCGGACGGCAGGATTGATGCCGCCTTTGAGGCGGGCGACGCGCATCAGTTGCACGGGGTGCCCCTCCCGGGTGACGGTGAGCCTGGTCCCGGGCTGCTCACCCCGCGCATCCCAGCGGAGGGCGCCGGGCTCACCGGGGCGGAGGCCAGTGAGCGCTTGGAACATCAGATGCGCCCCGGCAACCCGGGCGACCCCGCCAGCCTCAAACATGGTGCCGACCAGAAGGTGCAATTCCTCGTCGTCGACTGGCATCGCGTCGGGACAGTGTTGCACTGCGTCGGGATCCCGGTAAGCGGGGCGGTCCAGGAATGGATTGGTCTGGAGCCGGCCCGATGCCACGGCCCAGGCGCACAGTTGGGCAAGTGCGTTGATCTCCAAATCTGCGGCGCGCTCTCCGGTACCGGACCTAGCGTGCAAACGTTTGTACTGGCCAAAGGCTTCGAAGTCCCGAGGGCCAATCCCTCCCGGGCTCCGGGCGCCCCACCACGCGATGGCAGTCCGCACAAATGGGGCGAGTCGTGTCTGTTGCTCCGGGGACCTGGGGCGTCCGCCGGGCTTGGGCATGCCGGCCCCCGTCCACTCCTCGCCAAGATCCTGGAGGGTGACAACGGCCCGGAGCCGGGTCCGGTCGATCTCCGCCCAGCGCTCGGCCTCCACCGCCGAAATCAAATCCCGCTCGCGCCGTTCCGCATCCCGCCGGGTGCCCCGGAACGTCCGGGTCAGGCGTTTGCCGCCTGTCCCTGGGAGGGTGATGACGATTGTCCAGCTGTCAGACTCCACGCCGTTGCGTTTGCGATTGTAGATGCTCATGGAGGGCAATTCGGATTTTGAGATCAGCTAACCAGAATGCAGCGACACTTGTGAGGCCGCCTGAAATCGCCAGGAAGACCACGTGGCGCCAAGTCGAGTATCGGGTAAATGAGACGTCGGGGAACGCAAAGAGGGCGCACAAAACTGGGTAGACGAAGAGGCCGTACTCAAAACCAGTGCGCCAAGATAAGGTGTAGCCATCACCTGGGAACGGTCGCTCAAAGAACGGCAAAAGAACCGTGATTGCGGCAATGGCCAGAGGGGCGCGAAAGAAGGGAAACGGTTTGATGGGGAGAAACCAAAGGGCACTGTTAGGGGGATATCTCCAATCAGCGTATGCAACAAAAAAGGCACCGAAGTTGCTGAATACCAAATAGATAAACCAATGCCAAGAGGCTCTGTATTGCTGCCTTGAGACGAGGTCATGATCGATGCGGGCAATTGCATCCCGGCCGAGGATAATCGTAGTGGCATCCAATGGGTCCATGCATGAGGTCATAGCCCATCGGCCAATCGACCCAAGTCCAAAACGAGGGCACGCATATCCACGTTGGTCGTGCATGCGCGGCGAATCGAGCTCAAGGACCGCTCAAGGGGTGTCTGCCGCGCCGGCGGACCGTCATCACGCAAAACCATCGGCTCGGTTAGTAAGTGGTGGTACTCCACCGGGCATCGATCCATCAGGTAGGCCCGCACCAATAGCGCCGGCCAGTGGCCGGCAAAACAAGCAGCGCAACGCCCGATCAGAGTTGGATCATCTGGCAGCGATCCGCGAAGCCATCGAGCAATGGACGTGTGGGACAAGCCAAGCGCCTGCCCGAGCTCGGCCAAGGTTTGAGCCTCAGCATTCATTGCGTCCCTAAGGGTTTCCGCAAAATCACTCATGTGCGTATGACGCACAAAAACACAGCAAGCGTCAAGAAAGCTCTTGCATTGCGTTTAACCTTGTCAGTTAATGAACGCATGACGCAAGAGATGTCCGATCTACTGGACCAGACTGTGGCATTTGTCCGGATCCGTCGGACCAGTAGGCGGCCTTCCGCGGCCGAAGCGCGCGCGGCGCTTACGCTGGAAGATCTCCTTGAAGAGTTCCGCTCCAAACAAGTCCCGACTCCCACTCTAGCCCCCAAGGAAGCCGAGGTGGTGGAGTGAGATACATCGATCCGGCTGAAGTCGTCGCAATCGACAGAAAGGACCTAGGGGAGCGGGCCGTCTTCATTCGGTCGGGGGTACGAGAGGTTCTCCGGATGGCCCCAGACTTCTTCCTCGGTGATCGGGACGTCCTTCCAGACCAACGCGTCAAAGTTGATGGCGCGAAGGAGTTTCAGTTCAAACCCGAAGTCGGTGCCGGTCTCAACCTGGAAGTAGGCCTTAGGGAGGATGATGGCGCGCTTCGGGTATTCGCCTTCGACGCCCGGCAGGAAGGCCCACTCCAGGACAAGGGTGTAATGGTCCCCGTTGGCAATGGTGTCGACGATCCGCGGCGCCAGCTTCCCGTCCAGGGTTCCGTTCACGAGGGTCCGCAAGACGTTGTCTTTGGGCATAGAGCGCCAGGGTGTGTTGGTTCCACGGACGTGCGCCAGTCGGATGTTTCCGCCGCCACGACCCCCCAACAGAAAGCCGAGGTGTCGGCGTGAAGGCTATCCTCGGCATCTACTACCAAGCCGAATGCGGGCGCATCGAGGACAATCGCCGGCTGGCCGCGGTGTTGGATGTGGAGAGGTGGCTGGAGGCCCGGCATCTGCCGGTCGGCCAGCAGTCGGTGGCGACCGCCGTGTGCGCCGCTCTCGATGAGTATCCGGACCTGGTCGAGGCGATCATGCAGAAATACCAGGCGGCCCTCGACGACGCCGACCAGCAAGCCCACGCCCTGCTCACCCAGTCTCCCGGCCTCAGCGACTGATCCCCTCATGCGTTGGATCACTTATCGCGAGCGCATGCGCACCCAGATCAGAGGCTGGGCGCTGACCTGGCGCGCGGTGCGATGGGATGATGGTCCCTGTGCACACACTCTCCGGCGCTTGTCGATCTCCCTGGCCGTCCATTTCCGCGAGCAATCCCACACCTGGACCCAACACAGCCTATGATCACTCTCGACCCGATTGCCCAACCCCTCCCGCGTGTTCGTACTTGGATCGTGCGTGGTGCCAAAACGCTCCCCGGCGGAGCCCTGGCGACCTACCATGGTACGGCATGGGGCCGGAACAAGGAGGAAGCCAAGCGATCTCACGAACGCCTCCTAGAGGTGGATCGCCGGATTCGGGCGGCGCATGGGAGCGATGCCTCCGACCTCGAGGTCAAGGGCTACACCTGGGACTTCACTCCACTGGAGACCAACTGACATGCCCGGGTCCTATTACATCTTGGGGTTCCTTCTCCTGTCGTCGCCCTACTTGGTCGGCGCCGCAATTGTGGCCTGGTGGGAGCCAGGCCTCGGGGCGCTGATCGCCCTCGGTGCCGTGGCGGGAATGGCGTGGTTGGTGGGAATGGGGAGAGCGGGAGGGGACAACTGATGGACCCGATCGCCCACTCGCTCGTCGAGGATTTCTACTCCCAACTCTGGTGGGTGCTGGGATGTGCGGCGCTTTGCACGGCCGGCGCCATCCTGTGCCTCCTGAGGCCTCGCCCGCGCAATCGCCGGCGGCACCGGCTGGGGCAACGTCTGGTAGCCTCGCGCCAACTGCGGAGGCTCTCGTGAGTCGCGACGCTCAATGGTGCGCGGCCGTGTTGTGGGTCCATCTGCATCGGCCCGTCGCGGTGCACCTGGTGGTCGAGTTGCAATCGATTTTTGGGGGCGCTGGGCGCTCGCAGCAACGGGAACAGAGGTTGGCGGGATTGTCTGCCCGCCGTCGGATCATGACAACCCGGCGCCCCCATTTTTTTTCTCTCCCGTCCCGTGAGAGCTCGCCTGCTCACCCACTCCTCGGGCCCCGACGCGTTGCCGCGCGGGTGGCAGAAGGAATTCAAGCTCGGTACACGGCGCTGCGGTTGGCGAGCCGGGTGACCGAGGAACCCGAAGCCCAGGCCGCCCGGAAGGCTGGTGTTCGGGGAAAGCGAAAGATCCTACCATGAGCGCACCCTCCCGGACCCAGGTTTCCGCGGCAGTGGAGACTCTCCTGGCCAGTGGCTGGCAGATCCAACCACCCGCCGCCGATCGCCTCCAGCTACTCACCCCTCGGCAGGTGGCCGACCTGGTCGGCTGCGGACTCCCCAGGGCCCGCGAGATCATCACAGATCTCCCGGGCTCCGTGCGGATCCCAGGAGGTGAGCTGCGCGCCCGGATCGGGGATCTCGAAGCCTGGATCTCGAAGCATCAGATCGCCGCATGACCATTCTCCCGCATGAAGCGGGGTGCTGAAACCAAAACAATGAACACACCGAACAGACAACAAACGGCTGAGCGTGGCGCGCCCGAGGCCGTGAATATGGGTCCCCAACAGATCGTGATTGCCGATCGGGGCTGGGTGTATGTGGGGAAGACGCGGACGGACGGGGATCGACTGGTGGTCGAGAACGCCCGTTGTATCCGACGCTGGGGTACAACCAAGGGCCTCGGGCAACTGGCTGCGAGCGGTCCCACACCCGACACAACCCTCGACCCCATGGGATTGTTGGTGGTCCCGATGCGGGCCGTCATCTCGATCCTCGCATGCACGAGCGAGTGGTAACGCTGGACGGCTCCGGCTACGGCTCCGGCTCCGGCTCCGGCTACGGCTCCGGCTCCGGCTACGGCAGCATATAAAAATCATTCTGGCCTTCCCCAGACGCCACAATACGGCTACGCACTCGTAAGAGTCGGCTTACATGGCATACGGATAGGCTGGCACAGGTACTTCGGTACTCTGTGGGGTGAA
>OFRM01000429.1_pt1 | contig 17890 bp, 32 predicted proteins | sample 1543101 | NCBI WGS metagenome assembly OFRM01 (sample SAMN07774223, study PRJEB24372) | wastewater metagenome | isolation source: Exp Tend VB 0WW | collected 2016-02
AGAATATGATTAACTCCGTCACAGATAGTAAACCACAGGTTGCTGAAAATAGCAAGGGTTTTCATCATCATTTGTGGGACGGGTTGCTAGGACGAGTTTGTACCGATGCCGATGTGGAAAAGTTAAATATGGACATACAAATATACAGCTTTGAAATAGAACACGACGGGCATAGATTCGGGGGTGAGATTCCTGCGAAGTCGGTTGAAAATGTTTTAGAACTCGTACCGACCGCCACGGCAATCGAACCGCTTGTGGACACGTATGACGTAAATGAGATGCTGATGCTGTTCAACCATACGGGGGTAATACACTAATGACAGGCATACTATTCTTTCTGAAGCGAGTGGGTTTTTTTATTATCGACAATTGGCGCATCGTGCTGATAGGTGTCGCGCTCTTAGCGGTAATAATCGCGGCAGGTTTGACATATCGGTGGTGTGGCAATCGTAAGGCTAGGCTGAATGAACAGCAGATACAGAAAGCGCAGGACGCCATCAAGACAAAGAATGACGAGAAGTTGAAGCAGATACTCGCTGAAGCTGACACGGCTGAGGAGAATATCGACGCCAATATTAAGCAAGCAGAGGAGAATACTCGCAACGCTAAAAAGAAGTACGACCACCTATCATCCGACGAACTAGCAAAGGAATTGGAGTCACGTAAATGAGAAAGTTACTATTTTTAGCCTTAGTGCTAATCCCTATTACTGCATATTCACAGACGTGCCAAGAACAGCCTCAGAACTGCGTGTTAATCACGCGAGAAGCGGCTATAAAGGCGTTAGAGGACTCGGATAAGGTCAAAGCCTTAGAAGCGGAAGTAATCGTGCTTAAACAGGCTGTAAATGACCAAAGAGAGATAACCACAACCCTGAGAGTAGAACTTGGAAAAGCAATGGGTGAACTAACAGGTTCACAGCAGATGAATGTAAGACAGACGGCGATCATCGACGTACTCCTCAAAAACGTCCGCCCGAAGAAATTTGGCTTAATAAATTTTTAGAACCAACTCCTCACAAGGTAAGGTTTAACTTATGTTACACAATGGACAAGCAACGAACTTGGTTGAGGGTACATTCACAGCAACCGAGATACACCCTGAGAAACAGATCGTCAATACTCAGGGAACGCCCGTTTACGCGAGGATGTCACTTATGGCACGTTTAGACCAAAAACTTACCGAGAAACCCGGTTGGAGCAACGGGACGGTTTTACTTGTTTCGCTCATATTGCCTGTGCTAATGGCATTGTTTTATTGGGGCGGTTCGTTACTAGGTATTGCGAGGGATGACCAACAAAAGAAGTTGGAGATACAGCAGTTACAAAATGACGTGAACTCGTTGAAACAGGATACTAAAGAGATAAAGGAAACTCTTCAAAATTTAGAGGTTCGCGAGGCGTATAAATTAGGTGCAGGGACATCCCACGAGAACGAAAAACCAAAGGAGAAAAAGTAATGGCACACGTTATTTTGATTATCAAAGGCAAGATAAACGATATGAGGGGCAATGCTACCACAGGTTCCCTCTCGACGCTTCACGATACCGCTGAGGCAGTAGACGCGAATCTACCGTTCCTAGATAAACCACAGGAAGAAGAAGCAGAAACTCTGTTAGAGGGCTTGCAGGAGTGGCTATGCAATGGTGGGATGACCACCGCACCCGTAGACCAAGTTGAAACATTTATCACGGAGCTGACGCCGTATCAATGAATGACGATACCCTCAAAACTCTGATTACGAATTTACCTGCTATTATCACGGCGCTAGGTGTGATAGTCACAGCGTATCTAAGCTATCGGTCTAATCGGCAGAGCAAGGCTAATGCTGTCCAGATAGAAGAAGTCCGTCAGGGCGTCAATGGACAGTCGGCAGCATTGCTCAAGGTGACGGGTGAGGCTGAGTTTGCCAAAGGAATGAAAGCAGAGAAGGATGCCCCGTCTAGTCCATCAGGGACATCGGCTGACCCGATACACGTAGAAACAAAAAGAGAGGACTGAATCAGCCGCCACAGCATCTCAGTCCTCAATCCCGATTTTAGCAATCGTTAAACGCTAGCGCGTCTAGTCTAACATACGTGTCAAATCTCTACGGCATTGATTTTCGCAATCATTGCGTTCTTGTCTTGTTCCAGCATATTCATCAAGTCAAAAACCTTGTCGCTGAATCCTGCCAAACAGAACACTTTTTGTTCAGGGAACTGAAGCGTTCCGTGTCCTGCCAAGTCCCAAGAATATACGAATGGGTTTGCACCATGCTGCATTTTCCACGCATTGAATATCGCTTGCGGAGTGTTAAACCCAACCCAACCTTGCATATCCGATAAGATAACAATACGGTCGTACTTCTTGTTAGCCCGTTGGAAAATAGAGTGGAAGTTAGTTCCACCGCCGTTGAACACAATAGACTGAGCAATAGTGGTCACGCTATCCATCGGGTTTACGCTTCGATACCGTGCGTCATTAGCAAACGTCAGCAGGTCAGCATTGCACCCTTTCACAAGCACGGATGCGAACAATGCACCGATCTTCGCAGGTTGCCCTGCCATTGAACCTGACTCATCGAGAACCACGAGTGTTTCGCCGTCAAACTTCGGCACATTAGCACACGAAACATCAAGGGCTTTATTCAAAGCCACCATTACTTCTCGCGTATCTTTAGACCCGTTTAGTTTAGCAATCTCTTCAAACGCAGTCGTGAATCGGAACGGCAAGACCTTTGAGTTGCGAATTAGTTTTTCATCAGTAAGCAACGCACACGCTTTCGTGAGAATATCAGGGGCTTGTTCGATGATGTTGCGCAGATTCTTTAGCAACGCAAAGTACCCGATCTTTCGTTCATTGATAAGTCCACGCCACGCATCTGCTTTAAGTTCTGCCTTTTCCTCATCTGACTCAGCCTTTTGTCCTGCGCTAGAGAGATTCACTTCCCACGTATCGGCAGAACGGAGAGTACCGTTGACAAGCTGTTTAAGAGCTTCGGCGTTCTTTTCTGTCCCTTTCGGATGGACGAGATTCACGATGTCGATGAGTTTGATGTCCTTGTTCTCTCCGCGATACTTAGCGAGTTGGTATCCGTCAAAACGATTGAACGCTTGGCGAAATCCTGCTTCCATCGCGTGAGTAATACCTTTGGTTGCCAAGACGTTCTTACGATAAGACAGAATTTCCATCATATCGTCAGGACGGGCAACAACCTTATCGTAGAACGATTTGGCGTAAGATTGCCCTGAGACTCGCGGAGCAAGTTCAGCGGCGAGTGCGTGCGTGATAGAACGCATTCCGAACTCGTTACGGGCATAGATAGCTAGTTTAGCCCCGAACTCAGGTGAAACGTGTTGTGTGAGTTCGCGCAAACGAATAAGCGTGTCATCTGCCGACCGATAGAATTGGTCTTTGACGAATGAGGTTAAAAGGATAGAGACAATCTCAAGTTCAGGGGATTGGCTATACGCCTGACCACCTGCAAGATTCTCGACCTTTGAAGTTTTAGTTGCTGTATTGAAACGTGACATATATCTCCTGTGTGTAAAATGCGAAAAACCGCCTGTAATTAAACAGACGGCTTTCCTGATGTATCTAGGGGAATAATGCTACGGGTGTTTAGCGCTCTCCCAACTGAGCTACACTTGGTTGCCCAAGTGACGGGACTCGAACCCGCGACCTCTTCGTTATAAGCGAAGTAACCCGATGTGCTGACCGCCTAGAAAAATTAAATGCAAGGGAATGGTGTTGGATGTCTCTTACGAGACTTCCCTTTCGGGACACGACTGGAGTTGAACCAGCTACCCATTGATTTTAAGTCAGTTGCTCTACCAAGTGAGCTACGATGAAACCAACGTCCTGACCGCTTGCAAACTTAATTGGGGGAAAGGCGAGGGAAAGTGTATTTTCAGGCAAGAAGTAACTCTCTCTCTAACCGCCCAAATTCTCAAATATCTAAAGAAAGAATACTTGATATTTTCTTACTTGTCAAGTATATTCTTACGTGTATGGCGATTTTATCAAAAAAAATAAAAGTTTATGTTTGTGAACGATGTGAACATAAGTGGTCAACTAAAGATGACGTGATGCCAGCCATCTGCCCACGATGCAAAACAAGGTATTGGAACAAACCAAAAATTAGGGCTTGGGAACGTAAATAGTGTTACAATAAACTCACCGAGCCAAGCGGTTCGGTTCGCTAGTCGTTAGCGAGTTCTCTAAAACAGCAAACTAGCCCTGACTTCGGTTGGGGCTTGTTTACTTCTCACCCTCACGAACCCTACTTAGCCCCAACCATCATCGGTTCTATCCAAATGATACGACGCTGTGTTAGTCCAATCCCATACGCTTGTTGCCGAAAATGTCCTCGTCTCCAATGTAGTCTGACTGAACCGCCAGATGCTTTAGCAAACGTATGGGACTTAATGGCATATTTACGACCAATGACATTAGGCGACCAAAGTTCAGATTGCGTACCCTTTTTTGTACCTAACCGTTCTCCACTTTCAACGTATTCAGGACGGGCAGACATTGCGAATATCGTATTAAAGACCCACCTCAATAAATGATCACCCTCATCTCTCATTTCAAATGGATATCCCGCGCTAAGTCTATGACCAAGTGATTGGTCAGATTTGAGTGCAGACAGTTCTAGCTTTACATCTCCATCTTTGATATAGCGGCAAACTATAACGGCTTCATAGCCCACGGAATTATCTTTTGGCAAAACGAACGTAAATGCCTCAAACGGCAATCGCATTGTTTTCCATTCCACTTGGAATTTTAAGTCCGATTGCCAAGCCGCGTCACAAATACCTTTACTCACAAAAAAGAATGGAAAATTGTGTTCCTTATGCAAGTTAAAGGTATCCACGACCTGCTGGCACGCTTCCGTACCTTGTTGGGACTGTTCTGCGTCACGACGTTTATTCCATTCCAACATTTGAAACGCCCATCCCCATTCAAGATACGCGAGACGGTAGTTGCCATAGGAATCAGTGTGTTTGTATATGCGCTGTGCAACTTTATTCCAAGTATCAGGGAATCTATCTTTGAATTGTTGGATGCGCTCGGAACCTGTCAAGTTAGAATTGCGCGTCGATTCTAACGCCTGAATATCAAGAGTAAGTTGTTGTCGATCTACATCCAACTTGTTCATTTCCGCTTGTGATTTAGCTATATGTTGTTTTAAGATTTTTTGGGCTTCAAAATCGGATATTCCCAATTCTTTTTGGGTTTGTTGAACGTATCTATCAAGGTCATCTTTAGACAAGTTTATATCTCGCCCTAACTCCACCACGCGATTTGTAAATTGTGTATAGTTGGCTTTTTCTTTGTGCATACACCCTCACGAACTCACACTACCCTAACCTCGATATTATTCAACTTAATTGGGCGGGTAAATTTCCGATGTGCCTACCTCACGATACTCACACTTTCCATTCTTTGTAGGGCTACCCCGCGTCTCCCCACATCAGCGTAGAATGACTACGCCACCTCACTTATCTTCCAAATGCCTACCAAACTTAATTCTTTTTCGTTGCTATCAGCGTAGTCCACGCATCATCATATTCTTGTTTGGAAATTTCGATGAGATTTTCACCAAACAAAAAGACGTATTGATTCGGACGAACTATGTGAAAACCTTTATTAGAAATAGTGAACGAAAAGCCCCACTCGGAATTATCTTTCATACTCTCGACGTAAGCGTAAGTGGTGGCATCTTCATTCATCGTTCCATCAACTATTTTGAAATATTTCCCTACGTGCAGGGTACGATATTTCGTTTCGATGTCGTGGTATTCTCTTTGTAAAGTCGCAACTTGATTTGTGATTTCCGCTAATTTAGCTTTATCTGATTCATTCATACAATCTGCTTATCCTCCAAATGCCTTACGCACTTATCATTCTTACACGCCCGACGTACCCCGACAGGCCATTCACCGTGTTCTAAGTACCACATTATCCGCGTGACATACGTTTCCTTGCCATAACGGAAGCGTGGGTACTTGCCAAAGTAGTTGCCTGTCCATTCCAAGCAAGGGGTGTCGAATCCGTCAGGGATCGTTCCTAGTTCGGTATGCTTATACAGCTTACTAAGCAAGTGGTGGCGCTTATCGTCCTCAGTAATGGGACGGAGTTTTTTGACAAGGTGTTCGGATATACCTATGTCCTTGACCACGTTGCCTAGATATTCACCGTTACGATAGCGTTCTACGGCTTGGTTGACAGCCTCGATGTTCAGTTGGCGTTCGAGGTCATCGTTGAACTGTTTTTTAACAAAACGCTCGGTAATGCCGTTAGCGACAAGGATTTGGCGGATACGTTCACGGGACAGGTTATGAGCATCGCCCACGTCCTGTAAGCTATGCCGTCCCTCTTGCCACATTGTAATAATCGAATCCATCTCTGTTATTGTATCACTACTTTCGGGTTTGTGTCAACGCTTACAACAGTGTAATCTTGGCACTCCCTGTGAACAGCGTCACCGTGAACATATCGAAATCCATTTCTTCGTGGACTTCCACTGTCTCAGCATTAAGCCGAAATGCTTTATTGATTATCCACCGTTTAAGTTCCGCATTACTCGCGCGTCCAACTTTCGCTCCTTCTCTTGTTTGGAAGTGACACACAGAATGTAAGTCCTTCAAAAATTCAAATGCTGTCATCTCACAACCTCACTACGTTACTCTACCCCGACCTCGATTTCAGACCCCTCTATTCCCTCTAACTCCGCCTTGACCTGACGGGCGAAGTCGTGCCCGTGGCTCATATCAGGCGAATAGAAGTCAAGGTCGGCTTCATAGTGGCGAGCGTCGTGAGTATTTGTCTCGCAATAGCCCCAAAGATTCTCATCCCCATAATGCCCGATAAGCCTCTCGCACGCATCGCGGTATTTGTCGCGTTCGGCGGTGAGGGTTAATTGCGGTCTGAGAAAAACAATATCACCCTCTTTACAAAGCCGTTCGAACGCCTCGAAACTGTGGTCATCGTGCGGATAAGAGCGAGTATAACTGATGCCTCTTGCCCCAAAATCGAAACCGCTGTAATCGTCGTACCAACCTTTACAAATGTCCCAAATATCCGAGGCTCTACCGCCGACAGTGTACGGAGCGAGGCACGGTACACGGTTCCCCGCAATCAGCAGATCGAATAACACGCGGTAATCCGTTGACCAGTCAAATATCCGCCAAAAATCGGGTATGGTTGCCAGTATTTTATTTATCTCGCTCATCGTTATTCACCCTCCCCTGCATTCATCTTCCGCCAAGCGTCGAACGGGTCAGTGCCGGATGCTACAAAATTGCCGTCGCTGTCACAGAACGTAAAGTAGCCAACGCCACGATCATAAATCCAGACGCCGTGCCATTCCTCGATAGCCACTCGGTTCATCGCCCCGACAAACTCGCGGAGTTGTTTGAGTTCGGCGGCTAGGGCATCAATCTCCGCATTCTTCACACCCAATCGAGATATTGGCGTGTCACCTGTTCCGCACCACAGATCGACGCTGAATACATCCACACCTGTCTCGTGATTCACAACGGCAATTTTTGTCATCATGGGCGATTTAGACATCCCATATTCCCCGAGGAACTCAAACAATCTCAAAGAAATATCAGACACCATGTTCATGTGCGATAGCCTTTGAAATTGATCTAATGACATTTTTTCAACGTCTTGTTGCTGTCCGCAAACCGGGCAGTTTTCGTTAATCGCCTCTATCGTTTTATCTATCGTCATCATTCGCCCTCCGTGTAAGGTTCGGGGGTGCGGGGTATTTCTTGCCACGCGATAACCTTCTGTCCATCGGTCAATGGACGGTACTTAGCATCATAGAACTTCACGCACCACCCTGTAAGTGTAAGTCCTTCGGAGTCTCTGTGGGCCTCAAATACAAGCGGAAGCGATCCATGGTCGGTAATGGTGACCCATACAAAGCGAGCGGTATCAGGCAACCGTTCGCTCACAGGAATCCACTTCGGCTTCCCTGCCTCGTAGCCCGCGTCGAATCCATTACGAAATATTCCTAGATGTGACCATTCACAAGGAATTAAACTGCCAACATCGTCATCACGTTGCTTCTGTTCGGCAACAACCCTCGCCGCTTCTCTCAGTTCGTCTTTCATTTTCCACCTCGCACCACAGCTTCGCCGTCATCGTCAAACGTCCAGCAATTCGTACAGCATAACTTGCCGTCGATGATTTGACCGTCACCACCACCGTAATCGTCGCGTTCGACCGCGTATTCCAAAGATTCTTTTTCCGTGTCGTGGTGAGCGACCATTTCTGCATCGGCATCTAGCAACCTATCGCAGACATCACAGACAGCGACGTAGCATTCGATCTTCTTTATCATTTCTCACCTCGATCCTGCGGTTTTATGTCGGCGTCCTCTGGATGAATAATCGCCCAAATACGAGTGCACGCTTCGCAAACAGGGCAAGGGACTTCCGCATTTGCAGCCACAAAGGAGATGTCTAGGTGCATATCGTGGTTGTTAAGGCGATAGACCTCTTGCTCCAACGCCTCGACAAGCCGTGCCTCGCGGTCACGGCGATTCCACTGAAACACCTCAGCATAAAGGTCGTGCCCATCACATTGCACATCGGAGCAGTGATAGCTATTCCATCCCGGATGCCGAGCCTTTCCGCTATTTTTGCCACAAAACGGGCACGGCAGTAATTCAATTTCTTTTTCCATAATCCCTCACAAAAAGTCAGTCTCGCCGGTGTAGTTCGGCGTCCATCTTGCCGTTGGTGGATCGGGGCGGTTATTTAATCCAACTCCACGCAAGGGCAAACCCCAAGCAAGCTATCGCAAGTAGCAATAAAACGCACGCGACCATAAATCCAACAGTGCAAATGTCGAACGCTCGGTCTGTGTAAAGTTTTAATTTATCCCAATTCATCACTCACTCCACTGCCCGACCACGTAGGCTGGCAGGCCTTGTTTAGTTCGCCAATAAATCTAACTGCTCTTGCAAATACGCAAAGGTCTGTGGTGCTCGTTTGTCGAGTTCCGCTAGCCCTGTGCCGATGCCGTCCGTGGGAATAACGACCGTCGAAAACCTGCCGTCCTTGATCTTTTCGCGGAGCCGACGAAACTCAAGATCAATTTGCCCGCAATTTCCGGCTGAACCGTTCGCGTCGGTGAAAAAAGCATCTTCGTGCATTGTCGGTGCAAATTTTACCGCGATTCCAAAAGCGTTCGGTTCGCCTCGCATTTCTTTGGCTTGCCCTCCGTAGCCTCTGCGTTCAAAATTGTCGCCAAACAGGAATAGTTTGTCAGGGTTCGCCCGCACGATCTCACGAGTAATCCATTTCATTTTCTCGACTCTCATTTCCCCAACGCCTCTTTGATCTTCGCCGCCGCCTCGCTTGGCGTTAGGTCTGTTGTTATCGTTTCGGTTTCTATTGTGATTGTTGTCATTGCACCCTCGCATCATACTCAGCCCTTTGTTCAGGGGTTAGTTCCTTGTACAGCCGTTGCGCTGTTTCTGTTTCTCCGTAGTAGTCGTATAAATCTATGAGTTCTATTTCGTCCATATTAGGTACTATACGCTAGTTCTGTGGGAATGTCAAGAGATATTGTTGAATAATGTTACGGTTCGGGTAGCGAGAGGTCGTTAGGTTGTGTCGTGTGTCATCCCCATTGGTCTGCCATTGCGCTTGCAATCCCCTGAAATGTTTTAGCTCGATTCTTTTGCCTTTCCTTACCGCCTTTATTGAACCAATTACCTGCAATTTTAGAACTTTGGGCGTTTTCACAAATCTGCGTAGCAATGAGTGGGGGTAAATTCTTCAACCACAGGCAAGTTCTTTTTTGTACTGGATGCCCGAAATGATATGGCTGCACAATTTGGTCATATTTAGGTAGCGCAAATACAGTCGATGGAATTGGATTCTCAATGCAGATTTTTTGTATATCGGCGTTGAATAGTTTCATAAACAATTCCTTTGCTTTTAAGCCTTGTGATAGTCTGTCAGGGTTCAAAATACCTTTAGGATATAAAAACCTTGCCCCTGCATTACTGAGATAGGTGCAGGGCGGGTGAGCAATCATCAAATCCCAACCATCATTAAGAATGGCGGTTACGTCGCCTTGAATATGATTGCCGTTCTGTTCAGTGGGCAACAGGTCGCACGACCACGCATCGTGACCTTTGGCGACAAAGGCATCACGGACAACCCCTGAAAATTCACAAGCTATCAATACTCTCATAATCACCTATTTCTCGCCCCGTAATCGCGTTCTGAGCCGTTTTTAGCCGAAATAGACCCCATAGTAGCCTTTAGCCTATTTGCGTTAGCCACGGCGTTCTATCGGAGAGTCTCGTAGTAAATAGCCATCCCCATAATTTCCGCAATGGCGTGTTCAATTCTTGCACCTTTGCTTTGTCGCCAATCGCGAAGCATATAGATGCCCTCACATTCGCGCATCAACACATCAAGGTCGGTCAGCATATAGTCAACCCATTGGGGACTATTATCCTTAGACATCACATCCAACTGCATAGGATTGACTGCTTCAGCCCATTCATTGACCGCAATCTCTGCGTCCCGAAACTTGTTATAGGCGAGATTGTACGGTAATCCGCTAATCTGTCCGCTAATATAGACTTTCATATTCTTCGCTCAATAATCTCTGAGATTTTATCAAACATCACCTGCTTGTCACCGTACTCCAACTTTTCGTGACAAGGGATGCAAAGTAAAGCCACTTGCCGTAGTTCCTCATCGGTCGTAATGAACCGCCGTTTGAGCCGATGAGCGAAGCTGAGAAAGTTGTCGGCATTACACATCTCGCACCTAGTCACGTTCATCTCGGCAAACTCGATTTTCAACTTAGCGCGTAGCCTAGACCACGCATCGACTTTCTTGCTACGCCCAAAGCCTTTGTACGGCTTAACCCTGTTCTTGCTCTTGGGTATCATCTAACCACCTATCAATCTCTCGTGCTTGCAATACTAAAATTGCCTACACGCAATCTTGGCAACATTTTGGCATAGAGGTGATGTATTCTAAAAACTCTATCCGTGCTTGAATTTCACCACTGAGCCAATCGTAATCATCCGCACTAATCTCTGCGTTATCTAACTGGTCAGAACGCATATACTTCAATTCTTCTATGCTCATCACGGTCAAGTCGAATCCGTCATAGTCAAAACATTCGGGCGTTGGTTTACTTATTCGTTGTGTCATACTCCACACACTCCCCCTGTGCAACTAAAATCTGCCGTATCACCAAAAAGACTTGCTTGGGCGTTTTTGTTTAATCGCAAATCTGCAATCACTTCCCGAAGTGGTCGGCGTTGGTCAGTGAAAAACATTTGCCCTTTATACATCTCCTCAATCTGAGCCACGGATTCAATGGTTTCTTCGGTGCGCCTTAACCATCTCCACGGGTCAGCGTGAGGGCAACCACAACACTCACTTGAAATCAGGTACGGTAATCCAAGTCTATCCATTTCTCGACGGACATCTTCTCTGTCCATCTGCAAATCAACAAGGGGATAGTAGTGTGATAACCATTTGATTACCGTGTAAGTGTCGGTCTGTTTGTTATATTTCTCGGTTTGGTAAATCGACCAACCATCTTCCGCACCAATGTATTTGCCTTTCACTCGTCTAGCGCGTTCACCAAAATGAATACCTTGAGCCGATCTAGCGGTTAAAGCACCTAATCGACGGCACTCTTGCTTCATTGCAGAAATTTTCCATTTGTCAGTGCAAGTCTGTTTCATCCGACCGCCGTTAGAGCCGAACATAGGGACAGGCATTGCCTTGTCTTTGCCTAGTGCGTTTTTCTCAATGAGGTAATCAGAAATAGACGGCAAATCACTTCCGTCTTTAATCTTGGTGCGGACGAATGAAGTGTGCATTCCCCATTTCTTTCCAAATGGTTCAACGTGCTTATGATAAAATTCTTCGGCGGTTGTTTTTGTGCCGTCCATCATATCGCAATCATTTTCCCATCCTGTATCGGCGGTAATTGAAACAGTCGCAGGGATTTTCTTTTGTGATGCAAGGTAGAGCAAATACATACTCTGCCCGCCTAAGCCATTTGCCACGTAATTGATATTCATTTCTGCGTAGCCAAACGAATCTCAATCTCTTTTATCTTGTCCAAGTAGAACTGTGCCTTTGCCTCGCAGTTATCTTTGAGAGCCAGATATGCTTGGCGCTCGTCCTCGAAGAACAGATTAGACACAGCCTTAGCCCTGTTCTCTGTTTTTGGAACGCTCCGCACGGTGTCATTTGCGACGTAGTAAAGTTTTGTTTGCATCCAAGTATCTCGTTTGTCGAACATAGTTGTAAAAGGGTTAATCCTGTTATCTCTGCTTGTGTGGGTTAGTCTGTCCAATAACATCCTTTGAATACATTCGTAGTCCCAACACGAGTGCAATCACCGCCAAAACACAGATTGCCATTATCTGCATATAGCAACACGTCCATCTCGGTCACGTCGTCAGAAATGTCTTGGTCAACGGTTGCTGTGAAACTTACCCTTGCGTGACTACTACCCTTCTCGATCTTGATTTTGCCCTTCAGTTTGTTAATGGCAAGTGGTGCAAGTTCACGAATCTCCGCTTGCATCTCTTTTTCATTTGGCTTAAATGCGTATCCTGAATAGTTCATAATCCTTTCCCTCACCTCATCTAAAACTCTATCACACGTTTGCCATCCGTGTCAAGCACTATAAACTAAATCTTGCATCTTTGCCGTGGAATACTAAACCCTCGAACTCATCGTTTGCCACCGACCTGCCAAGCTCTATCCACATCGTACCCTTACGACCTTGCGCTTCTTCATCAAAGTCTTTCTCAAGCGTCCAGAATAGCCCTAGATTCGCCGTCTTTTCAATCGCACTCGCACCATCGAAGTCCGCAAGAGTAGGTCTGTCGGACTTGATGCCCTCACGGTTGAACTGAGCAGCGGTGTAGACAACAATTTCGTGCTTCATTGCCAACTCTTTCAAATCGAATATCGCTTCCTCGATACGCTCGACACGGCTAGAGTTCCGTTTCTCGTTGCGGATAAGTTGAACGTAGTCTACGAATACAGCAGAAAGCCCTACGCTGTCCTTGAGCCGTTGGATTTCCTTACCAATGGCTTTGGTCGTTCTCGCTTTCTGGTCGAAGTAGAGAGGTAGGTTGTAGTGTTCCTTTGCGTGGGCTTTCAAACCATCAGCAACAAAGTCGCGCATATCAGGACGAAAGACGTTGACTGAGAACTTGGACGATTGAGCGAGAAAGCGAAAGCCGTTCTCAAAGTTGAGCATTTCTAGGGAAGCCACTAACGTACCTAGCCCAAGCCCTGCGATGTACCTAGCGACCTGAAGCATAAGCACCGACTTGCCGGACTTTGGTTTTGCCCCGAAGATTACTAACTCGCCGATACTCGCACCGCCATTCGTGGACGTGTCTAGTTTCTCAAATCCAAAAGGAATCTTGACCAACTCGCCCGATACAAACTTGTCGATACGCGGAAAGACCTCATACTCCATTACCTCGATAAGCGTCTGTGATGTGCCTGTGCGTCCGTCCTGTTCGACCTTGAGCGTGTCTACGATAGATTGGGCTTCTTCGAGTACGTCGATGATCGGTTCTTTATTTGAGGCTTTCTGAGCAAGGTCACGGAACGAGTGGATGATGCGCCTAGCAGTTGCTAAGTCTTTCAGCCGCTTAATGTCATCGTAGCGACTATCCGCAAACGGAATCCCTATCGTCATCTTGGACAAGTCAGATGCCTTGAGTGCAGGGGAATCGACCTTAGCCGCGACATCGAATATCTCGATAGGTTGTCCGTCCTCATCAAACTCAAGTATCGCTTGCCACACCTGTTGATTGAGAAGATGAAAGAAATCGAGAGGTGCAATACCTTTCTCGAAAGCCGACAACTTCTTCATCATCAGGACAGAGCCGATGATAAGTCCTTCTAGTTCTGTGTCGTGGGGGAGGTTCATTTGCCTTCTTTTCGCTCTCTTTCTTTTCGCATCGTATCAATCCGCTGTCGAAGCATCCCCTCAACAAATTCGTCTTGAATCATTTTCGGCATAAGGGCAATCTGTCTCACGACTTCGGGATAGGCGATGCGGTTATATTCACCATCCCGCTCCACGACAATACCGATGTATCGAGCTTCTAACCTATTCATTGGATTCCACCGCCTTACGTTGTTTTTTACAATAACTACTATAGGCTGCGTAATACCACTCACGCGGATACCACATCGTAGACTTAGCCAACTCTTCAGCTTTCCATTGATAAAAAGGTTTAATAGTCATCGGTTATTTCTCCTATTCGTAACTGTTCAATGATTTCATACTGACGCTCATCTTCCTCGCGTTCATCATTTTCACAGGCTTCACAGACACCCCACCTGTTCAAATCTCCGACCTCTTTACAACTTGGACAGACTTTCATTTCGCCTCCTATTGAATCCCCATCGCCTCATTCCCCATTTCCGCTATCATTCGCTGTTCTGCTTCTATCGCTTCTCTTTGGGTAGGTTGTCCTTTGACGTAGTTGTATGAACGTACAGGTTCTTTTGACGTGGCAACAAATGTGCTGATGCCACGAGTCCCGTCTATCACTGTTGCCCACGAGACTTGATTGTTGCGCCAAGATTCTGACACTTGGAAGTCGTAGCACTCAATACATTCGTCGGCGGTGAATTGTGTTAAGAGTTTTTTCACGAGTGCCCCTTGCTTTGCTCCGTCTGTAATTCGACCCACGCGGTCTGAGTGATGTTTCATCAATCGGGCGTGGTCGGGCGACGGGGCGGAACTCCCGTTTTCTTTCGGAAAAGAAGAAGAATCAATAACGTGGTCTGCGTCTTTCGTTGAATCCTCTAAACCATCTTGAGCGATAGCGAGAGTATTCTTAGGGATGTCCTTAAGAGGGAATACCTTTGTAGTGCGTTTCCGCACTAGGGGGTAGTGCGTTTCCGCACTAGGTAGCGTTTCCGCACTACCCCCCATTTTGCGTTCTTTATCCCTTTGAATACGCTTTCCCGTGACCTCTAAAACAATTGCATCAAACTCCATTTTCGACACCCATTTATCACACGGTTGAAAGGTTATAAGGTTCGACGTTCCCTCACGTTTAATGACTCGAATGCACTTCGCTTGCCGTAAAATCTTCAGACTTTCTTGCACGACACGCTTGGATATTCCTAAGTTTAATGACAGTCGTTGGATTGTCTCGTAACACCCTTCAGACTTCTCACCTAATGACCGGCGCATTATCCGTGCAAAGATGCGGAACTGCGCGGCAGAGAATCCGTACTCGTCAATGAACGCAGGCACGAACATTGTAAAATCGCTACTCTTGGCGACCTTGATTTGCACTTCTTCCTTATCCACGAGCGGCCACCTCCGTATCGGTTTTCCAATAACTAGGGTGTTCACCTGTTGCTATCTCAAACAAGTCTTTTCGTGTTAGACGTTTTGTGCTTGCGTGAGTAGCCTTCTCACAAAAGAATATAGCTTGCCAACAAGATGCTTGTAAGCACTCGGAACATACAGTAATTTCTTGGCTCAGATATTGTCGATTTTTAGAACAGATGGACATAAAAAAAAGACTCCCTTATCTCTGCGTCTAGCGCCTAGTTTGACGATTCCGATTTACCCGTACCACGAGGTTAAAGCAGAGGCGGCATCATAGACGCAGAGATAAAAAAGCCTTTGTTTCTAGCTTGTGGTACTAATTGTCAACCTGTGCGTCAATCACAGTAACTAAATTTTCTCAAAACTGACTATAAATGTCAAGTGGTTTCTCACACTCCCCAACCTCACAACCTCTCCCGAAGGATTTCAACACCATACGGCGAGTGAGGAGAAGGTGTGAGCGTCCATCTGCCACCCACAAAATCTTCTTGAGCATTGTAGACGGCATCCGAATGACTAGCTGCATTTTCACCGCAACATTCGGTGGTCAACGCTCCTTCACACAGCCCACAAACTTCACAAATACTCAGTGTGCAGTAATGACACGTTCCGCCACAGTTGCCCGTTTTGCATCCTGTAATCCAAATATGTTCCATACACTCCCCAACCTCACGACGATACATAACCCGAACCGTCGTATCAGACCTCTCTATTTCAAAACAAACTATTCTGCGCTAGATAGGGTTCTAGCCTTTTCTCTGCTATATCGGCGTACTTTGGTTGAAGTTCCGAGCATATCCAATTCCGCCCCAGTTTATGGGCTGTTACTGCGGTGGTAGCTGTTCCGCCGAAAGGGTCATAGACAACGCCATCTTCAGGGCAACCTGCCTTGATAGGGATTTCGATTAACTTTGTCGGGTACGAGGCGTAATGTTCTTCACCGCTAGGTTCAAAGTTGACAGTCCACGTTGTTCGCATATTACGACCATCGGGATTAAATTTCATTACAGCATTTTCTCCTTTACCCCGTTCAAGAAGTGGGTCATTATTCCACGCTTTGTGCCCCACCAATCTATCTACAAACGGCAATGTGGTTTGTGGTTCCAACTGCTGTTCAAACCAATACTTTGGGGACTTGGTGAAAAACATAATGTTCTCGAAGTCTACTGTGAACCGATCCTTTGCCGATGACGGCATACACGCTGGTTTGTGCCAAATAATGTTGTTACGCTGAATGAATTGCAGCTCATCCGTCATCGCTATGGCGAAGCGTGATGGGATGTTCATTAGGGATTTTGTCGGCACATTATGCGTCCCTGCCTTTCGAGATGGCTGCACTAAATTACCATTGCTATGATTACCAACCTGTGATGGCGCAGAGTGATCGTTTCGACCGCCTTGACTTACAAAGCTATCTCCAAGATTCACCCAAACTGTTCCTGTTGGTTTCAGCACCCTTTTAACCTCGCGGAAAATATCTATTAGGTGTTTGATGTAAAGTTGAAACGTAGGCTCAAGCCCTAACTCACCGCGCCACGCAGAACATTGTTGGCAGAAGTTTCCGAGATTGCCTTGTGCCCAATGTTGCGACGCAACATTGGAACCGACTTGTCCACCTTGTGCGATTTTCAGCTCTATCGGTCGCGTGTCGAGTTTGGGATTTTTCATTTGTTCGCCCCAAACGTGCTGACAATCCACGTCACCATCCCAAATCTGCGGTTCAGTTCCGTATGAACGCAATCCGTAGTAAGGTGGGGACGTGACCACGCAATCAATCGAATCATCGGGGAATCGCGCCAATGTCTGTCGGCAATCCTCATTCCAAATCTTATTCACTTCCATACACGATACACGCTCACGACCTCACGCTACCTAAAAGCGTCGGTTCATTCAACTCTATTTATCCCTCCGTCCCTGCAAACTAGCCACCGGCACTTCCGCCTCTTTCTTCACCCCTTTTTTCTCTTTAGCAAAGTGCGATGAGTCACAAGTAAGTTTAGAAGTAAGTTCCATACAGCACCTATTCGCCTCTGAGTTAAGGGAGTGGACAGTTAAACAAAGCTGGCACTGGTAGCCTTTGTAAAGGAACTCGTCGTGATCGCAGACAGCATCTTCACAGAGAACGCAGAGCATCACGGTTTTTACTTTATCTAGTTCGTTCATAGCATTTATAAAAGGGGAACGTGTGAATTTTAACTGCTCCACGTTCCCCGTATTCCATCGGCGCGTCTTATGCCTCCTGTGTGGAAATATGGCGTCTAGTCACCTCGCCTACTAGGGGGGAATCTATTGTACCTTATTGCCCATCAACTGTTGCAGTTCGCGCCATTTTTTTTCGATAGCGGTCAGGCGTAAAAATTCATCTTTTGACAATTCGTAAGTGGTGAACCGATGCCCACGTTTCACGCATCTACGTCTACGCCGAATGCCTATGATATGGTCACGGGAATCAACAACTTGGGTATCAGACTTACAGCGTTTTTCGGTACAGTTCATATAGGGTACTTACACTTCAT
>OFRM01000430.1_pt1 | contig 17871 bp, 18 predicted proteins | sample 1543101 | NCBI WGS metagenome assembly OFRM01 (sample SAMN07774223, study PRJEB24372) | wastewater metagenome | isolation source: Exp Tend VB 0WW | collected 2016-02
GCTTCGTCAGGCAAACCGCCCACCGCGCTTTCTCTCGAAGAACTTCAAAAACAAAACGAGACGGCGAAGTACCGTATCATCGGGCTTTCTATTGAGACGCGTCCGGATTATATTACTTCCTACGAAATTGCTCGCCTTCGGAAACTTGGAGTGACGAAAGTTGAAATCGGGGTACAGCATCTGGACGACGCTATTTTGAAAAAGACCAAGCGCGACATGAAGGTGGCGCAGGTTGCAAAGGCGACTGAGCGGCTCCGCAATGCCGGATTCAAAATTGTGTACCACATGATGCCAAATCTTCCCGGGAGTACTGTGGAGGAAGATATAAAAATGTTTGCCGGGCTTTTCGCCGAAGGTTCATCGTTTCATCCCGACATGGTGAAAATTTATCCCTGCATGGTACTCGAAAAAAGCGAGTTGTACGAGACGTGGAAGGAGGGTGGCTTCCAGCCATATACCGACGATGAGCTCATGACAGTACTCCGCGAAGTGAAGAAAAACATCCCGCCGTACGTGCGTATTATACGTGTGATCCGTGATATTCCGGCGACGTATATCCAGGCGGGAAGCAAAATTTCAAACATGCGCCAATGGCTCCTCGCCGATCAGAAGAAAAATGGATGGAAGTGCCGATGTGTCCGATGCAGAGAAGTGCGCGATATGGAGATCGATCCGCGTGATTTTAAATTTACAAAAGTAGAGTATCCGACTCCTTCAGGAAAAGAATTATTTTTGAGTTTTGAAAATGAGGCAGAACGAAAGCTTGCGGCATTTACTCGCCTCCGCCTTCCAGATGTTTCTTCCCCAATTCTTCCCGAGCTCGCAGACTCGGCACTCATTCGTGAGTTGCATACGTATGGGCGACTCACTCCGATACAAGATGAAGGAGAGCAGACACAACACGTCGGATTCGGCAGGAGGCTCATGCAAGAAGCAGAGAATATTGCGAGAGAAGCGGGGTACAAAAAACTCGCGGTCATTTCTGGTATCGGCGTACGCGAATATTATCGCAAACTTGGATACGACCTCGAGGGGACGTATATGGTGAAGTATTTATAACCCGAGCCATCTTCATTTGTCTTTTGAGGTGCAATCTTTTTTATTTGACAAAAAAGAAATTTACATGCATGATAGCCAACGGCTACAACTGTTCTTTGATAAGTGCATGTTGCAAGTAGTGGTGTGGGGCTTACCCGACTTCTCATGGTCATGCTTGGATGCAGCAACGTGCGCGAGGTAACGTACCTCTATCGCGGTCCGAACCGTCTGACACCGTAACAGGTTAAGCGGTATCGGTAATTTGACGGCCTGTAGCTAGTTTGCTACAGGCCGTTTTTCTTTAAAACGTCGCAAATACTTTCTTAGCATCAGCATCGATCCGCACCTGCATGCCGTGTGGCATAGCTATTTGTGGGTTGGTGTGACCGAAGTCCATGTTGAGTACTATAGGAACTGTGGTGTTGTATTCGCGCACGATCGAGATGATTGTCTGACGTTGCTTCTCGCGGTAGGCAATCTTCTCTTCCATACTCATTTTCTTATCAAAATTGTATGCTTGCGGACGACCAGCCATGACACCCTGTACACGCGCGAGTATACCTCGTTCGCCGAGTGCACGGTAGACGCGTCGCACGTACTCGTGAGTCGGAATTTCTTCCGACGTCTCCGTCATGAGGATGATGTTTCCAAAAGATTCCAGTGTTGGCATAGCTACACCATGACGAAGTATCTCGTCCAGGGATTCAAGACATCCGCCCCAAGTGATACCTTCTACAGTCCCCACCCCGTCCCATCGCCATCCTTCGTTTGTTTCGTATTTGCGTGCCTGATCGAGTGTCGAGGGGTCATTCCAATCAAGCCCTATATCGTTGTAAGTATCACTTGCTTTCAATTCATACTGGCCATTCTCAAAAAGAGCTTTCTTGAGATACTCGACTGTGAAAGCGTCCATCTCCTTGTTCATTGCAAACTGCGTGAAGAGACATCCACCATAGTACGAAGGTACACCCTGCAACCAGAGAAAGTTTTCGAAGTGTGTGTTGTCGCTAAAGCCGAGGAATGGCTTGGGGTTGTTCTTAAATGGTTCTGCCGGAAGATTTTTTATATAGGTGATCTGGTCATTTCCGCCTAAAGTTGCAATGACCGCCTTTATATCCTCGCGCTCGAATGCTGACACAAGGTCGGTGGCACGCTCATCTTTCGAAGCGCCTACCTTCTTTGTTGTTGGAAATTCAACCGGCTCAAGACCGAATACCGTACGTATGCGCTCAAGACCAAGCTCGTACACGTGTGGCCATTTCCCTGGTGCCGCAAACGATGGTGAGAGGATGGCCACTTTGTCGCCTTTTTTAAGTTTTTTAAGTCTTTGCATATATACATTTGTTATACAACAGGATTCTAAAAAATGAAAGACTCAGTCATCCTCAACTCTGTTTGGAAAATGTTTCCACAGAAACCCGCTTGAGTTTTCGTTTCCAGGTTGTTGAGCCGCTACTCAAAGTGGTTCGCATTTTTTCGCGAATCAAGTTCTGCTTGTATTTCGTGATGCACAGAGAGGCTCGGGTCTTCATCGAGAATTTTTTTTGCTTCGGTACGTGCGGCTTCCACCATCTTGAGGTTTCGTATCGCTTCCATGCCGAGGTCGGAGACTCCCCATTGTCGTTTCCCCGAAAGCTCGCCTGCACCTCGGAGCGAGAGGTCCATCTCCGCGAGTTCGAATCCATTTTTCGCCATTGTGAGCGCGCGGAGTCGGTTGGTAGTGTTCTCAGACTTGCTCTCGGTGAGGAGATAACAATATGACTGGTGAGTACCTCGGAGGACGCGGCCTCGGAGCTGGTGGAGCTGTGCGAGGCCAAAGCGCTCGGCCCCTTCGATGGCGATGAGGGTAGCATTGGGCACGTTGACTCCCACTTCGACGACCGAGGTGGCGACGAGGATGTGTGTCTTGCCGTCTTCGAAACGCTTCATGGCGGATTCTTTTTCTTTCGGAGTCATTTTTCCGTGAAGGATGTCGAGACTAAATTCTGGAAAAACATTTTCTTGAAGTGTGGCAGATTCTTCCTTCACTGATTTTGCATTGAGCGCGAGCTCTTTTTCCGGATCAGGCTCGTCGATGCGTGGGCAGATGATGTAGGCTTGTCGCCCCGCACGAATTTCGCTCCGCATGTGTTCGTACATTTCTTTTCGCTTTGCTGGAGTGACGATTTCGGTGATGACATTCTTTCGTCCAGCAGGCATTTGGTCGAGGAGGGTCAGGTCGAGGTCGCCATATATTGTGAGTGCGAGGGTGCGAGGGATCGGCGTCGCTGTCATGGAGAGAAGGTGCGGTGCTCCTGTTTTCTTGTCATTATTTTTCCGCGCGAGCTTTGCCCGTTGCTCGGTGCCAAAGCGATGCTGTTCGTCTATCACCGCGAGGGCGAGCGAGCGAAAGGTGACGGATTTTTGTATCAGAGCGTGCGTGCCGAAAAGAATGTCGATGCTTCCGTCGGCGACCCACTTGAGAAGCTGAGAGCGCGAGATGTCGGTAGGGATTTCCGGATTTACTTTTGATGGAAATTTTTTACAGCCCGACCCAGTAATGAGCGCAATCGTAATCGGAAGGTGAGAAAAATATTTTATAAATGATTGGAAGTGCTGATTGGCGAGAATTTCCGTCGGTGCCATGTAGGCAGTCTGGAAACTTGTCTTTGGTTTTTTACTGCTCGAAAAAGTGGCATAGGCAGCAGCTGCGGCGACAAAAGTTTTTCCCGAGCCTACATCTCCTTCGAGAAGGCGAAGCATCGGTTTTTCATTTCCCATATCTTTTAAAATTTCTTGTATCGCATGCGTCTGTGCTTCTGTAGGAGAAAAGGGGAATCGCGAAAGGAATTCTTGCACCGTGCCTTCCTCTGGCTGGATGGCGGGGGCGTTGTACTCTTCGTACGTACGTCGTGCCATTTGCCTCGTCAGCTGTATGAAAAATATTTCTTCAAAAGCAAAACGCTTTCTTGCTGCGGCGCTATCGTTTTCATTTTTCGGGCGATGGATCCAAATGAGCGCTGTCTTTCGTGTGGGGAGGTTGTATTTTTTAAGCACTTCTTCGGGGAAGGGATCAGGGAGAGTGTCGAGTCCTCCGGAGCGGATTATTTTTTCTACCGCATGATAAAACCATCGGCTCGTAATCCCGCGGCTTTCGGGGTATACGGCAAATGCGAACGCTTCTTCTTGAGAATCAGAGGTGTTTGAAAAAAGTGAGTTGCCGCCATCAATAGGGAGGTCGTCGCTCTTTTCTATTTCTGGGTTGGCAAGATATGGCACACCTTTCCTCTCGCTCACCGAGCCTGAGAGTTTGACGAGTGCTCCTTCTTGAAACATTTTTGCAATGTACTGTTGGCGAAACCAGACGGCTTTAATTTTGCCTGTGCGATCTTCGACCGTTGCTTCGGCGTAAGGAATTTTGGTATGAAAACCTTTTGTTGTCTTCAGTGAAGAAATTTTTCCGTACACTACTGCCTCATCTCCGGCTTGGAGCTCGGAAATGTTTTTTATCTCGGCAATATGATTGTAGCGGGCAGGGAAGTGATAGAGGAGATCGCGAAGAGTTTTTATGCCGAGTTTTGCCAGCCCCTTTTTCTGGAGAGGGTTGAGCCGGAAGAATTGTTCGACTTTTGTTTCTGGGCTGGTCACTCGACTATAATGACACCCACGAGAGAAGGATTCAAGCGGTCGGAGTACCCCCACGTACCTTTTTTGTCGAACGTGAATTTCCAAGAAGCGCCGGAAGCAACGGGAGTCTTCGCGTCAAACTCCGGGTAGGGCATGTTTCCAGATTGGGGATCGAATGCGGGTTCGAAGTCATGTCCGCTTTTGTTTGAAAAAGTTACCACACCGCCCAGCCGTACACTCACGACTGCCGGGCTCCAGCCTTGTGCGGTGTATGTCACTGCGCCCGATGCTGGCAAAGTTTTTTTTACCGCGCTATTTTCTGTCTGCGCGGCGTTTGGGTCGCCAGGAAAAGAGAAAATATCTTTGCGTGGCCCAGTGCTCGTGGCAGAAGAAGTGCTCGATACATTTGTTCCTCCGTCTGTTATTTCACCTTGAGAGAGAGGAGAAAGTTCTTGCCCTTTAAACTCGAGGTGTTTATTCTGTGCCCAGAGAAAATATCCACCACCGGAAATCCCGGCAAGAATGATGAGGGTGAGTATAATCCCGATAGGCCTCATGAGAGGAGATGATTATTGGCTTACTTGACCTGGAGTGAAGTCCGGAAATTTTCCGTTGATGGTTGTCGGGTCGATGTTGGTGCCAGTCGACTGTTGGATAAATCCGATGATGCCCCAGATGGAGACGAGCACAAACATGCCCAGGATTCCGCGGATCATGATGCTCTTTGCAGCAGCGGAGCTTTCTTTATCACCGGCGGCAAAGATAAATCGGATAAGGCCCCAAAAGAAAGCGAGCACGACGATGAGGGAGAGGATCGGGATGAGCATATTTACCACTACGCCAAAGGTTTGCACGAGTCCGACGATAGGCTTCGGAGCCGCTTCTTGGGCGAATGTAGCCGCTGGGGTAAGGGCGAGAGCCAAGAGGGCTGTTTTTTGTATGTATGTATTCATATAGGCAAAGTATACCATTTTTCTCGAGAAAAGCCATGGTATTCCACAGCCCTTCCTTTCTTTCCCAAAATAGTGTATAGTGTGGAAGTCTCGTTAGAAGCGGGACTTTTTTATACAGGCATTTCAAAACCATGGAAATTAGAAACATCGCCATTATCGCTCACGTCGACCACGGGAAGACGACCCTCACGGATGCTATCATGCGGCAAACGGGTGCTTTCGCCGAGGGTGAAAGCATGGACACGAACGCACTTGAGCGCGAGCGCGGTATTACTATTTACTCCAAAAACACGGCGACTTTTTACAAGGATACGAAGATCAACATCGTAGACACTCCGGGGCACGCCGACTTCGGCTCTGAGGTGGAGCGCGTGCTTCGATCTATCGACTCGGTACTTTTGATCGTGGATGCGCAGGAGGGGCCGATGCCGCAGACGCGTTTCGTGCTTAAAAAATCTCTCGAGCTCGGGCTCAAGCCTATCGTGGTGGTAAATAAAATCGACAAACCAGCAGCCGATCCAGCAAACACAGTGGATCAAGTCTTTGATCTTTTCTTCGAGCTCGGCGCCAATGATGAACAGCTCGACTTCACGGTCGTGTACGCTATCGGTCGCGAGGGTGTGGCAAAGAGACACCTGGAAGATGAGTCGAAAGACTTGAGCCCGCTTCTTGATGTTATTCTCGAAAAAGTTCCGGCCGCAAAATCTGATGTTTCGAAACCACTTCGTGCACAGCCATTCAATCTCGCGTACGACAACTTCCTCGGGCGTATGGCCATCGTGCGCGTGTACGACGGTGTGATGCGTGTGGGAGATACGATCATTGCAAAAAGCGAAGACGGAGTGGCACACACGGGCCGCATTACAAAGATTTACACTTTCAAAGGCATGTCGCGCGTGGATGCCGACAAAGCCGAAGCGGGAGATATCGCGATGATTGCTGGGCTTCCAGATATCTTTATTGGTGAGACGTTGTGTGCCGAAGCGAGCACCGAGCCGCTCCCCGCTATTAAAGTGGATGAGCCGACCATCGTGCTCCACTTCCTGGTCAACAGCTCGCCGTTTGCTGGCCGCGAAGGGAAGTTTGTGACGGGCCGCCAGATTCGCGATCCCTTGGAGCGCGAGCTCGAAGTCAACGTCGGACTTCATGTAGATTTTTCCGAAGGTGATCGATTCCGAGTTTCCGGGCGCGGAGAGCTTCACATTTCTATCTTGCTCGAAAACATGCGCCGCGAAGGATATGAGCTCGCGGTCTCTCAGCCACAGGTCATCATGAAAGAAAACAACGGGGTGAAAGAAGAGCCGTTTGAAGAAATCACTATCGACATCCCGAGCGAATTTCAGGGCCCGGTCATGGAGAAGCTCGGTGCGCGCGGGGCAATACTCAAAGACCTCAAGCCACATGAAAATTCTGTCCGCCTCATTTTCGAAGGCCCAACACGCGGACTCTTCGGCTATCGCAGTCAGTTTGTTATCGACACCAAAGGCGAGGGGATTATCGCTACACGCGTGGTCGGCTTCCGCCCATTCGCAGGTGAAATCAAAAAGCGCCAGACTGGCTCCATGCTCTCGATGGTTGCGGGCAAGGCGGCAGGATATGCACTCTGGAATCTCCAAGAGCGCGGAGTGCTGTACATTGGCCCGGGTACAGAAGTGTACGAAGGCATGGTCATCGGCAACACTGCCAAGGGTGAAGAGATGGTGGTCAATCCAGTAAAAGGAAAACAGCTCACCAACGTGCGCGCTTCCGGTACCGACGAAGCCATCAACCTCGTGCCGCCGTACACACTTTCCATTGAGCGCGGGCTCGAAGTCATGTCTGATGATGAATATCTCGAAGTCACTCCGCAATCTGTGCGTCTCCGCAAACAAGGCTTGAGCGAAATCGAACGATCCAGAATGCGCCGAAGTGGGGGAAATTAAAATATAAAAAATAGCCCGGAGCAAGAAGCAACGGGCTGTTTTTGTTTTGTGGCGAGGCTATTCCTCGAGATGCCGGCGATTTGTATCAAAAATCGCGCAGGAAATTTCTGCCGTACCATCTGGACGAAAAGAGAAAGTACATTTTCTGAGTGTTGTTTTTACTGCAAGGTCGACAAATTGCGAAAGGGTGGGGTCTTGTCTCCTGAAAAATTTTCTAACGGAGCGTTCCTCGAGCCCGCGGTTTCTCTTGCGCATGCTACCTCCCCATTATTTTTGTAAGAAGAACTTTGTGGCCACTTTATTTATACTCAAAAAAGAGCGCACAAGCAACGCACAAGTTTAGTCAAGTTTCTTCACTGCCTCGGCAATGACGCTCGGTTCGCCGGTATGGAAGTCTTGAGAAAAAATATATATTTGCTAGAGTAGCTTCATGAAAGATTTCGATAGTTGGAATACCGAAAAGAAAGGTCTTGAAAAGTCTGGACATGAGACTCTTGCTTTTCATGAACGGGAGATTTGGTGGTGCTCCATTGGCTTTAACCTTGGTGACGAACAGGATGGAAAGAATGAACTTTTCGAACGTCCGGTTTTGGTCGTAAAAAAGTTTAATAACAAAGTTGCATGGGTTTTGCCGATGAGTACAAAACAGAAAGAGGGGATTTATTATCATGCGCTCGAGCATGACGGAAAAATATTTACTGTAATACTTTCCCAACTCCGATTAACGAGCGTAAGACGATTTCGCCGTTTAGTGAGGAAAATTTCTCCGCATCAGTTTGAATTGATAAAAGAAAAACTTGTAAGTTTTTTAAAGAAGCCCTAAAACCGACGAAGCCCCCGTACGGGGGCTTCTCAGTTGGCCTCATGGCCATTTGTATCCCTAGTGTACACGGAGACGGAGACGGAGTCAAGCGCTTACTCCTAATTATTCAATCAAGCTCCTTCACGGCTTCGCCAATGACGCTCGGTTCGCCGTTCCTGTTTGAAAACTTGCCGCGGATGGCGAGGATTTTTTCTGGTGCAAAAAATGCTCTCTGTGCTTCGTAGGTGCGCGGGAAGGTGACCACTTCGATAGTGCCGGAGAAATCTCCGATTTTGAGGAATGCCATGCGTTCATTCTTTTTCGTAAGCACTTCGCGGAGTTCTTCTACCATGCCGACGACCGTGACGATGTCGCCGTCTTTTGCATTTTCTTTTATCTTTTTATTATCCCATTCGCGCTTTTCGAGCTTGTTGCGAAATTTATCGAGCGGGTGGCCGGAGATGTAGAGGCCGAGAAGCTCTTTTTCCCACGTGAGTCTTTGAGTTTGCGTGGCGGGAGTAATGGGCTTGAGTTTGAGCGATGGAATAGAAGTGGTGTTTGCCATGAGCCCAAAGAGTGAAGCCTGAGCATTGTCTTTTTCTCGCGCGTGCTCGCGGTTGTACTCGAGTGCTTCTTCCGTATTGCCGATCATCTGCCCGCGTTCGCCGAGAGAGTCCATCGCCCCGCACATGACGAGTGCCTCGAGAGATTTCTTTGTGAGGTTTTTGTGACGCACTCGCTCGAGGAAATCGGTAAAAGATTCGTACCTACCGTTCTTCTCGCGTTCTCCTATCACCGCGTCAGCGATTTCGTTGCCGAGATTTTTTACTGAGTGGAGCCCGAAACGAATTTTGTCACCCTTTTTCTTTCTGCTTTCTTCTTTGATCACCGCAAAGTCTCCCATGCTTTCGTTTACATCCGGAGGGAGGACAGGAATATCCATGCGTTTACATTCGGCAATTATTTCCGCTACTTTCTCAACGTCGCCCGCTTCAGCCGTCATGATGGCGGCGAGATATTCGGAAGGGAAGTTGGCCTTCATGTATGCGGTCTGATACGCGAGGAACCCATAGCTCGCGCTGTGTGCTTTGTTGAAACCATACGCCGCAAAAGGTTCGATCCATTCCCACACTTGTTTTGCTTTTTGGAGTGGCCACCCGGCGTGCGTGACACAACCTTTGATAAACTTTTCCTTCTGCGCTTCCATCTCAGCGGGGATTTTCTTTCCCACTGCTTTTCGGAATTTGTCGACTTCGCCCCAGGTGTAGCCCGCGAGCTTGTTGGCCATGATGAGGAGGTCGTCTTGATACACGAGCACGCCGTACGTTTGCTCGAGAATATCTTTCAGCGCCGGATCGAGATAAGAAATGAGGCTCGGGTCGTGTTTGCGTTTAATATAGTCCGGAATAAATTGCATCGGGCCCGGGCGGTAGAGCGCGACCATAGCGTTGATGTCGTGAATGGTGGTGGGCTTGAGCTCGACGAGCCATTTGGTCATGCCGTCGCCGTTGAGCTGAAAGAGCCCTTCTGTCTTTCCGAGCGCGAGCATCTCGAAAGTTTTTTTGTCATCGACAGGGATGTCGTCAATATCAACTTTAATCCCGTGATATTTTTCTACGAGCTTCACTGCTTCTGCGAGGATGGCGAGGTTGCGGATGCCGAGGAAGTCGAACTTCGTGAGCCCCACGCCGTCTTCACCCACGGAGTACATGTCGTATTGTGTGATGAGTTTTCCACCCTTCGGATCGTTTTGTATCGGCGCCCAGTCGGAGAGCGGGGTAGGAGAGATGACGACCCCCGCCGCGTGTACGGAAATGTGCCGCACGCAGCCTTCGAGTTTTTTTGCGATGTCGATAATTTCTTTGGTTTCGGGTTCTTTCTTGTAGGCTTCAGCAAGCTCCGGCACGAGCTCCATAGCGTGGTCGATGGTCATGGGAAAGCCTTGCGAACCCATCGGGATCATTTTTGAAATGCGATCGCCGGTCGTGTATGGATATCCGAGCGCGCGGGCTACGTCGCGCACCGAACCTTTCGCCATCATGGTACCGAATGTTCCGATCTGTGCCACGTGGTCGTATCCATATTTCTCTCGCGCGTATTCGATAACTTCATCGCGGCGATTGTCGGCGAAGTCCATGTCGATATCGGGCGCGGATGGGCGCTCAGGATTGAGAAATCGTTCGAAGGGGATGTTGTATTCAAGCGGATTTACTTTCGTGATGCCGAGAAGGTAGGTGGTGATGGATCCCGCGACCGAGCCTCGAATATTGGTAAGGATATGATGTTCGCTCGCAAAACGGACGAGGTCTTCCACCACGAGAAAGTAGGAAGCGTACCCTTTGCCCTTGATGATGCCGAGCTCGTACTCGAGCCGTTCGTGCGCTTCTTTGCTCTCGTCGAGTCCGCGGCGCTTCATCCCGGCGAGGGCGAGCATGCGGAGGCGGCTGTCAGAAGTTTCGCCCTCTTCGAGCGGAAAGTTTGGAAACGTAAATTTCCCGAGCGTGAGTTCGAGGTCGCACATCTCGGCAATACGCATCGTGTTTTCGATAGCATCCGGAGTGTCGGCGAAAAGTTCGTACGCTTGGTCGGTGGTAATGAAGCTCGCATCGCACGTAAACATGAGCCGGTCATCTCCGCCGCCGGTAGACTGTACGGCGAGCAGGGTGTCGTGAGCCTTTGCGTCGTCGTGATGCACATAATGCGAATCGGCAGTGGCGACGAGTGGTACGCCGAGCTCGCGCCCGAGTGCAATGGTCTCGCGCTCCACGTCATCGTGCCCTTCGATCTCAGGCTTGTGCTGGATCTCGAGAAAATAATTTTCCTTGCCGAAAATATCTTGGTACTCGCGAATGATGCCGATCGCTTTTTCTCGGTCTTTACTTCGCAGTGCACGCGAAAGCTCGGAGCCGAAACATCCTGAAAGCGCGATGATGCCTTCGCTGTGTTCGCGGAGAAGATCTTTGTCCATGCGTGGCTTGTAATAGTAGCCCTCGAGGTACGAAGCCGTCACCATCTTGATAAGATTTTTGTACCCCGCGAGATTTTTCGCGAGGAGGATCATGTGGTAGCGGCGATTGTCGAGGTTTGGCTCTTTGTCGAAGCGGGTACGGTTGGCGACGTAGGCTTCCACACCGATGATGGGTTTTATTCCGGCTTTTTTTGCCGCGGCATAAAATTCGATAGCACCGTACATGTTGCCGTGGTCGGTCACCGCGAGCGCGGGCGCGCCGTCTTTCTTTGCGGCGGCGATGAGATCCTCCGGCTTGGAGAGTCCGTCCAAGAGGGAATAGTGCGAGTGAGTGTGGAGGTGTACGAATGGCGTGCGCATAGTTCAAATATTGTACTACATCAGGCGGGTGGTGGTGCGTTGACTTTTTGTATGATTTGTAGTATGATGAAGTAAACTTTTTCAATCACCCAAATTTGGAGGAAGGGTAAGAAAATGAGAACCTTGAAAATATTGAGTGTGTTTATCACCCTTGTTGCGCTCGGCTTGAGTGCGACGGGATGTGCTTTTCCGGGTGGGTATCGATATCCGTGCCCTCCGGGACAATGCGGGTTTGATGTCACTGGTCAACAAGGTGGCAGCAGTACTTACGGACAACAGTATGAAGGCGCAGAAGCGTCTTGTCTTGCCGAGTTTGCTCAGAAGAAGGCAGCTGCTCGGGCCGCTCAAACCATCGGCGATGCCGACCTTCGTGGTTTTTCTTCGATGGAGCCCAACGATGCGGAAACCCAGAAGGCTATTCGGGAAACCGTGAAGGCCGGAGCAAATGCTCTTGCTGCTGAAGCAAAGGCGGGGATCGTTGCCTGTGTGGCTGATAAGATGGCGAATTATGGGAAGCCACAACGCCAACAACAGCCGAATGTCATCATAAACCAGCCTGGTTATGGATACGGCGGATACCGTCCATATGGCTATGGCGGCTATCCCTAGTAGGAGACTGCTATGAACACGAAATTTTTTGTGCTGTTCCTCGCCGTACTCTTGAGTGGGTGCGTCGGATATGGGTATGTTAGTCCGGGCTACAGCTACGGGTATGGTGGCGGTGGTTACTACGGAGGTGGTGGATATTATGGTGGTTATCCGTACTATCGTCCTCGTTACTACTATACTCCCTACTATGGGCCTTATCGCTACTGGGGTTCTCCACACAGACAGTGGTACCACGGATGTGGTCGCTGGGGTTGCCGGTAAGCCTCGTTTCATTTCCGTCCTCGGGCTCTGTGCTCGAGGCGGTTTTTTTTATTCTTCTTGCAAGTTGTGGAAAATCGGCGCATTATATTTTTAGTTCTTGAAATTTCTCAATGAAAGGAGACAGACATGTGGAAATGGATTGTTGTTCTGGTATTTGTCATTTTTACGGCCTCGATTTTTCCCGTCACCTCGTTCATTTATTATCCCGGGCAAGAGGATTTTGATTCGTGTGCCAGCAACGACGTAGAAAGGATTCGTTATAAGGGAACGAGGATGTATTACAAAAGGAACGGGGAAAGGCTTGCTGTCTATTTCCATGGAAGTGGTGGCACAGCTTGTAACCATGGCTTCTATAAGAAGATATTTGATGAAGCAAACTACTCACTTTTGCTCGTAGAGTATCCTGGATATGCCAACGATCCAGTGCATTCTCCATCTCGCTCCGGTGTTCTCTCTGCAATGAAAAATGCGATGGAGTTTGTAAAATCCCAAGGGCTTAGCGTAGAAGTGGTAGCGGGCACGAGTATTGGCTCCGCCCCTGCGAGCAGGTATCTTCTTTTGAGTGAAGAAAAACCCAAGAGGGTAATCTTGATCGCGCCATTTGCTCGGCTGAGTGACACATGGAGGTTTCCACTGAGATTTTTCGGTAGTTGGTATCTGACACTCCGTGGAGAAGAGTACAACAATATTTCCGCACTAGAAGGATATAAAGGGGCATTGCTTGTTGTCCACGGAGCAGAAGATGGACTCGTGCCGTTTTGGAGTGGCCGGGAGCTCTACGATAGTTCCAAGGCTTCCCCGAAGATTTTTCTTTCTGTTACGGGTGTCGGACACGGTGTTGCACAAGATGTGAATATACTGGAAGTGAGAGGAGTTCGGAAAAAGATCATAAATTTCTTAACAGAAGATTTGTCTGGAATGGCAAATGAAATTCTCACCGAATAGTCGCCGTGTCTCTTGTGGGCACGGCTTTTTGTTTGTACACTATACTGATGGATACCAACGACAACACTACTGAAAGCGAGGTGTTGCAGAAGAAATCAGAAGACATCGTCGCCCACTCTGATCTCTCTCAAGAAGACAAAGTTTTTCTACAAGATGTACTCACAAATAGCGGCGAGCTTTTTCTCGTAGTGTTTCTCGGGCTCTTTGAGGAAGATTCAGCAAATCTCGCCGTGTTTGTCACAGACCTCCGCGCGAAGATAGCTTTATTGGCATAACTTTTATCCTATGGCTCTCGAATCTTTTTCACCTAAATCCGAAAAACCACCAGAAGAAGATTTTGCCATCGAGGCAGTAATGACAAAACTTGGCGAGATACAAGAGAAACTAAAACTCGGCGTCTCAAAAGAAGAGCTTGTTGCCGAGGGTTTTGGGCCAGAAATAAAACTTTTGGAGCGTGAAGGAAATGACCCAAAGCAGCTTGAAGACCGCGTACGTCTTTGGATCCGAGAACAACAGAAATGGGAAGAAAAAGAGGTACCACCCCCTACATCAGATCTCCCTTCGCTAAAAAAGGAAGATAATCGTGATAGTCTCGCAGAGCCGGCATATTTTTTTAATAAAGAAAAAGAAGCGATGTATGTCGAGATGTTTCGCACTGCCGAACGCGTGGCGCATGCTTTGCGAAAACAAGCATATGATTCTCTCGTAGATTTTGTGAAGCAGGGGGAATATTCTCAGGCTGGATTTCTCGACGCGGCAAGAATGCAACAAGATGGAGATAAATTTGAAGCAGATCTCGTCGCGTATCTCACTCAGCCGCACAAACACGATCTTCTCACAAATATTGCTCCCGCGTTACTTCGACTCGAGAGCAGTACTCAAATAGTGCAAGAGCTCCAGGAATTTCGGACAAAAATAGTAAATCGTTTTGAATCGTCACCTAATAATACCAAGGTGACAAAGAGTCACCTCCCTCAAGAAGGAAAGAGTTTCTTATCCCAGACAGAAAGGGTTATGGCAAGCCTTGCAGCGGGTCTCGCCCTGCGCTTTTTATCCACCCAGGAGGCTAAAAAGGCAGTGGGTGGTCAGCCAGAAAGTGGAGCCCTAGAAGGCATTTGACGTGGAAACGCCTTTCTGCTAGGATATTGGGAAGCTCAATAACGAACAGGGCTTTTAATTTTAGCCGCAGAATCTCTGCTCCCTTTGGGGCATATTCTGTCCCGAAGGTTTATATATGAAATTTTTTCTCGGTACAAAAGTACATATGACTCAGCTTTTCGATGAGAAAGGCGTAGTTCACCCGGCAACCGTTGTGTCTGCCGCGCCTATGGTGGCTATCCAGGTGAAGACAAAGGAGACAGATCGCTACAGTGCGGTACAGTGGGGTGCTGGCGAACGCAACGAAAAGAATATCCCAAAGCCGGTCCGTGGGCACGTAAAAGGCCTTGGAAATTTCCGCTATTTGCGCGAAATGCGCCTCAAAGACGGCGAAGTTGCTTCAGTAAGCACAGGAGACAAGCAGGATGTCAGCATCTTTTCAAAAGGTGATACAATCGAAGTTTCCGGTATCTCAAAAGGAAAGGGTTTTGCCGGTGCGGTGAAGCGCCATGGTTTCCATGGAGGCCCAAGAAGTCACGGTCAGAAGCACTCTGAGCGCGAGGTGGGTTCTATCGGCGGGTCAGGAGGACGAGCCGGTGGCCGCGTAGCAAAAGGTATCCGCATGGCAGGACGCTTGGGTGGAGACCGAGTGACGGTTAAAGGCCTCGAGATACTTGAGGTGGACAAAGAGAACAATCTGCTCTATGTGTCGGGGGCAGTACCAGGCCGAAGAGGAACACTTCTTGAAATCCGAGGCTAAAAAGAACATACAATATCATGAAAGCTACTGTTTATAATCAAAAAGGCCAAGAATCTGGAGCAGTCACTCTCCCGGAAAATATTTTCGGCGTAAAGTGGAATGCCGACTTGGTGCACCAAGTACTTACTGCCGAGATGGCAAACCTTCGCACTCCTGTGGCTCACACAAAGGGCCGCGGCGAAGTAGCCGGAGGTGGAAAGAAGCCATGGAAACAAAAAGGTACTGGTCGCGCACGACACGGCTCTACTCGTTCCCCGCTTTGGGTAGGAGGAGGTGTGACTCATGGCCCACGCAAGGATAAGGACTACTCTCAGAAGATCAATCGCAAGATGAAGGCGAAAGCTCTCTACACGATCCTCTCTGAGAAACTCCGAAAGAACGAAATTATCTTTGTTGATACTCTCGAAATTTCTGCACGAAAGACAAAAGAGGCTACGGGAGTTATCAAGGCTCTCGCAGGGAATACAGGTTTTGAAACACTCGCAACAAAGCGCAAGAATGCTGCCCTCATCGCTCTCGAAAAGAAAGATCGCGCCACAGAGCAGAGTTTTAAAAATATCTCGAGTGTTGAAGTCAGCGAGTTTCGCAATATTACTCCACTCGCTCTCTCAAAGTCGAAGTTCTTCGTCTTTGCAAAGCCGGAAGAGGGAATTAAATTCTTGGAAAGCAAGATGAAATAAAATACCATGGCAAAAGAAATCACAACAAATCAATATTCTGATGTCTTGCTCCACCCTCGCGTGACAGAGAAGGCGGCTTTGCTCGCCGAGCACAACGTTTATACTTTCGAAATCTCTTCTCGCTCAAACAAGAAGGACGTAACTTGTGCTATCAAAGAGCTCTACAAAGTGACTCCGGTGAAGGTAAACATTGCACGAGGCGCTGTGAAGAATGTTCGTCGCAAGGGCCGCCCGGGAGTACGAAAAGGAAATAAGAGAGCCATGGTATTTCTCAAAAAGGGAGATAAAATAGAATTCGTATAAAAACATGAAAAAGTATCATCCAGCGACACCATCATTGCGCCAAACAGAAACTATCGATTATCGAAAGTTGCTTTCTGGCGATCGCCCGCACAAAGCTCTCGTAAAGGGCCGTAAGCGAGGTGTAGGCCGCAACTCTTTTGGTCGCATCACGGTGCGTCACAAAGGTGGCGGACACAAGCGCCTTTTCCGCGATGTTGATTTTCTTTACAACAAGAAGGACATTCCTGCTCGTGTAGAGACACTCGAATACGATCCAGCTCGATCCGGATTTATCTCTCTCGTTACGTATCGAGACGGCGAAAAGCGATACGTCCTCGCACCAAAGACTTTTAAAAAGGGAAGTGCTTTCATCGTCTCTGAGACTGCTCCTATCGAGCCGGGCAACCGCCTTCCACTCGCAAAAATTCCACAAGGAACTTTCGTTTACAATGTTGAGCTCAAGCCGAATGGTGGATCAAAGCTCGCACGAAGCGCAGGAAATTATATTGAAATCGTCGCAAAAGACGCTCCGTACGTACACCTCAAAATGCCGTCGAGTGAAATCCGAAAGGTTCACGAAACTGCTTGGGCCTGCGTGGGAGAGGTTTCTAACGACGAACGCAAACTTCGCAACTTGGGTAAGGCAGGACGCACCCGCTGGCTGGGTATCCGACCGACTGTTCGCGGTACCGCTATGAACCCAGTAGACCACCCATACGGAGGAGGTGAAGGTCGCCAAGGCCGCGGTACTCGCCGAGCGAAGTCCCTCTGGGGCAAGCCGACAGGAAAGGGGCAGAAGACTCGTCGCTCCAAGAAGTATTCAAACGTATTCATTATCTCCCGAAGGAAGAAGAGAAAATAATCAACCCGTACTTCGCCAAAGCCCCCCAAACAGGGGTTTTTGGTGCCCGGAGAGGGCATTTGACAGGAAATCCTCGTGTGATATATTGTGGAAAGCGTGGCCGCACTACTTGAATTTTCTTTCGTTCTTTTCGGAAGGAGGATTTTGTAGAGCCGGGCACTGAAGTTTAGATCTTTTTACAACCAAGAAGAGGAATATCTGATGAGTAGATGTCATAATGTACTGGCACTTATCCCTCGCGAAGGATGTTGGGACGGTTTTCTTGAGCATGTCCAAGACGTAGTTAGGGCTCAAGGCAGGGAGTTCCTCGTTGTTCGTACAGAAGGAATCGCCCACACCGCAGAAAACCTTCCAGGGCTTTTCTATTACATAGAGGAAATTTTGAATAATGGCCCAATCTCAGCGATTACCTGCTTTGTGGCGACAGAGTATGCACCCCCGACGAAGGGGAAGGAAAAGGGCCAACTTGCTGAAGTGCAAGCAGCGGTTTTTGCTGCGATAAAGAACCGGTTCGGAAGCAAGGTCTCCTCTCTCGGAGTTTTTGTACACTGGGATAGGGGTCATATTCTCCAGATTGATGGAGACGCGCATCGCATACCATGGCTTCATGCACTCCGGATGAAGTGTGGCGTGTCTTCTCCTGAAGAAAAGCGGGCGAGGTGCGCCTGAATTCCTCGACTCGGTCACTGCACCCCCTCGCTTCGGCGGGGCGGGTGTATTTTTTT